>Ga0256406_1006332_pt1 | contig 11957 bp, 8 predicted proteins | sample RumenRJG_03DNA_FD_185986 | JGI IMG/M metagenome (GOLD analysis project Ga0256406, IMG submission 185986) | Bovine rumen microbial communities from Lethbridge, Alberta, Canada - RJG_03 | ecosystem: Host-associated > Mammals > Digestive system > Stomach > Rumen | place: Canada: Alberta | collected...
GTCCTTAATGCTGGCTTTCCTTCGTGATGCCAATACATCCAGGTCCGTGATCGAAATTTTTGAAGACCTTGATGGACGTCTCGGCGGAAAGTTGTTTAACCGACTGTTCCCGGTGATCTTAACGGACAATGGAAGTGAATTCTCCAATCCAAAGAAAATCGAATACCGGGACTACGCTGTACCCGGCTATGGATTACGCCGAACCAGCATCTACTACTGTGATGCCGGCTGTCCTTACCAGAAAGGGGCAATCGAGGTCAACCACGAATTGATCCGTCGGGTTCTCCCCAAGGGGAGCAGTTTTGACAACCTGACACAGGAGGATGTGACCCGAATGATGAACCACATCAATTCCTATAAACGAAAAAAGCTGAACGATCGCAGCCCATACGAAACGTTCAGCTTTCACTATGGAGAAGAGGTATTAGAGCTTCTGGGGTGTACTCCGGTAGCAACTGAAGACATCCTTCTGAAGCCTTCTCTTCTCAAGTAATACACCACGACAGAGCCGCCAACACCACAAGCCCATACTAGCCAAAGCAGGGGTGGATTCTCCGATTACAAAAAAATCGAGAGGGAGTCGACCTCCTATTGGCATGCCTGTCAAGATCATCATATACGAAAAGAGCGGCTCTGAACAGGCTGCGTCTCGTGTACAAACGAAGCATCTCGTTTACAAAACTGGCATCTTGTGTACAAAAGTGGCGTTTCGTTTACAAATATGTACTTTTCAATTTACAAACAAGCATCTCGTCTTACAAACTGGCGTCTCGGATTACAACTCAGCAAAATGGATATGTTTGGGTGGAAAAGAGAATAGATTTATATTATTATAGAGTAGAAAATTTACATTCGGCATTCCGTCGTGCAAGGGGGAAGGCAGATGGCGGCTGAGGAAAAGAAACCGCAGAAAAACGGACTGGCGGGGGTACAGTTCGGGCTGCGGATGAAAAAGATACACAATGCAATGCTCCCTGCGGAGCTGCACACATTTGAAAAACAGATCATTCAGGTAAACAATAAAAATCTCAGAGGAGTACTGTTTGGGCTGACGATACTCTTCGGTTTGTCTGTTTTCCTGCAGCTGCTCTCCGGACCGGGCGAATTTTTTACGGAGACAATTTATGTCTTCGGCTTCTTCGCAGTCAGTGATCTGGTTTATATCTCCATTGAAAAATACATCGTTGGGTCATCGACGGTGGCATCCTATATCTGGTATTTTATTCTGCTGTTCGGGGATATGCTCTTTGAGGCTTCGGTTCATCCGGATAATCCGGGATATATTTTCCCGCTCATGTTGATTGCGATGGCTTTGTCGGTTATGGACGCGGCGCTGAGAATAACGGTCGCAATCGTGACAGTCTGTGCAGTGTATTTTCTGATGATGGGCATGAGTACCACGCAGGAAGTGCTGTGGTCGCAGTCCATTCAACTTCTGCTCACAGCGATTATATCTTTGTACTTTAATTATCGGCTGACATGGACGCATCTTAAGTCGCTGAAGAACCGGAATGTTGCGATGGATTCGGCAGAGCATGACGGTCTTACGGGAATTCTGAACCGCCGAGGCGGCGACGAAATGATTAAGGAATATCTTGCGCACGGAATCACCGGCACCTTCATTCTGGCGGATATCGATAATTTCAAGTATATTAATGATAATTACGGGCATGCGCGCGGAGATGAGATTCTGAAGGCAGTGGCAGATGTGATGCGCCGGAATTTTCGGTCGACGGATGTTGTGATGCGCATGGGCGGCGATGAGTTCATCATTTATGCCACCGGTATTCAGGATTACAATGTCGTTGTGGCGAAACTCCGAGACATTCGGGAGGAACTTCATAAAATCCGTCTTTCGGATCATGATGATAAGTGTGTCACCATGAGTATGGGATGTGTGATTAATCTCGGGTCTTATCCGAACTATGATTCGATGTACGCCATTTCGGACAGACTGCTTTATAAGGTGAAGAAACGGGGCAAAGATGATTTCTGTGTGACAGACATGGATTTTGCCGAGGATGACAGCAAGGACGAAGATGTCGATGAAACGTCGGACAACAAGGACATCAGCGCAGTAGCAGCAGCCCGGACGAAATGGGAATAGAACAGAATATGCAACAATACAACAATATTGAGACGAAGGCTGACGACTATTTCCATATTCTCTGGTCCAAGATCGATCTGCGGCACAGAGCCTGTTTTTTTGCAGCGTTTGCCGTAGGCATTCTGACGCATCTGATGATGCTCACGAACAAGCTTCCAAACTGGGATGACATTTCCTGCACACCCGGTGTCGGCGGCGGAACCATTCTCGGCCGCTGGCTTCAGCAGTACGTCCATGGCTTTTTCTCTGTCTGGAGCGCACCTGCGATGAACGGCGTCATGGCCATCCTATTTCTCTCGCTTGCTGCCTGTTTCGTCATCGATATCATCGGTCTGCGAACGGTGACGGCATCTGTTCTGACCGGTATTTTCTTCGTCACCTTTCCTTCTGCAGTAAGTATCCTGCTTTTCATGTTTCTTGCTCCCGAATTCGGTCTGGCGATGCTGCTTTCAATGATGGGCACCTATTTTGCCGACCGTCCGCTTCGGCGTAAAAATGGGACGCGTGCCGGAGCTTTTGCCTCGTTCGCATTCGGCTCTATTCTCCTGATGCTCAGCCTTGCATTATACCAGTCATATTTCGTTCTCGCCGCGGCACTTCTGGTTCTTTGCTGCATCCTTGAGTGCATTGACAGATGTCCCGGAGGAGAAATTCTGCGGCACGGAATTTACCGACTGGCATATCTGGCAGCAGGAATGCTTTTATACTTGCTTTCTATTCTCATCCGCGGCGATTCCATCTCGAATTATCGCGGCATGAACGATATGGGGAGCGTGACGGCAAGAGAATGGCTGAATGCCTTCCTCCGCGATTTTCACCGTGTTCTGCAATACTTTGTAACCTCCCCGCCGAGCTTCATCACCGGTTTCAGCGCTGTGCTTTCAAGGTGTGTGGCAATTCTTACGGCCATTCTTCTTATCGCGTTTTTCTTTACAAAGAAAATTTACCGGGACCGGATGCGGGGCATATTTTATATTCTTCTGATGCCAGTTCAGGTTATGGCGCTGGGACTTACCTATATCATGGCTCCGACTACGGAACACGGGACAACCATGATGACCTTCAGCTATGTGGTGCTGTATCTCATCCTTGCAGCACTGTCTGAACGGATTGGAACCGGCTGCCTGGCAGATCCTGTGGAAAGGGCCGGAAGAAGTGTCCGGAGAAAAGTAAGTTCGGCTGCGGCAGTTTTGACGGTGATCCTGCTTGTCTGCTCGGCCTACAGTTTCTATCGGATCGACAATATGGCCTATTACCGCACGTACATTGCTTCCGAGCGGATGAAGGCGTTTTACAACCGGATTGCCGCAAGACTTGAGGAGCAGGACGGATATGACTATGGACAGAAGGTTATGATCCTCCGGAGCTACTGGCCCGACAAGATTCCGGTGCAGGAGCAGGGAAGCGGTGCGATGGATTATCAGCTCTATGATGATCTTGAAGGCCTTGCGACGGAAGACAAGCTGTTTATATCCAATCTCCGACAGTGCTATATGAATCTTTATCTGGGAGTTGGCGACGGCGCTATGGTTACGCAGGAGACTATGGACAAATATCTGGATGATCCGCGCATCGCGGCGATGCCTTCCTGGCCGGCGGACGGGTGCATACAGAAGATGGATGACATCTGGTTTGTGAAAATGACGGACAAGCCGGGATACTGACGGCAAAACATCTGCGCGGACAAGCCCCGGCGCCGCTTCTCGTCGATTTTCAGGGGTGTGGAACAGTTACAGATAAACACAAAACCCCGTGTGGCAGTCCCCGGAAAGGAGAAAGAATCTCTTTTTCCGGGAATAAAAGCCGCACGGGGTTTGATTATACTCAGCGGATGAAATTAACGAAGTTTTCATGCTTTACTTCCGGCATGTCGGCTTTTGAAGCCTCTATGCTCTTCATGAGGAAGGTCATGTTTCTCGCGCGGATTTTTATATCGGATAACGAAAAAGAATGGCCGGATCACGTTTTTTCGAAAGTGTTTCCGAACGGCAGGAAGTACACCGGAACAAGAAACCAGAGGATAATCACGTAGCGGACGAGGCTGCAGGGGCCGAGGAGTACCGTGAGCCAGGTGAGGAACACGGGGAGAAAGCAGACCGCCCCGCAGAAACGTCTCCGGAAGCCGCGGAAGAAGAGCTGCCACAGGAATACAAAGAACCAGAAGGCCGGCGCAAAGAACAGGCGGATTACCGGGATCTTCTGAAAAGACCGGGTGAGGGAGATCGTCCGGAAAAACGTATCGATTGCCGGAATGAGGCTTGTTCTCGTTCCCGGTTTTTCCACTTCATACCCGAAGTAGGAGCTCTCGTCATAGGTGAATGTGTACACGGTCCGGCCGGCATAGACGTTGAGACTTGCATACGGGTACCAGTACCCGTACGAGGTCAGAAGCCAGGCGTTCACGTAGACCGCCGGTGCCTTTTTCCCGATTCGAAGCCACAGCTTTACAAAGGACGACTTATCCTCGGAGAAGGCCTCATTGTTGAACCCGACTTTCAGAAGATCCGTGCAGAGAGGTTCATAGTGGTTCAGATTTTCCTCCGGAAGATACCGGTGAAGAAGCAAGATGTCTTCCTTCGAGAAGACATCTTGCTGGTAGTTATAGGCTCTTGCAAGCTGAGAGATCGGAACCGTCAGCATCTCCTGATACTCTTTGGTATCAGGTCCGGTGAGAATCTTTGTCATACCGGTGTTGACTGCAAGGAACAGTGCGACTGGGAGAAGGAGCATGGCGGTGATCCGCAGGCGGAGAGATCGGCTGGGCCGTGAAGAGTGCTGGCGGAACAGAGCGGGCCGGCGCTGCAGGGAGGGCTCTCCGGAATCAGCGGGCCGGCGCTGCGGGGAGCGATCGCCGGAAGAAACAGGGCATCTTTGTTCAGAGGGGCCGCCAGACGGAACAGGCCGTTTCAGCGAAGAATGCGTACGGGGCAGAAAGATAATTCCGAAGGGCACAAAAACAAGAAAACTGTAGAAGCCGTTGTACCGGAACAGCATCATGAGAAGAGCGGAGAGAACAAAACCTGCTGCCTTTTTCCTGCTTTGCAGGAAGTGTTCCGGGTCACGGTATAGAAGATACAAAAACACAGTGAGAAGCAGGAGAAATGCAGAGAACAGGCCGTCCTTGGCGGAGCAGAGGACATACATGACGACCGTCGGGAAAAGCCCGAGGAAAAGAAGGCAGATCACACGTACGCGCCGCGGCACATAGAATTTTCGCAGCATCTGCAGAACCAGCGAGAAAACTGCCGTGATGACGAGCATCTGCAGGAAAATATAGACGGCAATGCCCGCATTCCAGGAGCCCGTGAACTTATGGAAGAAAGCAATCGTGCGGCCGAGAAGCAGGACGTGCAGCAGCGGATGGTGCGCGGTAAACGTCCTCGTCAAAACTTCATAGAGCTCGTCATGGGCATCGTACACAAAAAAGCCCGGGAATTCCGCAAGAAACACGGGAAGGATGAGAAGCACAAGAATCAGCCAGTCAGGTAAAAAAGAGGAGAGGGGGAGGGCACTCTCGTTCTTCCTCTGCCTGCGGCCGGCGCCTTCTGCAATTCTCTCTCCGGAGAGAGGGGAGGAGCTGGCGTGAGATTCTGTTTCCTTCCTCTGCCCGCGCCCGGCATGCTCTGCGATTGTTTCTCCGAGGAGAAAAGAGAGAAGAGAAAGGAGAGAGACGGGAATAAAGGTTACTAAGAAGCGTACGACAAAGGTTCCTCCGATCGTAACATACCCGTCTTTTTCCAGCATAAAACCAAGCGTGAGCGCCAGGGAGAGAAGAAGTCCATACAGGCAGGAGAGAATGATCTGCCTTGCCCCGATGCGGCAGTTCTTTCTCCCCGTCTTAGCAATAGCTGCCTTCTCATTTTTTCGGTGCCCGATGATGAAATTGTTGCTTTTTGAATTCTCAGTCATTGTTTCGGATTTTCCGGATGTTTTCATCACAAACCTCATTTCTATTTATTATAGTTTTGACGCAGGGGAATGAGCATATCCGGGAAGAACGGCAGCGGGATTATCCGCGTTCTCACTGCTGCTTATGTTATTATCATTATAAGAAAACCTATCTTACGCAGATTTATCTTATCGCTTTGAGGGAGACATTGATATATGCCTGAATTAAGCCGTTTTGGCGGGATGATCATTTACATGTTGATAAGATCCCGCCGATGCAATGAGGTGATAGAGGCGAATGGAGAAATAGATATCGCTCCTGAAACCGTGTATATGGAAAGCTATGCCTATAACAAAGAGACAGTATAGAAAAATATTAGAAATAGAACAGGAGTGTTCATGAGCAGAAATTATACGGACCCGAATGTGAAGAGAGAGTATCCGACGAAGGTGCTGATCCGTCGGTTTCTCCCATACTATAAGCCGTATAGAAAGACATTGGCCGCCGACCTTGCCTGTGCCGCGCTGACGTGCGGCGCCGAGCTGGTGCTGCCGATGATCATCCGGTATCTCACAAATACTGCCATCAGCAATATCGATCTTCTTACGGTGAAGATTGTGATGGAGCTGGCACTTCTGTATCTTGCGCTGCGGGTGATCGACGCTCTGGCTGCATTTTACATGGCGTATCAGGGCCATGTCATGGGAACGTATATTGAAACAGATCTGCGGCGCGACGCGTATCATCACCTGATTCATCTTTCGGACACGTATTTCAACAATACGAAGGTCGGGCAGATCATGAGCCGCATTACGACCGACCTCTTCGACATCACCGAGTTTGCGCATCACTGTCCGGAAGAGTTCTTCATCGCCGGCATCAAGATCGTCGTCTCGTTCGTTATTCTTGTTCAGATCAACGTTCCGCTGACTCTCATGACGTTTGCAGTCACGCCGGTTATGGTGGTCGTATGCATGTACGTCCGGAAGAAGATGCGCGCTGCCTTTGCGGAGCGGCGCTATCAGACCGGAGAGCTGAATGCGCAGATTGAGGACAGTCTGCTGGGTCAGAAGGTCGTCAAAGCTTTTACGAACGAAAAAAAGGAAGAAGAAAAGTTTGCGGAAGGGAATCTGGCGTTCTTTAAAGTCAAAAAGAAATCCTACCGTTATATGGCGGAGTTTCAGACGACAACACGTGTTTTTGAAGGAATCCATTATCTTGTCGTCATCATCGGCGGAGGACTTCTTCTCGTCTATCGCCGCATCACAGCGGGCGATATGGTCGCCTTCGTCATGTATGTTTCGACGCTGATCGCAACGGTCCGCCGCATCATCGAGTTCACGGAACAGTTTGAACAGGGCATGACCGGAATCGAGCGATTTCTGCAGATTATGGATGCAGACATCGATATTTTTGACGATCCGGGCGCTGTGCCGCTCGAGAACCCCAAAGGTGAAATCAGGTTCCACGATGTGAGTTTTGAATATCCGGATGACCATAACAAGGTTTTCCGCGGACTGAATCTGACGATTCATCCCGGCGAGAAAGTTGCGATCGTCGGGCCTTCGGGCGGCGGCAAAACTACACTCTGCAATCTGATCCCGCGCTTTTACGATGTATCGGGCGGTGAGATCACACTTGACGGTGAGAATATCCGCCATTACACGCTCAAATCTCTGCGCGGCAGCATCGGTATGGTGCAGCAGGACGTATATCTTTTCTCCGGAACTGTGTATGAGAACATCGCTTATGGAAAGCCCGGCGCGACACGCGAAGAGGTTATTGCGGCCGCAAAAGCCGCGGGTGCTGATTCGTTCGTGCAGGACCTCAAGGATGGCTATGATACCTACATCGGAGAGAGAGGCGTGAAACTTTCCGGCGGGCAGAAACAGCGGATTTCCATCGCGCGTGTCTTCCTCAAGAATCCTCCGATTATCATTCTTGATGAGGCGACCAGCGCACTCGACAACGAGAGCGAATATGAGGTGGCAAAGTCGCTTGCCTCTCTTTCAGTCGGACGCACCACCATTACGATCGCACACCGCCTCAGCAGTATCGTTCATTCCGACCGCATCCTGGTCCTGACAGAGGACGGCATTGTGGAGGAGGGAAATCATCAGCAGCTGATGGAGCAGAAGGGACTGTATTACGAGCTCTATACCAGAGCAAACGAAGTGAAGTGATGCACCGCGGGTTCTGCACAGAACGAAGCCGGGATCTCACATATGCGGAGGCATCTTCCCTTGAGCTCAGCCGTCCGGGAATCACGAAAGGATCAGGGCTTGCTGAACTTGCGGAGAGACTCGGCATCCCGATTCAGGCAGTGATCGCCGTCGGGGATGCAGACAATGATGTTCCGATGATCCGGGCCGCAGGCCTCGGACTCTGCATGAAGAATGGAACGGACGCCGCTAAAACTGCTGCGGCTGCGATTCTTCCGGATAATGACCACGACGGCTGTGCCTTCGCAATACGGCACTGTCTGCTGAGAATATGAGCATCGTCACTGTCACTTGTTTGCCGACTCTGCGGCGACAACTTCTGAGGAAATCGGGAATCCGATTTATTCTCCGATGGAGAGGGCACTGCGGGAGAAGTGTCTAAGACAAGCACATAGTAGGGTACAAACGAGTGCGAAAGGCCATTGCAAGGTCTTGCATAAAACATGGGAGGAATCACGGATAGAAATATGAAATCAAGAGCGGTTCGTGACACCCTGGTGGGCGTAATTGTGGTTTTGGCTGCGATTGCTTTTGTCATTCTATATCGCTATGCAGCAAATAGAAGAATTGAGCGGGAAGAGGCCGACATTGATTCAGGAAGGATTGTGACGACAAACTCCGGAGAGATGGAGATTCAAACCAGATTTTATTCTCTCCATTGCCCGGATTCCTGGAAGGATCACATTGCGGTGCAGTGCTTTCCTGCAAAGGAAAAATTTCTTGGGGATGATTCTGACAGAGAGCTATTGGGGAATGATATTGATCCGGAGAATTATACGCTTCGCATCCAGTGCCTGGGAAAGCATGGAAGACACCTGGTTGCTGACCTGGAGATGGCAGGCTTTCTGGAAGATTATCAGAGGTATAAGTACTGGACCTATGCAGGCGATATACGGATGGACCGCAGAGAAGGGCAGTATAATACATATTTGCTTCTGCTCTATCCGGAAGAGACGGAGGATATGAAATCGGATCCGGTCTATCAGCAGATACGGCGGGAGCTCCCGGACGTTGTGTATAATCTGGTCCCCCGCACCACATTCCTCCGGAAGGAGGACCAAAGTATTTACTTTTCGTGGAGACCAAATCCGGATGCCGGGGATCATGGATCAACCTGGAAGGAATATTACGAGGAAAAGTGGCGGCTGTACGAGGAAGAAAGAGAAAAGGAAGCTGCGGAAAAGGACGGATCGAAGAACGATGGATATGGAAGAGCTTCGCGGAGCACCAGACGTTATGGTGGAACTGGAAACAGCCAGCCCGATCCGTATGACCGCGACGATTACGATGATCCGGACGACTTTGCTGACGACTGGGCCGATGAGTTCAACGAGTACGGCGATGAGGACGAGGGCTGGGAGGCGGCGCACGACTATTGGGAAGGCGACGACTGAAGAGAGTGCCGTGAAGCTGGACACCGATTACGAGACCTTCATCGAAGAGGTGCCTTCCCTCAATCCTTCATGGCAGCATATCGTGGTTGCCATTATTCTGCAGATCAAGCTGGCGAAGGCGTTCGGGTATCCTGGGGCATTTGCGATCGGATTAATCTTTCTGCCGAATATCTTTCAGCTGATTATGGGCTTTGACAACAGCAAGTATATCGGCCCGCAGTAAGAGCAATCAGAGGAAGCATCATCAATGCAGGAACTACCACCGCTACGCAAGGGACTGTCTCTCTGGGGAGACAGTCTTTTTTTGTGAAGGCGACAACCCAAAATCCATGATGTAAGCTTCTGATTCTACAACAGGAAAGCACTTGCATTTCCGGGAAAAATGGTTGATACTGTCAGTAATAGTAAAACGATTTACCTAGTAATGGAATGATACCTGTCATGATCTGCAGAATGGGGGAGCAAAAATAGGCGGGTTCTCTGAAAACAACAATGATTGCCGCAGAGCCGCGGCGGGGGTGTGAATATGATGAGAGTTCCGAAACCGGTCAGCAGCCGTATTTTACACGTCAAAAGGACCGACCATGGGGTCGTTCTCACCAGTAAACGCTATAAAATGCGGATTTTGGCCGTTTCTCCTTCGATTTTGTTCATTTCTTATACGGAGAGGAGGACATTCAGCCATGAAGAAAAGCCGGAGCTTGCCGGAAATCTGCCTGGTTCCGATTTATTGTGCACACAGGAGAAGTACCTGATACGTCTGCGCACAGCAGTCATCACGGCAGAGGTCAGCCGGGAAACGGGAAGTATAACCTTTTATAAGACGAACCTGACGGACCCGGACGCGCCAGGAGAATTGCTGTTTGCGGAGTCTGAAGAAAGGCCGCATGAAATGGAGAAATTCTCTTCGTATCGTCTGACTGACGAGGTGAGAGAAGGGGCGACCGTTACTACGGCAGACGGCTCCAAGGATGTTCCAGATCAGGGCGCCAGGCGGCAGGTCGGTGTGCTGTATCATGTCCGGGAGAATTTTATCCTTCAGAATGATGAAGCGGTCTACGGCATGGGCCAGATGGAAGAACCAGTTCTGAATCTGCGGGGCAGAACGGTCTATGCGCATCAGGCAAACCGCAAAATTGCGGTGCCGCTGTTGATTAGTTCGCTCGGCTATGGCGTTTTATTTGATACGCTTTCACCCGTAGTCTTCCGTGATTCAGAGCAGGGATCAAGCCTCTATGGGCACGCAGCGGAGGAACTGGATTTTTATTTCCTGGCCGGAGAAGACGGCCGCTTCCGGATGGAGGGCGTCGTAGCGGCGTACCGGAAACTCACGGGGAAGGCGGCGCTGCTCCCCAGATGGTGCTTCGGCTATCTGCAGTCCAAAGAGCGCTACTGCTCGCAGGAGGAGTTGCTCTCTGTGGCGGAGACATACCGGAAGAAGCACATCGGTCTTGATGGAGTCATTCTGGACTGGTGCAGCTGGAAGGATGGGCAGTGGGGACAGAAGACACTTGATCCTGAGCGTTTTCCGGATGCTGCCGTGATGAATCATACACTGCATCTGCAAAACGTACACAGTATGATTTCCATCTGGCCGAACATGGATGAAAGCTGCCCGGATTATCAGGAAATGAGAGAGCAGGGCTGCCTCCTTCCTGCAAGTCATTTGTACGATGCCTTCGACAGAAGAGCCAGAGAACTCTATTGGGAACAGACCCGGCGGGAGCTTTACCGGAGCGGCTTTGACGCCTTCTGGATGGATTCCAGCGAGGGCGTGACGCCTGAATGGGGACATAGCATCAAACCGGAACCCTGGCAGATGATGCAGGAGTTCTTGATGGTCGCAGGCGCCTATATGCCGGAGAAACTGACAAATGCCTATTCCTTTTTTCATGCGCTCGGGGTTTATGAACATTTCAAAAGGAGCGAGAAGCGCAGGAAACAGGGCAGCCAAAGACGGCCTGTCATCCTGACCAGGAGCGCGACGATCGGACAGCAGCGGTATGGCTGCATTCTCTGGTCCGGAGATACCGGCGCGAGCTGGGAAACGCTTCGGGCGCAGGTTTTGCAGGTACAGAGCTTCTCTCTGTCCGGATTTCCCTACTGGTGCGTGGACATCGGCGGATTCTTTGTAAAACGTGGTGAGCCGTGGTATTGGGACGGAGAGTATCCGCAGACCTGGAAAGATCCGGCATACAGGGAACTTTATGTCCGCTGGTTCCAGTTGTGCGCCCAGCCAAGGGTGTGTAGCCTAACCGGTGGGAATCCGGTATATCCAAGGCCTAACCAGCCAGATATTAGCGAGTCTTGGGATGGTGCCAGTAATGACACCTGACAAGCGTAGA
>Ga0256406_1006334_pt1 | contig 11956 bp, 9 predicted proteins | sample RumenRJG_03DNA_FD_185986 | JGI IMG/M metagenome (GOLD analysis project Ga0256406, IMG submission 185986) | Bovine rumen microbial communities from Lethbridge, Alberta, Canada - RJG_03 | ecosystem: Host-associated > Mammals > Digestive system > Stomach > Rumen | place: Canada: Alberta | collected...
ATAATGGATATCTAACACCATATGAAGCTCGGATGGCAGGATAAACAAGACAGTCCCAATAGACAAGGGATAACCATTCAGCATTTTTTGAACCATAAATGTTACAAAAATGCTTGACCATTACAGTCATGCCATTTGCAGCGAATACCTGCGCGGATGCCCTTGCCGGGATGATCACAAACAGCGTCGGCGACTGCCCGTTTACCATCTGGACGGATAAGCTGCTGGAGGCAAGTTTCTCTGTGGACGTGCCTTCCTCTTTCCGATCCCTTCTTGGTGGTACCTCCGGGTCCATTCTCGATGTGTATGGTCCCGGCGAGTACGAATGGGATAAGTTCACCGTGAAGTTTCACACCCATCGTGGCTCCAATCAGGATGTGATGATCCGGTACGGAAAGAACCTGACGGACGTGAAGAAGACAACGGACACCAGTAACCTCTGGACGGGTATTTTGCCATATTGGGCTGGAACCGATGAAGCAGAGCAGGCGGTGCTTGTAACGCTGCCGGAGAAGGTAATCTACTCGGATATGGCGGAGAGCTTCGTGTACCGGATGGTTGTGCCGGTGGATCTGTCCTCCGCATTTCAGGAACAGCCCACAGTGGAACAGCTCCGGTCCCGGGCACAGTCGTATGTGAATGCCAATGCTGCAGATGGCATCCCGGCTTCCATCGACGTGTCCTTCGTGGCCCTCTGGCAGACGGAGGAATATAAGAACTGGGCTCCGCTGCAGAAGCTGAAACTCTGCGATACCGTGACGGTCTATCACAAAGGGCTGGGCATCGAGAACAAGGCCAAGATCGTATCCGTCACCTACGACGTGATCCTGGAGCGCTATGAGAAAATGACCATCGGTGAGGTGAAGACAAACCTCGGTGATTCCATCCGGCAGATCTCGGAGGAGATCAAAAAGGATGTGCCGACCAGTGCATCGGTGTCGCAGGCGATCAGCCTTGCCACCAACATCCTCTCTGGAAGTACCGGTGGAAACATCGTAATCAACACAAATGAGAGAGGCCAGCCGATTGAAATCCTCTCGATGAACACAGCGGATATCAAGACCGCTACGAAAATACTGAAGATCGATAAAAACGGCATCTCTGTATCAAAAACCGGGTACAGCGGTGCTTTTACTGTTTTGCTGGATATCGATGGGAAGCTGGATGCGGCTGCATTAAAGGGCATCATCGATGCAGCCCTCGTGAAATCCGGGATTCTTTCCGACAAGCAGAGCAACGTGACCTGGAACATGGCCACCGGCGCTTTTACCGGAAAGAATGTGACCATCACGAAGCTGACAGCCACAGAAATCGCGGCCACTTCTGTGAGCGGCGATACCGTGAGCTCCGGGGATGGCTATACCGGCAGCTACCATGTGGACGGTGCAACGATCAGCGTCCGAGCAGGAATCGTCACCGGTAAAACGGAGGATGAGGAACCGGCTGTCACCGGCTTTACCGGAACCTATCATGTGGATGGTGCCACGGTGACCGTTCAGGACGGCATCATCACAGCCGTGACTGCCGATCCGGAGCCGGAACCAGAGCCAGAAACACCGGGTGGTGAGGAAGGAGATAATTCATGATCACAACACAGATAGAACTGGATGTTTCTCCGGGCGGCATCGCTCCGGTGATTCATGTCAGCCAGTATGATACCGGGAGCAGGACGCTCCAGTTTAACCTGATCGCGACAGCGGGAGATCTGATTCTCCCCACAGGGACCAAGGCTGAGATCCGGGGTACCAAGCCGGATGGAAACGGCTTCTCTTATGACGCTCTGATCAACGGAAAAACTGTGACCGCTGATGTGACGGAGCAGATGACCGCAGCTGCCGGAAAAGCGGTGTGCGAGATTGTCCTTTATACAGGCATGCCTGCCAGAGAAGACGCAGAAGCCTCTTCTGATTTCACACAGCTTTGCACAGCAAACTTCATCCTCTATGTAGAGCGGGCGGCTCTCGATAAAGATACCGTTAAGTCTGGCTCAGAGATCAAACAGCTGATCACGGTGATCGACCGTACCGATGAACTTCTGGCTGCCGCTGAGACGATGGATGATGCAAAAGAATCCATCCGGCAGATGACGGAGAGCACCAGAAGTGAAATGAACCAGCTTGCCCAGAATATCGAGCAGAACGCGCAGGAACTGGCTGACCAGTCGGCAGCCTCCGCAAGAGCGGCGGCGCAGTCGGCACAGGCGGCAGACAGGACATTACAAACGGTCGAGGCCAAGGGACAGCAGATCTCTCAGATCGCCCTCAATTCCGATACGCTGGCAAGGACCGCTCTGGAAAAGGCCACGAACGCAGAAAACGAATCAGCAGAGACTTCCAATTCCGTGGATAACCTTAACCGGGCGATTGCTCGTCTGAATCTGCTGACGCAGGGAAAAGTGGATGATGCTTACGTCGAGGACGGCTTCCTTTACATGACCTCCGATGGCGATGTTGTCGTCGGTCCGCTGGGGCCGTTCTCCGGAACCGGCGGTGGCGGTGGCGGGACCTCCGGCAACAATGCCCACATCACCCTGACCAATAAATCCGGGTTCCTTTCCCGGACGATTGCACAGGGAGACTCCCTCCCTATCACCATTAACTGGACTTCGGAAGAAGACGATATCCCGACCGGCAACGGCACCATGAAAGTGACGGTTGGCGGTGTGGTGAAGGCCATGATCGATGTGAAGCAGGGCGATGTGACAGTGGATGTGGCTCCGTACCTGTCTGCCGGATCTTCTGTGGTGAAGATCAATGTGGCGGATATCTACGGAAACAACAGGACGCTGAATTTCTCCATCACGGTGGTTGTGCTGACACTGACCTCGGCCTTTGATGACTCCGCAGCCTATACCGGACCGATCAGCTTTCCGTATGTGCCCACCGGCAGCATTCAGAAGACCATGCATTTCCTTCTGGATGGAATCGAGATCGGAACTGCGGTCACGTCGGTTTCCGGCAGACAGCAGTCTTTCACGATCCCGCAGCAGCGGCATGGAGCACACAGTTTTTCCTGCTATTTCGAGGCGGAGATCAACGGCGCGACAGTTCGCTCCAATGTGCTCTACTATGAAATCATCTGTCTGGAGACCATGAATTTAAATCCGATCGTAACCTGCTCCTTCCATGAAACCAGCGTGAAGCAGTACACTACGATCCACATCGGCTTCTCCGTCTATAACCCGACCTCGATGAACGCGGAGGCTGTGATCAAGCGGAACGGCACGGTGATTTCCACGCAGACAGTCGGAAGGACCAAGCAGGACTTTGCCTGCCGGATGGATACGGTGGGCGATTTCACCTTTGAGATCAGTTCCGGAGAGGTCAGCAGGAGCTTTACGCTTACCGTGACGGAGTCCGACATTCAGGTTGAAGCGGAGACCGATGCGCTGGCGCTGTATCTTTCCAGTTCCGGCAGAAGCAATACCGAGGAGAACCGCTCCGAATGGAAATCCGGTACGATCGCGGCGCAGCTTTCCGGCTTCAACTATGAATCAGATGGCTGGCAGAAGGATGAAAAGGGCATCACGGTCCTGCGGGTGTCCGGTGATGCCAGGGTGCAGATCCCGTATCTGCTTTTTGGCGAGGATTACCGTACTTCCGGAAAGACGATCGAATTGGAGTTTGCTACCCGGACGGTCATGAACTATGACGCGGTGATCCTTTCCTGCCTTTCTGGTGGCAGGGGCCTGTTCCTTACAGCCCAGAAAGTGCAGATGAATTCTGAGCAGAGTGAGATCTCCATGCAGTTCAAAGAGAATGAGCATGTGCGGGTAACCTTTGTGGTTGAGAAGCGGACCGAGAACCGGCTGATTTACTGTTATATCAACGGCATCATGTCTGGGGCGATCCAGTACCCGGTGAACGATGACTTTGCCCAGACGGAGCCGGTCGGTATTTCCATTGGCAGCAACGAGTGCACGATCGATCTCTATAACATTCGGGTGTACGACAACGACCTGACGAGATCACAGGTGCTGGATAACTGGATCGCGGATACGCAGGACGTGGAGGATATGCTGGCCAGGTACCAGCGCAATCAGGTGTACGACGCCTATGGAAAGATCGTGAAAGAGCAGCTGCCGCATGACCTGCCGTACCTGATCCTCGAGTGTGATGAACTGCCGCAGTACAAGGGAGATAAGAAGACCGTGTCCGGTTCCTATACGGACCCGCTTCACGCGGAGAAATGCTTCTCCTTTACCGGCGCTCAGTTTGATGTTCAGGGTACTTCCTCTCAGTACTATGAGCGGAAAAACTATAAGGCAAAATTCAAGAATGGTTTTGTGATGAGCAGCGGCGCGACAGCAGACGACTTTAAGCTGCGGGATACCTCCATCCCGGTGGCGACCTTCTGTTACAAAGCAGACGTGGCCTCCTCTGAGGGTGCCAACAACGTGGAGCTGGTCAGGCTTTATGACATGGCCTGCCCGTACAAGACACCGAGCCAGCAGGAAGACCCGAGGGTTCGTCAGGGTATTGACGGTTTCCCGATTGTGATCTTCTGGCACGACACCGTGAAGGATGAAACCATCTTCATGGGCAAGTACAACTGGAACAACGACAAGTCCACCGAGGAGACCTTCGGTTTTCAGGAGGACGATGAGTCTTGGGAAGTCCGGAACAACACCGGTGACCGCGTTGTGTATAAATCCGCTGACTATAGCGGCGATGCATGGCTGAATGACTTTGAAGCCAGGTTCCCGGATACCGATCCGCCATACACCGATGCGACGCAGCTACGGGAATTTGCCGAGTGGGTCGTGGAGACGGATACGGAAAAAGCCACCGGCGCTCTGCTGGATGAGCCGGTGACCTATGACGATGCCGTTTATACACACGACACTTCGGAATACCGGCTGGCCAAGTTCAAAGCAGAAGCCGGAGACTACATGGAGCTGCAGTCGGCCATGTTCTATTACCTGTTTACGGAGCTCTTCCTCATGGTGGACTCCCGCGCCAAGAACATGTTCCCGTCATTCATGGGAGGTGAAGCGACAGTATGAGAAAGAAAATCGTATTCCTGCCGTATGATATGGATACGGCGATCGGGATCAACAATGAAGGCGCTCTCGTCTTCAGTTATAACTTGGAGGACATCGACCAGACCGCAGGTGGTGCGGATGTGTTCAATGGGCAGCAGTCAGTTCTTTGGAAGAACATGCGGGCTGCCTTTTTTGATGAGATGAAGGCCATGTACCAGACTCTCAGATCTACCGGCGCTCTTTCCTATGAGAAGGTCGAGCAGATGTTTGAAGAGCATCAGGGAAAGTGGCCGGAGGCGATCTTCAATGAGGATGCCTGATTTAAATACCTGGCTCCTCTGGTGGAGAAGGGCAACGCCTCCTACCTGTCCATGCTGCAGGGGTCCAAAGCAGAGCAGCGGAAGTGGTGGCTCTATAACCGCTTCCGCTATATCGACTCCAAGTATAATGCCGGTGACAGCTTGTCCGATGTCATCACCGTCCGTGGGTACGCCAAGGCAGATATCACGGTGGAGCCTTACGCTGACGTCTATGCGTCGATTAAGTACGGTTCCTATCTGGTGCAGGCACGCTCTGCCAGAAATACCCAGACCACGCTGCCGTGCCCGCTGGATAACGTGAACGACACAGAAATCTATATCTACAGTGCATCCCAGCTTGCCTCGGTCGGAGACCTTTCCGGCCTGATGGTTGGTTACGCGGATTTCTCCAAAGCCGTGAAACTGCAGAGCCTGAAGATCGGTGATGCCAGCGCATCTTATTCCAACGGGAATCTGACGGAACTGTATCTGGGCAACAACGAGCTGCTGCGGACCATCGATGTCAGGAACTGCCCGTTGCTGTCGCAGGCGGTAGATATCTCCGGATGCCGCAACATCGAGCACATTTATTTTGATGGCACGGCGATTACCGGTCTGGATCTGCCGAAGGGCGGTATCATCAAGACCCTGCATCTGCCGGGGACGCTGACCAACCTGTCCATCATCGGGCACTCCGGAATCACGGACTTTGTACTGCCCAGCGTGGAGAATCTTTCCACCTGCCGTTTGGAACATGTCGGTGATGAGATCAACACAAAAGCGCTCTTGTCGACACTTCCGTCCGGATGCCGTGTGCGTCTGATTGGCTTCGACTGGACAGTGGCCAATGAAACAGAGCTCACAACCCTGAAGGAAAAGCTCGATGCCATGCGTGGCCTGAATGAAAATGGCGGGAATGAGGATACAGCTCAGCTTTATGGGACGATCCACATCACCAACATCACCGGTGCAGTCCTGAAGTCAATCAAAGACAGTTATCCGGATATCACCATTGAATACACGAACCTGACCAGTAAGTGCTATTACTACAACTACGATGGCACGGTGCTTCTTTATACTGCCACAGCTACGAACGGCTCGAACGTTAACTACCGGGGCAGCACACCGACGAAACCGTCGACTATCTCCCAGAACTTTACCTTTTTCGGGTGGGCACGGGAGATCGATGGTGAGCGTGATCTGACTGCCCAAAGCCATATCGTGGAGGACAGATACCTCTACGCCGTGTTCGAGGCAAGCGTCCGTACTTATACCGTCAAGTACTATGTCGGCAGCAGGGTGATCCAGACCAAGAGCAACGTGCCCTATGGCAGCAGCGTTTATTACGATGGCGAAACCCCGACGAATACGGCAGAATCCGATCCGAGTGATTATCAGTTCACCGGTTGGGATGTGCTGGCGGAGAACATTCAGGGCAACGTCAACTGCTACGCGCAGTTCCGTTACATCGGTGCATTGTATAAGCATTTGATGGACGGCAACCTGAAGGGCGAGGTTTCGCATCCTTCTGTGACGGCTATTGCTGACTATGGCTTCGATAGTTTCCCGAATATCACGAAGGTCAGTTTCCCGGAGGTCTTGTCGGTTGGAACATATGCGTTTGAGGCATGCAGCAAACTTGAACAGGTCTCTCTTCCGAAAGTCACTTATATTGGCACAAGAGCTTTCAGTGGAATGAACAAGATGACCAGTTTGGAAATACCCTCTGTTATAACGATAGACGATTATGCTTTCGGTTCCTGCAGCAAGCTGACTACACTGAATATCCCCAACGCAGAGACAATCGGTCAAAATGCGTTTTATTACTGCAGCGGCTTGACCTCGGTCAATATGCAGCATGTGAAGACGATAAAAAGCAACGGCTTTCAGTATTGCACCGGCCTCACGGAGATAACGCTCCCTGACACTATCGAAGTTATAAATGGTGGAGCTTTCCGCAGCTGCACCGGACTTACAAAAATGGTCTTTCCGGCTGGTCTGAAGCGGCTTGACAGTTCTGTATTTACAAGCTGTACAGGGATGAGGAAGATCATCTTCCTGGGCAGACCGACAACGATGTATAACGATTCTCTGTCAGGAATGGCAAACCTGGAGGATGTTTATGTCCCGTGGCGGTATCATGAGGAAAGTCATGAACCCTGGGGCACTACCAACGCGACGATCCACTACATCGATGAGGGCTGGATGGATGATCTGGAATCTATTCTCGCGGACTGATGGAAGGAGGCACTTATGGCTGTAGTAGAAAAAACCATAGATATTTTGGGAGATGAGTTGCTATCTGCATTTATCATCTCCCGGCAGGTGCCGGAAGGGTATCCTGTCGATTTTTATGATGAGGTAGTGAAGACCATAAAAAACTATGCTCTTCGCGGGATGTCAGGTGTGCAAAGCTATAACTTCCCATTCGTAACAACAGTGGGAGGATGGGGGCTTGCAGGTTGTCCAGACCTTGTCAGTGTAACCTTGCCACAATGTACTACCTTCACCGGGAATGGAGGATTGAGGGAGTGTACAAAACTGGAGAACGTAGATCTTCCGCTTCTGAAAACAGTAAGTGAATATGCTTTTACAAACTGTCAAAAGCTGCGTTCTATCAACCTCCCAAGTTTGACATCCTGCTCCACGGGTTTGTTTTTCGGTTGCAATATATTAGAAACAGCGAACTTGCCAAAACTGCAGTCAATGGGCAATAACACCTTTTATTCTTGCCCGGCAATCCGGCAGATCGACCTTCCATCGGTGAAAACCATAGGCAGTGGTCAGATCAATGGCTGCCGCTCTTTGGAAGTCATCAATATTGGCCCGAGCATAACCAGCATCAATGCGACTGCCTTCCAGAACGCTCCGGAGGGACTGGTAATCAATCTGCCGGTTGCGGAAGGCGCTATCAGTGGCGCACCGTGGGGAGCAACGAGTGCAGTGATCAATTATGACACACCATATGCCGGGACGGTTCCAATCCCGGAGAGCTAAGGAGGCAGACATGATAAGGAAGATACTCTACCGGTACCAGCGGCCTGATGGCGGGTACACGGTTACACCGGTGAAGCCGGAGGGCAGCTACAATATCCGCTGGCGGCTCATAGCCGAGGAAGGCATGGCCATCACCAACGGAGAAACAACGGTGACGGTGATCGATGTGATCCATCGAAGTGACTGCGAGGCATGGACAGACTGCGAACTGCCCGATGAACTAAAACCCATAGAGATAGACGAAGGCATCCAGTGATGGGTGCCTTTTCTATATCCAAAAAGAAAGAGAGGTACTCATCATGAAAGAATTCTGGAACACCATTCAACTCATCTTTGCGGCAGTCGGCGGCTGGCTGGGCTGGTTCCTGGGCGGCTGCGACGGTCTGCTTTATGCGCTGGTCCTGTTCGTCGTGCTCGACTATATCACCGGGGTCATGTGTGCTGTGGTGGATAAGAAGCTCTCCAGCGAAGTCGGCTTTAAAGGGCTGTTCCGAAAAGTGCTCATTTTTTCACTTGTCGGAATCGGCCACGCTATCGACTCACAGGTCATCGGTTCCGGCAGCGTGCTCAGAACAGCGGTGATCTTTTTCTATCTGTCCAATGAGGGTGTGTCCCTGACGGAGAACGCAGCGCACCTGGGGCTGCCGATCCCGGAAAAGCTGAAGCTCGTACTGGAGCAGCTTCACGACCGTGCGGAGAAAGGCGGTGACGAGTAATGGCATATACGAACAGTCCAATGGTGGCCTATACCTACCTGAGCCCGAATCACTCAGGGCAGCGCACCCACAGCATTGACCGGATCACGCCTCACTGTGTCGTCGGCCAGTGCACAGCGGAGGGGCTGGGCGGCTGGTTTGCCAAGTCCTCCACGCAGGCGTCCAGTAACTACGGCATCGACAAGGATGGCCGCGTCGGTCTTTACGTTGAAGAGAAAAACCGCAGCTGGTGTTCCTCCAGCAACGCCAACGACCAGCGTGCCATCACGATCGAGTGCGCCTCCGATACCACGGAGCCCTATGCTTTCAGGGATGTTGTCTACCAGACGTTGATCAAGCTCTGTGTCGATATCTGCAAGCGCAACGGAAAGAACAAGCTCATCTGGTTTGGAGACAAGGATAAGACGCTGGCTTACACTCCGAAGGCCGGAGAGATGATCCTTACGGTCCATCGCTGGTTTGCCAACAAGTCCTGTCCGGGAAACTGGATGTATGCACGGATGGGAGATCTGGCAAACAAGGTGACGGCGCAGCTTGGCGGCAACGCAGAGCCGGAAACACCTACCAAGACGAGCGGTACGCAAGCCTCCTCCCTGTCCGGCCTGTCCGAGGCAGATGTGATCAAGAAGGTCGGTCCGCTCTGCACAGCGGATATGAAGAAGTCCGGCATTCTGGCATCCGTGACGCTGGCACAGTTTATTCTGGAGTCCGGCTATGGGAAGAGTGAACTGGCGCAGGCGGCAAACAACGTATTCGGGATGAAGAAGTCTCTGTCCGGGAATACCTGGTCTGGGTCTGCGTGGGACGGCATGTCTGTGTACACGAAGAAAACGCAGGAGGATGATGGAACCGGTAAGCTCTATACCATCACGGCGGACTTCCGGAAGTATCCCTGCATAGAGGATTCCATAGCGGATCACTCTGCTTATCTGCTTGGCGCGAAAAACGGCAGCAGGCTCCGGTACGAAGGACTGAAGGGCTGCACAGATTATAAGAAGGCGGTGCAGATCATCAAAGATGGCGGATACGCTACCAGCACCACCTACGTTTCCAAGCTCTGCAGCATCATTGAGCGGTGGAACCTGACACAGTACGATACAGCAGGATCGGCCCAGACGGATAATGTTGTATGGTATCGCGTTCGGAAAGCGTGGTCTGATGCAGCCTCCCAGAAGGGAGCGTTCAAGATTCTCGATAATGCGAAAGCCTGCGCGGATGACAATCCGGGCTACAGCGTATTCGATGGTGACGGGGTGAAGATTTACACTCCGAAAGCCTCTGCTCCGGAACAGGCAGTCCCGTTCCTCGTGCGTGTCGGCATCAGTGACCTGAACATCCGAAAGGGTCCAGGTACCAACTACAACCGGACGGGCCAGTACACCGGGAAAGGGGTATTTACGATCATGGAGGTTAAGCCCGGCCAGGGCTCTGACTCCGGCTGGGGCCGCCTCAAATCCGGCGCAGGCTGGATCTCGCTTGATTACACTTCACGCATCTGATGTTTCTTATGCCTGTCGGCTGTCCTTCGGGATGGTCGGCAGGCCCTTTTTTTATGGTCAGAAAGTTCTCCCGAGCATTATAAAAATCGGCTCTTTGCAGGCATGGGATGGCAGAGGGATAGACAAGTTCCCTCGGAAGGGAGAACGAGAATATGCAAGTAACGAAGATCACATCGCCTGCCGAGACAAAAGCGCCTGCCGCTCACCGGCTTACCGATAAGCAGTTATACGATGAAATCAATTATCACAGGGCTGAGAAGTTGACGAAGAAGATGCTGGAGAAGGGCCTCATCACTGCCGATGAATACGACAGAATTCTGGCTGAAACCCGCAAAATCTTTGTGCCATATCTGGCCGAAATACTGTGATAAATGAGTTGCTATGTGTCCAGTTCAGAGCGAATATCGGACTGCGAAAGGAGGCGAGTCAATGAAAAAGATAACCATAATTGAGCCAGCAGAGGCCCGGGCCATCACAGCAAAAACAAGAGTCGCTGCTTACTGCCGGGTCTCTACCGGGATGGATGATCAGCTGGTCAGCCTGGAAACGCAGAAGAGCCATTATGAGAACCTGATCGGCTCCAATCCTGAATGGGAATATGCCGGGCTCTATTACGACGAAGGCATCAGCGGTACCAGTAAAGAAAAGCGGCCTGCGCTCATGAGAATGGTTGCGGACTGTGAGGCTGGCAAGATCGACCGGATCATGACCAAGTCCCTGAGCAGGTTTGCCCGCAACACGACGGACTGCTTGGAACTGGTCCGGAAGCTCCTCGACCTGGGGATCACGATTTACTTTGAAAAGGAAAACCTCGATACCGGGTCCATGGAATCGGAGCTCCTGCTCTCGATCATGAGCAGCCTTGCGGAAAGCGAGTCCGTTTCCATTTCAGAGAATAGCAAATGGAGCGTCCGGCACCGGTATGAAAACGGGACCTTCAAGATCGGGTACGCACCATTCGGCTACAGCTCGCAGGATGGAGAGATGGTCATCAACGAGGATGAGGCCAAATGGGTGCGGTGGATCTTTGAACAGACCCTGAGCGGAAAAGCGAGCGCAGCGATTGCGCGGGAGCTCAATGAAAAGCAGGTGCCTTCCCGGAGAGGCGGCAAATGGACGCCAACCACGATCCGGGGCATCCTCACGAACGAGAAGTACACCGGTGACTGCCTTTTCCAGAAGACCTACTCAGATTTCCGGTTTAAGCGACACGTGAATCGCGGTGAGCGGGATCAGTTCTATATGGAAGATCATCACGAGGCCCTTGTCAGCCGGGAAGAGTTCGAAGCTGCCGGAGCGCTTCTGCAGCAGCGGGCACAGGAGAAGAACATCAAAAAGAATGATCCTCGCTACCAGAATCGGTACCCATTTACCGGCAAGCTCGTCTGCGGTGAATGCGGCAGCGGCTTTAAGCGGCACATCAATTCCACCGGCAGCATCCGGTACCCGGTTTGGGTCTGC
>Ga0256406_1006335_pt1 | contig 11952 bp, 4 predicted proteins | sample RumenRJG_03DNA_FD_185986 | JGI IMG/M metagenome (GOLD analysis project Ga0256406, IMG submission 185986) | Bovine rumen microbial communities from Lethbridge, Alberta, Canada - RJG_03 | ecosystem: Host-associated > Mammals > Digestive system > Stomach > Rumen | place: Canada: Alberta | collected...
CTTCGGCTCAACGGAACAGGCAAGGAAAATTCTGCCCGAGAACTCCACCTTTTATCAAAGCCTTGACGGCCCCTGGCGGTTCCACTTCTCGAAGAATCCCGACGAACGGCCCAAGAATTTCTATGAGAATGGGTTCAACGACCAAAGTTGGGATGTGGTCAATGTGCCCATCAGCTGGAACATCGCCGGAGTGCAGAAAGACGGCACGCTGAAATACGGAGTACCCATCTACGTCAACCAGTGGGTCATCTTCAAATATAACATTGAGCCGGGCGACTGGAAGAAAGGCGTGATGCGCGAACCGCCCAAGAGCTACACCACCTATACCTACCGCAACGAGATAGGCTCGTTCCGACGGACATTCGACCTGCCCGGCGATTGGAACGGACGTGAGATAATCCTCAACTTCGACGGTGTAGATTCATTTTTCTATCTTTGGGTGAACGGTCATTATGTGGGTTTCTCCAAGAACTCACGCGACGCTGCCCGCTTCGACATCACAAAATATGTGAACAAGGGGCGAAATGAAGTGGCGGTAGAAGTGTATCGATCCTCTGACGGCAGTTTTCTCGAGGCTCAGGACATGTTTCGCCTGCCCGGCATCTTCCGCAATGTTTACATCACCTCCACGCCGAAGGTACACATCGCTGACATCAAGGCCATTCCGGCCTACGATGCCGGCAAGGGCACACTTGACATCACCGCTACCTTGGAAAACCTCTCGACGAAAAACGCCAGGAATCTGAAGATACGCTGGACGCTCTACCGCAACAAGCTCTACAGCGACGACAACCAGATAGCCGCCACGTTTGAGACCAACGGCAACGGTGCGAGCATTGCCGACGGCCGGCAAACGGATCTCCACACGACCTTCACGCTTGACAATGCTGCCCCGTGGACAGCGGAACAGCCCAACGTCTATGTGCTTGTGGGCGAACTGATGCAAGGCAAGAAAGTGGTGGAAACGGTCAGCCTGCAAACCGGCTTCCGAACCGTGGAGATAAAAGACACACCGGCCTCGGAAGACGAATTTGGACTGGCCGGACGCTACTTCTACATCAACGGCAAGGCACTGAAACTGAAAGGTGTCAACCGTCACGACACCAATCCGGCTACAGGACACGTCATCTCACGCAGTCAGATGGAAAGCGAGATCATGGCCATGAAGCGTGCCAACATCAACCATATCCGCACCTCCCACTACCCCAACGACCCGTACTTCTACTATCTCTGCAACAAATATGGCATCTATCTTGAAAGCGAGGCCAACCTTGAAAGCCACGAGTATTTCTACGGGGATGCCTCGCTCTCGCATGTACCCGAATTCCGCCCGGCTCACGTCGACCGTGTCTTGACCATGGCTCACGAACTGGTCAACGATCCCTGCATCGTCATCTGGAGCTTAGGCAACGAGGCCGGACCCGGTCACAACTTCGTGGCAGCCTACGACTCGCTCAAGGGCTTCGACACTTCCCGACCCGTACAGTATGAGCGTAACAACGACATCGTGGATATGGGCTCCAACCAATATCCAAGCATTGAGTGGACACGCTACGCCGTGAAAGGAAAGATGGATATCAAATACCCCTTCCACATCTCAGAGTATGCCCACTCGATGGGCAATGCCGTGGGCAACCTCGTTGACTACTGGAATGCCATCGAGTCGACCAACTACTTTATGGGTGGTGCCATCTGGGACTGGATCGACCAGAGCATGTGGAACTACACCAAAGATGGCACACGCTACGCTGCCTACGGGGGTGACTTCGGAGACACGCCTAACGACGGGCAGTTTGTCATGAACGGCATCATCTTCGGCGACGAGACACCCAAGCCACAATATTATGAAGTGAAGAAAGTGTATCAGTATGTCGGCGTGACGTGGCACGATGCCGCCACAGGAACGATAGACATATTCAATAAGAACTATTACACGGATGACCTCTCAGGACTGGCCCTTTCCTACCGACTGACCGCAGACGGACAGACGGCCAAGGCCGGTAACATCGAGTTGGGCAGCGTGACACCGCGCACTCACAAACTGGTTACCATCCAGGGGCTGCGCGAAGGCCTCGACCCTCGAAAGGATTATCTGCTCCACCTCACCTTCACGCAAAAACACGACACGCCCTGGGCTAAAGCAGGATACGTACAGGCCGAAGAACAACTGTCGGTGCAGACGGCACAGCAACGCCCCACACTGACCATCAACGGAAAGGTGAACGTCGGACAGCCGGAGGACAACAAACTGGCCATAAGCGGAAAGAACTTCAAGGCTACACTCGACCTGAGCAAGGGTACGATTTATAACCTCACCTATGGTGACAACACAATCATTGCCGATGGATGCGGCCCGCAGCTCAACGCCTTCCGCGCATGGACCAACAACGACAACTGGGCTTATACCGGCTGGTACAGCAACGGGCTGAACAACCTGCTTCAGCACAGCACCGGATACCAACTGCACAACAACAGTGACGGATCGGTGTCGATAGCCTTCAACGTCGTGTCGCAGGCACCCTGCGGCTACAAACTCGAAGGCGGCACAGCCAACTGGAAGAAACTTGTGGAGTACAAGGACAAGCCGTTCGGCAAAGACGATTTCCGCTTCAACTCACAAGTGGTTTACACGTTCTTTGCTGACGGAAGCGTAGAAAGTGAGAGTGCCATTACCAGCAACAAGCCGTCACTGACATTGGCCAAATTAGGGTATACCGTAAAGATAGGTAACGACAAGAACCATTTGTGCTATTATGGCCGGGGACCCGTGGACAACTATCCTGACCGCAAGACCGGGCAGATGATTGGCATCTACACGCAGGACGACGTGAAGAAAGAGTTTGTACCGTTCCCCAAGCCACAAGATACGGGCAACCATCAAGACACGCGCTGGGTGGCGCTGACCGATCAGGCCGGTAACGGAGCCATCTTCGTGGCAAAAGACAAGATGAGCTTCTCGGCGTTGCCATGGTCGGACAATGCCCTTGCCATGGCCAACCATCCTTACGAACTGCCCAAGAGTGATGCAACCTATCTGCATCTTGACATGGCCATCACCGGGCTTGGCGGAAACAGTTGCGGACAAGGCGGTCCGCTCTCCCAAGACCGTGTCATGGCTACGCCCCACACCTTTGGCTATGTCATCCGTCCTGTCAGCCAGACGACTGACGAGGATTTGCTCAACGCTGCCAACGTGAGCTTAGGCGGCTCTACGCCCCTTACGCTAACCCGAGACGCGAATGGAAACGTGAGCATTGCTGCTGACAAGGCCGACAAGGTAATCTATTATAAGGTGGGCAACAGAAAGGCACAACGCTATTCCGCACCCGTCAACCTGCACGACGGCGGCACGATAAAAGCCTGGGTAAAAGGATCAGAATGGCTTTCTACCACACAGACCTTCCCACGCATTGAAAATATTCCGCTGACGGTTGTCTATGCTTCAAGCGTGGAGAGTGGCGAGGGCGACGCCGACCATCTGACCGACGGCAATCCCACGACCTACTGGCACACGATGTACTCCGTGACTGTGGCCAACTACCCGCACTGGGTGGATTTCGACTGCGGTGCCGTGAAGACCATCAAGGGCTTCGCTTACCTGCCACGGCAGGACAGCGAAAATGGAAACATCAAGGCTTACCGCATTCAGGTGAGCAATGATGGAAAGAACTGGGGGAAGGCTGTGGCAGAAGGAACCTTTGAAAACAACCTCAAAGAAAAGGTAGTGATGCTGCCAACTGCCGTGAAAGCACGCTACGTGAGGTTCACGGCGCTGAGCGAACAGAATGGTCAGGACTTTGCCTCTGGAGCTGAGTTCAAGGTTCTCGAGAAATAATACCGGTATCAGAAGCCCCGGACTCAAAGGTGTCACCTTTAGTCCGGGGCTTTTTCGTGTTATATATTTATCAGCTACTTCTATCGCAAAGGTTTGAAATCGCGGAAGTATTTATGAAAAACCTTCTTGGCCTGTTCCACCTCATCTCCGACCGCTGCCGAACTGAACGAGCCAAAGGTGTATGGAGCGCCGGCGGGAAGACTATTGACATTGGCCTTATCGGTCGCGCCCGTGACGAAAGGCCACTCATAGTAGCTGAACCAGTCCTGCGACTGACAGCTATTGTCGAAAAAGGCTTTCCAACGCGGATAATAATAAGACGACAACAGACCGTTCCACTCTCGGTTGCCATAGTCGTGCAGGCCTCCACCATTGCACTGAGACTCACCGCCCCAAGTAGTAAGCAACATGCGGGCATTCTGCTCATATCGTCTTTTCTCGGCTTGGGTATGGCCAAGGTGACGGGCCATCTCCGTCCAGGTACCCAATCGTAACTCCTTTCGCGTGCCGACCAATGAATCCTGATCGAGAATCATGCAGAGGAATTTTTGTTGAAGACGGATCCGCTCGTCAACGTCGGTAGTCATGAAGAGACGGTCAAGCGTTTCTTTGCCTTCGTCTGCAAGCGTCTGCCGCATAATGTCAACGAGGTCGTAGCGATAGTTGTCGTTATCTTTCAGTTTATCGGCTACCGAAAGAAATTCGTAGGCAGCTGTGCGCAGGTCACCGATATTCCAGTACCAGGACGATCCTGCCCAGGTGCTCACCGTGCCTGGCCTCTTGGCAGGACGCATCATAAACACACTCTCGGTGGTTCCCTGCTGATTCTTGTTGGGACAGTTGTAGATACCGTTCGCCAGACGTTGCCAGGCCCTGTACAACACACGGTAGGCAACAGAATCGGAGGTCTCAGTGACTCCATAGCGCGAGGAGACATAGTGCTGTAACCAACTGTCGATGGTATAAGGCTTGTCACAAGTCCAAGGCAAGGCATAGAGCAAGTCGAAGAGCACGGCGTTGTTCTCGATGCCTTCAGGCAAGGCGCCGATTCCAGCAAGATTATTTTCTGAAGCCTTCGCAACCGCTTTGTAGAAACTGTTCATGATGCGGCTCATGCGCCCGAACAGGCCCACGTTTCCGCCAAAGTTATTAGTCATTCCCCAAACCCATTGATGCTTGCTCCCCTTAGCGTTTGTGGCATTACCACTCAATGCCGTCTCGCCGTTGGAATCACCATGAAGGTCAAGGATAAGCAATCTCCCTACAGGAACCTGATGTGTCAGGTCTGTTGTGGGATTGCCCTGCCAGTGCTGAGCCACCCAGACCGCCTGACTGTCGTAGGAACGGAGTGCGTTCCACATGGCCTTGACCGAGTTGCCCGCATCTACACCGGCTGGTACGCCGCCCTCATGAAACGGATCGATGGCAAAATAGTGGGTAGACAATTCCGATCCATACACATCCTTCACGGCTTGATAATATTTGGCAGCAGATTCTTTGAGTCGGGTGGTGTCATTGACAAAATAGGGGCGCGTGAAGTTGTTCCAGGAACCACTTGATACGATGTCGGTATGCTTCCATCCTGAGATCTTATCCTTTTCTGCATCAGCAAGGAAGTCTTGTGGCACCATACCCACATAGCCTGGAATGACAGGTGTGATACCATACTCGCGCAGTCGTCGAAAGATCTTCTTTGCCAACTGCTCTTGCTGATCATACCATTTTTGTGGCAGAGGCCCGCCCCACGCCGTCATGTTGTTCATAAAGAACCATCCAAAGTAGGCAGGACCGGTTACAAACTTATTGACCTTGTCAAGTGAGTCGTAACCATAACCATCCATCAGAACTTTGCGCCAGACACACTCCATGCCCTCCGTGATAAGGGGAAGATTGATGCCGTGCAGCGCCATCCAGTCGATCTCCTGCTGCCAGCGCGACCAGTCCCAAAAGGCCATGGTGTAGCTGTGCGTGCAGAAATTGAGGTAGTAGCGGTAATCTACCGATGAGGTATGTGTCTCCTCTGAGACTATCGGCAAGGATGTCGGCAACTTTGCTTTCGACATATTCCATGAGATATCAATACCCGCCTTATTGAGAAACCAGTTGATGCCAGCTGCCAACGACACGTTATTAGGTCCTTTTATCGAAACGGTTTGACCGTCGCAGCTAATGGCAAACCAGTCCTTACCGCTATGTGAACCATCAATGACGCATGTAAAGCGCGATGCATCCTTGCCATGAGGCAAGATGCGCTTGAGCAGGCCGTCGGTGACCTCTGTAGCACCAACAGGCAAGGATGACAAACAAAAAGCTGCCGCACCTGCCATCAGACGGGATAACCGGTGAAAACGTCGTCCCTTACACGACGGAGCTAATACTGATAGGAACATAAATATAAAGTGTTAGTGTAAGTATTGGTGTAAGCAGAGCACGACTCCATACATGTCCTCTTCATCGAGATCTGGGCTTGCATATCTACAGTAGCCTGAAATAATAAGGCGGGTCCTTGGGCCCGCCTTATTATCTAAACGAATAACGACACCTTGCCTTAATGCAGCACTACACCTGCATCACTGGTTGGATTCTGTGTCAGTGTGCCGGGATAAGAGTTGATGGCATCTTGCGGAATGTAGTAAGTCACGCGATAGTCGGTGGCTTTGATATCTTCAAACTGCTTGTGCGGACCGGGATAATGACGTGTCAAAGTACCACCATTGCGGAATACATCGTAGCTCCGTTCAGCTTGATAAGCCAACTCCAACTGCCGCTCTTTATCTATGCGCTCAGGTGCATTGGAGGCATCGAGCGATGTATAACCTGCACCGGGAATGGAACGCTCCCGAATGAGGTTCAGATCTTTCAAAGCCTCATCATATTTACCTAATTTGGCATAAGCTTCCGCACGGTTCAGATAGATCTCACCCAATCGGCTGATAACCGGCGAATGGAGCTGCGACTCTTCTCCTTCACGAGAACATTTCACGATGTAGAACATCGGGTAGACGCGGTTCAGATTAATATAATCGTCCAGCACGCCCTGGTAGGTCTGCCCTTTATAGTTGATGGAGTAAATCTCCTGCTTGGCATCGACGGGGGTCAGCTCATAGGTAGTGGCATTGCCGTCCTTGTCTTTTTCCGTGCAGGTCACCTTATCCCCATTGCGCGTAATGGGCAGCTGTGCGTAGTTGAGGGTTGTAGCATTGTCATATTTGATGAACCTGAACACCTCTTGTTTAGGGTCGTCGTATTGCGGCTCAATGAAGTTGGCACGTGCATCAACGATGACTTTATGCTCCGGCCTCCAGTCGTTACGTCCGGTCTCGTTAAGCAAATCAATGTATTTTGCACTGGCATACATTTCTCCCCAGCCCATGCCGCCAATGTTGGAATACATGCCTCCGATGCCATAATAATGGTCATATCCTGAGAACTCTGAAGCTACGCGACGAATGACAAAGATCGACTCTTTGTTGTCGTCCGGACTGTACGTGTTGTATTTCATGAATTCATCTCTTGGCAGCAGGGAGTAGTCGCCAGAGTTGATCACTTTTGTCGCGTAGTCAACAGCCAACTGTGCGTATTCCTTATTAGGATTCTCATACGTACCGCTCATGTAAAGATACACTCTGGAGAGCAGTGCTTGAGCAGCTCCTTTTGAAGCATAAGAGCTACCCTGGTTAACGGTAAGCAATGTCTCCGCCTTTTTCAAGTCGCTGATAGCCTGCTCATAAGTTTGTTCCACCGTAGCGCGGTCAGCTAAATGCAAATCACTCGTGATGTTGTCGGGCGTTCCGTTGACAATAGGCACACCAAGATTCTTGTCAGGTGCCTGGTAGTATGGACGGCCGAAAGCACGGACAAGATAGAAATACATCATACCCCGGACAAAATAGCATTCGCCGAGCTTGTTGTTCACTTCGGCATCGCTGCTTTCCGGAATCATCTTAATGATGTTCGATGCCTGTGCGATAGCTTTATATCCATAATCCCAGAAGTTCTGCAAACGGTAGTTGTTTGGTGTGCGCGAGTAAGAGATAAACTCGTAGAAGGCATCCGTGGAAGATCCTCTGATCATGATGTTGTCACCGGCATATTCGCCCAGACGGTGCATCGGGTCTGACCATACTTTCAATTGGGCATACATACCATTGACAAGCGCCTCTAATTTGTCAGCCGGGTCTTTTTGTATTTCTTCTCCCGCCATGCTGGTTGTCGGCAGGCGGTCAATGTCACATGCGCAAAGGCTCAGTGCGGCAAGGACTACAATGATTATATTTTTTCTCATATTCTATATTCCTTTATTATCACGTTTATACCTTATCGTCTTGATCGTCTGATCTGCTTGCTTTATTCCTATTGTACGATATTACAGAGTGACATTCAGACCGAACATGTATTTGCGCACCGAAGGATAGATCGATGTACCAGCCATGCCCATGGTCGAACCGGAATCGCTGTTGTGGAGCTCCGGATCAACTCCTGAATAGCCTGTAATGGTGAAGAGGTTCTCGCCTGAGAAATATACTCTCACGTTGTCCAGGCCGAGCTGAGGCAACTTAAAGTTATACCCTAAGGTCAGCGAACGAAGCTTGAGGAAGTCGTTATCCTCAAGATATCTCGACGACATGAGGTTGCCCTTGTCCTGGTTGTTATATTTTGCGACAGGGTGCGTAGCGTGGTCGCCGGGTTTCTGCCAGCGGGTCCATCCATCTTTGAGCTTCATCTGGTTACGGTCGCCTGCGTAAGCACCGTCAGAGTCATACTCCTGACGGAAATAGCTGTAGGTCTGGCCGCCGAGTGAATAACCAAAAGAGGCATTCAGGTCAAAGTTACGCCATGTGAGCGTAGTAGTGAATCCACCGAACACGTCTGGAGAAGCCTTGCCCACCTTATAATATTTAGCTTTAGCATAGTTGGATGTTGTCACCTTGTTGCCGTTCTCATCATCTGTGTACCACATAGGCGCTCCGTCATCAGGGTTGACACCTGCCCACTCCGGCATATAATAAGTATCAATAGGCTCGCCTATCTCCAAGATCTGCTGAGCTGCTCCGGCGATAGCCGGTGAGATGATGACAGGCTTCACCACATAGTTGCCATTGTCATCAAGCTGTTTGTACAGATCCGTTAGCTTATTCTTGTTATGACCGATATTGAATGTCAGGTTCCAGGTAAGGTCCTTTGAGCGGATCACATCACCACCGACTGTCAACTCAAATCCCGTGTTCTTCATCTTACCGACATTTCTCCAGATGCGTGTAACACCTGTAAGACCTGTTACCGGCACTTGGTAAAGGATGTTGTCTGTTTTCTTTGAATAAAGATCGATCGTGAAGAACAGACGGTTCTTCCAGAAACTGCCGTCAAGACCTACACCGGCTGTATAAGTCTTCTCCCATGTCAGATCCTTGTTGCCTACCTGCGAGATCAGTGCTCCCGACTGTTCATTATAGGTGTAGCCAACGGAATAAAGATCGTATTGCGGATAAAGCGCCGACGGACGGTTACCAACTGAGCCGTAGGCAGCACGCAGTTTCAGGTTATCAACCCAATCGGCCTTGAACCATGACTCGCGGTTGATATTCCAACCGGCGCTGAAAGAGAAGAAATTGCCATACTTCTGGTTGTCACCAAAGTTGGAAGCCCCATCACGGCGGAGAGAGACCTCTGCCATATAGCGGTCGGCATAGACATAGTTGCCCTTAAAGAAATAGGACTGCACAGCCCACTCCTGAGAGTAGCCTTTCAGACGTTCAGGCTTGGAAGTCACCGACAGCTCATTGAAGCCAGAAAGAATTCCCGTGCCATAACCGTCCTCGTAAGTGTACTTATAATCTTTGAACTCGTAAGCCAACAAAGCAGATACTTGGTGCTCTCCAAAGGTCTTGTTGAAACGCAGCAACTGGTTGGTGTACCGGCGCTGAGTGTCATCACGCCACTCTGTGACACGGCCGCTGACTCCTTCTGCGCTGCTCGACCGTGCATCCTGATAACCGTGATCTTTCGTAGCATAATAGCGGAAGTTGTTCACCGATGAGAAGGTGAGCCAAGGCGTGAAATGAATGTCGAAGTTGAGACTGCCTGAGAACTCATAGTTCTTATAGGTCGACTTGTTCCACTGTAAATCGTAAAGATAGTTAGTGGCTTTATTGTTGACCCACCCCGAGTAGTAGTTAGGTACAATGTTACCGTACTCATCATAAGGGCTGTCCCATGGGAACATAGAATACATGGCGTTCACCGAGTACTGACGGTCATCGGTATCGGTCATGGATCCGTTGATGTCTGGTTTTATCTCAAGCCACTTGGTCGGTTTCAGCGTTCCTTTGTAGCGGAATGTATATTTCTTGATGCTATATCCTTTCACGGCACCGGTCTCTCCATAGTAGCCCGCGGAGAAGAAGTTTTGAATCTGATCGCTACCTCCGGTGATTGACAGATTATAGTCTTGGTTGAATCCAGTCCGCTTGGCGAGCTTGTACCAGTCGAAGTTAGCGTTTCGCAGATCTTCATTCCAACGCGGGAATGAAACTTGGTCCACGTTGGCAAACGACTTATAATAATCGTAAAGCTCTGCGCCGTCCATCATTCTCAGTTTGCCCCTGTCGAGTTCGCTGGCACCCAACTTCACGGCGACGTTCACCTTCAATGGTTGGGCTTTTGGGTTGCGGGTAGTGACAACAATGACACCGTTGGCACCCTCTGATCCATAGATAGCCGTAGAAGCGGCATCTTTAAGGACGGTCAGGCTCTCGATGTCGTCGGGATTAAGCTGACCGGGCGACGAGCCAACGATGACACCATCAATGACCCACAAAGGAGAGGTGTCGCCGCTGAGCGTAGCCTGACCGCGGATCACCACTTTTCCCCGCTGGCCGGGCTGGCCTGATCCCGGCTGAACGTATACACCGGCAATCTTGCTGTTGAGCATGTTCTCTACGGAGGTTGTGGTAACGTCCTTCAGTTTACTGGCTTTGATATTGCTCAAAGCACCCGTAAGGCTCTCCTTTCGCTGTGTACCGTAACCAACAACAATAACCTCGTTGAGCGCTGTACTGGTATTGGTCATCACGATCTGCATGTTCTCCTTGGCTGTGAAAGTCTGGTCTGCAGAGCCAATATACGATACTTGCAACTCGCTTCCGACGGGGGCGTTAAGGGTAAAGTTGCCATTGACATCCGTGACGGTGGCATTCTGAGTGCCTGCCTGCCGAATGGTAGCTCCAACGAGGGGCTCGCCGGCCTCATCCTTCACGGTACCATGGATGCGCTTTGAATGGCTCGCTTGCTGAGTAATGTTGACCTTGGATGACGGCTCAGACCCCGCGAGAACGATCTGAGGTGACAACAGCGCCATTGTTACAAACCCGAAAGTAACAAGGCAATTTGTTTCGGTGAGTTTTACATTCATAATTATAAGTTTGAGGTTCTACTGCAAAGTTATTAAAATTGTATTATAGTTGCAAATATTTAGACTAATTTCTTTAAGATTTAACATATAGTCGCAAATATTGTAATGTATCAGACGATTTAACCATCAGTTAGACATGTAGCTTGGCTTGTTCTTGATACCCACGTCGACGATGGACTGCGTGAGGAACGGCAGGACGAGCTGCAACAAACTTACAAATAGAAACTTTTTCACTATAAATATTAGCATAATAATATATATTGCAATTTTATAACACATAAAAGATACTATTTGAGTATAAAAAATAACTTATATGAAACCTATTACTCCTAAAAATAGTTGATAGATGCTAAAATACCATTATGTCCTAATATCCGCACCACAATAGTCTCTAATATCTTATAACCACTAAGTTAAGTGATTTTTGAACATGGACAAATCCTGAGCAACTTTTTGTTGCTCAGGACGTTATAAGATATTAGAGACTATTGTGGTGCCAACGATGGAGTAGGCCAGCTGCCTGATGACTCACTGCACCAGCAGTATGTCAACTGGCAAGAGGACTGTGGCGCATTGTCGGCCAACAAGAACGACTATGCCGGCCTGAATGCGCTCCGCAGTCGTATGGCATCTGCCACAACCTCCGATGACAGCGCAAGTGACGACTCCCTCCAGTTATCCGTTGGTGTCCCTGTCTATTTCTATT
>Ga0256406_1006336_pt1 | contig 11949 bp, 9 predicted proteins | sample RumenRJG_03DNA_FD_185986 | JGI IMG/M metagenome (GOLD analysis project Ga0256406, IMG submission 185986) | Bovine rumen microbial communities from Lethbridge, Alberta, Canada - RJG_03 | ecosystem: Host-associated > Mammals > Digestive system > Stomach > Rumen | place: Canada: Alberta | collected...
CTTTTGACTATAGCCATGCAAAGGTACAAAATTGAAAAGTACACGTAAAGTATATGCTTGTAAATGTCTGACCTAAGGGCAGTTTAAGCGAATGTTAAAGGATTTAAGTGGACACTAGTGCTTTTGTTTATTGTATTCATAATTAAAAATCATTAATATCACCAAAGCGGATTGTCATCTAATGAAGGGAATGATGTTTCTGAGCTTTCTTCTTTCTTTTTCGCTTTTTCTGCAAAAGGATCTTTTTCTTCTGTAGAAGAAGCTTTGTCATCAGCAAATGGGTTGTCGTCTATTTCCACAAATGGGTTTTCATCCAGACCCGCTGATGCCTTTGGCTCATTGCTGAAGAGGTTGTCACCGAACGGATTGTCATCCAGGCCTGCTGTTGTTTTGGGCTCATTGCTGAAGAGGTCATCACCGAACGGATTGTCATCCAGGCCCGCTGTTGTTTTTGGCTCATTGCTGAAGAGGACATCACCGAACGGATTGTCATCCTGGCCTGCTGTTGTTTTTGGCTCATTGCTGAAGAGGACATCACCGAACGGATTGTCATCCTGGCCTGCTGTTGTTTTTGGCTTATCGATGAAGGAGTCATCCCCTAAAGGATTGTTGTTCTGACTTTGTTTAGTTTCTTGAGAGTTTCCTGCATTAATATCATCATTGAAGAAGTCATCTAACGCTATCACGCTATCTTCTTTGTCTTCCGACTTTTGGGACTCATTTGTAGCAGATTCCTTTGCAATAGACTTCTCTATGGTGGTTCCCTCTGAGCTATGCTCTGCAGTTTGCTTGGAGGAAAATGCGACATAGGATTCTAATTCAGATGAAGATGTGCCGAAAAATTCATCCGTAACTTTCTCCTCTGATGGCGGCTCTTCTGGAGCGACAACACCGGACATATTTATGTATTCTTCTTCATTCGATGATGTTGACGTTTTCTCTATATCTGCTTCTTTTTCGGCTCTATTATCTGTCTTTTGAGGGTCAAACTCATCATCGCATGATTCATCTGTCTCTGTATTCATGATTAAATTTAGGAAATCTGTATTTCCTTCAGTGTCACTTTTTGATGCAAAGATGTCATCAACTTCACTACCGAAAGTAAAAGAATCATTCATATCTAAAGTAAAAATCCTATGTACAAAAAGTTAGGGAATGATATACATGTTGGCGTAATTTGAACTTATCTTGTTGATATTTAAGCATCTGCTACAATATTGTTAATTTGCAGTTCAACCATCTGTATTTATGAAGATTATGTCTGATTTGCGCCAACTCGTATATCGTTCCCAAAAGTTAAGGGGGATACCCAAAGATATCCCCCGGGGGAAATGAGTTTTACAATAAGGAGTCTATGACTTCTTTTCATCCTTTTCTGCAGCGCCGAGAACACTGTCAAGATCATCGAAGATGGAGTTGTCTGCGTTCGAAAAGTCAGAGCTGGCCAGTTCATCCTTCACCTCAGCTGCCGTCATAGTCAACGTATTGTCACTCTTTAATTCGAGATCGCCTATCTTATCGGGATCAACAGAGGCATCGATGGGTGTACCCTCATCGGTGAAGTTCTGAGCATAGGCTGCAAGGAGCTTTTCCTGTTGTTTGAGCGATTTACGCTCTTTCTTGATGTTGGAGATATTGCCAAGACTGGCGAAGGCACCAGTCAGTGCGCCACCGGCTGCTCCTGTGACGGCTCCCTTCAAACCGCCTCCACCAAGAATACCGCCTACTGCGCCTGCTACAGCCCCTGTGCCCACCTTTGCCCAGATCTGGCCAATCTGAGTTTTAATGCGCTTATGCTGAGCCTCCACTGCACTCTTGCTACGCTTGTTGCCAAACTGATCAACAAGGAAAACACGATAGCTGGGAGTGCCATCAGTGTTGTTTATTTTGTTTCCTTGCTCATCGGTGAGATAGACCTTCTCTGCATGATACTGAGGAATGGAGTCCCAGGAAAAGGTTTGTGATCCGTCGGCATTGGTGGTCAGTGCACTTGCCAGTGAGGGCGTTGAATTGTCTGTCGTCGTAGCTACTTCAGTAGTGTTCTCCGCCATTTTCTTTGCAGCTTTACCTAATTTTTTGAGGAATCCCTGAGCAGAAGCAGAGCCGCATACAGAGAACAAGGCAATAACGAAAAGAGCCTTTACAAAAATAGTTTTTTTCATAATTGTATAAGTTTAGAAATACTTAATATTTAAGATCTCGGTTTATCTGGTACATTTTGATACGAAACTGTCGCTTGTTGTAGTCACCTATAGACTGCGACATGATGTCGCTCACGTCTTTGTATTCAATTGCAATAGTATTGTTATAGCCCACAGGACGGAAAAAGATGGCTTTTGGTAGCTCTTTTCGCGTGAGTTCGAGGTTAATCTCGCCCTCAGTGTCAGAGACGCCAATTTTCTTGAATTCTGTTGATGCTCCGATCAGTTTGGTGAATTTTTTATCGGTAGCATACTCCTTTGCCAAAAAGTTGTGGTTGCCATAGTATGCCCATGCCTCAACATTGCCTAGGCCGTTGGCTTCCACATATCCCTGATAGGTCTGTGCCCATTTCCTAATTGTAATCTTTAGTTGAAGAGGCATATTTTCAATGAGTTTCTCTATCCGGTCGATGCGTTCGCGGTAGTAATTTTGTGGATTGTACTTATACACACAACGCATGAATTCTGCAGCAGCAGCGCCATATTTTGCAACGTCATTTTGTGTCACGGTGCCTGCATTTTTCAGATTTTTAATCTGGATAAGTGAACCAACAGCTAGTTTCTGGTAGTAGTCGCAAGAGTCACACTGGTCAATCTGCGTCTGAATGGAAGCTTTCAAGTCGACGGGGGTGTCTGGGCTGTTGAGCGCTTTGTTGAATGATGCTTTAGCGCCGGCATATTCGCGCAGATCGAAGAGGCGAGCGCCCTCGGCCATAGCTGCACTACAGTCGGAGACATACACCTTCTTCACCTTGTTTAGCACGAGCACACCATAACTCTTTTTCACTCGCGGAGCCATATCGTCTAGTGGAACGGAAAGAGTGTTAGTGCCCACGCTGGAAATATAGAGGTGCATGGTTTCTCCGTACTCCTTTTGTGCATTCTCCATATCTTGCTGGAGCTTGTCGTTCTTCTCATAGTCAGCGTCCTGAAGTTTATCGTCTGGCTGTGTCATAAGCCATTTATTGTATTTGCTATACGCTTCTGTAGCAGCGCTAAACCGCTCTTTTGCAGCTTCTATATTTGCCACAGGTATTTGTACCTTTGTGACGAAGACCGTCTTGTCTGATGCACGGTTAATAGTTGTGATGGTGGCACCGAGGAGGTCTGAGCACTTCACCTCCAAGTTCGGGAAAGGTGAAGTGAAATCAACCTCACATAGTTTTGCATCGAGTACAGCAGCTACGCCAGACTGGTCCTGCAAATCAATTGGTGTAGCCACGAGGTCAACGCTGTAAGCCACAAAGAGGTTCTTCTTTGGTTTTGCTACGAATGACGTGATATTCACGTCGCCACGGATGTTCACCTCCACTTTCGGGTTAGTAACGTCGGGTCCCACCGTTACTTCGTAATGATTGTACCCATCAGGTGCAAGACCTTTGGGTTTTACATCGAAGTCTTTGGTATTGGTTACACTGATGACGAGGTTCTCACTCTTTGACAGGATGAGTATGCCGCGTCTCCCGTCAAGTGAACCAATGGCATCTAAGGAGTCGATGCGGCTGTTAGAGATATACTGCGACTGAGCACTAGCACCAAGTACAGAGCAGAGAGCCATAAGAATTATGACAAATCGTTTCATATCGTAATAATTATGAGGAAGTTGTTATAAATCGAATCCGCCAAGTGTGGAGATATCATCATTGGGCTCCTGGCGTTTTCCACCTGCCCATTCCGGCTGCCATGTTCTGACATGTATAATTGGACTACTACCATCCTCGGGGAACTCCCAAAGGAGAAACAGATAGCCTTCATCGCTGTAGTTGCTCGATTTCCATGATTGTCTCAGCCTGACCCCATACTTCGTCGGATCCTTACGTGAACGCGTAATTCCTGCGCATCCACCCTCCTCGCCGTTCTCGCCAATTTGACTGAACTTCACATCGATCCATTTGTTGCGTTTGAACGCAAGGCTGAGATTGCGAATATATTGCTCCTTGTTCTGCTTGGTGTATTCCACTTTGGCCATAGCGCGCTGTGAATCTCCTGTCTGCTTACGCATCACTACGTGTCCCGTGATGATGAGTGCGTCTTCACTGAACATATCAGAGATTGTCTGGATGTCTTTCTGGTTGTAGGCAGTGCGAAAGCGCTCTACATACTGCAAGATGATCATCTGTTTCTCCTTATCAGCTACTGTGCCGCACTTCTCAAGGCTTTCTGAGGTTTGGGCGTCTAGAGCAAGCCGGAAATCGGTAATCTGCCCATTGCGATCAAACTCTACTACGGCCTCTTGGTATTCACCATCACCGAAACTGTCGTCGATAGGCTTTATGATAAGCGGAACGTGGCTGCACATCATACTGCCATCGTGAAACACCCAGCAGCGGTCTACCACATCATCATCATCACAGAGAAATGGTGTTACTGCCCAAAGACGTGCTAATGAATTCTTGGCGAATTCATCCATGTGCTGCTCCTTTAGTGACACACTTTCCTGCGCTTTCTGCGCACGATTGATCTCAGTGAGCAGACTTGACAGATTAGCTTCGGCGGCAGCAAGGCCTGAAGGACGCTCAACGCCATCGTCTATGGTAAGCGTGACGTTGACGGCAGAGATGGGAAGAAAGCTGACGGCTAGTGCCATCAGCACTATCGCAAGCCATTTTCTTGTCATATTATTATTCATTTTCTATTTGTCAGTTACTAAAAAGCCTATGGCACCGCACCCGCTATAGTTGGTCACGTCGTCAGTTTTACCAGAGGCAATGTTCTTTCTGTTGGGTGCAGGGGTAAGATAGGCGCGCATGGTCCCCTGACGATCGTAAATGGCTAGGTAATAGATGTCAGGATTCTCCAGCGAAGCATAGCGGCCGTAGAAACTTACTTTCCCTGCAGCCTTCATCGCCTGCAACTTATTTGCGAAGTCGGCATAGCTTGAGATGGAGGAGAGTTCTTTCACTGTCGTAGGAACCTCTAAGGCATGCACTTCCTCAACAGTCGACTGAAGTGGTTGCGCGGAAGTGTTCTCTATGACGCTAGCATTGTCTGCACCTTTGATGTCGCTCTTCTTGACATAGACAAAACTGCGGAACTGATTGCCACGTGGCATACGCAACTCGGCCCAAATTTCTTTCTTGTTGTTTATCACAAGATTTGGACTATTGTTGAGCTTTTTTTGTGTGGCTGCCCATTCATTAATTCTGTCGTAGAGTGCACTCTCGGCAGCGTCATGGGCGTCCTGCTCCGTGGGGCGTGTCTCGTCAGCATAGATATACTTGCTATTTTTTTTGATAGTGTTGATTTGCTTCCTCACTTCGTCAAAATTCTGTGCACACAGAGGTAGTACAGCTATAATCATGACCAAGAAGGCAGTGAATCTATTTCTGTTGCTCATACTCATTCGTAATGTCTTTGGTGAAAAATTGCTCCGTGACGTTCTGCAGTGGCACATAGGCATAGACTGTTGCTTTTATGGGGGCTTGCTTGCCTGAGATGATGCTTACCGGAACATTCACCGAGAGCACATGGTTATAAGCCGCTTTCTCGTTTAGCGCGAAGAGAGTGCCGCTGAGTATACCACTCTTGATGCCCTTTATGCCGAAAAAGAGTTTGCAGTGTTCACGCTGACAGTAGTTTATGAACTGCTGCAAAATGATGTGAAGCGTATCCTGCTTGTAGCCATATTTGTCTACAACAAGATCCATGGGCAGTTGACGGTTAAAGACACCGGTGAGCATAATGTTGCTGATGCTTTTTGCCGCATTGCGCTGGCTGCAGACAAGTTCCTGCTTGCCGTGTATCCGGATCAAGTAGAGGCTATTTTGAATGGCGTCGCTAAGATACGATTCGCCCTTGGCCAAATAGTTGTCGTTGTCCGAATGCGACATTTTCAAGCCATTGAGCATCGCTGGCACAAAGTGCATCTGCTGCGGTTTGATGCGAGGTAGGTCGCGCACCATCATTGCCTCCAGGTCAATGGCATTCCCACCGATGAAAAGCTGGCAGTCAGCAGGGATAGTAAGTGCCACCTCATGCTTGTTGACCGTCCACTTCACTTGATAGAAGCGTCGCTTGAGCTCGTTAATGGCAAAAGGAGTCTGAGGTGTCACTTGGTGGAGCATGGCAAGAGTGCCCTTGGTGAGCACTACTTTGTCGATGTCCATTCGCTGCTTGGGTGTGCGGCCGTCAAGACTTAAGTCCAACTCGAGCAGATAGCGTTCTATGAACTCCATTACAGGTTCGTTTCCTGCCGCCTGTAGCAATTCATTACTGAACAGTTGATAGCCAACATTGCTGACGTCGCCCCATGCATTAGTTTTCACGCGTATGGGGCGGCCTTGATAGGAGCATAATGTGGTGTAGTAACTCTCAGCGTTCAACGTGTCGGGCACTACGAGTCTGATAGCGGCTGCAATGCGGCGCACTTGCTCCGTGGAGAAAGTAGCAGCAAAACTTTGTGTCCACGCTGCTACTATTAAGAGTATAGAGATTTTCCACCTCATTTTTGTTGTGCTTATTCTCGGTTAAACACCGATTGTTTTTTCTTTTGGAGGGAAAATTATGGTTTCACACCTGTTGTCTCACCATCGTGCTTCCAAATTCCGATGCTTGCTGGACGTCCGTCACGGAATTCACCCTCATAGGTGTCGCCAGGACCAGCTACATAGTCCTTAGAAGAGACGATGCGGTGAGATGTGGAGTAGGTTATGATGCCATGGCCATGCGGCTTGCCATTCTTCAGATCACCACGATAAGTACCATAGCCGAGATTGACAGTGCCATAGCCGTTGCGTGCTGACTCACGCTCCGTGGTGTTCTGCTTAGTCGGTGTCTTGGTTGCTGACGTGGCTTTAGTTTGTGGTTTGCTCTCAGTGGTGGCGTTCTCACTTGGTGCCGCCGTTGGGGCAGGGGGCGTCTTCTCCGCTGTTGGCGCTGCTGGCGCTGGAGCAGCCTTCGGCGTATTGACCACTGTCGTGTCAGAATCGGCCGGAGTGTTGGCAGGCTTCGACTCGTTGCCTCCCGAGAGGGCGATGCCGGCGCCGATACCTCCTGCTACAACAAGAACGCCCGCACCGATAAGCAGGTTCTTGTATTTATCCATGAAGGTCTTTGGTGCCTGAACCTTCTGCAGTCGCTCACCGCACTCTGGGCACACAAAGTCGTGGCTGGCCAGTATTTTGATTTTTTCCTTTGAAGCACACTTTGGACATGCCGTTCCGTTGCCGTCCATGTCGCGGTTGGTGCATACACCCCAATTGTATCTAATCTGTGGCATATTTATTATGTTTTAATGTTGTTGTTACTTATTTTTGGATTTTTTCAATAGCGAGTTTTGCAGCACCGGCATACTCCTTGAATAGCGGACTGGTAGTGCCAGAGGTCTCGTTGACAATCTGCTTCTGCACGACGATGACGATGCGGTTGGCGATGGTCTTGCGTTGGCTGACGGTCAGGGACTGGTTCTTCAGCAGCTCGTCGACCTTGTCGATGATGCCGTTTTTGATATCCGGTGTGAGCTCTTCAGAGTTGACGATGCCTGTGAAGCGGGGCGAGATAAGCTTCACCTCTTTCGTGCCGAAGGTGGGATCAACCTTCACGTAGCACCAGCCGCGCTCCTCTTGCTCATTGTGGCCCCAGGCCATAACGCCAGAGGCTACAGCCAAGAAGAAATAGGCAAGGAGTTCCTGTCCCTTCGGACCGTCGCCCTCACCCTCCAGCTCGGGCAACTCGTTGCCGTCGCCCTCAGAGTGGAGCAAAATCTGGTTTTGCTTGCGGTTGCCCTCGTTCTTGTCATCAACGAGTTCAAGGTATTCTTTACGGAACTGTGGCAGGCTGTCGAGGCATCGCACTGGGAAGAGATAGCGCACCTCTACGATGGTAATCTCGTTCTTTCGGTTGCCGGAGTGGTCGAAGCTGATCTGTGTCTTCTCGGCAGAAGTGGCGCTCTTAAAGGCTGCCTCAAGCTGATGGGCAAACTCCTTGAGCTTGTCATCGCCCTCATAGTTAGGCAAGCTGATGAGCATGCACTTCTGGTCGATGCTGGCGCGCTCGTTGTTGGGATTAGGGTTGTTGGGCATGAACTTCGTTATCTCTGAGCCGTTGAGCTTCAGTAGTACGCCGCACTGGTCGATGACCTGTTTGGCGAACATGTTCACGTCCAACTCCGGATTGTTGCGCAGCTGTTTCTGCAGCTCCTGCAGCACGTTGATGTCGATAATCTTGTCACGGCGGAAGTCATCGTCGTCGGCATGGTAAGCCTTGATCTGCTCAGCCAGATACTGGTCAGCGATGTCGGTGACTGTGTTTTCGTCGATCATTGCAGCCAGGTCGCCGAAGTGGGCATAGGTCTGGTTCTTCACCAGCTTGTGGCGCATGATGGCAGCCAGTGAGTCCATCTTGGTCTTGTCGCGTTCAAGCTTCTCCTCGAATGTGACCATCTTGTCGTCCTCACTGACCTCGACGATGGTCTTCGACATGTCGAGCTTGGTGTCCCTACGTGTGCGGTCGGTGATGAGCTTGACCAGCTGGTCTTCACTCTTCATCAGCTGGCCTACGAAGTCGTTCATCTGCTGCTGGAAATCCTCGAACAGCGAGCGCAGACGGAGCATTAGCTTTCCCTGGAACTGCTTGGCTACTTTGCGGGTACGGGCTGTGTAGAGGTCCTTCAGGATGGCCTGGTGGTCGGAGTAGCATCGCGAAGAACCACCGGCAGCACGTTTGATTAGCCCCATGTGGTTGAACACGTCGTTATTGGCCACCTTGTCATCGGTGAAGGTGTTGATATCCTCTTCTATCTTCGACACCTCCTCTTCGTTGCGGTCTATCTTCTGCTTCAGGTAGAGGAGTACCTGCTCGCAGATGCCCATGAGATCGGCCATAGAATATTTGCCCTCATACCACTGCGTGTAGAGGTGCTTCTCGATGGACTCCACGACAAACTGGGCCTGCTCGCGCAAAACCCTGTCAGCACTCTTATCACTGAAATATTCGTCTACGCCCTGCTTTAGGCGGAACTGGTGATTGAATTGATCTTCACAGTATTGTTCAAGATACCGCAGAGGCTCCGAGTCGTTGGCCTTCGCATCCTCGTAGTTGTAGAATCCCACGATGTTGTCCCAGAAGGCATCGAAGGTATCCACTTTCTTGTCCGACTCCAGTATTTTCTCGTTGAGCATCAAGTGAGAGTCATCTAGGCGCCATTCACGCATCACGCCCTCATTTTTGGTAAACTCTGAATAGTCCTTGTGGATGGGCTCGTTGATGTATCCTTCGCCCTCTTCCTTGAAGTTGTTATAGTGCATCTGCCAGATGATGCGCTCAGAGAGCGTGTAGCTGATGTGCTCCATGATGCGATTCTCTGGATAGATGATGCGCTTGATGCCGAAGGTGCTGATGGCCTTCGTGCGCTTGGGCACCTTGTCGCCGGCTTTGGCCTTGGTGCTGTACTCCACGAGGTAGTCGTTGCGATTCTCGCAGCTCCATGCACGGAAATATTCGTCGGTGTTGGCGTTTCTGGCCAGGAAGATGCTGAAGTAAACGGTGTCGGCCACATTCTTGTGCAGTTCGTATTCTGGCTTCTGCTTTGTTGTATTCATCTTCACGCCGTTCTCATTGACGTCGGAGAAAAGCACGAGGCCGAACTGCTTCAGTTGGTCCTCAGTCTCAAACGCAATGTGCTCATCGCCCGTCATTACGTCGGAGGGACGGTATCCGCCAGGAATATTCAGTGCACTGAGTTCGCGCAGGGCAGCATAACCGTTTTGATGGTAGCGGCCGACGTTGTACCCGGGGGGAATGTTTAGCTCCGGCACCATGGCGTAGACGTCAATCTCGGCGTCCTTATAGGTCTTGCGCAGTTGGGCAACCACATCAATAATGGAGCCAGAGCCTGTACCACCAGCCAGACCGGTGAAGACATACACGTGGAGGGTGTCCATCTTCGTCTTCTGCTGCAGCTCACTGTATTTGCCACGCACGGCATCGAGGAAGCGAGCACAGTTCGATGCAAACATGATTCGTCCGGCACGGCGTTTCTGACCGGCAGCAGCGCCAATCTCTCCGAGGGTGGTGCGCATAGCGTTGCCGTTCTTCACGATGTGGCGAAGGCCGGGATAGTTCTCTATATTGTCGAGTATCTGTGAGATGCCGTTCACGTCTGACTTAATGGGTAGGAACTCGCTTTGCGTAAAAGTGGCGTCTTTGCCCATGACGCGCCATGAGGGGTCCTTGCGGTTCTCATTCATCATCTCGTTGGTAGAGTCCACGTAGAGGAAAGTCACTGCGGGCTTGAGTTTTGCTCTTTCCGTATCGTCAGAATGCTCGAGAAAGAGTCTTTTCTTGAATTCTTTCAGAATTTTGCCACCCGTGCCGCCAAGGCCGATGAGCAAGTAGTTGGGATTGTCTGATCTATAAGCCATAGTTGTTTAATTATCTGGTTAAGAAGAATTGTATCAATATTAATAAGGTGTAATGATTATCTGCGATGACGACGACGCGCATCGGCAGAGTCTGAACTTCTGTCACTGCCATAGCTGCGGTGGCGAGTGCCTCCCACAGTGTATATGGCATTGCCGAAGTTAAAGAGCATGATGCCCTGACAGATGAACGCAACACCCCAGATGCACTCGGCTACAATTGTGGTCCAGGGATAATCGGTCCAGAAGGAAAAGAAAGGTGTACAGAGGTAGAAGAATGCGATGGACTGGAAAAACCACCACACTGGCACGAAGCGGATGTTGAGTCTTGGCACCTTCACGTAGTAGAGCCGATCTTCCAACTCCTGCACCATGGCTTGGGGGAAATAGAAGTTGAGGTAGGGTATAAAGTTGGCCCATGCCAACAGACCAGTGAAGCGTTTGCGGATGTGGAGCATGGCAAGGGCATTATAGTGCACCATGAGCCAGTAGCAGAACATTATCTGCTGAATGAAGATGGCTACCCATGCCACCTGACGCGTGTTCTCCTGAAACTTTTGAATTCCGGGGTCAACATCCACCATAATGTTTTCCACCACGTCATGGAAGACGATGATTGCTCCAATGAACAACGACAAGGCGAGGAAAATGTAGTAGAAGTTGGTTCCACACAGTTTCATGGAATTACGTGGGTCAACAATTCCCGCACTGCTTGACTCGAGCGGGTCTGAAGATTGTTGCCTGTTGGTTGTGCCGCAATATGGACAGGCTGGAAGACGATCCCAGTAGCTGCTGCCACAGTGACGACATCCATTACCTGAAGCGTTTTCACGAGTCGAGCGGTTTCTTGATACGCGTCTACTAACTACCATCTTTTTAAGGTTTGGTCTTGAAATAATGTTCAGGCAAAACAAAAAAGCGTGGAACTTTCGTCACCCGTTCCACGAATCGAGGCTCTTGCATTGCCCATCTCAGTTGAACGAGCAACGCAGAAGCCCACGCCGATATGTACAGCTACAATACACCTTATTATATAATATGCCTTTTGGAGCATACTTACAACAAGGGCTGTATGCATAGATACATACCCATGGACATCTACCATTGTCTCGTCCTTGACTGAGATTGAAGTTTGCAAGATTTCGATTCGTCAAGAACAAAGCATCAAGTAAACGCCTTTCCATTATGTCATCCCCCGTGCTTGTGGCCCACCCTTGGCAGGCTTCTGCATAGAAGATACGGCAAAGGTAGGGAATTTATTGATTAATTCCACTAGTGTCCACTTAAATCCTTTAACATTCGCTTAAACTGCCCTTAGGTCAGACATTTACAAGCATATACTTTACGTGTACTTTTCAATTTTGTACCTTTGCATGGCTATAGTCAAAAGT
>Ga0256406_1006337_pt1 | contig 11949 bp, 10 predicted proteins | sample RumenRJG_03DNA_FD_185986 | JGI IMG/M metagenome (GOLD analysis project Ga0256406, IMG submission 185986) | Bovine rumen microbial communities from Lethbridge, Alberta, Canada - RJG_03 | ecosystem: Host-associated > Mammals > Digestive system > Stomach > Rumen | place: Canada: Alberta | collected...
TAAATTTTACGATTCAAAAAATTAGTTTCTGAATTTATGCTCTCCAGAGGCCCACTATAGGCTTCGTACTGGCCTCATACGCCCCATAGCCGTCCTACAAAAGGTTTTCGGACGGCCTGGGGGGGGGATGTTTTCAAGATTGTTGACAAAGATAAGGAAAAAAGTGATAAGTTCAAAACGTTTCGGTGCCTTTTTGATTGTTTTTATTAGTGTTGACGGCACTCTGAAACTGTTAACAATGTCAAACTTATCATGTGCATAACACTGATAAATAGGTAGTTGTGCTGCATCGATGACCGATATTGATAACTTTCTTCGATTCATTTTTCACGATAATGATAATCCATTGCAAGATGAGAATAAGTCTTTTCGTGGCTTTCCTTTTAACTTTGCAACCACAGAATTATTCATTATAATCACTATATCGTATGAAACACTATCTAACAAAAACAAGACGTAGGCTTGACGGTCTTGCTGTCTTTGTTGTGTTGCTCGGAGTCTTCCTGGCTTCACTGAATGGCTTAAAAGCCTACGGGCAGAACGTCACCATCTCGCCCTCATCGGGGCACCTTATCGCGGCTTTGACCTACGAAAACGAGGTGGGATTCCAGAATGGCTGGTCGGCATTGTGGCGCCACAACCAGCTACCGCTCTCGCTGCATGTGTCCGACAAGCCGGACCTCACGGCCAGCGGCGTGCTGAAAGATCCGGCAGGAAACATCCGGCTCGACACCGAAAGCAATCGCTATGTCTTGATGGGGGGCAGCAGTGTCACCACCCACATGAGCTTCTCTCTGCCCAAAGGCTTCCGCTTCACGGGCTACCGCATGGTGTTGCTCAACGACAGGAACGGCACAAGCTATGGCGGATTCGACCTGAAGGCCATCAATAAGCGAATGTATGAGACCAACAGCTCGTTCAGCATCAATTCCCCACTTGCCTCTACTGCCGTAATGAGTGGCAACAACGACAGCGAAGAGTATGTCATTGAGCGTACCAGCAAGACGGAGACAGACATGGGCAACAACCTCTACTTCTATTTCTGGTGCGCAAGCAATAACTACTATGCCTGTACCATCAAGTCGATCGAACTCTACTTCACCGCTGAGGCTGAGTTCCAGGCCGAGGGCGTGCCGGGGGCTCCCGACGAGATTATCAGTGATGGGGTGAACATGGTGGGCTCTGAGTTCACCACGGGCAAGCTCGACCTTGGTTTGGTGAAACCCAATACGAAGAGCGGCGTAACCTATTATAGTTACGACTACCAGAACGTGATCGACCTCACGGCTAAGAACTGGCTCTATGAGGAGGGAGCCGTCACGGCCGACAAGAAGTTGCCCGAGACCGCTGGCAGCGGACAAATCCAGGTGCTCCGCAACGACGGTCAGCTCTACTATGCCCTCGGCAACGGCACCTATTATATAGAGACACCCACCGAGACAAAGAACCAGAACGGCAAGACCATCCCTTTGGGCTACCGCATCACAGGCGCAACCATCAATGCCCATTATGGTACCCCGGCCCCCAGCTCGCCCATCACCTACGATGGAAAGATCGGTACCATATCAGCGAGATGGAATGGGACAACTTATTACCTTCAGACGAACGGCACCTGGGACACAGGCTATGGCGCGCAGTGGACGCTGACCAATAGAGGTAAGCTGCAGAGCGGCAACTATTATCTCTCGGTGCAGAAGAATACCTACACCCAGCGGGGCCGGCAATATGTGGAGTACATTGCCAATGGCACCACCGACATCAATGAGGCCAACAGCTTCGAGCTCAGTGGCGGGCACGTGATGTATGGCGAGCTGACGCTGTCCAAAACAAGTAATGACCGCGCCCGCTTCATGAGCGAGGATGGCAGCTACAACAACTTCGCCGCGTGGAACGTCATCAGCAGCTCAACCTCCAACCCCGCCTTCACGCCCTCCAACTTCAAGTTAGAGCTCTATGGCATCGACAAGAACAAAGTCGAGGGGATGGCTAACGTCAGCAGCAGCAACACCGACGCTACGCTCTCGGTGAGCAGTCTGAACAACGATGCCGTGAAGTTCACCATCTCAGGGTTGACTGAGGGCACAAAGGCTCTCATCACCTACAACCTCACGATGGAGCAGCTCAACCCCTTCATCAACACGCTCGACATCGTGTGCCACTCCAAGAAAATGGAGGGACAAACGATTACCCAGCAGTTCACCAGCAACGACTTCCAGGTGGCCGGCGGAGCATTCCACTTCTACGTTCCCACCGCCTTTGCCGACAAGGACAACAACTGCACGTTCACCTTCGAGAACCTCACCAGCAAGTACATGGATCCTACCTACGGCCATGGCACCACGGGCAACGGACGTAACTACTTCGTCAAGTCAGATTATTACAATACCTATGGCGACGGAAAGCAATACGACGCCACGGGCAATGAGAATGCCTCTACGAAGGTGAGTACGGCCATGTGCGCTAACCAGCCGTTCAAGTACAACAATGCCCACGAACTGGCCAACGACAAAGTGAGTGCCACAGCCGCCACTCTCGAAGAGTATCCTTACTCTGAGGCTCGCTACACCGCCGACGACGGTTCGGGTACCATCACGGGCGAGAAGGGCACCTTCACGGACAACATAGAATTGCGCGTCAACGATAATGCCAAGGACTGCTACCTCACCACCGGCGACGAGACACGCTACAACATCGCGCCCACCACAGCCATGGAGCACCGCTACTATGCTTTCTACCTCATGAAGATCGACCTGGACGTGAAGGAGTATGATGCCTACTGCCGCATGACAAAGCTCTACGACGCCACCTGCTACGAGGGCGACCAGGAGAAGCCTATGTATGGCGGTACCTTCGAAGCCTACGAGAAGGGACATGCAGGAGATAAGCAGTATCAAATATCCAGCGACCTGGCCTTCCTGAGCGTCAGCATGATGGTGGATGCATTGAAGGCTGCAGAGGAACATTATGGCTTTACGGCCGACCAGGTGCTCTACCTCGACTACACCAATCTATACTCTGTACTCGTGGAGAGCAAGGAGAACATGGCTGACATGAAAGCGAAGCTCAACCCCAACTGCCTCATCTTCTTCCCGCAGCGTACGGTCTACAATGAGGACAACTATGTGTCGAAGACCCAGAGCGGTGACTACCGCGCCTGCAAGAACATCATCATCACCGACAAGCAGCCGTTCTACTCGCCCTATAAGATCACGGTGCCAGCAGAGAACTATGCGGCCTATACGAGAAAGATAACATTTGACGGCTATAACAAGACAAAATTGGCTACGCTTGTACTGCCCTTCTCCATAGAGGTCAGCAATGGTGTCCACGTCAACAACAACTGCGAAATCTCTCTTTCTCAGATGCAGACCAACGATGGTCTGACTGTCGACAAAGAGGAAGGCAACACGGGCAAGGACTTCTGGGCAAAGGCGACGTTCTCGCCCATCACCGTGAGCCGCACGGTGCCTAATATGCCATACATGGTGCAGGTAAAGAAATTCTCTGAGGCAGAGGATGTCAACTTCGAGATCCAGCAGTACGGTTCCGACGTGGAGGCTACCGTGAGCGGCGAAGAGACGGAAGCAGGCTGCTTCATGAACAAGGACTATACATTCCAGGGTCCGAAGAGCACGGGAAAGATCGACAACGCAACGCACGCGTTCACTCTTTACGGTTCTTACTCAGGCAAGAAGTTGAGCAAGGACGGAGGCTGGTTCTACTTTACTGACAGCAAGTTCTACAATTCAAAGAACCTCACGGGGAAGTACCTTTACATGTATCCTTTCCGTGCTTACTTCGGTCATGAGACGAGCAATGGTGCCAAGGTGATGCGTGGCTTCAGTCTTTCCTTCGGCGGCGATGCCACGACAGGTATTAATGACCTCACCACGTCTGCCGACGACACAGGGCTGACCCTCTCTACGCGCCATGGACAGCTGACGGTCACGGCTTCAAGTGAGACCACGCTCACGGTGGTCAGCGCCGCGGGTGTCACCATGTGCCGCACTACGCTTGGTGCGGGAGAAACGAAGACGGTCGGTCTGGCTACAGGGTCTATATGGTAAATGGTAAAAAAGTTGTCGTACCTTAAAGAGTAACTGCTATGAAGAAGAAAAAGTATATTGCTCCACAAACAGTGATGATCGAGACAGATGTCACCTTGCAGATCCTGGCCGGAAGCCCCCAGGGGGATCATGGAGAAGCCAAGCAGAACATTCCTTACGAACCTGTGGCCATGGATGAAGACAATCCCTGGGACAGAGTAGGAAGTGGTGACAACGCCAAAGGGCTTTGGGACGATTAATATCCGGACCTTCGGCAGGTAGCCCCCTGCCCTTTCCATAGTCTTCCCCAAGGGAGGAAACCAAGAACACCGTTGGTTCCCTCACCTTGGGGATTTTTCATGCGCCTGCATACCCCGCCTGTGGCAAGCCGACAACAAATGGAGCGCAATGCTCCTGACCTTGTCATTGCGTCACCCATATTTAATCAGTCGTATTCTTTTCTGACCAAAGCCCTAAAAGGCTTGCTATGATGCGGAGGCTGTGCGGTCGATTCTCGCAGAGACGTATAGATTTTTCTCGCAGAGTCGTGGAGCTTATTGAGCCGCGGAGTTATTGCCGCTGAGAATTAGAGAGCGCAGAGAGACCTTCGGTCTTGAGGGGAGTTCACAGAGATAAACCATCACTATTCTTGCTGAATATCTCTTGATGCTCTATATCTCCTCAACCTCTCCACATCGACCGAAGGTCTCTCTGTGCTCTCCTCTAAAGGCCAAAGGCCTCTCAGCGGTCTCATCCTCTGACATGTATCATCTCTGCGGCTCAATAAACTCTGCGGCTCTGCGTGAAAAGTCAGATAATCAAGGGCAGCACTGGGTATGCGTCACCCTATATCACCTAAAAATCCTTGCAAGTGCTTGATTATCAAGGAAAGTGTTTGCTTGCAATATAAAAGTGAACAAGTCATGGCATCCGGGCACGATGCTCCTTGCCCGGTTGATGATATGTAGCGTGGATGCTGGGAAGCTTACTCTATTTTTGACGGCAATGTCACCGGAAAGTCCTTGCTCTCTTCGTGTTGACTGAGGATGATATCGACCATTTGGTTGGCAATGTCGGGATGCAGGGAGGCGATGTCGTGATCTTCGTGAAGATCAGTAGCCAAATTATAGAGATGCGGGATCCCGGCAGTCACTACCATCTTCCAATCGCCCATGCGCAATGCCATTTGATCAGTCTCGCTGAATTCCCAGTAAAGCCATGGATGCTCTTTTTGCTTTTTGTTTCCACAGAGTGTCGGGACAAAGGAGATGCCGTCCTTGTAGTCTTTCTCACGCTGCCGCGCCTTCCACACTGGTGTCTTACCTTTCCCCTTAGGTGGCAAGGGCAGATGGGCCAGATCGCAGAAGGTAGGCATAATGTCATAGAAGGCAAGCTGATGGTCATTCACCGTCCCCGCCTCGATATGTCCGGGCCACCGGACGATGAAAGGAATACGGATGCCTCCCTCATAGCACTGACGCTTGAGGCCGCGCAGCTGTCCGTCACGGCCAAAGAATGCCGGGTCGGCACCACCTTCCTCATGCGGGCCATTGTCACTCGTGAAGAACACGATCGTATTTCTGTCCAACCCTTTGCGCTCTAACTCTGCCATGATTTCTCTCACATACGTGTCCAAGCGTGTGATCATGGCAGCGAACTGCGCATGCGTGTGCTCAACGGCATTATATCTGGAACCGGGTTGTCCGCCCCATGTCTTGTCGTAGAAAAACTTTTTCTTATATCTTTCCACAATCGAATCCTCGGGCTGGGCAAGCTCCGCGTGCGGAAGGGTGTAGGTGAGAAACGCGATGAACGGATGGCGCTCATCTTGTTTGGCTATCCATTCAAGTGCCTTCTTGTGGATAAGATCTGCCGAATATTGGGTGCGCTTATGATAGTCGGGCCCGGTCATCGGCCAACGGATATTGTCTTTCAGGACCACGCGGCTTACCGCAGTGTCACCCTCACTGCGGCTGAACTTATTCAAGAAATTGGGAAAATAGAGATGCGCCTGAAACTGGCAGATATAACCGTAAAACTCATCGATCCCCCGCTTGTCAGGCGTAGAGCAAGACCCTTCATAGCCTCCGGCCCACTTGCCAAACATGGCCGTGTGGTAACCGCCGGCTTTCATCACCTCCGGCAGAATGATGTGATCCGGATCATAGGGCATCTGTCCTACCAATGAGAAATCCTTGTTTTTGCCGTAATACACGGGGGGCACGTTCACCCAATATTCTTTGTTGCCGCGCACCAGGGTATGGCCGGTATGCTGGCCGGTCATCAGGCTTGCCCTGGAAGGAGCACTCACCGGAGCTCCCGCATAAGCTTGCGTAAAACGCATCCCCTCACTTGCCAGGCGGTCAATGTTAGGCGTGGAGATGTAAGGTTGCCCGTAGCAGTGCAAATCTCCATAACCCATGTCATCACACATGATAAAAAGTATGTTGGGCCGATGCTCCTCAAGGCTGTGAGCAGATGTAGCCAGTACGGGAAAGGTGGCTCCCAAAATGAAAAAACATCGTATATTCATATCAAGTCTTTAAGATTATCAAACTCTTAACTCTTAACTCTTAACTCTTAACTCAAGAACTCTTAACTCAAGAACTCCTAACTCCTAACTCCTATCTCCTAACTCCTATCTCCTAACTCCTAACTTTCCTGTTCCTCGGATGATGCTCGAGGATCTCCTTGCGCAGCGACTCGTCGTCGAGATGGGTGTATATCTCCGTCGTCCCGATGTTGGCATGTCCGAGGAGCACCTGGATGACGCGGAGGTCGGCCCCGCCTTTGAGCATGGCCGTGGCGAAGGAGTGGCGGAGGGTGTGCGGCGAGATCGTCTTCTTGATGCCGGCGGCGAGGGCCTGACGCTTGATCATGATGAGGATCATGACACGTGTCAGATGATGGCCGCGGCGGTTGAGGAACACATAATCCTCCTCGCCGGGTTTGATCTTCATCTCTTTCCGGTCCTCGAACCACAGTTGCAGTTCATGGATGGCGCGGTCGGAGATCGGCACGAGCCGCTCCTTGTCGCCCTTGCCGATGACGCGGATGAAATGCTCGTCGAGGTTGAGATCCGACAGCTTGAGGTTCGTCAGCTCCGAGACGCGCAGCCCGCAGGAGAAGAGCGTCTCGATGATGGCGCGGTTGCGCTGTCCCTCGTTGGTCTCTAAGTCGATGCTGTCCTCCAGCCGGTCCACCTCCTCCGTAGAGAGATAGGTCGGCAGATGCTTGGGCAGGATGGGTGACTCGAGGAGCTCCGTGGGGTCGACCTCGAGAAAACCGTCGAGCGTGAGGTAGCGGTAGAAGGACCGCACGCCGAAGAGGATGCGCGACTGCGACCGCGCGCCGATGTTATATTCATGGAGCGAGGCGGCAAACTGCTCGAGGTCTTCGAGCTTCACCTCCAACGGCGACAGCCCGCGCTCGTGAAGAAACCGCATGAAGTAACGAAGGTCGTGACTGTAAGCCTCCTGGGTGTTGACGGAGTAGTTGCGGTCCAACTTCAGGTAGCGCATGAAGCGACGCACGAGGTCAGCCTCTGGTGATAACTTTTTTGTCGTTTTATTGTCTGTTTTCTTTTGCAATGTCACGCTTTATCTTTAATTTTGTGTCAAAGTTAATAATTTGTTCGCAGAAATGAGAAAGATTCAGATAATAAACGGTCCCAATCTTAATATGTTGGGCGTGCGTGAGCCCGGCATCTACGGGCACAGCAGCTTCGAGGCATACCTCCCGAAGTTGCAGAGGCTCTTCCCCGATGTGGAGCTCTGCTATTACCAGAGCAACATTGAGGGCGAGCTGATCAACAAGATGCAGGAGGTGGGCTTCTCCGCCGACTGTGCGGGCATCGTGCTCAACGCCGGTGCCTACACTCACACGAGCATCGCGCTGCTCGACTGCATCCGCTCGCTCCATTGCCCCGTCGTGGAGGTGCATATCAGCAATGTGCATCAGCGCGAGGAGTACCGACATAAGTCCATGATCAGTGCGGGCTGCAAGGGTGTCATCTGCGGCTTCGGACTGCGGAGCTATGAACTTGCTGTCAGAGGATTGCTTGACAATGATTGAGCCGGAAGCTATCGTCGACTATGCTACCGCCCACTCCGATGCTGAGGGCGACTACCTCTATCGGTTGTGGCGTGCCACGAACATCCACACTGTCCACGGCCACATGGCCTCAGGTCATCTCCAGGGCAGGCTGCTGAAGATGCTCGTGATGATGCTCCGGCCCCGTACGATTTTAGAGGTCGGCACCTTCTCCGGCTACTCCGCGATCTGCATGGCGGAAGGACTGGCTGCCCTCTCTGAAGGGGAGAGACGGGGGAAGGTCTTTACCTATGAGATCAACGATGAGATGGAGGATTTCACGCGTCAGTGGATTGAAGGATCCGAGGTCGCCGACCTCATCGACTTCCGTATCGGAGACGCGGCGAAGGAGGCTCCGCAGCTCGGCGTGACGTTCGACATGATGTTTCTCGACGGCGACAAGCGCACGTATGTCGAGACCTACGATGCCCTCTTCCCCTTATTGAACAAAGGTGGCATCATCCTCGCCGACAACACGCTGTGGGACGGACATGTCATCGATCCTGCCTATGACCGCGACAGTCAGACTCTCGGCATCCGTCGTTTCAACGACTCTATTGCCAACGACGACCGCGTGGAGAAGGTCATTGTGCCGATACGCGACGGCCTGACCATCATCAGGAAGAAGTAAGGTCACGGCTTCTCAGGAAGGAAGTTGCTGCCTGTCTTGATCAGTTTGCGCTCGCTGGGGGCAAACGGTGGGTTGGCCTTGACAATGGTACGTGTCTTTTGTGCTTAGAGCTGATCTCCGTGGCTGGACATCATGATTCGGCGGACAGATAAATCTTAGCGATGGGGCTAAGTGGAGTAAGTGTCAAGATTTATTTTTTGCAACCCCCTCTGAGAATCGATTCTTTTCGAGCGAAGAGGAGGTTGGCTCAAAAGAACGCGATTATGGCCTAAGTTTACAAATAGCTGTAAATCAAATAGTTATACAAATTGTACTATGGAAAGACTTTTCCTGTCGCTCCAAATGACTGACCTTACTACGGTTAGGTAGTGTACCTAACTGTAGTAAGGTCAGTGACATTCAACGGTTAGGTCGGGTACCTAACCGTTAAAGGTCGGTGACATAACCGTAGTAAGGTCGGCTCTCTGTCTCTTTTTCGTGCTTTCCAACCCCGTTTTTCGTCTCTCATGCCTCCCTTTCGTGTTCTCTTTCGCACCATTCCCGTTGTCCTGACTTTTTACTTTTTGTAAAGAAAAATTAGAGTTCGGCCACGGATTTCCGCCTTTGAGCCAATAATTCCCTTATGCTGAGACGGGTGGCAAATCTTATTTTCTTCCCATGCCATGTTAGAAGTCTTTGAACTGTTAACTAACCTTTCAAATATCCTCCATTACGAAATGTCGTTTCAAACACTGTGTTTATCTCTTAAAAATGAGGGCTCTTTCTTGCACGATCGCACGAGACTTCTTACTTTTGCGGTTGAAAAGGAGATGAAAAGAACTCATGAGCATTTCTCCAGAAATGAACGTAAATATGAATCAAATGAACGATAACAGAAAATTCTCTGACCTATCATCCAACTGTGGTTTTGATGCTGCGGCCGTCGTGAAGGATCTGCTCTCACGTTCTGCGGGCAGCGTGAAGTGGCATTCGACGAAGCGGTGCCTGATGGAACTCATCATGGAAGCCGCCGAGGAGCGGGTGCTCACAGACGGACATGGCATGGCGGCATCGTGCCGCTTTCTCTCCAACCGGGTCTTCCCGGTGGTGGGTTGGCAGCCGCCACGTTATCCCCAATCCATCGTCTTCCGCATCCGTAACAGGGTGAAACGTCAGCCGCCCTTGGCTGAGAGAGTGAGGGAGGCCCTGGGCAGGGGTGACGGGAGACAAGGCTGACTTTACGCCTCCCTCTTCAGGGAGGGTGTGCAATGTTAATATAATAATGTGTGATTTCTTTTCAAAAAAAAATAAGACTATGACTACACAATCCATTAATGCCGCAGTGCGTGCAATAGAGCACGACATCCAATCATCAACACCTGCTGACCCTTCCAACGGGACGACATCTTCCAACACGTTGTCACCCAACAAGTTTTATCTGACGCCTCACTTCCGTCTGATAGAGTTCACGCGGTCGGGAGAGGCAACGGCCCGCGGCCTCGACAACACGCCGGGCGAGAAAGAGATAGAGGCATTGCGCGCACTCTGCGAGAACATCCTCGAGCCGATGCGCCATCACTTCGGCGCTATCTACATCACTTCCGGCTACCGCTCGCGGCGGGTCAACAACGCTGTCGGCGGAGTGGGGGGCTCGCAGCATACGCGGGGCGAGGCAGCGGACATCCTGCTCTCTACGTTCGACGACTGGCGTGAGGCGGTGAAGTTTGTCAAGCGCCTCGACTTCGATCAGCTCATCATCGAGCCGCTCCACGACCCCAGACCACGCTGGCTGCACGTCAGTTACACCAGGCGGCAGCCAAACCGGCATCAGGTCATCCTGGGCGATCATAAGCTGTGAAAAGCTTGAGAACAGCTGGGGCAACATAATTTGTTGCCCTTTTTGTTGGCAGTATGCTTTTTTTCTTTTAACTTTGCAGTTATAGCTGCATAACCTGTGCATCGGCCGCATAGTGTTGAATATCAACATAATGTGCCTTGTGCAGGGACTATTTGCGTCTTTAAGGGTCCCGACGCTCTATGGTTTCTTACGAGTTGTTGTGGCCAATAGGAGGTTTTTACCACTGGGCGAAGCAGCCAGCCGCATCGGCTTTCCACGACTTTCGTACCGTTTTCTGCATCGGCTTTCCACGACTTTCCACGGCAAGCGGGTGAGAGATCTCGCAACGGCTTTTCACGACTTTCCACGACTTGCTCACCGTTTTCTGCATCGGCTTTCCACGACTTTCCACGACTTTTCCAGCATCTGGCAAAGAAGTTATTCAGCTCCAAGCGAGCGATAGCGAGCATAAGTCGTGAAAAGTCGTGTAAAGCCGTTGCTAAAGAATAACGACTTTCCACGGCCTACGGTTGTGAGATTTTGCATCGGCTTTTCACGACTTTCCACGATTTTTCCAGCATCGGACAAAGAAGACATTCAGCTCAAATCGAGCGATAGCAAGCATAAGTCGTGAAAAGTCGTGTAAAGCCGTTGCAAAAAGATGCAGCAGCCGTGAAAGGTTGTGTAAAGCCGTTGCGAAAGACAGATGCATAAGTCGGAAAAGGCGTTGCATTAAAACTACAGCAAAAGTTGTGAACCTGAATTATAGTTGTTGCAGAAAAAATAGTAATTTAATCTAAAGACTAAACAATTATGCTGTTGTATCCGGAATTGTCTAAAGATGTAATAGATGCCTTTTATGAGGTTTGCAGTCAGCTTCAAGTGGGTTATTCAGAGAACGTTTATGGTAAAGCTTTGTCATGGGAACTTCGACAAAAAGGGCATAAAGTAGAGGAACAGATGCCTCTAAAGGTGTATTATAAAGGTATTGTAGAAGTAGGCAATTTTGTTCCTGATCTATATGTTGACGATATGATGGTCTTGGAATTGAAGGCTGTGAAAGATATTGAGCCAGCGCATATTGCGCAGCTGATTAACTATTTGACTACAACGAATAGTAAAGTAGGTTATGTGCTAAATTTCGGCAGGCACCGTTATTTTCATCGGTGCCTTGGTCCATCGGCTTTTCACGACAAGTGCTAAACTGCGCAGCGATTCTCCACGACAAGCGTTTGTGAGATTATGCATCGGCTTTTCACGACTTTCCACGACCTGTGGTTGTGAGATTATGCATCGGCTTTTCACGACTTTCCACGACCTGTGGTTGTGAGATTATGCATCGGCTTTTCACGACTTTCCACGAC
>Ga0256406_1006341_pt1 | contig 11939 bp, 8 predicted proteins | sample RumenRJG_03DNA_FD_185986 | JGI IMG/M metagenome (GOLD analysis project Ga0256406, IMG submission 185986) | Bovine rumen microbial communities from Lethbridge, Alberta, Canada - RJG_03 | ecosystem: Host-associated > Mammals > Digestive system > Stomach > Rumen | place: Canada: Alberta | collected...
AAATTGCCACAGCCGCTGGCGGGCAAGTAGCGGCAAGAACAAGAGATTGCGCCGCAATATTATCGCGGCGCAATGAGCCATGTAACTGTGAATTTAGTTTGACCGACGCGCCCGGCGCTTTAGGAGCCCATCAAAAAGCGTCATCGTTACCGGTCGAGGACGCGGTCAGTCTAATTTTCGGCGAATTCAACGTTGATTCGCTTAGCGGCTAGCGCCTTGTGCGCTGGACCGCGACGGCTAATACGACCACCCTTTGCGCCAGCGATACGTGCTAGCTCTGGGTTGGCAGCAAAGCCACCAGTGCGACCATTCTGGCCGCCTTTACGGCCGATCGTCGCATAAAAGTTCTCGCCATAGCGAGCCTTGTTCGTTGCGGCGGCTTTACGCGCGCCCGCTTTCGTTCCTGCCATATCCTAAACTCCTTCCATTAACTATAAGGGCTGCGTTGGCTAATCCTATGTTTCAGCATCCGTCGCCCATCCACCTCGGCGGACGACCCATTGGACACATGTACAGCATTAGCCGACGCAACCCTCACTCGCCTTGCAGCTATGATTAATATAGCATAAATGGTTTGTAGTGTCAAGCGTTTTGACATAAAACTCAATTATTCTGCCTCCCCGAAGAGGGGGAGAAAATGCTACCTGCTTGCTCTATAACAACTTTGCGGGGCGCTGCTTCGCCTTGGCTTTGGCGCGCTGGATGCGCTTCTTCTTGGCCAATATCTCTTTGGCATGCTTGTTGTTATACTCGCGCTTCTCGCTCAATAGGACTACTAGCGCCAAAATGAGCGCCAATACGACGATTGCCGTCGTCAGGCTATATAGCCGACCACCGATATTAACATACATCGCTAGGTCGGCGCCAGTGTTGCCCGGTAGAATTGTTGGTATTGCCGCCCGGTAGTCCACGCGAATCCTAATCTCGGTATAACCCTGGTTAGCATTGGAGTCCTTGCTCTCGTTTAGACGCAAACGCAAGTTATAGATGCCCGGATCAACATCGCCGATGTCAAAGGTGATGCTATTGCTTTCGCCACCCTTAACGCTGCCCTGCCAAATAATTTTGTCGCCGTTGTAGAGACGGGCGTAGCCGTCCTTATCCGCGCGGAAGGCCATAGTATTGCGCCGCTTGTAGGTGATAATCGAGAACGATGAGCGGTCGGCGTCGCGCGATGAAGCGTTCTGAGCACTGTCGTTAAACTTTGACACATGGATATCGTTTCGCACCACAGTCACGGTAATTTTAGCTTCAGTGCTAGCGGAAGCGACCTTGTCAGTCTCAGTTACCACTTCCCCGCCAGTTGTCGGCGCAGTCTCCTCGGCGTGAACGCTATAGCCAACCATACCAACGACGCCTGCCGTAATCACGGCTCCCGTTAGAACGGAATAAATTATTTTTGTATTTATCTTCATATCAATAACCCCCCCCTGGTTAAGATCCTTCTAGCCTTAATATACCATGAGCAGGATAGTTGGACAAGAGGGCATTTGATTAGCCTACTGCAAGCTAAATAAAATTTACCTAGCCATTCAATGGCTAGGTAAATGCATGGGGCCGGGACTAATTATTCGCTCTTCTTACTCAGCCTAGCCTTGCTAGCCTTATTATTCTTGCGGCTACTGGCAGCACGGTTCTCACGAATTTCCTTGCGGGCGCGATAGTTGATGACGCCATAAGCAACTAGACAGACAATCGCCACGATCAATAGCACGATAATCCATATTGGAATAGTGCAAACCAGCTTCTTAATGACGTGCTCCTTGCCACCATTAAGCTTGATGTGTAATTCGACGTCATAGAACCAGCTATCTACCCTATCCCAACTGGCATTGAACCGGCGTGTCGTTTCGGGATAAACGCTGGCGTTCTGCACCTTGCCCTCATACTGCTTGCTGCCGTTGAGGGCGTTCTTGACCACCAGCTGGTAATTAACGTTGGTACCGATGTTACCTTCGTTCTTAATGGCGAAACTCGCCATTAATGGGGCGGTTGGCTGATAGCCATCAATCCTCGTCTCGGCGATGTTGCTACGATCGATCGTCTTGCCGTCGAGCATGCGAGCGGTCACGACTAGACCCACGCGCGACGTGGCCTGAATACCACTGGTCTTTAATTGCTCTGTCGGCTGATCCTCAGCAAAAATCGTCGCATATTGGCTACCGGCTGGCGGGTTAGCAGGCGTCACAACCGTATAGCGGACTTCGCGGCTCTCGCCCGACTTTAGCGTGAACTCGTCAGCGTCTAGCTTGATCCAGTTACGCATTAGGCTATACTTGTCCGAGCTATCATATAGCGGCGAATCATAGTTGTCGTTCTTAATTACATATGAGCCGACCGACATCTTAATTTTCATTTCATGGCTCTTAGTGTTCTGCACCGACATCTTGCCAGTGTAGACGTCGCTATTATGCAGCTGAATGCTGTTGCTCGCCGGCGAAATTAGCAGATAGCCAACCTTGTCGTCGCTTTTTTTGCTATTGCTCGTCGCATTAGCCGCCAGCGTACCGACGCCAATCAAGCCAGCCACTGCTAGAGCAATCGCACTGACGCCGAAAATCCCCGCCTTTACCTTGCCTCGATAATGACTCGTCATTATACCTCCTATTAATCCACCATACAGCCTTGGCCCAACGCATGACCAAATTGCTTACGTTCATTATAGCATAGGTCGCATTAGAAGTCTTCGACGTATTGTCATAAGCCTTTAGGCTATTTAGGGTCACATCCAAACCACCTACATCAAACTGAGCCACCCCTCACAATGAGAGATGGCTCGGAGTACAATCTTACTGCTTTAAAGGCTATTTATTGTGTAACAGTATACTGAACAGTTGCTGAGTAAGTACCTGCTGGCTGATTAGCGCTGGTAGATACACCATAAGTTAGATCCTCAACCTTAGTATCAGTTGTCTGGCTAGGAACTTCGGCTAGCTTATCACCTTCCGCAGTAATGGCTGTCCAGGTTTTCTTGAGGCCGCCCTTGTAGGCCCAAGCAGAAGTACCATTGGCAATACTCGTACCCGCTGCAATCTTATCTTTACCATTTCCAGCAATAATCATACTAGTCTTATCTTCTCCGCTGTTAGCACCAGCGATGTTGATCTGAGCCGACTTACCACTGTTGTTTGTAGCATAAATCGCACTGGAAACCTTTGATGTATTATCATAGGCATTTAGGCTACCTAGATCTACGTCCAGGCCATTTGCGTCAAACTGAGCCTGTGGCTTGCTACCGATGCCAAGAGTGCCATTGACGGTCACTTTGATGACGGCCGTCTGGCTTTTTGCGTCAGCTGCTTTGACTGCTGGCACAAATGTACTTAGACCCACTAGACCTAGCGATAGAGCGCTAACGGCCAGTAATGCGGATTTTTTCATTTTGATTTACTCCTTTTATTCAATTTACCTCTTTGTATTTAGAGGAGACTTGACGTCTACGACCTCCCAATACATTATTAATGATAACGTAAGCTCAATCACATTGCAAGGGTTTTATGCCACTTAGGCGACGCTTTCTCCCGCGGGGCGCGAGACAAAATAGGCTACAAAGCAAAGAGGCGAGCTATTCGCTCGCCTCAATGAAATTCGGCACCGTGCTACCTTCCCGCAATGCAGTATTCTCGCCGATGCTGGGCTTAACTTCTGTGTTCGGAATGGTAACAGGTGTAACCCCAGCTCCATGGGCACCGATTACTGACATTATAACACATAATATCGGTAATCGATGGCCATGAGGTGCCAAAATTATATTCAATCGACTATAAGCCCCGTCACCGACGGTGGCATTTTGTCCCGCAAATGCGAGAAAAAATTAAGTCTCCTAGATGATCTTAAGAACTCAACTATCAATTCAGTCAAAAAACATCAAAAGTCGATCGGACTGTTAGTACGCTTCGGCTCCATATGTTACCATACTTCCACCTTGCGCCTATCAAACTAATCGTCTATTAGTGTCCTCATGGGAAAACTAATCTTGAGGTCAGTTTCGCGCTTAATATGCTTTCAGCGCTTATCTGATCCGGACATAGCTACTCGGCAATGCGGCAGGTGGCCACAACCGATACACCAGCGGTCCGTTCACCCCGGTCCTCTCGTACTAGGGGCAAATCCTCGCAATTTTCCTGACGTCCACACCGGATATAAACCGAACTGTCTCACGACGTTCTGAACCCAGCTCGCGTACCACTTTAACCGGCGAACAGCCGGACCCTTGGGACCTGCTCCAGCCCCAGGATGTGATGAGCCGACATCGAGGTGCCAAACAGCGCCGTCTATGTGAACTATTGGGCGCCATCAGCCTGTTATCCCCGGGGTAACTTTTATCCGTTTGCGCTGGCAATCCCACATTCATGAACCAATGGTTCGTCCAGCGGATCACTTACTCCTGCTTTCGCATCTGATCGGAATGTCCTCCTCACAGTCAAGCTGGCTTTTGCGTATACACTATCACTACGATTTCCATCCGTAGTTAGCCAACCTTTGAACGCCTCCGCTACTCTTTAGGAGGCAACCGCCCCAGTTAAACTACCCGCCATACACGGTCCCATTACCGGGTAACGATAATGGTTAGATGCAGATCCTAACAAGGGTGGTATTTCACTGTTGACTCCACAAATACTAGCGTATCTGCTTCAAAGTCTCCCACCTATACTACACGGGTTAGAACCCACAACAATGTAAAGCTGCAGTAAAGCTCCACGGGGTCTTTTCGTCCTGGTGCGGACAGACGGCATCTTTACCGCCAATGCATTTTCACCGAGATGTTCGTTGAGACAGTGCCCACATGATTTAACCATTCGTGCGGGTCAGAACTTACCTGACAAGGAATTTCGCTACCTTAGGACGGTTATAGTTACCGCCGCCGTTCACCGGGGCTTCAGTTCTCACCATACAGCGATCCCCTTAACCTTCCGGCACTGGGCAGGTTTCAGCCCCTATACATCCACTTTCGTGTTAGCAGAGACCTATGTTTTTGATAAACAGTTCCGTGGGCTCTTTTGCTGCGACCAGCCGAAGCTGGCAGACCTTATTCCGAAGTTACGGTCGTTATATTGCCGAGTTCCTTAACGAACATTCTCTCGTAAGCCTTAGTCTCCTCGACTCGAGCACCTGTGTTGGTTTGGGGTACGGTCGGATAAACCCACGCGTATGTCGGCTTTTCTGGTCAGCGCCCTCAGCAGAATTGTAAACCCGTAGGTTCACTCTTACTCGTCATAGCTCTCGCTAGTCCTTGAACGGATACATACCATGAATCCGCTCCGCCTAAATCGCCGCGAACCGCATACAAAGTTTAACCGGTTCAGGAATATTAACCTGATGTCCATCGCCTACGCTACACGCCTCGGCTTAGGCCCGACTAACCCTGGAGTGATTAACATCGTCCAGGAAACCTTGCTCTTTCGGCCGACAGGATTCTCACCTGTCTTATGGTTACTCGTTCCAGCATTCTCACTTCCTAACGCTCCACCAGCCCTTACAGTCTGGCTTCACTGCCGATAGGAACGCTCCGCTACCACTACCTACAAAAGTAGGCAATCCATATCTTCGGTATTACGCTTAAGCCCCGTTATATTTTCCACGCGGAATCTCTTGACTAGTGAGCTGTTACGCACTCTTTAAATGAATGGCTGCTTCTAAGCCAACATCCTAGCTGTTTAAGAAATTCTACCTTGTTTCCCACTTAGCGTAAATTTGGGGACCTTAGATGATGGTCTGGGCTGTTTCCCTTTTGAGCGCCGATCTTAGCACCGACGTTCTAACTGCTGTGATAAAGTCTTACGGTATTCGTAGTTTATTAACAGTAGGTAGGATTGCTCCCCCTATCCGTTTACAGAGCTCTACCCCCGTAAGGTATAACACAACGCTAGTCCTATAACTATTTCGCGGAGAACCAGCTATCTCCAAGTTCGATTGGCATTTCACCGCTAACCACAAGTCATCCAAGCACTTTGCAGCGTACACTGGTTCGGTCCTCCACGACCGGTTAAGGTCGCTTCAACCTGCTCATGGTTAGGTCACCTGGTTTCGGGTCTAATACTTACGACTAAATCGCGCTGTTAACGCTCGCTTTCACTATGGCTACGCCACCTGGTTTAACCTCGCCGTAAAAATTAACTCGCTGGATCGTTCTACAAAAAGCACGCCGTCACAGGGCAAGCCCTGCTCCGACTCCTTGTAGGCACAAAATTTCAGGCTCTATTTCACTCCCCTCCCGGGGTTCTTTTCACCTTTCCGTCACCGTACTTGTTCACTATCGATCATATACTATATTTAGCCTTGGCTGGTGGTCCAGCCGGATTCAACCAGGGTTTCTCGTGCCCCGGCCTACTCAGGAAAACAGATATAAGGTCAGCGTCGTTTTCGTATACATGGCTATCACATTGTATCGCCAGGCTTTCCAACCTGTTCTACTAACCACGCCGATTTTTTACCTTATGCATTCAATGACAGTTGATGCTTTTAGAATTCAACCTTCCACCTAAGTGAACAGCTGAACACTAAAATTCTGTAACCCTACAACGCCCCAATTGCATTGGCCTGTCAGCCGTACTGTAAACAGAACAATTAAGGTTTGGGCTCCTCCAGTTTCGCTCGCCACTACTCCCGGAATCGTTATTTACTCTCTTTTCCTCGCCCTACTAAGATGTTTCAGTTCGAGCGGTTACCTTTCACTACGCCTATGTATTCAGCGCACGATATTGCGACATAACTCGCAATAGGTTTCCCCATTCGGATATTCCCGGTTTAAAGCTTGATGACAGCTAGCCGAGACTTTTCGCAGTCTTCCACGTCCTTCATCGGTAGTATATGTCAAGGCATCCGTTTTGTGCCCTTGAGTAACTTTTTATGCATTGACTGAATTGATAATTGAATCCTTAACTAACGTCAAGAACCAACTGTCGTCAGTCCATGTCGAAAAATCATCTTACGATTGAATATAAATTGTTAATCTGCTGTGCGTGCCCTGCTCGCCCGATGTTGCAGCATCAGACTGATTGACGGCGTCTAATAGACCGTGCAAGGTAGAAGGCACAATTGAATCATCCGCTACCCATCATACGGGGGATAACTCTATCTGCCCTCTACACTCTAAATTTTACCTCATTTATTCTCGCATGTAAACAGAGGTTCGTTTGAACTTGATTGACTGTTTATATATTACCCGCACTGCCGCCCCGCGTCAACACCTTTTACTCTGTTTTTTGTTGTAATAATAACAGGACACAGTCGGGTTTGCCTTATCAAAAGTGGCTGCCACCCCCTATGGGAAAGATTAGGATACAATACGCTTTAGATGTGGCACGCGGCGCAAGCCTACTGTTATTAATAGACTAATGACAAACACGGCTGCGCTAATTATTGGTATATAGATTAGTGGCGGCAGCGATGTGATTATCGGACCGGCCATGAATACTAATAGATCAATAATCAGGACGTGTACTAGGTAAACGCCGAAAGTGTTTGCCGATAGTGATGACACTTCTTTGTGCTTTTTGGCACCCAACTTTGGCTCGTGATATTTAACATAGGTGAAAACGCCTAGTGCTTCAAATGCCACACTGAGGTTAGAATTGTCAAAGAATGCTTCATAAACATGCCCAGCCGCGAGTGAGGTAAACGCAGTCTTCATAAAGGTTAGGATAAAGCCTAATAATGCCAGCCCATAGATAGCCTTCCGCTGCTTGTCGGTCAAGTTGCTATGCCCAATGGCATATCCCAGCACATAATAAACAGTATAGCCTGTTGCAATGTTCAGATTGGTTACATCTATTGTGAAACTCGTCACATTATTAATTCCGGTCAGTGTTCCCGACGGATGCGCCGCCATTAGTGCCCATAAAATCGTACGGAGCGTTGGAATAATTAGTGCCGTGATTATGCCTAAGACAAGAAAATACTTCGTAATCTCTTTATCAGCGGTAATTTTACGTAGAATTGGCGTTGCCAAGTATAGGCCTGTTATCATCCACAAGAACCACATGTGATATTTGCCCTGTACAAACAATAGAAGTAAGTGTCGCCAGCTAGTGCCAGGGTGCATTAGCTTTTCTTCCATTGCATAGATAAATGACCAAGCGACAAAGGCCAGTACTAGCCGCGCAATATTTTTGAAAAGTAATTTTTTAATACTGAGCGGTCGCGAATTGTCGAGAAAGAAATAGCCCGAAATCATCACGAAGACTGGGACCGCCCAACGCACTAACGAATCCCAAGCCGTTACCGACAACCATCGCATGCTGTGAACATCGGCAGTATATAATTCAATTGCACACACATGGATAATGACCACTGCCATGGTGGCAATAATCCTTAGCATGTCTAGATATAGTATGCGACCTGGCTGTTTTATTATGACCGCCTTTTCTGCGCCACCACCTACGCGCTTACCTCCACATTTTGTCATAAGCTTATTATACTAGTATAACTACATTTTGTAGATATTTTTTCTTCCTCTCCCTCAAGGGGAGATAGGGCGAAAGATTACAAAAAATAACCCCTTTCGGGGTTATTTTGAATTACAATTCAGTAGCGCAAGCCCATTTCGTAGTCAAGCTTAGTTGATGTCGTGAATTCTTCCGATTAATGTTGTCGATCGAATTCGCTACCGACAACCGGATTGACCTGGCTAACTAGATGAGATAATGCCATCTAGTCACCTATCTCCTTATACAAGAAAGGAGGTAATCCATCCGCACCTTCCGGTACGGATACCTTGTTACGACTTAACCCCAATCGCTAAGCTCACCTTAGGCCGAAATAAATTCGGACGTCGGGCGCTCCTAACTTTCATGGTTTGACGGGCGGTGTGTACAAGACCCGGGAACGTATTCACCGCAACGTGCTGATCTGCGATTACTAGCGATTCCGACTTCATGCAGGCGAGTTTCAGCCTGCAATCCGAACTGAGACCGGTTTTGCTGGGATTTGCTCCCCCTCGCGGGTTGGCTGCCCATTGTGCCGGCCATTGTAGGACGTTTCTAGCCCAGGACGTAAGACCAATACTGACCTGACATCATCCCCTCCTTCCTCCCCGTTACCGGGGCAGTCCCGCCAGAAAAATTTAACTGACGGCAAGGGTTGCGCTCGTTGATGGACTTAACCAAACATCTCACGACACGAGCTGACGACGGCCATGCAGGATCTGTCACCTAGTTCCCGAAGGCACTCTCTCCTTTCGGAGAGATTCTAGGGATGTCAAGCCCTGGTAAGGTTCTTCGCTTATCATCGAATTAAAGAACATCCTCCACCGCTTGTGCGGGTCCCCGTCAATTCCTTTATGTTTTAGCCTTGCGGCCGTACTCCACAGGCGGGATGCTTAACGCGTTAGCTTTATTACTCGAGGGGTCAATACCTCGGACAATTAGCATCCATCGTTTACGGCGTGGACTACCCGGGTATCTAATCCGGTTTGCTACCCACGCTTTCGTGCCTTAGCGTCAGAAATACCCCAGTTGCCTGCCTACGCCATTGGTGTTCTTCCTAATATCTACGCATTTCACTGCTACACTAGGAATTCCAGCAACCTCTGATACTCTCGAGTCAGATAGTTCGAATAACAATCTATCGGTTGAGCCGATAGTTTTCATCACTCGCTTACCTAACCGCCTACGCAACTCTTTACGCCCAGTCACTCCGGATAACGCTTGGGACCTACGTATGACCGCGGCTGCTGGCACGTAGTTGGCCGTCCCTTATTCATAAGTTACCGTCATAGTCTTCGCTTATAAAAGCAGTTTACAACCCGAGGGCCTTCATCCTGCACGCGGCATTGCTCCATCAAGCTTGCGCTCATTGTGAAATATTCCTCACTGCTGCCTCCCGTAGGAGTCTGGACCGTGTCTCAGTTCCAGTCTGGCTGATCATCCTCTCAGACCAGCTACACATCGTGGGCTTGGTAGGCCATTACCCCACCAACTACCTAATATGACGCAGGCCGCTCCTTCAGCGTATAAATACTTTAATCCGAAGACCGTATGCGGTATTAGAACACCTTTCGGTATCTTATCCCTCACTGCAGGGTGCGTTCCTACGCGTTACTCAGCCGTCCGCCTCTCGTGTACCCCGAAGGGCCTTACCGATCGACTTGCATGTGTTAGGCATGCCGCCAGCGTTCATCCTGAGCCAGGATCGAACTCTCTTTCAAAGTAATTCTGGTCATACGGATGATACCCTTACACGAGCCTGACGACATTGCCGTCTCGTTCATGCTGCCCTGTCGGGCAAGGTTCATCCTGAGCCAGAATCTAAAGTTTCAAATTCCAACATAAAGATGACTGACGAAATTGACTTGCACTACTAAATTGTAAATTTGCAGCCCTCAGCATGGGACAACGCCATCCACCAAAGCGTTCTTAATGTCTCTCGCATTTGAACTAAATTTATTCTATACAATTCCTACGCGAGCGTCAACACCTAATAGCAACTATTTCTGTTGTAATATATACAAGATTAATTGCAATAGATTAAACCAGCATATTTACGAGAAGGGCTATAGCAGCACCCAGCGCCGCCCCAGCGGCGACTTCACTTGGCAAGTGCCCTCTCTTATATATAGGCATGCGTAGCTCGCCCTTCTTTACCTTGACGCCACGGCTACGTAAATCATTACTAAGAGGCTTTAGCAATTCTTCTTTATCTCCGCACTTTTTGATTATTTCATTAATAACTAAGCCGTATTCGCCGACTGAGCGTCGCACACTACAGGCGTCATAACAGATGATCGCCGTCACGACCAGGGCGAAGGCAAAGAGCGGCGAATTAAATCCGACCCGCAGGCCGATCAACACGCACGGCGCCACTATGCTAGCCGAATGGCTACTGGGCATGCCGCCACTGGCAAAGTAATCTCGCCACGTAAGATTCTTATTGTTTTTCCTGTCCAAAACGAACTTAGTCGTCTGCGCCGACAGATAAGCAATGATTATTGACCAGATATAAGGTGAAGTGAACAAATCCGCTAATGCTTCCATAGCACTATTTTAACATGTGCTAGCACATTGCTAGCACATCTCGCTGTTGGCGCCACGCCTGAGCAGCTTCTCTTCACTAAGTAAATGCGTCGCTATTTCTCTTCGGCAGAAGACTCATCAGGGATGAGGCCGACCGAGGCGACGCTATCGCCATCATTGAGGCGCATGATACGCACGCCCTTAGTTGCCCGACCAAGCGTTGGAATGTCAGCCAACGCCAAGCGAATTGTTTGGCCGCCCGCCGAAATGGCGAGAATCTCCTTAACGTCGCTCGGCAAATTACGCACCGTCATAACGTTGCCCGTCTTGCCGTCGACAACCGCCGCCTTAATGCCGAGACCGCCACGCCCCTTGGTTGGGAAATTGTGCACCATGGTCATCTTGCCGTAACCTTGGTCGGTCATCACCAATAGCTTGCCTTCTTTGTCATCCTTGTCCACAACGTCCATGCCAACAATGTGATCGCCTGGCCTTAGGCGCATACCCCGCACGCCACGGGCACTACGACCCATCGGGCGCACTTCCGCTTCGTCGAAACGAGATGCTTGACCAAAGGCGGTCGACATAATGATGTCATTCTTACCATTAGTGCGCGCCACCCAGCGAAGCTCATCGCCCGCATCGAGTTTAATCGCAATTAGCCCATTTTGGCGGATATTAGCGTATTCCGACGCCAAAGTTTTCTTTACTGTGCCGTTCGTCGTTGCCATAAAGAGATACTCATCATCCTTGTTCTCTAGCTCGTCGCCGCTGTATTTCACGATGCTCGTCACCTTTTCGTCAGGGGCAAGCGATAGCAAATTGACAACAGCTATTCCTTTAGCGGTCAGGCTGGCTGCCGGCACGTCAAAGGCCCTTAGACGAAAGACGCGACCGTTATTAGTGAAGAAGCTGAGGTAATCGTGCGTATTCGCCGTAATTAGCTGGGCAACAGCGTCTTCTTCCTTAGTCGTGACGCCTTTCTTG
>Ga0256406_1006342_pt1 | contig 11938 bp, 5 predicted proteins | sample RumenRJG_03DNA_FD_185986 | JGI IMG/M metagenome (GOLD analysis project Ga0256406, IMG submission 185986) | Bovine rumen microbial communities from Lethbridge, Alberta, Canada - RJG_03 | ecosystem: Host-associated > Mammals > Digestive system > Stomach > Rumen | place: Canada: Alberta | collected...
TTGGAAAGACCGACGATATCGACCATCTGGGCAACAGAAGATTGAGAACTGTAGGCGAACTGCTGCAGAACCAGTTCCGCATCGGATTTGCCAGAATGGAGAAGGCAGTAAGAGAAAGAATGACTACTGAGAATGCAACTCCTCAGCAGGTCATCAACATCAGACCTATTACTGCTGCAGTAAGAGAATTCTTCGGAAGTTCACAGCTGTCACAGTTCATGGACCAGAACAACCCGCTGGCAGAGCTGACTCATAAGAGAAGACTGTCTGCCCTGGGACCTGGCGGTCTGTCAAGAGAGAGAGCCGGATTCGAAGTTCGAGATGTACACTATTCTCACTATGGAAGAATGTGCCCGGTAGAGACACCTGAAGGTCCTAATATCGGACTGATCGGATCTCTGACCACTTACGGAATCATCAATGAATACGGATTCATCGAGACTCCATACAGAAAAGTAGATAAAGAAACAGGAATTGTCACAAAGCAGGTAGATTATCTTTCCGCCGATGATGAGGAACTGATGATCGTAGCTCAGGCCAACGAGCCGCTGGATGAGAACGACAGATTCGTAAATCAGAAGGTAGCCGTAAGAGGCGTTGCCGGAGAGATCACCATGGTACCTCGCTCAGAAGTAGACTACATGGACGTTTCTCCTAAGCAGGTAGTATCAGTAGCTACAGCTATGATTCCGTTCCTGGAGAACGACGACGCCAACCGAGCTCTCATGGGATCAAACATGCAGAGACAGGCAGTTCCACTTCTTATGACAGAGGCTCCTTTTGTAGGAACCGGAATTGAGTACAAGGCAGCTTGCGACTCTGGTGCAGTAGTTCTGGCCAAGCATGCTGGTGTGGTTGAGTTCATCGATGCCCAGTACATCAAGATCAGAAGAGACGATGACGGCACCATGGACGAGTACAAGATGCTCAAGTTCAAGAGGTCCAACCAGGGAACCTGCATTAACCAGAAGCCGATCGTTTCCTATGGTGAGCACATAGAGGCCGGAGAAGTAATTGCAGACGGCCCTTCAACAAACCTGGGAGAGATTTCCCTTGGAAAGAACCTTCTTATCGGATACATGACCTGGGAAGGTTACAACTACGAGGATGCTATCGTCCTCAATGAGCGTCTGCTCATGGACGACGTGCTCACTTCTCTCCACGTTGAAAGATACGAGTGCGAGGCAAGAGATACAAAGCTGGGTGCTGAGGAAATCACAAGAGATATTCCGAACGTTGGAGAAGATGCCCTGAAGGATCTGGATGAAGACGGAATCATCAGAGTAGGTGCTGAGGTTAAGTCTTCAGACATCCTGGTAGGAAAGCTTACTCCTAAGAGCGAAACAGACCTGTCTGCTGAGATCAGACTGCTGAGAGCTATCTTCGGCGAGAAGTCTAAGGAAGTAAGAGATACTTCCCTCAAGGTACCTCACGGAGAAGAGGGAATCGTAGTAGATGTAAAGACATTCTCAAGAGATGATGGCACAAGTGAGCTTCCACCGGGAGTAAACAAGATCGTCAGAGTTTACATCATCACAAAGAGAAAGATCAGAGTCGGAGACAAGATGTCCGGCCGTCACGGAAATAAGGGTGTAATTTCAAGAATCCTTCCTGAGGAGGATATGCCATTTAAGGATGACGGCGAATCATTACAGGTAATGCTGAACCCTCTGGGCGTACCTTCCCGAATGAACATCGGACAGGTACTGGAGGTTCACCTGGGACTGGCAGCCAAGGCAAAGGGCTGGTACATCTCAACACCTGTATTTGACGGAGCCAAGGAGAGCGACATCCAGGATCTCCTGGAAGAAACAGGATACGACAGATCCGGCAAGCTGTGGCTGAGAGACGGAAGAACGGGCGAATACTTCGACCATCCTGTAACAGTAGGCTACATGTACATGCTGAAACTGCACCATCTGGTAGACGACAAGATTCACGCCAGATCAACAGGTCCTTACTCTCTGGTAACACAGCAGCCTCTGGGCGGAAAAGCTCAGTTCGGAGGCCAGAGATTCGGAGAAATGGAGGTTTGGGCTCTTGAGGCTTACGGTGCCGCATCAACACTGCAGGAAATCCTGACAGTAAAATCCGATGACATCATCGGCCGAGTAAAGACATACGAAGCTATCGTCAAGGGCAACAACATCCCTGAACCTGGTATTCCAGAGTCCTTCAAGGTACTCATCAAGGAACTGCAGGCCCTGGCACTGGATGTAAGAGTAATGTCCGGCGACAACAAGGAGATCAAGCTGAGAGAAACCTCTGAGTACGATGACGCCGCAACTGTTGACCGCATGCTGAAAGAAGCCGACAGACAGGCTGAAGCAAAGAGAGCCAGAGAAGAAGCTCGTGAAGAAGAGAGAGCCAGAAAGGCTCAGTTAGAAGCTGATGAAGAGTCAGATGAAGATGCTGAGCCAGATGACAATGAGCTGGACAAAGAATTCAATGAAAAAGCTCAGGCAGGTCTTGAGCCAGATGACGACATGGACGATGTAGATGATGACGATTCTTCAGAATCCATGGAGGATATCGACAAGCTCATTGGCGGTACTGAGTCCGATATTGACAACTAACAAAAGGGAGGAAGCATGAACAAAGATAACAATTACGATCTGAGAAATTTCGAATCTCTGCAGATCAAATTGGCATCGACTGAGAAAATGCTGGAGTGGTCCCACGGTGAGGTAACAAAGCCTGAGACCATTAACTACAGAACTCTCAAACCTGAAAGGGACGGACTCTTCTGTGAGAAGATTTTCGGACCAACAAAAGACTGGACATGTTCCTGCGGTAAATACAACAAGATCCGTTATAAGGGTATGGTATGCCCTTATTGCGGAGTTGAAGTTACCAAGTCAAAGGTAAGAAGAGAGAGAATGGGACACATCAGTCTGGTGGCTCCTGTTTCTCACATCTGGTATTTCAAGGGAATCCCTTCAAGAATCGGACTGGTGCTGGACATCACTCCAAAGAATCTTGAAAGAGTCCTGTATTTCGCATCATATATCGTAACTGATCCGGGAGAAACTCCTTTCGAGTACAAGGAGATTATCGAGGAAAATCAGTACAACGAAGCAAGAGAGATTTACGGCAAGAACTTCGAAGCTGGAATGGGCGCAGAAGCTATCAAGAAGCTTCTCTCTGATGTAGACACAGAGAAGCTGGCCTGCGAGCTCAGAGAACAGCTGGAGAAGGCTTCCGGACAGAAGAAGATCAAGCTTGTAAGAAGACTGGAAGTAATTGAGGCATTCAACCAGTCAGGAAACAGGCCTGAATGGATGATACTGGATGTAGTTCCGGTTATACCACCAGATCTCCGTCCTATGGTTCAGCTGGATGGCGGAAGATTTGCCACATCTGACTTGAACGACCTGTATAGAAGAGTAATTAACAGAAATAACCGTCTGAAGAAGCTGCTGGAACTTGGTGCTCCTGACATCATTATCAGGAACGAGAAGAGAATGCTCCAGGAATCAGTAGACTCCCTCATAGATAACGGCAGAAGAGGAAGAGCGGTTACAGGAGCTGCAGGAAGACAGCTTAAGTCCCTGTCCGACATGCTGAAAGGTAAGCAGGGACGTTTCCGTCAGAACCTGCTGGGTAAGCGTGTAGACTACTCCGGCCGTTCTGTAATCGTAGTAGGACCAGAGCTGAAGTTCTACCAGTGCGGTCTTCCTAAGACCATGGCACTGGAACTCTTCAAACCTTTCATCATGAAAGAGCTGGTTGAGAGAGGCAAGGCACACAACATCAAGAGTGCCAAGACAATGGTGGAAAAGGTTAAACCGGAAGTTTGGGATGTTCTGGACTACGTCATCAAGGATCATCCGGTTCTCCTGAACCGTGCCCCTACACTGCACAGACTGGGAATTCAGGCATTTGAGCCAGTGCTGGTAGAAGGAAAGGCTATCAAGCTTCACCCTCTGGCATGTACAGCTTTCAACGCCGACTTCGACGGAGACCAGATGGCCGTTCACGTTCCGCTGTCTGTTGAAGCACAGGCTGAGGCCAGATTCCTCATGCTCTCAATCAACAACATTCTTGCACCAAAGGACGGATCTCCTATTACCATTCCGACACAGGATATGATTCTGGGAGCTTACTATCTAACATATCCAGGAAGAAGCAAGAAGGTTGAAGTCAAGGACGGAAAAGAAACTGTCATTGACGCAATGGATACCTTTACTGAGACTGACCGCAAGGGATACAGACAGATCAAGGGTGCCAGAGTAAAGGACGTCAAGTATACAGACAACAAGCACAGAATCGAAATAGCTGAGCTGAGAAAAGACATCAAAGAAGGCAAGAACAAGCTGACCAAGACCGGTGAAGAAGTGTTCGAGGTCAAGTATGATATCTGGCCTGTAGATGCAGTAGACGGCGAGCTTACAAACACCAACGAAGTGATTACAATCACAAAGCTGAGATCCGAGATGAAGAACGGAGAAGTCATTGAAGACGGCTCAGTTGTAAGCACAACCACCTACGAAAGAATCCCTGAAAAGGGAGACGGTAAGTGCTTTGCAGACATCAACGAAATGATGATGGCTTACCAGACCGGAATCGTGGCAATCCACGCCAAGGTCAAAGTCAGAATGTTTGGTGTTGGAACTGACAAAGATGACAGAGGTCACCTTGTAGAGTCAACAGTCGGAAGATTCATCTACAACAGGGGACTTCCTCAGGACATCGGTTTCGTAGACAGAAGCAAGGACAAATACAATCTTGAGATTGATTTCCTGGTAAGTAAGAAAAACCTTGGATCAATCATTGATAAGTGCTTCAAGACCCACGGCAATACAGATACCGTACTGATGCTGGACTACATCAAATCCATGGGATATCACTATTCCACAAAGGCTGCCGTAACAATCGGTGTTTCCGACATGGAGATTCCTCAGGAAAAATATCCTATCATTGCGGAGGCAAACAAGAGGCAGGAGCTTTATCAGAGCTACTATGACAAGGGTCTCATGACTGCCGACGAAAGATACGACAGGATCATCAAGATCTGGGGAGAGACAACCGAGAAAGTTGCAGACATCCTGATGGGATCCCTCAGCGAGACAAATAACTTGTACATCATGGCTAACTCAGGAGCCAGAGGTAACAAGAGCCAGATCAGCCAGATCGGAGGAATGAGAGGACTGATGGCAAACGCTACAGGACACACTGTAGAGGTGCCTATCACTTCCAACTTCCGTGAAGGACTTTCCATTCTGGACTACTTCATTTCCTCTAACGGTGCCAGAAAGGGTCTGGCCGATACAGCTCTGAGAACAGCCGACTCAGGATACCTGACAAGAAGACTGGTAGACGTATCTCACAGCGTTATCGTTACCGAGGACGACTGCGGCACTGACGAAGGTATTGATATCAGCGCATTCGTTGACGGAAATGAAAAAATTGAGCCGCTGTCCCAGAGGATTGCGGGCAGATACGCAAAGGAAGACATTGTCGACAGTGAAGGAAACGTTCTGGTACACAGCAACGAATTCATCTCAGACGACATGGCAGAGGCTGTTGAGGCAGCAGGAATCACCAACGTCAAGATTAGATCCATCATGACCTGCCACAGCAGAAGGGGTGTCTGTGCTAAGTGCTACGGAAGAAACATGGCTACAGGCAAGCTGGTACAGCCTGGTGAAGCAGTTGGAATCATTGCTGCCCAGTCCATCGGTGAGCCTGGTACTCAGCTGACCATGAGAACATTCCATACAGGCGGAGTTGCCGGTGGAGATATCACTCAGGGTCTTCCAAGAGTAGAGGAGCTTTTCGAGGCAAGAAAACCTAAGGGTATTGCTGAAATCTGCGAGGCTGACGGAATTGTAACTTCTATAGAGACAAGAGACGACAACAAGACAGACCTGACCGTTGATGAGAAAGACGGACAGAGAACATACGTAATCCCATACGGTGCTAGAATCATCCCAGGGGTTGGAAGCGAGGTAAAGGCTGGTACACCTCTTACAAGAGGACCGCTGAACCCTCATGACATCATGAGAATCCTGGGTGTTCCTGGAGTATATGACTATCTGCTCAGAGAAGTTCAGAGAGTATATAAGAGCCAGGGTGTAGACATCAACGACAAGCACATTGAGGTTATCGTAAGCCAGATGCTTTCCAAGTACAAAGTCGAGAAGGCAGGAGACACAGGACTGCTGCCTGGCAGCATGTACAGCCGTTTCGAAGTAATGGAGGCAAACTCCAAAGCCGTTGAAAATGGCGGAGAGCCGGCAACTTACGAAAGAGTCCTTCTGGGAATCACAAAGGCTGCACTGGCAACAAGCTCATTCCTGTCAGCTGCATCCTTCCAGGAGACAACAAGAGTCCTCACTGACGCAGCAATCAAGGGCAAGACCGACCATCTGAACGGCCTTAAGGAAAATGTAATGATCGGAAAACTGATTCCTGCAGGAACCGGCATGAAGCGTTACAGAAACATTCAGGTGGATTACGGCGAGAATGAAGAAATGATGCGTCAGGCAGGAAAACAGGCAGAGGAAGCTCAGCCTGAAGAAGGTACCACTTCAGAAGGTCTGGCATCCATCACAATGGAGATGACAACCGGTCAAACTGATACAGCAGGACTGACACAGGTATCTGAGGATCAGATCGAAGGATAGTCACAAGTACCTGGACAAGTGCAAAACAGGTTTTATCGATTTTTATCGTTAAAACCTGTTTTTTATATGTTGACACGCCTGAGGTGAAATTGTTATAATTTAACGGTTCGAGACAGCTTGCGGACCCCCGGGCCCGTAGCTTTTCTTGATAAAAAATTTTAAAGGAAAGGAGACAATAATGCCTACTATCAATCAATTAGTACGTCAGGGCAGAACAAGCTCAGTAAAGAAGTCTGCAGCTCCTGCACTCGGTAAGAACATGAACACTCTGAAGAAGACTCTTACCGACGTAAATTCCCCTCAGAAGAGAGGAGTATGTGTAGCAGTAAGAACTGTAACTCCTAAGAAGCCGAATTCAGCTCTGAGAAAGATTGCAAGAGTACGTCTGACAAACGGTATGGAAGTATCTGCATACATTCCTGGAATTGGTCACAACCTTCAGGAGCACAGTGTAGTACTGATCAGAGGCGGAAGAGTTAAGGACCTGCCTGGTGTTAGATACCATATCGTAAGAGGAACACTGGATACAGCCGGTGTTGCAAATCGTGGTCAGGGACGTTCCAAGTACGGAGCAAAGAGACCAAAGAAGTAGTTGATTTCGGGATATTGTCTTAATATTTAATATAAATAGATATTAAGGCGCCACGGCCAGTGACAGAAGCTTGGCCGAGTACCCCGCGTTGCAAGGAGGGAAGAGAAGTGCCTAGAAAAGGTAACACACCAAAGAGAGAAGTACTTCCAGATCCGGTATACGGCAGCGTAGTAGTTGCCAAGCTGATCAACAGCATTATGCTTGACGGCAAGAAGGGCGTTGCCCAGGGAATCGTCTACGATGCATTTGATCAGGTAAAAGAGAAGACCGGCGAGGAGCCACTGGAAGTATTTGAGAAGGCAATGGCAAACATCATGCCAGTGCTGGAAGTTAAAGCTAGAAGAATTGGTGGTGCAAACTATCAGGTTCCAATCGAAGTAAGACCAGCAAGACGTCAGACACTGGCTCTCAGATGGCTTACAAGATTCACAAGACTGAGAAGTGAGAGAACCATGTCCGAGAGACTCGCTAACGAGATCATGGACGCAGCCAACAACACAGGTGCATCCGTTAAGAGAAAGGAAGACACCCACAAGATGGCTGAGGCTAATAAGGCGTTTGCACACTTCAGGTATTAATTGATGAGATACCTGACAGTAATAAAGTAGAAGGGAGGATATAATGCCAAGAAGTTTTTCGCTTGAAAATACGAGAAACATCGGTATCATGGCACACATCGATGCTGGTAAGACAACTACCACAGAGAGAATTCTGTTCTATACAGGAAAGACTCACAAGATCGGTGAGACCCATGATGGAGCCGCTACCATGGACTACATGGAACAGGAGCAGGAGCGCGGCATTACTATTACCTCTGCTGCTACTACAGCTCAGTGGAAGAACACAAGAATCAACATCATCGACACCCCTGGACACGTAGACTTTACCGTTGAGGTAGAGAGATCCCTGCGTGTACTGGACGGAGCTGTTATGGTGCTGAGTGCCAAAGAGGGTGTAGAGCCTCAGTCAGAGACTGTCTGGAGACAGGCTGAGAAGTATGAAGTACCAAGAATGATTTTTGTCAACAAGATGGATATCATCGGTGCCAACTTCTTCAACGTTGTGGAGATGGTTCAGGAGAGACTGAGGGCGAACGCAGTTGCTGTACAGATTCCTATCGGTGCAGAGAACGAGTTCGCCGGAATCATAGATCTTTTGACTATGAAGGCAGAGGTTTATAAGGATCAGCTGGGCAAGGAGATTGAGATCGAGGAAATCCCTGCCAACATGCTGGATGAAGCAAAGGCCTGGAGAGAAAAGATGGTCGAGGCCGTTGTTGATAAGGACGAGGACCTCATGATGAAGTATCTCGAGGGCGAAGAGATTACTGTCGACGAACTGAAGACAGTAATCAGAAGAGCAACAATCGCCAACGAGATGTTCCCTGTATTCTGCGGTTCAGCATACAGAAACAAGGGTGTTCAGATGATGCTGGACGGCGTTGTAGATTACATGCCATCACCTCTGGACATTCCTGCTATCAAGGGTGTAAACCCTGATACAGAGGAAGAGGACCAGAGACACCCTAGCGACAAGGAGCCATTCTCCGCACTGGCATTCAAGATTGTAACTGACCCTTATGTTGGTAAGCTGGCATTCTTCAGAGTATATTCAGGAACACTGGACACAGGTTCCTATGTATATAACTCTGTAAAGGGCAAGAGAGAGCGTATCGGACGTATCCTGCAGATGCACGCAAACCACAGAAAAGAGATCGACAAGGTTTACGCAGGAGATATCGCTGCTGCTGTAGGTCTGAAGAACACCACAACTGGTGATACACTCTGTGATGAGGATCATCCGATTGTTCTGGAGTCAATGGAGTTCCCTGACCCAGTAATCGAGATTGCTATCGAGCCTAAGACAAAAGCAGGCCAGGAGAAGATGGGTATGGCCCTTGCCAAGCTGGCAGAGGAGGACCCAACCTTCAAGACATATACAAACCCTGACACCGGACAGACAATCATCGCCGGAATGGGAGAACTTCACCTGGAGATCATCGTAGACAGACTTCTCAGAGAGTTCAAGGTAGAGGCCAACGTAGGTAAGCCACAGGTTTCCTACAAGGAGACTATCACTCAGGAAGTGGACGAGGATTACAAGCACAAGAAACAGTCTGGTGGTTCTGGTCAGTACGGACACGTCAAGTTCAGAATGTATCCGAGAGAAGCAGGCTCCGGATTCGAGTTCAAGAACTCTGTTACCGGTGGTAACATTCCTAAGGAATACATTCCAAAGATCGAGGAAGGCTTCAGAGAGGCCATGCAGAATGGTCCGGTTGCCGGATATCAGATGGTTGATATCGGAATCGATCTGTACGACGGTTCTTACCACGAAGTCGACTCTTCAGAGATGGCATTCAAGATTGCTGCTTCCATGGGATTCAAGGAAGCATGCAGAAAGGCTGCCCCTGTTCTGCTTGAGCCTATCTTCAAGGTAGAGGTAACTGTACCTGAGAACTACATGGGAGACATTATCGGAGATATCAGCTCCAAGAGAGGTAAGATCGAGGGATCTGACATCAACAATGGTGCTGCTATAGTAAGAGGATTCGTTCCACTGTCCGAGATGTTCGGATATGCCACAAACCTGAGATCCAAGACTCAGGGAAGAGGTGTATATGTAATGCAGTTCGACCACTTTGCTAAGCTGCCTGAAAGCCTTCAGGAGAAGATCGCAAAGTAGTTTTCCGTAAAGGATTACAATAATATTTCAGGGCAGATTCATCTGCCCTGTGTCGTTATATTTTTATGCATGAACCATATGGAGGAAATTTGATATGGCAAAGCAGAAGTATGAGAGAACCAAACCACATATCAACATTGGTACTATCGGCCACGTTGACCATGGTAAGACAACTCTGACAGCAGCTATCACAAAGGTACTGCACGAGAGATACGGACTGGGTGCAGACGTTGCATTCGATCAGATCGACAAGGCACCGGAAGAGAAGGCAAGAGGAATCACAATTTCTTCCGCACACGTAGAGTATGAGACACCTAACAGACACTACGCTCACGTAGACTGCCCAGGCCACGCTGACTATGTAAAGAACATGATTACAGGAGCAGCTCAGATGGATGGAGCTATCCTGGTAGTAGCAGCAACAGATGGACCAATGCCACAGACAAGAGAGCACATTCTTCTGTCCCGTCAGGTAGGCGTTCCTTACATCATCGTATTCCTGAACAAGTGCGATATGGTAGATGACGAGGAACTTCTGGACCTGGTAGAGATGGAAGTAAGAGAGCTTCTTGACGAGTATGATTTCCCTGGCGATGACACACCAATCATCAGAGGATCTGCTCTGAAGGCACTTGAGGATCCAGCAGGTCCTTGGGGAGACAAGGTAGTAGAGCTGATGGAGGCTGTAGACAGCTACATTCCTGAGCCACAGAGAGCAAACGACCAGCCGTTCATCATGCCTGTAGAGGACGTATTCTCCATTACAGGACGTGGAACAGTAGCTACAGGAAGAGTAGAGCGTGGAATGCTGAAGGTCGGCGACGAGGTAGAGATCGTAGGACTGACAGACGAGAAGCGTAAGGTTGTAGTAACTGGCGTAGAGATGTTCAAGAAGACACTGGATCAGGCAGAGACAGGAGACAACATCGGAGCTCTGCTGAGAGGTGTACAGAGGAACGAGATTGAGAGAGGACAGGTACTTGCAAAGCCAGGTACAATTCATCCTCACACAAAGTTCAAGGGCCAGGTATACGTACTGAAGAAGGAAGAGGGTGGTCGTCACACTCCATTCTTCAACGGATACAGACCACAGTTCTACTTCAGAACAACTGACGTAACAGGAGATCTGAAGCTTCCAGAAGGCACAGAGATGTGCATGCCTGGAGACAACGTAGTAATGGAGATCGACCTGATCACACCAATTGCTATCGAGGAAGGACTGAGATTCGCCATCAGAGAGGGTGGTAGAACAGTAGGTTCCGGCGTTGTTACAGAGATTCTCGAGTAATTACGTCTGATAGAATGAAATGAATAGACTCGAAAGGGTCTATAGATGTAGAATGAGCTGTCGCATTAAGTGCGGCAGCTCATTTTCAGTATAAGAGGACAGTGAAGGAAACTAGCGGAGGCCGGAGGCAGCAAGGACCCAAACCTCCCGGCAACCCTTAATAGCGCGCACAACATTCATAAATGGAACCCAAAATGAATCAGAAAGCAGAATCAAAGAAAACAGAAAACCAATTAAACAAGTCGGTGATGGCTGCAGCAATGGTAACAGCTTTCGTAACCACTTTCATGAGCAGCGCTCTGAATCTGTCGATACCAGCCCTTGAAAGCTATTTTCACGTGAGCGCTGCAACCGTAAGCTGGGTAGTCAGTACATATACCATGGCAGTAGCAGCAATGAGCCTGCCTTTCGGGAAACTGGCAGATGCAGCAGGCATGAAAAAAGTCTTTCTCACAGGAATTGCCGGATTCGGCATACTGTCCCTTGTCAGCCCTTTTTCTGCAAACATAGGATTTCTCCTGGCCTGCCGGACCTTACAGGGAGCTTGCGGAGCAATGATGTTTGCCACCAATAACTCCATACTAATAAAGGCCCATCCCCGGGAAATGCAGGGGAGAGTACTGGGCCTGTCAGTTGCGGCAACGTACGCAGGCCTTACCCTGGGCCCTGCTCTCGGAGGAGTTCTAAACAGAACTCTGGGATGGAAGGCGATTTTCATTCTTTCTGCAGGAACAGCCGCTGTGG
>Ga0256406_1006345_pt1 | contig 11933 bp, 10 predicted proteins | sample RumenRJG_03DNA_FD_185986 | JGI IMG/M metagenome (GOLD analysis project Ga0256406, IMG submission 185986) | Bovine rumen microbial communities from Lethbridge, Alberta, Canada - RJG_03 | ecosystem: Host-associated > Mammals > Digestive system > Stomach > Rumen | place: Canada: Alberta | collected...
TCCGTTTCCTCAGCCTTTGCGTCAGTCTCTACCGACTTGACAGCGTTCTCTATGCCTTCGACAATGTTCTTAAACTTGTTCCATGCTGGCATACTTTCATACTTCGCCTTTGTTCCTGCAGGAACATAAAGGGTGGCTGTAGTAAACTCGTCGTGATCTTCAACCCAATTGTAGAATGTATTTTCGTTTATCTCAAACGGTTCTTCTATCAAAGATATTACCGATGTCAAGACTGAGCAACCAGAGAAAGCATACTCGCCAATTCTTGTTACACTGTTGGGAATGGTTATCTCAGTCAAGCCAGTGCAAACAGCGAAAGCACTCTCGCCAATGCTTGTTACGCTGTTGCCAATAGTAACCGATGTCAAGCCAGTGCAACCATAGAAAGCACCCGTGCCAATGCTTGTTACGCTGTTGCCAAAAGTAACCGATGTCAAACCTTTACAGCGCTGGTATTTACAATTCGCTTTATATCAATGAATTGCATGTTAAACGGTAGAAAAGTGGAGACGAAGGTTTTATAGAATAAGAACATGATGAAGATTTAACGTATTTAACTTTTGTAAACCACACCTGAATTCAAATTAATAACGCAACAACTTTATAATTGTTTTGTTCTCTCCATATTTTTGTCTGAATAATTCGACTGTCATTTTGTCACTTTACAATAGCTGGCACGGCTCTTGCATAATGTATATTGGTGCATTGGGCACTCACGAGCCTATGATTTTATATCAGGATAATGTGACTGGGCTTTTTTAGACGCTTCCCCCATGAAAAACTGAAGATAAGAGATAATTAACTTGTTTAACTATTAGGGTAAAAAGATTATGGCTGAAAGAGATACTATCAAATACCAAATAAAAGATGGTAACGAGATTGTTTATTACGGCATAACTAACGACCTGGAACGTCGCGAGCAGGAACATCGTAGTGAGGGTATGGACTTCACTTCTATCGAAAAGATAGGAAATGTTACAACTCGTGACGCAGCTGGCGATTGGGAAGAAGAACGCATAAAGCATTACATGAGCCAGCATAGTGGTCGTAGGCCAAGATACAATCAAAACGATACTGGTAAGTAAAGATTTGAATGTTCTTTGCTCACATCGTGTAGCAGCACGATAAAGAGCCTTATCAAACGACTGTCGGCATGCACCACGACAGTCGCTTTTTTATAAACGTTGTTTGATTTATTTTATTGTATAATAATTGCGCCACACATCTGACTAAAGAAGCCACAGCTGCATTACGCAAGGTTAATATAATTGTAACCTCAATTATTGCGTGACGCTCTTATTTAGGGGGAACGCCACGGATTTCAGGGTTTTAACGTATATAGTCACCATCTTTTAATTTGTCTTCAATTATTTCGATTCGTATCATGAACTATTTGCACGAACTTTAATGTCCAAACCATAAGTTATTCAGATATAACCCACTTTCCATCATTGTCCTTGCCTTCATGTTTCAGAACACCTTTCTTCTGTAAAGTGGATAAGTCACGTTCGATAGTGCGTTGGCTCACCGACAAAGCCTTCGACATTTGTTTGCCGGTGATTGTCGGAGACTCTTTTATGAGATTGAGTATTTTCTGCTGACGCTCAGAGAGTTTACTCTCCGACATGTCTCCGTCATGGCCTCCGACATTCGGGGTGTCGGAGGAGGCAAAGGTGATGGTTTGGAATAGAGTTGGAGTAGATTTGAAAAGTGGCTTCAATTCATCCTTGTATCCTTCCAAAGCTTTGGTCTCATTGCAGATGCGGGTGAGTCCACTTCCTCGCTTCTCCATATAGTCAAGTTGAGCCATTACGTTTGCAAGTATGGGATTACGTCTTTCAGAAGACACATCTTTGATGTCCAAATCCTGTATCAGTAAACCATTATACATTCCGCCTGGAGATGTAACCTTGAGGCGGTCATCGTAAATGTCAAGATGCACTTCACTACCAATTACGGTGTAATCACGATGGATGAAATGGTTTACCATTGCTTCCCAAACAGCACGCTCTGCATACTCAGGTTTGTTCTTTCGTCCATCAGGCATTTTCTCCCAGCCTCTCTTGGTGTTTGACTTCACAAAGTTCATTGCTTCACGGAGCAGCATGAGGACATTGCCTGTAAACTGTGCATCGTTGATGGCGTCGCCCTTTTCCTTTCCATCCCATCGGTACAATAAAGGCGAGATTGCCATAAAGGGCAGTCATCAGCAAACAATGCGCCTGCATTCGTTAGGTTTCCTGCTCCAGTTACCAGTCCAAACGACAAGAGGTATTTCTTATCCCATTCTTGCTTGGTGCGGTCTTTAAAGGTGTTCGCCAAAATCGTGAAAGAATAGTCTTCAACTTTATAATCCGTGTGAAGGGAATCAAAAGTTTTGTTGGAACCTTTCAGCACCAAGCGAACCATCTGCTCTGCCGTTGCAGGCAAGCTTTCATCACCGATGCGGACAAATGCAATACGCTGACCATCTCCAACGTAGTAATATGGGGTATAATGTCCTGCTTTGACTTTGAGTTGCAAGATGTGTAGTCCATCTATATCATGGGGAATCATCTCCACTTCTGGTAGAGGATCCATAGAATCGCGAATCTTACTGCTGATTGTTTCGCAAACATGCTGCACGTCATCAAGTCCTTTAACAATGCCATCATTATCAATGCCAAAGAAAAGAGAACCACCCAAGCCATTGGCAAAGGCGCTTACACTCTTCAACCAACTCTTAGGTCTCTTTTCTTCCAGCATCTGCTTGAAATCGTATGCGGTACATTCCGCTATCAGACTATTCAATTCCATTTAGCAGCTAATCTTATATTTTGGTTGCAAAGATACAAATTTTAATCGAGAACGAGGCATAGATTTGCCGTTTCGCGCGTAATTTAAGCAAATTTTGCCTAAAAATGCAACCATATGGGGCTATAAGTTATGACAATTCAAGAAATATGTGTACCTTTGTAGCGCATTATAGCTAAAGACATCTTTGCAAGACATTAGTTCGATAGCCACATAATCGCCACCGTATCTGCTACAAGCAAATAATATGGTTAGTGAGGAACAATTGCAGGCAATACGCCAAAAGTTGCAAACACTCAAGGAGAGTGGGGAACTTGATGGCGAAGGTGCAGATAGGAGTGAGAATCTGCACAGGCTATTCATGTACCCAGCTATGATGGTTCCCGCGGCACAAGAGGCTGTTATAAAGGCCTTTGCAGACTGTATGCCTGTTGGCGCCTGGGCTATTGACCCCTTTATGGGTTCCGGGACATCGCTGATGTCCAGTATGGAGTTTGGTTTTAATGTCTATGGTCAAGACATTAATCCTTTTGCCGTTATGCTTTCAAGAGCTAAAGTAGAAAAGTATGATATTCCGCAACTAAAGGCTGTTTGCCAAGAGGTTTCAGATAGAATTGCTGAAGATAATGATACCTCTGTAGCCGTTTCCTTCAGAAACATTGACAAGTGGTTTAACCCAGACGTTCAGATAGACCTTTCCAAGATAAGAAGAGCTATACAAAATGTAGATTCTCAGCTTATTCGTTATTTCTTGTGGGTCATTATGTCTGAGGTAATCCGTACTGGTAGTAATGACCGCACATCCACCTTCAAACTCCACAGACGCAGTGAAGAAGATATACAGAAACGGAATGTCAATGTAATCAAAGAATTCGCGGTTCTTGTCAATCGCGGCATTGAGGACATTGCAACTTACTGGGATAAGTTGTCAAAAGAAGACGAGAAGGTTGGAGCACCCCGCCAAATAATAGCAGATATACGTTGGGGAAACACGAAGGAATCAATAGAAACTGATACGGAGTTTGATTTGTTAGTATCTTCCCCCCCCTATGGTGACAACCATACTACTGTGACATACGGTCAAACCTCTTATCTACCACTTCAGTGGATTGATCCAAAGGATTTAAGTTGTCCTTACGACTATGTTAAGACTACTCAAGAGATTGACAGGCGCAGCCTGGGTGGCCAGACCATCAAGAAAGAGGTTATGGTCAGCATAGCACCGGTGTATACAAAGGCGCCTACTTTGAAGTCCTTCTTTGAAGGAGTGCCGGCAGATGAGCAAGAGAAATACTATAAAACCCTCTCGTTTATTGCAGACTTTGATAAAAGTTTAGATAAGATAGTTGCCAATATGAAGGATAATGCCTTCTATATCTGGACGATAGGTAATAGATTTGTAGGAAATAGAGAAGTCCCCAATGACCAAGTGCTCATTGAGCTAATGGAGTCACGTGGAATACAACTCTTTGAAAGGGCTGAACGCCAAATATTGAACAAGAAGCAGCCCAAGAAAAATAATTTTTCAAAAACAATGGAAAAGGAGCATATTCTCATTTTCCACAGAAGTATGTGAGTTATGGATAATCAGTTTGACATCAATCCCCATGTAATTAGGCAGTTGGGAGAGGAGTTGGTTCCTGATGAGATGACTGCTCTGATGGAGTTGATAAAGAACGCCTATGATGCTGATGCCAGTTATGTAAAGATTGACATCAACACGGAGGGTATATATACGGAAGAACAACTCACATACCCTACTCACAAGGGTTATATTGTGGTTGAAGATTCCGGTATTGGAATGAATGATGAGGCAATTGAGAAGTCATGGTTGACAATATCTTATTCCAATAAACGAGCAGGAGCAGATGGTATCAAGAAGAAAACGAAGAAAGACCGCACACCTCTTGGAGATAAAGGCTTAGGACGATTAAGTACCCAGCGTTTAGCAGATAATTGCGAAATATTCACGACCCCTGAAGGCGGTTCAAATCGTTATCATGTTGCATTCGACTGGCGTGAATTTGATAAAGTACAAAGATTGTCTCAAGTCCCAGTTCAAGTTGAGGCGACACCTGCTGGTACTACCAAGGGAACTAAACTTGTTCTGACCAATCTTCTATCAACAGAAGTATGGAAGGGCGACCGTCTTGAAACATTTAAGAATAAAATAGTCCAGGTGCTGACACCTTTCTCAGAGGTACGTAAGTTTTATGTTTATGTAACTGTAAATGGCGAGAGCATAGATGTCATGAAGAAGCTTGACATCATCCTCTCTTTATGTCAGTCCTCTTATGAATTCTCCTTTGATGGCGAGTCTCTTACGGTTACAGGCGTTATTAAGCCCAATAAGTTGGGTTCAGGTAATAACCGAACTGTGCAAGAGAATTATAAAACCTTTATTGAAAAGGACGCAGGTAAGAAATTCTCGGAGTATTTCTTTACTACAAAGAAGAAAGACAAATCATATTTTGCGCCAAAAGAAAACGGTTTCATCGCATTCTCGAAAAGGTTTTCTTTCCAAAACGACATGGCGGGGCTTGCATCTTTGGATGGTCGTAAATGTAACCCAGGTGCATTTTGTGGGAAAATCTATGATTTTGCACTGACAGACAACTTTGGTGCAGTAACCAATGTGTTTGATACTGCTTCTGAATATAAGGAATACGTCAAGACGCAAACGGGTGTGAAGATATATCGCGATGGTTTTGCCGTACAACCTTACGGCTTTGGTCAGAATGACTGGTTAGGTCTTAGTAAAGGTCAGACTTCAGGTTCATCATTCTATGGTTTGCGTCCAGAGAATACCGTAGGTTATTTCTCTATCAGTGAAGGAGTAAATATTCATTTAAAGGATAAAACAGACCGACAAGGATTTGTAGAAAACGAGTATCAGTACAATTTCGAACTCATAGCAATTACGTATATTCGCAAAGAATGCGATAGTTTTATTGAGTCCGTTAGGCGTTGCTATAATGATTTTATCCGTAAGAACAAACAAGAGAATACGGGTATCAAGACCATTCAGCAGGCCTATTCTGAGATAAGGTCAGCAGCAGATGCTTCTGTTGGTTATTCGAAACGAGTGAGTGACTTGCGAAAAGAAGTCCGTCATTTTGAAGAAGCTTCCAGTCGTATCGTAAAAGAAGCCAATTCGCTATTTCGTTCGGGGAGTTATGAAGATGCTTTAAAACTTTTAGAAAAGAACAAGGCGACTTTGGAGAGAACCCAGACATTATTAGCAGAACTAGAGAAGTTTGTGATGCAAACCTCGCAACTATCAGCTTCTGTTGATTATATAGAGCCCAAGATTGATACGCTAGAAAGCCAGTTGGACGATTTCTCTACTTTGGCAGCCGTGGGAATGACCGCAGAGGCAATTACCCATGAGTTTCCTAATTTAATAAAACGCTTGAATGATGGGAATGCTGATTTTAAAAAGAAGGTTAGCAAAAATCCCATTGAAAGCGAAGTGTGTAAGGATTTCTCCAGGCAAGTTGCTATAGCTACTAATGCTATGACACAGCAGTTGAAACATGTGTCACCAGCATTGCGTTATGCAAGGGAATCAAAAATAACTTTTGACATCCGTCAGTTCTTTGAGTTACAAAAGGAACAGTTCTATAACTTATATATGGAGAAATATGGTGTAACCCTTGAAATCTCAGAGGAAACACCATTCTCAATAACAATAAACGAGGGGCGCTTTATACAAATTATGGATAATTTGATTAATAACTCAATCTATTGGCTGCGCCAACACCCTAATGAGCATGATGCCCCAAAAGTCTCAGTAATAATCAAGAGGCCATGGCTGTATGTTTCAGATAATGGTTTAGGTGTTGCTCCTGCGGTAGAAGAGTCTCTGTTTGATCCTTTTGTTACGATGAAGCCAAAGGGACAGGGACGTGGTTTGGGACTATTTATTGTGCGCCAGCTTTTGGATGCGATAGGTTGTTTCATTGTTCTTGACGATCGAAGGAACGCCTATAACAGACGGTATATTTTTGCAATGAACCTTTCAAATATTGTGGCAGAATGAAATTGGAAGAAGCAAAGAAGTTGGTAAAGAGCCTTCTTGAAGGTGTTGGAGTGTCTGTTATCTATTATGTAGATGACTATCAGAGTTTTGATGGCCTTGAAGATATCTCCAAATATATAGAGGACAAAACGCCAGAAGAACTCCAACTGCATTCAGACAAGTTGCCAGAAGCCATTTTGGTTGCTAAGGAAGCTGGTGTTGAAATGAGTGAGGTTATTCAATCATGGTGGGACTCTCTTTCTAATGAAAAACGTGATAAGTTTATCAAGGAATTCGTTCCTGCAAAGGATTTACATGCAGAAAGGGACATTCGAAAACTATTAGGTGACAAGTGTTTATTTTGTTCACCTGACCAGTGGGACAACGAATATTCTTCTGCTTGCCTGGATAGAATTAAGAAAGGAGAAAAGGTACTCTTGTTGTTCGACCAAAAGATTGGTAAGGGGCAGACGGCTGAAGGACAAGGTCGCACAGGCCTTTCAATGGCTCAGAGTTTTAGTAGTAATGACGGCGTAAAGGAGAACACATATTGTGGTATATTCTCTCAATCTTTTGAAAGAGAGGGGGAATTTGAATTCCGTAATAAAAATCGTGAAGAGTTGGCTTCCTGGGCGTTCCCGTTGTCTAAAAAACGAATGCCTAAAGACAATGATTATACCTTGTTTATTGAGGGCATTAACAATATCTTATGGGTAGGATATGCAGATAATCTGTCATCCATGGCAACGAATCTTATTGATGAAACATCCAAAAAGATAAAGGAAGAGTTTGGTAAGATAATGCCTTTGGAATTCAAGCAGGTTGTTATAGACAGTTCATATGAGGAAGGTTGCCGTGAGATAGATACGTTTCTCCGATTGATTCATATTATTTTTGAACGTGAGATACAAACAGCTTTAGCAGGCTCAGAAGGCAGATTAAAAGCATTTGGTGATAATGTTAAAGGTATCAAGGATATTGATTCAATTGTTTCCAAGAAATTGCAAAAGGATATTCAAGGGAATCGTTATGATGCAAAAGCGGTTAATAAATTCTTCTTGGATGAAACCTTTATCCCTGGATCTGTGATTAACCAACTGTTAATGCCTCTTCAGAATGGCGATGTGTTCTGTGTGAATAATGAAAAGTTTTACGTATTGTTATGTCAGCCATGCACTATATCGCTTAGGTCTGGAGGTAAGCGTGGAGGAAATGGCATTGGCTACTTTGTCCCTTTGGAAGAATCAACAGCTGAGAGTAGTATAGAAAAGGATATAGACAGATTGCTGAGTAAGACTGGTGATGAAATAGAAAAGGCCAAAACAAAGCTGAAGGAAAACATCCACGAAAAGTTGCTGGCAGCAGCTCAAGGATATTCCTACAAAGTAAAGTGCCCAATCAATGAGAAGTATTTGTGTGCGCTCATAAACAAGTACACTCCAATTAGCCTATCGTTATTGGATTTCTGCACTTTTTCAGAGGATGGGCAGGTGATTATCAACAAGGAATGTTCTGCTAACCTGCATCAGAATCAAAGACTGCTTAACGAAAGGCATATCAAGAACTTCAAAGAATCTCTAAATCTTGAACACTTGGTGGAAGGACTTGACGCGGATTGTCATGCTATAGTTAAACGTAAAGTAGAGAGTTGGTTTTACACATTCCTGACAAGGATTGGAATAAAATCAGAATTTGATAATAGCCGGTATGTCTTTCCTATCATAAGGTATGGTCATATTCAAGATCCATTAGCCTCTGATTTGTTGACTCAATTGTCACACTATATGTCACGTGCTGGATTACCTAACGAATTTGAGAGCAAGAAATAATGTCAAGAACGATCGATTACATAACCATCTGCCCATACACGAAGTACATTGAGGAATGGATGGGGGATATGGTGTTGCCGACGGGGAAGCGAGGGCAGAAGCCCTAGCGCTTTCTATTGGGTATAAAGATTGTGAACAGGCGTTTGCCAGTTCGGTGTTCGACTTCATGGCGCATTCTCTGGAGCGAGGTTTCACGGAGTTGGAGTTTTATGGTGCAAAACACTTCCTGGAGAGTCCCTTTATGCTTCCACTATTAGAGGAACCATCTTTGGGGGCGTTATGAACGATTTATCTACAATCAGGTAAAGCCAATATCTGTAAATTGCTTCTATTGAGGCTGTATAGACATCCCGGTTCATAGAGGCTCCAGGTAAGCGTAACGATACCAACGAAATGTTTAGCCTTTGATGACCACATAATCAAGCTAAATGATTACTTGCTAATCCATACAGTAAAGACTAAGAATTGATGACAAATATGATACACCAATTGAACAAGCACTTCAATTCCTATAAGGAGGGACTGGGTCTATAGTTTCTGCAGAAGTACTCCATGGAACATGGTGTGGTGTTGGACGAATCATAAGACAGCGCGAAAATATGGAACAGAAATTCAATAATAATCGATTGGAATTGCAAGTGCTACGGGAGTTCTGCGAGCGGGAGGGTGAGGAAATTGCTTACCGTAAGGGCGACCAGCTGGAGCGCGAGGGTGCCCCTGCACGGTGGTTTGCCTTCGTCACTGAAGGATGTTTCAAATATGTAAAATATGACATGAGCGATGACAAGGCGCATATCACGTGGTTCTCGTTTGAGGGTGAGTTTGTGTGCGACTACCCCACATTTCTCTATGGCCGTCCGTCACAGACCACAATTGAGGCAATGGTACCCAGCCGTGTACTGAGGGTTACAGGCCAGCAATTGGAACAATTCTTCAATCAAAACATGGAAACGATGAAACTACGAGCCATGATTGGCGAGCACATCCTCAGCCAATTCCGCTCACGCTATCTTGACCTCCATTGTACTACGCCCCGTGAACGCTACGAGATGTTGCTGCAACGCTGTCCTGGTATCATGGAGTTTCTTGACTTACAAGACATCGCCTCGTTCTTGAACGTCCATCCAAATACTGTCAGCAAAATACGGCGTGATATTACATTTGGCGACAGGTAATAGTCTATAACAGATAGAAACTCTCAACCTAAGTTGAGACATTAGCCCTTGGCATTTCTTTTTCAGATTTAGTCAAGGGCCTATTTTTATGCCTTTCTGTAACTTTGTGTGGCTCGGAATGACTCTCGGAGAGGGTTACAGCATGACGTGAATGACCCGAACGGGATATTTCCGCGAAAACGTAGTATATAATAAAAAGGTATAACAATAAAACGAAAGATTATGAAGCAAACCATCATCACCATCCTATTCGCCATCGTGGCAATGACGGGGCTGGCACAAGACGCAAACACATGCAAGCGGATAGCAGAGCACATCTTGACTGCCGCACAGAATCATAAGCCTGACGGCATTGAGGAATTGTTGGCATCCGACTTCCATTTCAACAACATCAAGCAACCACTGGCCGCTAAAGTGCTGAAACAAATTATTGCCCAAATGCCAACCATGATGAGTTGGGAACTGGCTGACACCGAACAGAACAGCAAGGGGCTGACACTACGTTACATCATCACGAAGCCCGACAGTTCCACCTCGGAGGCAACAATCCTTTTTAGTGCTGACAACTTGGTGCTTGAAGCCAATTTGCTGTCAGGTAAAGTCTCTCTTCTAAAAGCCAATCCCACACCCAATAAACAACCCGAAGTGAGCATGGTTCGCGTACCAATACATCGCCATAACGGATTACCCATCGTAACCGTCATCATTGATGGTCAACCGTGCTATATGTTCTTCGACACAGGTGCCCCAGGAGTCATTCTCAACAGCAAGTATTTTGACCACAACATCGATGGACAAGTGATGGGAAGTGGTGGTCGTGGTGCTGTTGGCACAGGTTCTGTGAGCGGTATACACCATGTGAAGCTGATGGACATGGGCGGTGTTACGCTCCAAGAGACGGACATCATGACAACGGACTTGAGTAATCTGGAGACCGTCGGCGTAACGGTGCACGGCATCTTGGGACAGAGCTACTACAAAGATTTTGATGTGCTGTTTGATTTCAAGAGGGACGAGATAGTGCTGCTAAGCCCGGACACCTCGCACCAATGGCTGCTGAACGAGGGCTACAGTTGCCAAACGGTGAGCGGCGTAAAGAAAGGCCACTTGCTGACCTTCGACTGCCAAGTTGGCGGTGTACCCGTTGTGCTCGCTTTCGACAGTGGAGCACAAAGCAACCTGCTCGCCAGCGATTGGCCACAACTGCATCCGACCACTGTTAAGGGCATCAAGAAAACCCACCTCACAGGCTATGGCGATGGACGAGCATCGATTACAAAGGGCAAAACCACCCTTACGCTCGACGGGCGCACATTCAAGAAACAGCAGACAGCGTTCTCTAATGTGTCTCACCTAAAAGAGAGCAAAGGCATTGACGGCCTCTTCGGTTGCAGAGTACTTGCCAAACAAAAACTGCTTATTTCATACAAACGCCAAGAACTGATACTGGTTGATTAAAGTCACAAGCAAGATGAAATTAATGAACAAGCAAAAAATCATTATCATCCTCCTCGCCCTCGTCGCAATGGCGGGGCAGGCACAGGTGAAATGTCACGTCGTCGGTACTGTTGCCGACGGCGTGGAGCGCCAGACTTTCTACGTCGCACTGCAAGGCACAGCAGACAATGATGACGCGAAATGGACGGAGGTAAACGTCAAGGACGGACGTTTCACCCTCGACATCGCAGCCGACACGACGGAGATGTACGAAATGATAGAAAACCGTTGGCAAAAGCGCTTACGCTTTTCAGCCAACTCTTAGGTTTCTTCTCTTCAAGCATCACCTTGAAATCGTATGTAGTACATTCTGCTATCAGAGTCTTTAATTCCATCCTATATGATTTCTCGTTTATTACCTTGCAAAGGTACACATTTTTATTGAGAAGAAGGCACAAAATCATTGTTCCGCGCGTAATTTAAGTAAATTTTATCTAAAAATACATCTTTTGGAGAGTAAAAGTTCCGTTAATTGAAGTTTTTTGAGTACTTATAGAGTCAACCAGCAAGTGCAATTTGGTTGCAAATTTAGGCATAATGTTTGAAAAAGACCTCATTTGGGGTAAGGAAGTTTAGTTTTTCCCTCGGTCTTCTGTTGATTTTTGCCTGAATTGATGC
>Ga0256406_1006346_pt1 | contig 11933 bp, 7 predicted proteins | sample RumenRJG_03DNA_FD_185986 | JGI IMG/M metagenome (GOLD analysis project Ga0256406, IMG submission 185986) | Bovine rumen microbial communities from Lethbridge, Alberta, Canada - RJG_03 | ecosystem: Host-associated > Mammals > Digestive system > Stomach > Rumen | place: Canada: Alberta | collected...
GGGAATGGGCATAGGAGTTCTGCACGCCGAACGTACTGTGCGCCACCTTTGGCGCCTTTCTCCTCTTTACCTGCATCCGACAGACAAAGTCACCGAAGATAATCAGGGAGATTGCCCGGCTCTCGTTTGGCATGTACTTGATGCACATGTTCTTTCTGGCTCCCATAGCAGCAGCCATCGTGGGAGGCGACAACGCTAATCCTCTGTTGCCCGTGCAGATAGCCATTCCTACTATAGCCCTACTTACCTACGTGTGCAGTGCGATTGCCACCAAGATCATTTCCTACCTGCCGGGTAATAAATGGATTATCGGCTGAGCCTACCACGCGACCGTTCCACAACAACCAGAGGGATGACAGGCCAACAACTGCAGAGCCACAGCCTGATAAGGCTCTCCCACAGCAGTATCCCTTCCCTTCCAAGTAAAAGTAAAGGAAACAAATAGAAAGAGAGAGAAAATAAAGGCCGAAAATATTTGGCAGTTCCAAGAAAAAGCCTTACCTTTGCACTCGCATTACGAAAAAGGCTCCGTAGCTCAACTGAATAGAGCATCTGACTACGGATCAGAAGGTTCCGGGTTTGAATCCCAGCGGAGTCACTTTCGTAGAATTGCAAGGGTTTGGCTCCGTAGCTCAACTGAATAGAGCATCTGACTACGGATCAGAAGGTTCCGGGTTTGAATCCCAGCGGAGTCACCACAAGAAGGAGCAGACACACTGCTCCTTTTTTATGTATCAACTGTTTATTCCCCTACGTTTTTGCCAATGTGCAAGAAAATGTGTATGTTTACACTCTAACCATTAAAGCTACAAAATATGAAGATTCTCTCAAAACTTATGCTCCTCCTCATGGTCATGACTGCCTCTGCCGTCCATGCACAATCCAGCATCTACAGATTCACCGTCAAGGATTACGAAGGCAACGACTATCCGCTGCGACAGGACAGCGGAAAAGTGATGCTCATTGTCAACACGGCCACACAGTGTGGCTTTACACCTCAGTATAAGCAACTGGAAAGCATCTACGAGAAATACAAAGACAAAGGCTTCGTCATCCTCGATTTCCCATGCAACCAATTCAATGAGCAAGCCCCAGGAACGTCCAGACAAATCCATACGTTCTGTACGGGCAAATATGGGATTAGTTTCCCACAAATGGACAAAGTAGAAGTCAACGGTGCGGGTGAGACTCCCCTGTACTCCTGGCTCAAAAGCCAATCGGGATTCACGGGATTCGGAAAAGGCTTAAAGGCCATGATATTGAAAAAGCTTGCCAAGAAGCGGGACAAGAACTACAAAGACAGCCCGGACATCAAATGGAACTTCACCAAATTCCTCATCAACCGACAAGGAAAGGTGCTGGCACGCTATGAACCCAACCAGGATATGGAGGAAGTAGAGAAGGCTGTGGCAGAAGCATTGACCGAATAGTTCCTAAATATTCATCGACCATAGCCGCAAGGCATGACCGGCATTACCAGCAACGACAACGGCTCAACCCACCATATTCCAAGTGAGTTGAGCCGCAATGTTTTGTCTCGTAGCGCACTATAAGGCGCTCTCTGCGCCAGTTAGTCGTCAGCCGTCACCGCCACAAAGTCTCACTTCACAACGCACTTTGACGTAACCGTGGTACCATCCTGGCGCTTCTCGATCTTTACGAAGACGCCATGCCGCGGTGTGCTCACCTTACGCCCCTGCAAGTCAACATATTCAACACCGTCCACAGCCGGGTTTCCCTGGACGTTGCCAATGCCCGTTAAAACTCCGCTATTAGAGGCCACATCGTAGACGTAGCGCTTACTGACATTCACAGTCCCGTTCATCCGGTAAATGCTTTCAATAGCTATCGTCTTATGATTGGCAAAGAAGGTGATGCGGCGCATGTCACCCCCCATATTCATGATATCAGAGCCTAAGCCTTGATAATCGAGATAACTGTACGGGAGCTCTGTCATATCAGATTCTATCCAATTGTACTCCGACTTAGAGAAGGTGAATGGCTTGTCGTCAACGATAAGCCTGTACGACAAACTGTCGGTATTGAGAGGTTTTCCGTCGACATCCAGCGAAGGAACCGTAATGTTCAGCCAGTAGTTGAAGCCCATGCGCTTGAAGTTCTGGATACTCGGCGCCTCGGGCACGGCCGGTTCGTAACCGATTGCTGACGAGGGTGTCAACGAAGGCTCAACCATGTGAGAGTAGGGATTGACCGTACCGATCGTCTCAGTGACCGACTGAGTCGTAGAAAACGACTTCGTGGCGGCATCGTAAGTAAAGGCAACGGAATCTACCGTTACATAGATTTCTCCGAAAAGACCACTCTCGCCCGTATCCTTTGCACCGTTGAAGAACACAGCATAATCTGATTCCAAATCGGCAGCATGATTGTAGCGTCCAAGGTATTGATGCGACGGGAAAACCACGAGTCCGTCTTTCAGCGAGCCCTTAATCCAACCAGGAACATTGAGGGAGAGCCCCTTGACATAGACATCATTGCCAGCAAAAGCCACGACAGCCTTGGTGCCCACTTCAGGCTCACCCGTCTCGGTTTTGTATTTCAGGTCGTAGACCAAGGTGTCGGCCTTAGCAGGAAGCTGGACCAAAGCACTGAGTGAGTCAAAGGGCTCGAACTGATAAGATATGTTCTTGGCAAGAACATATCCGGTAGGATCAACATAAGCAGCGCCCACGTCAGCCTTCGTACGCAACACACCATTCTTGCTGACATAGAATACAATGTTGGCAGTCTCACTGTCGACCACCACACCGGTGCTGTCGTCGTTGATACGGACGGCCTTCAGATAGAGGTCGGCCTCCTCTTTTCCGTCACCGGCATCCTGATGAAACACATGCTGACCGGTGGGAACAACTATTGAGTCGCCATCAATAGTACCCTTGACATAGGTGTTGAACACGTACTCCGAACAGAGATTCTTGATGTAAATGGTCTTTTGGTCGGCATCAAAAGCAAGGTGATGAAAATGTCCGCTCCAGGTGTAGTGTTGCAATCGGACACCCGACATGATATAGGTGTCCTCAAGATAAAGGCTGTCCTTAGCTGTCGAAGGAAGCGTGGTAATAATGTCGTCGGTAGCGGCACTGCGCTTAACAACCGGCATGAACCGCTGCGCCGAGACAGTGGCTGCATACAGCATTAACGCTGCAAAGAAGATAGATTTTCTCATATACATTATGATTTAGCAATTATTCTGATATTAACGAATCCTACTTACGGACAACCTTCTCCACGTCGACCGAGCCGTCCTCGTAGGTTGTCTTTTTGATTACTATTCCCTTGGTCTGTGATGTAGCTTTACGTCCGGTGATGTCCGCAAAGGTGGTCTTCGCCACACGCTTCTGGACGCTTCCTACATTCTGTACACCCGTAGTAGTGTTTCTGAGCACATTGCTTAGAGCGGTGTGACTGCTCCCCTTATAAGTAAAGGTGCATTCGGCCTGAAGAGTATTCCAAGAGTCATAGAACCAAATGTTGTAGAGGCCACAGGCTTCAAACACGATATCTACCCTGTCGTCGAAGCCCCATTTGAAGATCTGAGTGTCTGAAGCAAGATGAGCAAACTTGTCGGTGGTGAAGGTGTAAGGCTGTCCGTCCTTTATCAGTCGCCATGTGATATTCTGAGGGTCGATGTAGTTGCCGTCAACATCCACCGGGGCAATATTGAATCTTATCACAGTGAATCCACTGCTGCTATAGTCCGAATAGTCAAGCATCTGAGGTGCCTGAGGCGTGGCTTCATGAGGCGTATAGGGGCGCAGCGTGGGAGCATCGTAGGCCTTGACAAGTATTTTGTTGCCCACCATTTCAAGCATGGACTGTCGCGAGCTGTAAATACCTGTTTCCGCATCGTAGTCCATCACAAGTGCCGAGTCGAGCCTATAGCCGAGTGACTGAGAATCGTCAGAAGATCCAGCATAGAAGAAGTCAAGGAATGACCGCTCGGCCACACCTTGGTATTGTCGCGAAGGGAACGCCACCTTCGAGTCTTTCCACGAGCCGCGTATCCAGCTTTGGGGTGCATACTGCTGAGCGGTTCCCTGCAAATAAATTGCGGAATCTGTCTGTCGGAGATTCACCAGTCGGTAGATGGGATTGCCCAACCAGTCGGTATAGCTCAAACAATATTGACGGTCGGCCACGTCAGTGGGAGGAACGATGCTGTCGTTCTGCAAATTGAATGGACGCATGTAGTAGTTCGTATTGTAACCCATCAAGTCCCCGTACTGGTCAGTGTAGGCTACACCCATTCCGTCCATCGTAGTCAGACTGCCGTCAGCATGACGCACAAACTTGATATACGTCTCGTCGGTGACCTCAGCGGAAGAGCCGTTCTTGCGACATGGCTTTGCATAGAGGTCCAGCTCACCATAATTGTAGACAGCATCTTGATGGTAGACCTGCTGTCCGGTGGCAATGAAGATGGTGTCGCCCACAACTTTACCTTTTACATAGGTGCCGAAACCGAAGGCAGTGACGATATCGGGGAAATAATAAAGTGCACTGTCGGGCTGACTGATCACGTCGAATTTTATTCCACTATATTCATGCTTTTGCTGCTGATAGACCTGCGTAGTCGAAAGGTCAAAGGTCAGCGTCTCGCCTTTGGGTGCAGAGGAGATAATGCCCGACTGAGCATGGGTAAAAGGGGAATACAGTAACAAAGAAATAAGTACCACCGAGTAAAAATGCTTCATATTGTCATTATTATATTGATGATTTAACCAATCTGCCACAAAGTTAACAGATAATCCTGCAAAGAGGCGCAATACATTCCTTTTTAGGCTTTCTATTTCAAGAAATCAAAACATTTATAGCCAATCATCGGAAATAATGATTACTTTTGCATCCATGAAAAGAGGGCTGTACATATTGCTTGTGGCTGTCGTTGCCTTGACTTCCTGTTCGCGCAAGGCAGAGGTAAAAGACCAGGCTGTGGCCAACGCCATCGCGAAAGGGAAATACTATTTTGCCAATGGCCAGTTAGCCTCGTCACTGGAATGCTTCACAAAAGGACTGAAGGAAGCACAAATTCACGACAACCCCTATTTATATAATGTATGCCAGGGCAACCTTGGCAACATCTACATGCAGATGGGCGACATCGACCGGGCAATCCATTACTATCAGAAGGCTTATCAGGCTGCCTGCGCACAGAATGATGAGAGAATGCAGTTCAACATGGTGAGCAACATGTTGGGGGCTTACAGCATCAAGGGCGACGCAGTACATGCCAGACGCATGTTCAGGTTGCTGACAAACCTCAAAGGTGTCGTTCCAACGACGCAACGGCACTTCATCATGCTGCAGTCGAAGGGACTGATAGCGAGCGCTGAAAAGAACTACGCGCAGGCGGTTGACTTCATGGAAAAGGCTGTCAGATATGCGGCAGAGGCCCAATTGGATGACTACTACGAGATTGAGGAGAGAAGCGCTATAGCAGAGGTTTACCTTAGGTGGAAAAAGCCCGACTCTGCCATTGTAAATTTCAAAAGATGTCAGTCCATGGCTGTTGAAAAGGGCTTCAGCATTGTCCTCGCCGACATCTACAAGGGAATCGCCCAAGCCTACGAACAGAAGTGCGACACGGCGAGGCAACAGGAATGGCACACGCGCTACCTTCTCCTTACTGACACGCTGATGGGCAGGAACCAAATAAAAGACGCGGAAAACATTATCTTCAACACCGAGAACCGGTATAACGAGCAGGCCATAGAGAGTCTGACTACACGCAACCAAGCACAGACGGTAATCATCTGCCTCGTGGTAATGCTCGCCGTACTGCTTACTGTGCTCATCGTGATGATGGTGAGAAGCAAGAAGAGAATGAATGCCGCACAGCAGCTGCTCGTGGAAAAGAACGAAAGATTGAGGAAGGAGAGCCAACAGCAGGAACGACTGCTCAACCAGTATGCCGAGGCTGTGGCAGAGAAACAGACCGACAGCACTATGAAGAAAAACAACAGCATCATCTCGAAAGAACAGACTACACTGCTGCTGCGAAAAATTGGCAACGTGATGAGCGACGTAAGTATGATTTCGAACTCCGACTTCAGTTTGAAGCAATTGGCCGACGCTGTAGGGTCAAACACCAAGTACGTATCGTTTGCTATCAACGAGGCCTACGGCATGAACTTCAAGAGTATGCTCAATGAATACCGCATTAGAGAAGCATGCCGAAGGCTGACATCACCCGAATACGACAAATACACATTGATGGGCATAGGACGGAATCTGGGCTTCAACTCTTCGTCAACTTTCATCGCAGCCTTCAAGAAGGTAACGGGGATGACGCCTTCCGTCTATCAGCGATTGGCCCTCAACCAAAAGACCGACAAGACTACCTCTTAGACAATGCCTTACGACTAAGATTCAAGGCTTATTCATCGGCTAACCCTTATCAGAAAAGCATCAGAGCGGAAAGAGTTTACACCGTTGCCATCCCTTCCACGTTGAGGAGAGGACAGCCCATATTATCTGTGGCCAGTGGCGGGAGCGTCCTCGTCGGTAAAAGATTCCACCCCCTCCACCTGATACTTCTGCCGTGCTCCGATAAAGATGTTCCGGCGCAGCACCACACGACCATGAATCTTGGGCGCATCACTCCCCCACCCCGACACGCCAAAGGAGAGAAACGCTGACCCGCCCATTGCGTTACAACCGTCAAAGCGGTTGCCCTGAATGAGAATGTCAGAGAAACGTCCCGACTCATACCAGTACTCGGCCAGGTCGTAAGCCTCGAGGGCCGACATGCTGTTACTCACCTTGTTATGCTCGTATCTGATGCGGCCACGGCCAGAGAGCCTGATGCCGGGGAAATGGGTGAAGACATTGCCGCTCAGAGTGATATCAGGGCAGAGTGTCACATTCTCCACGAGCGTGCCCTCGGCGATACCGTCGACAAGTGTATCAACGGTCAGTGTACAGCGATAGTTATCTTTACCATCGCCAGCGCGCAATTCCGTCACGCGGGCCCTGCCAACGACTCGGCGCGAATGGGGCTCTGTGAATTCGAGCCGGTCACCAGGCCGGTAGGGGAAGAAGTTTTCTTGCTGCAGATGCATGGCTCGCAACTGCAGTTCGTGTCCGTGAGCAGCGGTCACTACGAGATAGTCGCCATGCACATTGACCGCATCATCGAGCGAATAGCCGGCCTGGCACTCAACGATGTTCACTCTTCCATAGCAGTTGATACATTGAAAAATATCGGCTGTCACCGACACCGGTTCCTCTCCGACAGGTATCACCCTCACCCGCCGACAGCTGACGTCTCCACAACGTTGGGCCACGAAAGCCATACCCCCAAAGCGATTCACCGCCAGTTGACTGACTTCCACACCCTCGCAACCGTCGAAGAAGAAGGCAACAGAAAGACGTTTCTCGGCCAAATTGAGCACCACAGGCTGCCCCACGCGGTAAGGCAGCACGCCACTTTTGGGATGAGTATCACCGTAGTAACTGAAGCGCACCTCGTGATTACCACAGTCTGTCGCTCTGACCCCAACGAAATGGGCGGGAAATTCATCCTTGTTGCCCACAGCGTCGGGCGTCATGAGGTAGTTGACGCAGAAACCATCGAGGGCGTGAAGAGAAATACGACCGGCCTTGCTCTGAAGAGAGTCTCCGCCAAGAAAAAAGCTTATATTGCCACGTGAGTCTATGCGATAGTCGGTCTCGCGACCCAACCTCACGCGGAAGCCTTTGTCATCCTTCTCTTTTACGTCGAAGTTCACCGCCCACGGATAGCGTGTAGTGACGGTGAGATTCTTCACCTTGACATTCTGGCAGTGGAGGAAGGCAAAGGGGAAAGTACGGCCATAGAAGACGAATGTCGACCCGCGGCCGTCGACCACTATGTTCTTCAGTCCACGAAGGGCAAAGACCACCTGTTTCCTGCCGCCGGTGTTGTTCGAGGGATAGAGCCACAGCTGTTCGGCTGCCTCGGGATGGAAATGGTAGATGCCCTGCTCAAACACGATACGGTCACCCGAGCCTACACCGCGTAGAGCCCGCACGACCTCTGCCGTACGGTCGGCATCACCATTGGGACAGAAGAGGATGGTACGGCCTTCGGCAGTAAGCACAAGGCTGAGCAGGAGCAGCAAATTCATCAGTCGACTCATAGCATTAGTATCTTTTCCTCTTGCAAAGTTACAAAGAATTCCCGGGACTATCACGTATCGGCTTGATAAAAAGGCAAAGACCACAGCGACAGTTCCGATGGCTTCGATCAGTCGGCCCCCACTCACAACCTGTGGAGCCTCGTCAGCCTTGTTCAAAGCCGATTCGTTTCTTGCAGACCTGCAGAAGCTGGCTTCCGTCATACGCCTGACACTGAAGAACCCTTCACTATCTGACGATAGTCTTGTGTGCCGTATTGTCCGACATCCTGACGATATTGACGCCATGCTGGGGCTTATCGAGCTTTTGGCCTTGCAGATTATAGCGCTCCGTCTCCACGGCTAACGGATTGTCGGATTCTGCAGGTGGAGCACTGACAGCTGTAGCAACGCCGACATCGTCGGTAATGTCAATGAGAGGTTGTGTCTGCACCCAGTTACCATAGCTGTTAGTCTCATTATAGTAGTTGCATAGTAATGAAGTCGGATAGAGTGTCATAACGGTTGACGGCAGGTAGACATGGGATATGTTCTGCGTCTTACTTGCCTTGAGCATGGCATTCGGTGCGATGGCAAGTGTACCCGGAGCGACACTCACCGCAAAGCCTGCATCGTAGTAGAGCACAGCCACGAGCATGGTGCCGTTGTTGCCATACATGGCAGTGGTGGAATAGGTGACACCTCTGACCTCCACGGTCGACGACTGCACCACAAACGGTCCGCTGATTGAGCCATTGTTACCCAACTGCGCATTACTCTTAATCCCCATCAGCAAACAAGCTAATAATAGTATGAACTTTTTCATCTTCTATATGTTGAATGATTTACGTATCAGCCAGCCCCGGACGCTGTTTTTCCATGCGGCCGTAAGTCAATCTAAAGTTATTATATTCAGTAATTACACGTCAACACAAAGTTATGAAGAATAGGTGACACAAGCAAGCAAACACCGAACTATATTCACCCTTATTTAGGATTCAGAGAAAAAGTCCGTGCTTGGAGTTCGGAGGATTCGTGCGCACGGAATACGCGTACTCTACAATTCATCCTGCTTCCAACTCTAAATCCGTTCTAAATACGCCACAAGTCAAAAGGTCAAATTTGACCATTTGGCAAGTGGCATTTGGCCGCTTCGAACGCAGCCATGTTCGGCTGTGTGAGCTAATATTGTGAGATATTGTCCAGCTTTTTTAGTTGCGGTCCCTTCCGCGCTCCCTGAAGTACATGCCGAAGAGCAGTTGCGCTGAGTGCTGTTGCAGGTTGGAAGGCTTCAGACTGGAGGTAGCTGAGCAGGCTCTGACAGAAAGCACGGCCCTCGACCGTGCACATGGCCTGGTCGAGATTGGCTGCGCAGACCAGCAATTTTCCTTTGCCCACCTTTGCCTCAAACACAAGTCCAAGGCGGTGGTTACGCTCCACGTTGTCAATCACCTGAATGATAGGACGGTAATCTGTGGGGAGGTCGTCGAGGACCACTGGTGAGGAGGCATTGACCACGCTGAACCATTGCCACGACGTGTGGCTGTCGGTGGGAAAACAGCTAAATAAAGGATGTTGCGGATGGGCGACGTACAGCCCAAGCGTTCCCGGAGACACTTCTTTATGGTTCTTCTCACAGATGGTCTTGAACATGCGGTAGTTCCAATAATCGGTGGTGAACAAAGGCCCAATATTTGAGAGACTGTCGGAGGTCAGCAAGACGGTGCCGCCTTCCCAGGCTGCCTTCAGGGCCTTGTCAACGTGATGCGTCACCAGCACACCTCGTCTTCGCTGGCCAATTGCGGCGGCCACCTTGTTGACGCTTGCCGGATAAACCCAGACCTTGTAACTGTTGTGGCCCAGTCCGGGCTGTGGATAACCGGTGTCGTCGATAAAGGTGATGGTCAGTGTGAGAGCCTTGGCATTGCTAATCATGTTGAGTGGCAAGCAGATGTCCCCTTGACTGGTGAGTCCTTCCCGATAGGTGCCGTTGCCGCATTGGGTCTGAGCCAGGACGCTGTCGCCGTCGCGAAGTTCACACCACAGGCCGAGATTGCTGAGTGTCTGACCGGAATAATTGGCTACCTGAACATGGGCACGCAGTGTGTCGCTGTTGGCAAAGCAGAGACTGTCCATCCCGAGCAGTGGCACGATGCTGTTGCACCACTGTCGCCATTCCGCAGGAGTGGTCAGCTGCTTGCTGTCCATAAAAGCGTCGAGCATACCGACATAAGCCGAACCTTGTCCCGGATAATCCTGAAGGTCGAGCAATTGGAAGCCAGCCATATGGCGCGTGCGGAGGTTCATCTCGATGTCGGCCTTATAGAGTTCTTTGCTCCATTGTCCACTGGCCTGATGGAAGGCGTCGGACAGTGGCCCCATGCCCGCCTGCTCCAGCCTGCTGCGGAAGACTTGGAGGTTGTAAGGTGCCAGCACGCCCGTGTACTTCGCTATCTCCCGATAGTCGGGATAGGTTTGATACTGTCCGGTTTCATGACCGATGAGTGGAATCGATACGGTGTCGCAGGCCTCATTGAAGTTTAGATTCGTGGAGGGACGGCTGGTGTTGATAATGCCTCCGCGGCAGACATCGGCGTAGGAGAACGACGCCCGGGTGTTAGTATGGTACTGTCCCCATGCCTCGCCCCTTGTCCGGCAGGTGGTGACATAGTCCATACCTTTGTCAATGCCGTGGTAGCCAAGGTAGTAGTTACTGCCAAACGTATAGAGCTTGTCGGGAGCCATGACGCGGAAGGTGTCGACAAAGGCCTTCATTGTGGGGATGTCGCCCCACAGCTCATTGCCCAGCGCCATCATGCGGAACGACGGGTGGTGGCCGTAGTTGTTGAGAATCAGCCGACCGGCTTCCATTAGGTAGCGCATAAGCGTGGTGTCGTTCTTATCGAAGTTGCCCCAGAAAGGCAGCTCTGGCTGTAGGTAGAGTCCCAAAGAGTCGGCCACGTCGAAGGCTGCTTCGGGTGGGCACCAGGAATGGAAACGGATATGGTTGATGCCGTATTGCTTGCAGATGTCCATATACCGGGTCCACGTCGATTTGTCCATCGACGTGTGGGCTGTCAACGGGAAGACGCAGGCGTCGTGCTTGCCACGCAGAAAAGTGGGGTGACCATTGACGGTGAAGTGACCATCGTGTACGGAGAATTTGGTTAGTCCGAAGGTTTGTTCTATGGCATCGCAGCCGGTCAGTTCTGCGCGCAGCCGATAGGTGGTGGGCTGCCATTCGCTCCATGCGGCCAGTTGGCTGAGGTCAAGAGGAAGGTGCAATGTGTGCTGCCGTTGGAGGGCTTTGCCGTGCAAGGGTGTCAGTCGGAGCAATGTTTGTTTTTGGTCAGCAGTTGTGATGGTAAGCCGCAGTTGAACCTGACGTGCGGGCTTCCCGGTCCATTGCAGTACGAGTGTTCGTGTGGTCCCATTGCTGCCCAGTAGTTGCATGCTGGTGAAATGGCAAGGGTTGATGGCCTTGAGCCGGATGGCTCCGATAATGCCATTCCAGTTGGTCTGTGTATCCTCGCAGAGCTGGTGTGATGCACTGTAGAGCTGGGAGGGCAGACCGGCCGCATTGTCTACGCTGATGGTGAGCTGGTGGCGTCCGGGCCGCAGCGCAACGGTAAGATCGAAGGTTTGGGGTGCAACGATGTTGTTGCTGCCGCCGCAGTAGTGGCCGTCTACGTAGATGGCAGTAGTCTTAGTACGTTCCAGCGTAAGCATGACTATCTTGTCTCGCCACGACACGGGAATATCCACCTCACGGCTGTACCATACGCGGCCCGAAAAGTGATGGCGACGGGTGAGCCG
>Ga0256406_1006347_pt1 | contig 11932 bp, 10 predicted proteins | sample RumenRJG_03DNA_FD_185986 | JGI IMG/M metagenome (GOLD analysis project Ga0256406, IMG submission 185986) | Bovine rumen microbial communities from Lethbridge, Alberta, Canada - RJG_03 | ecosystem: Host-associated > Mammals > Digestive system > Stomach > Rumen | place: Canada: Alberta | collected...
GTCTTGTCAAGGATGTCAGTGAGGTAGTCGAAGAAGTTGAGGTGGTTCATCTTGGCAGACAATGCCAGGGTATAGAGCACGGCGGCGCGTTCGGCTCCCTTATGGGAACCGAAGAAGAGTGAGCTCCTTCTGGACATGGAGAAGTAGCGGTTCATCCGCTCGACCAGATTGTTGTCAAGTGCAGTGTCGCCTCTCTTGAAGATGTCGACTACCGCCTCCCATTCGTTGTTGAAGTAGCTGGCGGCATCGGACAGCTCGCTGTCTGGAAGCAGGTCCGGCTTTTTCAGTATTTCATCGAGTTTGCCCCTTATCTCTGCCAGTATGTCGGGTGCGTACTGTTGTCGCCATTTGAAGTTGTCTTCCACCGTCCAACCATTTTCTTCTATCTTATGCTTGTGCTCTTCGTGGTAGAGTTTGTTGATGAGCTTGACCATCTCCTTGGCTTCCGGTTCGGCGTCCATGCAATCAATAAACTTCCTCTTGATGTGCTGCAGGCAGGCTATCCTTATTATATTGGGAAAATCCTCGCCTTGTATCTTTCTGTAGAAGCTTGCTGCGTCGCTCTGCATGGTGCCGTGATAGCCGTGGAGTTCATCGTAGATGACATCTCCGGCGCGCGAGCCGTCTCGGTAGACGACATACAGCAGCCCGCTCTTCTGGCCCACGATAACCCAGAAGTAGCCTTTCTTCACACCCTTCCCCTTGGAGTTCTTCTCCGGAACAAGTATCTTGAAGTAGGTCTCGTCCGAAGCGATGTAGTCGTCGCTGAGCACCGCCTTGCGTATGGCCTTGTAGAAGTTTTCCAACGTCTCCGCCGCCCTGCCCAGCAGAAAGCCGGCTGTCGGTTTCTTGAGGTTGAAGCCCTGGTCTTCAAAATAATGGATGATCCGCTCCACTGGCATGGCATACATATAGCGCAATTGAAGAAGTCCGGCGACAAAGGACGAGGTGTAATTGGAGTTCATAAATACAGCCGGTGGGGTCTTTGGCTCAAACACTCTGCCGTCCTGTATGAAGCGGTGGAGTCTGTAGATTACTTTCTTGAAGTGACCCGGTACATAGACGTATCTCGTACAGATCTGATAGTCCGGAGTGCCGTCTCCCTTCATCTTTTCCAGTGGACATGCCTTGAGCTTGTCGAAGGATGGATCATCCGGATAAACGTCCTTGTATTCTACCTCGCACTCCTCATGGATATCTCTCTTGGCACCGTTGTTGCCACGGGCCTTCCGGCGGATGCTCCTAGCCTCGTCAAGGACTTTCTTTTCCTCATCTGTAAGCTGCGGCTTCTCCACCTGCTGCTCATTTTCCTTGTCAAGGAGCTTGCCCATGCCCTTGATTTTGTTGTTGGCCTTCTTGAGATCCTTCTCCTTTGCGCCTTTTTCCTCCTGCAGGGATTTGATGACGGCCGTCAATTCGGCAACCTTGGTCAACAACTCGTTAACCCGCCCTGTAAGAGCGGCTACCTGGTTGTTGGCGTCCTTCAGCTGGTCCAGCAACGACGCTATGATTTCGTCCTTTGTCATAGTACAAAGGTACTAAATTTATCTGACAACCAAGCATGTTTTGGAGATTATTTTATTGATTATTTTGCTGTATATCAAACAGTTAGAAGCGCTCTAAACTTCAATTTTAAATCTCTTGCGGTATCTCGCAGACCGGAGCGAAACTCCCTGCATGATCAGAGAAAACGTCTTCCAGGGCATCCTGTAGCCCCCAGTGGCCTCGTCGAACTTGGGTATCTCGAAGGTGCCTTTCTCAAGGCGCTTCTGATAAAGAACGAATCCATCGGTGTCCCAGCGAAGCAGCTTGACGCTCTGATGGTTCTTGCCATAAAAGATGAAGACGCTGCCCGTAAGGGGTGACATCTTCATCTCTGAGCGCACGAGTTTGTACAGCCCGTTGATACCCTTGCGCATGTCCACCGGATGTTGGCACATGTAATACACTGTTGATCCTGAAAGTCCGAACATAGGCAGTTATTTTAATGCGTTCAACACAACCGTGATGATGCCGGCATCACAACGGGAAACCGACACCAAAGTTCCGTTGGGTAGTTGGATTGTGACGTCGCACGGTCGATGTCGGAATGTGGGCTGTCAGCCGTAAATGGGACAAACGCTTCGCAATTATGATGCTCAGTAGCTTTCAGAACAGCATCACGGATAGACTTGACCGACTGACCGACATCTTCAATGTAATGATGCATGCCGGAGACGCTGGCACGGTTTAACCGACAAAAAGCCGAGAGATTCAGCTTGGGATTTTTGGTCAAAGCCAGCTTGTACTTCTCAAGCAGGCTCTTGTACTTGTCTTTGCTTGCCATATTCATAATAATTTGTGCGCGCAAAGGTACAGACTTTTAAGCGAGGCTGAAATACGGTAATGCCGAGACGCTTACACAGAAGAGCCTGTAAAACTTGGAGAATTCAAAACGAGAAATACAGAAGCCGTAGATTGGGTGTCCAATGACCTTGATGCCAACCTTGCCTCAAAGTTTCATCAATTTTCAGCAGATAAAAAGAATGCGCTCTTAGACTCCTTCAAGAAAGGAGCGCTCGTTACAGACAGATACAGGGCCATACTCTTTTGGTTGTATCTTGACGGTGGCAAAATGTTCATGATGATGCAGATGGCAGAGAAGATGGAAAACCAAAAGCTTACTGACAACGAACGGAAATGGGGCGAGATGGTGGCTGAGTCTATAGTAGACAAGGGAGTGACGACACGGACTTTCAACAAACGATATTGGAAGCATCTCTTTTCCTTCGAAGGAATGAAAACTGCAAAAAACATATTGCCAATGCTTTGGCTTTCTCCAAAGGAAAGGGTGGACGCTTCATGGGAATATATCTGTTGGAGGATCTCCTTAACGGACCTGACAGAGAAAGCATTCTTAAGAACATTGGCAGTGTCGTAAGTAATCGGAAAAAGACAGGTAATGTGATTACTCACACTCTAACATTATAGATTGTGTTAGTGTGTGAGTTTTAATTTTTTTTATCGGGATTGAGGACAACCCACTTGCCGTTATTCTTACTACCTTCTTGCCTTAATATGCCTTTATCTTTTAGGGCTGAAACATATCTAGCAACCATTCTTCTAGATTTTCCAATAATTTGGGCCAATTGAGATAAAGTATATTTTGGATTATTACGAATAGCTTCCAACGTCCTTTTTTCGGTATCAGTTAAGCCCAAAGTGACATCTTCTTTTGTTGAAGTGCCATTCTCCTGCTCCGAAGTGCCATTTAAAGTGCCATTTTGTTGCTTCAAAGTGCCATTTATCGTGCCATCCTTGCCACTTGTGGTATTTAAAGTGCCATTTAATCCGCCAAGACTCTCTTTAAAGCGAATAGTAAGATTGACAAATGGCGGATTAACCTCAAATGTAGGCTCAGGCAATCCGGCAGCCTTGCAGCCATCCATAATCAACTCAATGCCACGCCCCCACGTCTCCATCAAGCCACGACGGTAGAACACATCTGCAATACGTGGATTGTGAGGCATAGAACCATCTGTATTCAAGAAATCTTTCCATGTCTTATTCGGTGGAAAGGAACCAGGATTCTGAAACACCATTCTGTCATCATAGATAGCAAGGCTTGGCGTGAGATTATCGGCATCCCATGAACGATGAACCAACATGTTTATGCAAGCCTCTTTAATAACATCTTGGGGAACAGTAAGTTTGTCCTCACGAATCTTTCTGTCCATCCTACCAGAAAGAAACAAATGCTTATAACAGAACTCAACAGCTGCATCATATTGCTCAAACAGATTGCCCTCATTAATAGCTTGGTCACGGAAAACGCGTTTATCTGTACCCTCGAAACGAGCAAGTCTGATCTTACACTGGATATGATACTTGCAGGGATCCTTACCAAACAACACATTGGCTGCATTGAGGATGATGTTAGTGTTGTCATCAACCAAGCGGAAGCCCTTCAATGCTCGCATAGGGTCAGATATGGATATAGCTGACGCATGCAGACGATGACGGTCAACACTCTCATGAATGGAAAGCATTATCTGGTCTGCATCAAGGTCGGCTATCTTTATCTTCGGGTTAGGAGTTGTCTCCCAACTGAATCTATCCGGATCACTGAGACGTAAACGCTCCTCATACATTGGTTGCGGCATTGGCGAAGTTGTACTCTCCAATTTATAGTATGCCTTGTTGTCGTATGTATATGGTGCGCTGGTAAACGATGTCGGATCAAAGTATATTGCTATGATATAGAAGTCAGGCTTATCGGGCAGCTCGATATACTGCACAGCAACATCAATGGCAGGTTCTATGCGTTTGAGATATTTTGCTATTTCCTGCTTCGTGTTGTCTGTAACATTCTGTCCGACAATCTTCAACTTTGGCGTAACACCGAATATAAGCCATCCACCATCAGAGTTTAAAAAGGCACATGCTGTAGTCATTGCCTTGTCAATTTCACTGGTAGATGTCTTCAGCTCAAGTGTACGACTTTCGTCCTTGCTGATGATCTTCTCTACATCGTTTATCGTCAGTTTATCCATAGTCTGCAAAATTAGAGAATAAAATTCGAATATCCAACTTAACCGTCTACTTTGTTTTAGCAAGCAGTTCTTTTAGTTCCTCTGCTGACATAGATGACAGTTGTGCTATAAGCTGTTCCTTCTGCGTTTTATTGTTGTCTCCTACATTCAATAGCAGGGAATTGTACTCCATCTGCTTCTCCAAGGGATAATGCTCAATGTAAAGTTCAGTGACCGAGTTGTTGCCGCTTGCATGCCCCATGCTTTCTGAGATATAGTTAATGTCAACGCCGGCATTACGAAGATTGGTGGCAAAAGAGTGCCGACACCAAGTTCCTGACGGACGCACCTCCCAATGCAACACTTCGTCGCATATTCTTATAACTCTGTCCTGCACGTTAGAATTCTCAGCAGACGTACGCACTCAAATTTTCTTCAGGAACCCAGTGTTTATCGTGGGAAAGCGGGAAAACAATGGGAACCGAAGGTCACTGTTCGCGTAGCGAGGGAAAGTAAAACACAACTCGTTTGAAGACAGCATGATACGCCACGAAATATCACGCCAACTTCCCTTCTTTCCTCAAAATCACTAAGCGTCGTTCCGCATCAAGGAAGTCGGAAATCAGCCGGAAATCCGAATCGGGAAAACAATGGGAAAACATTTTTGCCCACTATTCACCCATCAAGTCATGCAACAAAGCAATACCTTTAACTGTCAATTTATACTTCTGACGAGGATGACGCAAGCAATATAGGAAGAGTAGGAAGTTAGCACACGCAATAATATTAATGTGATTGCATAAGACATGCACACTCCTTTATTATTTTATCAGCACAAAACCTTTTGGCGCTTTACTTGGATTTGCATTAACGTATGGGCAAATATAAATGGTTGCTAGCTCAATACCACTATCTGAATATAGTTTATATCCATCAATGATTTCATCAGTTATTTCAGAAGTGAATGTACCTATACGTTTATAAGATACATTATTACCATTTGTTTGCCGTAATCTATCCATGTATGCATAAGAAGCGGGAATTCCATTAATTGGTATTGGATTTGAAGTTGTTAGGCCATACTCTCCATACGCTCCAGGCATTTCATCAGAAACATAGTTGCCCTCAATATTACCAATTGATGTGTAGAACGCATCAAATGCTAGTTCGTTATGGATTCCAGTCTTACTTTCAAATTGAATTCTTAGCAAATTCTTATAAAGTATAATAGCATCTTCTCTACTCAACAATCCTTTATGCATGACACCATTATCTACAACACGTCTAGCCGACTTGTCCTCTGCAACGATAATAAGAGAAGCCATGTAATTCATTGCCTGGAAAATTGCATCTTTGGTGTATCTGCCATTGAACAAGCTGTAATGTCTTTCAACTACATCTTTCATCTGCTTGGTTCCTCCTGGAAAAGCTTGTGCCTTTATTTTTTCCATTAGGTCATCAAGTTCACTCTGCTTCTTTTTCTTTGTTCTGAAGAAATCAAATATTCCCATAAAATCTTTAAGAGTTTAACAAGTTCGCATCCAATGTTATATTCTTGAATGACAAACTCAAGTTTGTGATTATATTTTTTGACTTAATGTCTGGTAAGAGATACTCTTCACGACCTGGCATCTCCTTTAAAATTGATTCGTCTGTTAGATCTAAATGACTACGAATCTCTTTAAAGAAGCTTACTTCAGAGTATTCTATTTTATTGTCTGCTTCAATCGTCTCAATAGACAATTTGACAATTGTAAGTTCTTGTTCCTTTGTAAGTCTTGCTTGTGAAAGTTCTTTTAAATAATCTTCAAGAAAATTTCTACCTTCAGAATGAATTGCATCTACATAATTATCTATTAATTGTATAATATCGAGTCCATCGAAAAGGTGATTTTCTTTGGCATACTTGTTCAGCAAAGAAATTTCTTCCTTTGCAATATCTCCATCGCAAGCCATGCAACAGAAAACGGTTTTAAGATATAATTCTTTTATTTCCATATTTCCTATTTATCTAAATCCTATATGTGGTCGATCATTTTTTGGTTGTTCACCATCCATCATCGCCTTAATCAGATCATATTTTCTCAGTTCTTTCTTTGATATAGATGGTTTCGTGTTCGCTATAGTTTCTTCTAGTTGTTGTTCAGTTATTCTGCTATGTGCAAATAATGCCTTACGAGATGCATCATCAACTATCAGTTTCAAGTCCGCCGAGACATAGCCATCTGTTAGATCTGCAAGCCTACCATAATCAAGTCCAAAATCATACGGTCTGTCTTTCAAATACAGTTCGAACATCTTTTGTCTTGCTTCCTTGTCAGGAGGTCCTATATAATATTTCTTGTCAAGTCTCCCAGCACGCAGAATTGCAGGATCTATCATATTTGGGTAATTTGTAGCTCCAATGATAAATATTCCTTTATCGCCAGTTCTATCCATCTGCGCAAGCATTTCATTGACTGCGCTGCGAGACATTTCATGCACGTCGCCACTATCTCTATTTGGTACAAGTTCGTTCATCTCATCAATAAAGATGATGGTTGGAGCATTTTCTTCAGCTTCCTTGAACATCTTACCAATGTTTTCTTGAGTAGCATTTACCCAACGACTTTTTAATGTACTTGGCTTTATCTCCATATAGTTAAAACCAACCTCTTCCGCAAAGTGTTTAGCAAAAAAGGTTTTTCCACATCCAGGAGGTCCATAGAGCAACATACCATTAGGAATAGTCAGTCCATACTTGGCATATTCTTCCGGATTATGTAAAGCATCAATAATATCCTTTTGTAACAAGTCCTTTAAATCCTGCATTCCGGCAATAGCCGAAAAGCCTTTACCTTTTGCAAGTCCTTGTGGTATTTCTTTTTCTGTAGTATCTCCTCCATCCTTTACTTTCTTCTTACAATCAATGGAGTCAATTTTTACTTGGCCATCCAAGGCCTTTATAAACTCATCTGCCGTTTGAAATCTCTCTTCAACATCAACTGACAAAGCCTTAGCCAAAATATTGACTATTTGTTCATCAAGCTCAAATTTTTTACTTTCAGGAAATCGAAGTGGCTTCGATCGTACTTCTTCCATTGCTCCAGACAAAGTTCCTCTTGCTTTTTGGTAGGAAGTCAAATCAACAAAATAAGGAGGATTGCCATATATCATCCTATATAGTACTGCTCCAATAGAGAAAATGTCGGATTGACATGTGTAAACTCCGTTGAGCAATTCTGGAGACATATAAAAAGGATTTAGACCTCTCGGATTAAATGGTCTATTATCATCATTAAGGAAACGAGCATGACCAAAGTCTATTAACTTTGCTATTGGCATGTCTCCAGAGATGTCCAACATAATGTTATCTGGTGTAATCTCATTATGTATTAATGGATTGCTAAGACCATGCATGAATTTCAGTCCATTCAATATACCTATTGCTATGTTCTTTGCTTCATACACAGACATATCATCATCTCGATTTAGCCTTTCTGCAAGTGTCTCGCCACTTATAAAATCGAAAACAAGATAGACAAAAGCACCGCCATTTAATACAAGCCTCCCGCAGTCGTGATAATGCAAAAGATTTGGATGACAAAGGTTTTTAGCAACCTTCTCCTCCATAATCTCCCCATCATTTGCGAATTGGTCGCTATGAAGTTTAGAGCAATTGATTAATTTCAAAAAATAATTTTTTCCATTATAATCCTTCACTCTATAAGTCTCAGCATATTCGCCTTCCTTAATGGAAAATGCCACTGTATATTTGCCAATATCTTGTTTCCGATTAAATATCATGATACTATACTCTTTTATCCGATCTTCGGTTTTTCACTTTCAGGTATATCTAGGAGATCAATAACCTGGACTGCCAAAGGTTGCAAAGTGTTAACAGTAGGTCTATCATTTATGGCTTGCATACCTTGGTTCAGTAATGATCTAGCCCGTATAGAGTCCTTCCAACGACATTCATTGAAATGCTGAGAGTAATAACGTATGCAACCTACCAACTGATAGATGAAAGTCACGGCAAAGAATATGTCTGATAATTCTTTTAAGACTTCACGACCTTGCTTCGGATCTTTACTTCGAATAGCGACATCCACCTCATGTCTCATTTGTCCTACTTCTGCGTCATGTTTATTGCCAAGTTCGTTGTTGGCTTTCTCTAAGCGGCTAAACTCTTGTCTAAGCTGAGCTTCTATAGAATCCCACTCATGGTTTTTCTCAACCTCTTCCATCTTCAAGAAAGTCTTTCGAATATCAGCAAGTAAAGCCATTTTTCCATCATCAGAATCTTTCTCGCTATCCATTCTGCCTTCTACATCTGTTAGCATCTTTTGCGCTTCCTCTGTCTCTCTGGCTGGTATTGAAGAGGCAGACTGCAAATCATGCAAACGCATCTTTGCTTCATTTAGACGCTGTTCAATATCTGACAAAGAAGCTCCATGACGTTGCTTGACATCAATATCTTTCTCAATAGTTTCTCCAATAACAGGGAAAGTAGCTTCCAACTTCATCTGCTGGGAGTTATCAACTTTTATTGTAATATCAATGTCACTGTTAGCAGGTATCAAAGCCGGAATATCATCACCAGTAATGACTGCGTCAAAGACATGGTCATTATAGACGGCACTTGTACCCTCTGCATTATGCTCTCCTTGATAAATAGGTATGACGAGACGATCCGAAGAGTTTCCTGGGCGAAGCTGTTTCGGAGTCTTTAAACCATTACGTACGCCTGTGGCAGGCAGTTGCTGGTTTTTCTCCAGACCTTTTAGTGGCATGAAAACATCTTTACCTAGATCTTCATCTGTAACTTCAATTCCAATGTGGAATGGGAGAACTGCCTTACCAATACCGATAGGGATAAAGTTAATCTCATTTGGGAAGCAATCTATAAGGTTACCTTGTTTGTCGTAAGCACGTATTGAGAATGATGTTGGCTTATTACCAAACAATTGACACTCTATCACATCACCAATATCGTTTATCTCAACCTTGCCACTTGACCACGCATTATCGCTACGTGTAAGTTCCACATATACAGTATTGCCAGTAATGCCAATACTTTCGGAAGGCAGTAACTTGGCAGAAACGAATTCCAATGTTTCTACAGAGTCCGACTTGTAGCTTACATCAAGAACTGCTTTCGCTTTTTTACTTGTTCCAACAGTTGTAGGATTAATATCAGTGTCTTTAGTTGATGCATACAAAGCCGCTCCTTTTGCGACGGCAGTCATAGGATCTATACTTGTATCAACATTTGGAGTAATTTGCTCCTTCAGCATGTCACGTAACACGGGAGAGAATGTAGGTCCACCGACGAGTATAAGTTTGTTCAACTTACCTGTTAAGTTGTTACGCTCTAGCAAATCTTTGACGATATCCACAGCCTTTTTGAAGATCGGTGCTACGACTGGCTTTAGTTGAGCTTGGGTTATTACCATATCCAATTCCAATGGATCCCCTTCGTCGTCATCACCGAATTCATCAAGTTGTGATGTTATGTCACATTTCTCTTTGAAAGATAGTTGATTCTTTGCTTGCTCAGCATAGAATTTCATGGCATCGCGCAGAATTTGCTTTTTAGTTTCATCTGCTAAGATGCTTTCAATGGTGAAGTTCTCTTGAAGATAAGGGATGATAATCTGATCGACGATGGCATAGTCCAGATTCTTTCCACCGAGATAATTATTACCTTCGGTGTCTATTACTTGCATGATACCGTCTTCCACTTTAAGCAAAGCTGCGTCAAAAGTACCGCCGCCAAAATCAAAAACGAGCCAATAGCCCTCTTTCTCATCTGCCTTCAAGCCGTATGCCATAGAAGCCGCGATTGGCTCCTGCAACAATTCACAATGGTCGAAACCTGCCATCTCTGCAGCACGCTTCGTAGCAGAAATTTGGTCTGCCTTGAATTTTGCAGGTATTGTAATGATTGCAGCATTAACATTATCATCCGTTACAAAAGACTTTAATGTCTTAAGAACTTCAGCTGAAAGTTCCTCAGAGGAGAAACTTCTTCCCATGTTAGCACTTGCATATGGAGTATCAAGGCCCATTGTACGCTTAAACTCAATAAAAACGTTTTCATTGAGTTTCGACCATTTTTTAGTTGCACGTGATTTATCAGAGCGTAAGTCATTATAAGCTCCATCACCGACACGTACCACTTTTTTCTTTGTAAACGAGACGCAAGAAGGAAGTGTGTCCTTCAATGTATCCGTCTTTTTAATGGTGGGTTCACCATTTTCCATACGGCATATAGCTGAGTTGGTTGTACCCAAGTCTATGCCATATTTCATTTTTACCTGTGCCATATATTCTATTATTTAGACATTCTGACTAACTGTAATTTGAGCCGCTTGTATCATCTTGCCATTATAGTTAATTTGTGGTTTAATAATACCAGTAATCAATTGCTGCCCTTGATCCAAACTCTCATCTTCTATAAAGTTTGCTGTTACTTTCATTCCTTGATTATAAGGTTTCCCAAGCATATCAACAATTTCATAGCCATTGGCTTTTAAATTGTCCTTCATTTGAGATATAGATTTGGTAAGTTGCTTGTAACCTCTAACCTTCTTGTCCATCCTAAAGAGTGTCATCTCCATAAAGGTAATACGGTCAGCAAGAGTCTTTATAAGATCTTGCTCGTCATTGTTGCCACTTTGACCAGAAGTCTTTGACAGTGCAGCTGCTGATGTTGCCAGTTTTTGAAGTTCACTAACTTCATTATTGAAATGCTCTACTATCTTTGAATTAATCTCATCAGCTTTGGATGAGAGTTCATCAGCTTTGCCCTGCATGGAGGCTATGTCTTCATTGCTCTTGTTTATACGCTTATGAAGTAGAGTATAGACAATAACAAGAATGACACAAAGGCTGATTGCTATAATCATCCCAATCATTGTCTTGCTGCCAATATTTTTTGTCAGTTCAGTAGTCTTGTTATCTGTGGTAACAAGTTTTTTATTCAAATCTTTCGCTGAATTATCTGCACTAGCCTTATTTTCTAAGACCTGCACCTTAAGACTATCAGTTAACTTAGTTTGCTGTTTAAGCTGCTGTGAGAGCATTGACACCTCTAATTTTAAAGTAGAATTATCTTTCTTTAAAGCATTTAAAGAGTTGTCTAGTCTTGAAATAGCGTTTTGCACTCGCTTAATCTGAGTTTCATAGCCTGTATTCTCACTAAAGACGCATAATGATATACAAAAAACCAAAAATGTTAATAATATCTTCTTCATATAAACATATTTAATGTTAGATTAATAAGCCACCTAAGCAGCCAAGTATAATTAAAGCAAGTATAATGACCATACAGCCAGATCCTTCAGATGAAGAACTACTGTAACTGCCTGAATAACCACTATATCCACTACTAGAAGATCTTGGCGAGGCCAAAGAACTAAGAGATTCTATAGATC
>Ga0256406_1006348_pt1 | contig 11927 bp, 9 predicted proteins | sample RumenRJG_03DNA_FD_185986 | JGI IMG/M metagenome (GOLD analysis project Ga0256406, IMG submission 185986) | Bovine rumen microbial communities from Lethbridge, Alberta, Canada - RJG_03 | ecosystem: Host-associated > Mammals > Digestive system > Stomach > Rumen | place: Canada: Alberta | collected...
GGTGGATTTGATGATCACCACCATAGCCGCCACAAGCGACAGCTTGAACATCACATGGAAAATCTGACTGGCGGCACCCCTCCCGTCAGATACCTACCCTGTGTAGTCCCTTGTAAACTGTACTTTATAGCTGGTTAAACAACCGCATCGTGGTATCCGGACCAACTTTTCCCTCCTGTTTCTTTACATTCTTCCCAACAAATGAGTTTTTTGAGACCCTCACCGTATATAGGAAATCATTGAATACTGGTACCGCCTGCTCATTTATCACACAACAGGCCACTTTCATACCTGGATCAAGTATTTCCAGAAGCGTCTTTCCGGTGTTTATGACAGAATCCACAAGAATAACATTCTTCGTTTCCGGTCTGACAAACTGCTCATGCTTAGGATCATATGTCTGGAACTTACACCCCATGGCAAAATACATCCCCTCAGCAAAGAAGATTCCGCCCCTAAGCATCGCAACAATCGTTGTATCTTCCGGAACAAGACCCGTTATCTGGCTTCCCAGAGCCTTTCCAAGCTTAATATGAGCCTTAGCCAGCTCCGGTCCCGATATCCCGGAATCAGATTTTGTTATTGCGATTAGATTATTTATCTCTTCAGTTTTTTCTAATTCAAACAATGATCAAGCCCTCCGTGTCTCTTCCTTTTAAGGATCTGCTGATAGTTCCATCCCTCTTAGCGATAAGATATCCTTCATCAGCCTGTTTGAGCATGAAATAATCGTTCATCCCATCTCCATACGCAACAACACGCTTCCCTGCGGCTTGAAGATGTTTTGTTATGAATAGTTTTGTTTCAGCTGACATCTGCGTTCCATAAAAGAAATCCAGCCCTAACTGCTTCGCAATAAATCTCCATATCCTCTCATGTCCGGATGTCAGAATATAGGTATCCTCAGTGATTGCATTCTTAACTGTCTCATTGAAATGAACCGGCATTTCCGTAAGGTCATCAAATGAATACTGTTTGAACTCTTCATTTTGTTTCCACGCCTGATAACCGGTATAAAAGTTCCCATCATACAGATGCGTCTTATACCCAAACACCGTTCCACTGCTATCTTCTATGGTCAGCGTCTTATCTCCATCCAGAAGCACAATTGTATCGGATTTGCTTTTTTTGAGAATGTGATCAGCACATTCTTTGGCATAACCTGCGCAGCTATAGCCATTTACAATCCCCCTGATAAACTCTATGATGCCGGAAACATCCTCAAAACAGTTGTCCGGCGGATTATCAAAAACATAGAAATCCTTCCCGTTATCTTGACAATACTTCCTCAGCCCGGCAATCTCTGTATTCTGCCATTCATCGATATCATACTTCAAATACTTCCGATTCTTATCAGAAGCCGCCATCCGTTCCTTTATAATATCCGGGGAAACATAGAGATATAAATAAACATCGTACATTTTCCCTTCATCTTCGGTGAAGGCAATCTCATCTCCAAAAGCATAGTGCCCGTCCATTATGAAGGTTTCTTTTGCCATCATCAGCTGAGCAACCGCTTTTCTGTCCTGTTCCCTTCCCGCTTCATCACGGGAATCAAATTCCGGATCATACTCCCTAAGAAGCCTGCTGCCAACTACGACTTCTATAAAGTCCAGCTGATCCAAAATATGAGTTTTCCCCGCTGTGGGCATTCCATATAATCCTATTCGCATACAGACTCCTTATAACAGTAGTTTCGGTCAAAATCCAAAGTGATTTTTTCCAGTTCCTCAAAAGGCGTACCGCTTGATCCAACAGGTGGAAGGTCAATGCAGTTTCCACAGTAATACACCTTGCCATTCGCAAAGAAATAATTATTGATTCCAGAACCACACTGTCCGCCATACATGGTACAGTCTTTTCCTCCACGTCTCACTGGAATTTCCTTTTCAGCGTTAGCCAGAAAATCCCTATATTCTTGTAAGGAAATCCCATACCTGCCTATCATCCGCGAAAAAGTAACTCTGGTACCAAACGGCTTAAAGAAAGATATTACCCGCTCCGCATTCTCTAAGCTTTCCCTTCCTACTGTGGCGTTGAATGTCGGATAATGACCTGTGACCTGTTTGTAATACTCCACAGTCTCCATTGCCTTATCAAACGAATCGCAGCGATTCAGATTATGCAGTTCCTTATATCCATCTATTGAGAAGCCCACATTTATTTTATGATTCTCCAAAAACCTCCAGTCATCCTCCGGAAGCTTAACTGTCCCATTTGTTATTGTATAAGCGCTAATATTAGGAGAATCTTCAAGGTAGGCAATATATGACTTAAGCAGTGGCCAGTCCAGGAAGCACTCACCATTTCCAACAAAGCCTATTTTAAACTTCTTTCCGGCGTAGTGCTTAACATTGTCAAGGATTTCAAATACATCCATATCTGCCGCTTCAATCTTGCCCTTCTCATGGAAATGACAATACCGGCAGGCAAGATTGCACCTATTGTTTATAGAAATACATATCCTGTCTATCATGATCTTCTCTGCTGGCCTCCCCAGTTTGGTTTTTTCTTAAAATTGGCGTTCTTTCTCCGACCTGTTTCCAGGAACTCATGGTAACGATCTTCCGCAGTATATCCATCACGATCAACAATCTTCTGATCCGCTCCGGCTTCTATGATGATGTCCCTGCATTCAAGCCATCCCCAGTAGCACGCCTTTATCAACGCAGTAAAGCCGTTCCCATCCTGTTGGTTAAGGCTTGTCCTCTCGTCCGCGCACAGTTCTTTGACATACTGGATCTTATTGTCCCATGCGGCAATCATCAGTGGCATGTTCCCATCATTCTTCTGTCTTATCTTGCCTGCATCATGAGGATTTCTGCTACCAATATTAGGATTAGCATTGCAGTCATGGAGCAGGAACTGGAACATTTCAAAATCATTATTCTGGATGGAATGCGAAAGCGGCGGGAAATAATACTTTCCACAATCTCGTCTGTTTACATCCGCCCCATGAGCAATAAGCCAACGGATTTTTTCCTTACGCTGATTCATTGGCATATGCTTACTTCTTACCACCGAAATAATGAGGGTATAACCATTGGAAAGATAGGCGTTAATATCTTTTCTGTTCGGAATACTTACTCCGAGCTTTTCTTCAATATCATCATAGCTGTCCGCATAATACTCATTTATCTTTTTCAGACTATCGACATCCATCAGATCCTGCTTTGTCACAAAATAGTTTTCCAGATAAAGAGAGCGAACCGTTTCATCCCCGCTCAGTCTTGCAGCAAATCCGGCATCGTTGGTGATAACATCCACCTGACAGTTAAATTCCTCGGCTGCTTTCCTTGCGACAGCCACAATCTTACTGTCGTTGTTACCATCATCTTCTTCACCTTCATAATCCATAGTGATTACATTCGGATTGTCGCCGATGCTCTTCAAAATCTGCCATGCCTTGGCTGCAAGATTATTTGTGTTTCTATCCTTTATATTATCCAGTTCATCAATAACGATCTGAGGAACGACAACCCTGCTATATTCCTTACTCAATTCATCGATAAGCTGAACATTTTTAAGCAATGCGGATGTGTCTGTGACAACGACCTTTTCTCCACGAAGGAAAAGCTTCTTCTGTTCTTCCGTAAGTCCCAAAGAGTCACAATACATCTCAGCATAACTCAGCACATTCTTATAGCTTGTTGAATCACCAACCTTTTCCACTCTGGAAAGAGTTGACTTATTACAATGAAGAAGTTCTGCCATATCGGACTGCGACTTATGATTCTTTTCACGCAGCTCTAACATTCTTTTCCTCAAAAAATCCTTCTGTACCTGTTCGCTCATGATGAAACCTCCTATGTTTTCTGGTTCCAAAACCCACTTCGGAACTGTAGTCAGTATAACATCGCGTTGCATTTTTATCAATATCAGAAGTGTGTTTTGCAACATTTTCGTCTCAATTTCATCAACAGGTGTTATTCGCCTGCGTTCTGCAACTGCATTCATTGTTTCGCAACTGCCGTTCATTTTCCCAGTATTTCTGCAACATTCCCTTATTCTCTGCAACAAAAAAGAGGGTTCTCTGAGCTTTTGCACTCAAAGAACCCTTTTTCTGAAACCATTATTCTTAAATTTTCTTCACAAAATCCAGGCTGATCCATCCAATCCCGCTCTTCAGCCTTCCCCAAGCTGAAGCACCCTTTCCGGACTTCACTTCCACGATGGTATAGATCCCAACCGGGCAGAACTGCACCCTGCCGTAATCCGTCCCCGGACCCTTCCTGATATTCAGATCAGAGATACTGACCTTCACCAGGAACGGCACCTTCACAGCAGGCTCCGCAGCCTTCGGCTCATACACCGCCTTACCATCCACATCGAACACCTTATATCCCGGATTCTGATCCGCGCACTTCTTCGCATTATCCAGAATCTTATAGGCTCCCTTCTGGCTCTTGGCATCCGTCCAGGACTTCCTGACACGATACCAGCGGATAACTTCTCCGCCGGATTCCTTCGCGTCGTACTGAGTCAGGTTCCACCTCTCAATGATGGAGATCAGCTTCTCCACATAGGTCAGGCTTGTAGCATACCCGCCATCCTTGATGATCTGGACTGCCTTCTTATAATCCGTGCATCCCTTCAGCCCGTCATATCTCAGCTTCTTTCCGTTCATCGCTCCAAGCAGATAAGCGGAATGGTCAGCAATGGAATCCTCAATGCATGGATATTTGCGGAAATCAGCCGTGATTGCCTCATAGCTTCCGTCCGTGTGCTGTTCCTGTGTCTTCTTCGTGTACTTACTCTTGCCGTCCCAACTGGATCCGCTCCAAGTGTTCCCGGACAGGCTGCACTTCATCCCGAAGATGTTGTTGGCGTTCTGAGCCAGCTCACTCTTCCCATATCCGGATTCCAGAATGAACTGAGCCAGCGATACTGATGCCAGGATGCCGCTCTTCTTCTGATCAGCCGTGAACAGAGCCCCGACCTTCTTGATCGCATCTGCCTCAGACAGATCCTTCAGAACGGATGCTTGTGTCCCCTTGGTTGAAGATCCGCTTCCTGAATCAGAGGATCCCTGCAAAGCCTTCGTCACCTTCTCCGCCAGTTCTCCCATCCTCGCATACATCCAGTTTCCCGGACAGGATTTATTCGCAAACCATCTGTGAACCGTCAGGATCATCTCCCCGCTCTTCGGAGAATAATTCAGAGTCTTATCCTTATCCCCGAACCAGATCAGCTTATTCTTGCCATTTCGCTTGCAGATATCTATGCAGAGCTCGATCAGCTTCTTATAAACAACATCCCTGAAAGCATAAGGCTCAGTATTATCAGAAGCACACTCAATCGTAATTGCCCTCTGGTCATTGGCATTGCTGGAAGAACACCAGGAACGGTTCTTTTCCTCAACATACATCCCGACACGACCATCCTTGTCGATGCCGTAGTTGCTGGATGCCTGTGTGCTACTCTTTGCAAACCAGTCTCCAAGTCCTTCTGCCGTACACTGACCGACCACACAATGAGGTGTGATCCGGTCAATGCTGTGCGTCCTCTGGCCAGAATGGTTCGGAGAAAGCTTCTTATAAACCACCATAGAACTGTTCGTATAAGCCATTATTCTTCACCTTCCTTTTCGTCTTTGCCATCCTCGCCATCCTTGCCATCATCTTCCTTCTCACTTCTGTCATGCAGCTGCTCCAGCACCTTGTGAAGCTTTCCCGGAATCGGAAGTCCCAGATACGCCGCATTCTCTACAAGGCTCAGACCTTCATTGGAAATGTAGAAGAAAATGATCGCGGTTCTGAGCACACCGGCTTCTCCGAAAATGTGAGTATCCAGCAGATGTCCGACACCTACCATCGCAAAGATCAGAACTTTCCTGCAGATCCCCTTGAAGCCCACAGCGCTCGACAGCTTCTTATCCGCCACTGCACACATGATCCCTGTGATATAGTCCAACACTACAAAAGCCAGAAGCGCATAAAGCAGGCCGTCACAGCCTCCAAGGAAATACCCAAGCCAGCCGCCTACCGCTGCAAAGATCGCCTGAATCACATTCCAAAACTCTTTCATCACAAATTCCTCCATTTCGTTGCATATTAAAAGGGACAGCCGAAGCCATCCCTTCAAAACAGTTATTCAGTTACCCGAAGCCTTACACAGTCTGCTCCGTCAGTGTATAAGTGATCTTCATCGTCTTATCCGCATTCTTCACCACCGCCTGGCTCAGATTGCAGATGGTAGCCAGATACGGAGTCAGGATCCATGTGTACCTGTACTGGTTCAGATAAGCGCCGCCCCAGGCAAAGACATATTCCTTATACCTGAAGAACGGTGTGGAAACATTCCCGCATCTCTCTCCGGCAAATGTAGCGATCACATTATCATTCACATCAATCTCAAAATCGTAAGCCACGATAATGTCATTGATGACAGACATACAGCAATCACAGCTTCCTGTCTCACCCAGGCACTTCATGGTTGATGTGAATCCCAGGCCGATCAGTGTCACGTCAGTACTATTGGAGATATTGATTTTGTAAACGCCGGTCTTGTCATAAGACGGCGCATACAGATATCCGTTTCTCACAACAGCGCTTCTGTTCCCGGAAGGATAACTCGAACCTTCCTTGAAGCTTCCCATCGTCATCAGCGTTGCATTGGAAAGCGTCCACTGACCTTCTGTGAAGGTGTAGTCACTCTTCTTGATCTTAATCCACAGCACTGTTGCACTGCCGGAGGAATTGCCCTGATTGGCAAATCCATACCAGTACCCATCGCCACCATCCATAAAGATTCCATACGGCGTATAACTTCCGTAGAAATGAAAAGTGCTGCACTGGAGAACTGTCGTATCCTCCAAAGTCAGCGTAGAATCATCCAGCTTCTCATTCAGGCCGATATCGAATACCGGAATCCTGTACCTTTTGATTGTGACGGTATTGCTTGCATAGCAAAGCGCATACAGTTTCGCATTCTCAAAATCCACCGTAACACAGCGGAACAGGTCATTGATGAAGCCATCCCCATCATCCAGGCTGACCTTCTTGATCTGAAGAAGAGTACTGTCCACCGCCACTTCAGAGCCATAAGCATTAGCCCCGCCATGCTTGGAAGTAAGTCCGACTGCTGCGATCGTGCCATTTCCCTGAGAAGGCGTAAACTCCCAGACAAACTTGAACCCATCCGACAGCTTCATGCTCTCTGTCAGGTTCATGCTGCCCCTCTTCGTGTTAGCCGTAGCATTGACATCATTACTGGCATAAGCCACTGGCAGATTTGTTGACGGCAGATAAAGGTTATCCGCCTGCTCCGTGATGGAACTTGGAAAAAGGAGGATGCCGCCGATCATATTCGGACAGATCGGAAGCAGTTCCTCATTCCACGTCAGGGAATCATCATACTGACCGCCAGCCTTATACATGACTCCCATCGGATTCACTCCCAGCAGGTCATTCACCGCATTCGTCACCATATTTGTTTCGGAGACGGTCTCCACCGTCCCCGTGTTTACATCCTCCAACTCTATGGTTAGATTTCCACTATATCTTTTCATAAGTGCCTCCTATCATGAATTGCTTCCCGGTACATCAACCGGCATTGCGAAGCCTCCGACATTCGTTCTTCCGGACTTAACATCGGAATAGAATCTCTTCACAGTCTCTTTGATCTCCCATGCCTGTGACTCCGTGAATGCCTTCACCTGAAGCCTTTCAGGATTGGTGCCGTTACCCATAACAAAGAGATCTACATATTCCTCAATATCAATCCTTCCATCCCATGCCGCTGAAGCGCCCATACTCTGACCGGAAATAGAAGCAATACACATCCCGGTATCCACCGCAGCCGTGCCGCCTTCGCAGCGCATATAGACATTGAAGATATTCGTATAGTTCGGCACAACATCCTCAATCGGATAATACAGAAGGATCGTGTGCCTTCCTGAGTGCCAGTTTTCCTGCGGATAATGCACTGGGATCATCTGGTTATTGAACTCAAAGGAAAAGATCACATCCGCATGACCGTCTTCCTGCCAGCTCATTGGAAGGGAAACCGTTATGGTCTGCTCTTCCGTGCTGCCGATCACCACCGGCTCTTCTTCAGGATCATCCGGATCCACCGGCACCCCATCAACATTCACCGAAGGGATCACCACATCCCCGGATGCCGTAGCAGACCTTGTCACCGGCTGAGCCGACACATCCACGATCACCTGCCCGAAAAACTGTGCATGGTTCGCTTCCGTCGTGGCAAACTCAATGGAAATAATCTTCGTATCCACGTCCGCCACCGTGAATGCCGATGCATTGGTGAAGGTATGGATTCCGATCTTCCCTGCCTCGATCTGAGCTAGAAGCCCAGAGATATTTTTGTCATTCTTACTCTTCGCCTGGGACAGCTTCGGATTCTTTCCGACACACTTGATGCTCTGTCTGCCGCCGATCTTGATGCTGTTCGATGTAATGCAGGCATACTTTGTGGCATCCGCCTGTCCTCCGGTAAATGAAAGGATATCTCCCACATCCAATGCCGGATTTCCAATAGTATCTGAATCAAACGGAACATAATTCACGACAGCCAGATCATTCAGGATATTTGTGCAAAGCTGCCGCCTGGTCTCTTCCAGACCAAACTGCAGCAGCGGATTCACGCCCAGATTCATGGTCAGCCCGTCATCCGGATCCAGCGCATAATACTCCGCAATCTGTGTCCGAAGATTCGTTGAACTGACCGCTGTATATCTCGTGATGAAATCCGAAAAGCTGGAAGTAAAGCGGTGCTTCCTCTCCACCGTCAGCACCGGCGTATTACCATATTTCCGAAGTTCCAGCTCCCCTGCTCTGTTGATCACGAAAAAACCGCCTAGCACTTGTCCCACATAGAACAGCACATCGCGGTAAGTCTCAATATCATTATCAGAATAGATGGACAGGTTCTCCGTTCCGTTCGGCATTGCCTCAATCGTTGCCCTGTCCTGAGCCAGCGTTACCTCACAGGCTGTCGAACACAGCACCATAAAATCATAAGCATTACCGATGGATTCCAGAGAAGTAAAGGCCTTCTCAAACCGCACCATGTAATCATAGGCTTTGATCTCCAGGCACTTCGCTTTCCTGTTCGCCTCCGATACCTCGAAGATCCCCATCGGGATCGTTTCATAGGAACCGCCAGCCACCTGCAGATGATAGAACAGCTCCACCTTCGCATCTTCCAGCGTGTACCTGTTGATCTCGGAGAAAAGCGAAATCCCCATCTCCGCAGCATACACCGTTCCCAGCTCGATCTCCGTGGAACCGCAGCACTGGCTTGTGATATATCCGCTTCCCTTGACCATATCTTCCTGATCAAAGTTATAAACTGCCCCGGCAGTCGTCGTGATCTTACCGGTCCAGTAGTATTTTCTATTGTTCGCCTTCACTGCATTCAGGAAGGCGTTGCTCACTGGATACATAGCCGCCCCCCCCTTAAAACTCTTTCAATGTGAAGGAAACCTCCCAGAGTGAACCATACGACGTATCTGAAACCAGCTTCACCTGATACCCGTCAATGTACATCTGCGTATTCACGATGTTCATGGTCTCCAAGTCCAGATATCCCACCGTGATGCTTGCCAGCTTCTTATACGCCGAAAACTTGTTGAGCCACTTCTTTGATACCCTGAAAGTGACCCCGATCTGTACCACACCTTCACGGACAACATCTCTCTGCGTGGTACCCGCCTCTGTCACACCGCCGCTGTCCGCCTCCACATCTGTCAAATTCACAGAATAAGAGGCAGGCTTCGGGATGTTCTCATTGTTAAAAACAAGATACTGCATATGAGCCATCTTACCTGCCTCCACTTCTTAGATTCATTCTCTGCTGAGCCGTAACCACGATCTCATCGATCATTTCACCGCCGATATAAACAGGGATCACGATATCCCCGGCAGTGCCTCCACCTGCAAGAGCCGTATTCAGCGCCGTATTGATACCGGAGATCAGATCTCCACTCGACGCAGCTGATCCGGAATAACCTCCCTGTGCTGCCATCACCCTCGGAGTAATGGTCAGATCAGAAGATACGCCGTTCATAGCATTCTCGATCATGCCCCGGCTCTTCTCAATACCCTTTGCCAGACCACCGATAAAGTCCGGCATCCAGCTCTCATAATCCGTCAGAGGGCCTTCATCCGGTACGGAGAAATGCAGGAAGCTTCGGATCTTATTTGCAACCGAAGACACTGCATCCCCTACCTTACCGATCATAGACTTGATACCGTTCACGATACCGCCGATGAAATCAGCGCCCCACTTAAAGGCTTCCGATGCCAGGTTCTTGACGAAATTGATCGCCTTGTCAAATCCGCTCTTCACCGCACCATAGATATTTCCGCAGACATTCTTGATGCCGTTCAGCATCGCATTGAACGCATTGGAAACAGCATTCTTTATGGCATTGGCCGCATTCGTTACCGCAGACTTAATATTATTCCACGCTGTCGTGACCGCATTTTTGATCGCGTTCACGATAGTTGTAATCGTATTCTTGATGCCGTTCCAGACCGTAGTAACAGCTGTCTTAATGGCATTCAGCACCGTTGTGATTGCGGTCTTGACCCCATTCCAAGCCGTACTCAAGAATGTGGAGATCGCATTTACCACAGTCGTGATAACCGATTTGATCCCGTTCCAGATCGTAGTGAAAAAGGTTTTTATCGCATTGAACACCGTAGTCACGGTATTCTTAATCGCATTCCAGGCATTTGTCAGGAACGTACTGATCGCATTCACCACTGTCGTGAAGATATTCTTGATACCTTCCCAAAGCCCGGTAAAGAAATCCTTGATCGCGTTCCAGACCGTAACAGCTGTGGTCTTTATCGCTTCCCATGCAGCCGTGAAGAACTCTTTCAGAGCTTCCCACACGGCAACCGCAATCTCTTTGATGCCTTCCCACAGATCAATCCAGAACTGTCGGAACTCTTCGCAGTTGTTCCAGAGATATATAAACGCCGCAACCAAAGCCACAATCGCCGCTATAATCAGCACATACGGATTCGCCGCGCATACCGCATTGAACGCTGCAAATACTCCCTTCGCCGCATTGATGATTCCCATCAGCTTCGGCACCAGCGTCATAATCGTACCCACAGCCGAAATGACTTTGCCGACTATGATCAACACCGGGCCGATAGCCGCAGCCACCAAAGCAATCGTGATGATAACCTTCCTGGTTCCTTCATCCATCGAATTGAGCCAGTCCACGAACTTCTGGATCCAGCCCACGATGGTTCGGATCGCAGGCATCAGCATTTCTCCAAAAGAAATCGCCAGTTCCTGAAGCTGAGATTTCAGGATCGTCAGCTGTCCTTCCAGATTATTGTTCATGGTATCCGCCATACCGGCAGCACAGCCGTCACAGTTGTCGATCGCAGATGAAAGCTTATTGATATCTGCTTCCCCGGCGTTCATCAGAGCCAGGAAGCCGGACATCGCATTCTTTCCAACAAGGCTTTCCGCTGCAGCTGCCTTCTCAGATTCTGATAATCCCGAAAACGCTGTTCTGCAGTCAGCCAGGATATCCGACAGATCCCTCATGGAACCGTCAGCGTTCGTAGTCGCAACCGTAACTTCTCCGATAGAAGAACCGCAGATTTTCACATCCCCGGACAAATTGTTCATGATAGTTCGGAGCGCAGTACCAGCCTGAGATCCCTTGATACCTGCATTGGCCATCAGACCGATCGCTTCTGCCGTATCCTCAGCGGAGAATCCCAAAGCACCAGCAATCGGAGCGCAATACTTGAATGTCTCGCCCATCATGGAAACATTCGTATTGGCATTGCTGCTCGCAGCCGCAAGAATATCCGCAAAATGCCCGGAGTCCTTTGCCGATAATCCGAATGCCGTCAATGCATCCGTTACGATATCGGAAGTGGTCGCCAGATCCTCACCGGAAGCAGCTGCAAGGTTCATCACGCCTTCGATAC
>Ga0256406_1006350_pt1 | contig 11925 bp, 15 predicted proteins | sample RumenRJG_03DNA_FD_185986 | JGI IMG/M metagenome (GOLD analysis project Ga0256406, IMG submission 185986) | Bovine rumen microbial communities from Lethbridge, Alberta, Canada - RJG_03 | ecosystem: Host-associated > Mammals > Digestive system > Stomach > Rumen | place: Canada: Alberta | collected...
TAATGCTCGGTGCCCCAGAAGCATCCTCCGGCCAGATATATCTCCTTCAAATTTTCTTTTCCCATATTTATCCGTTTTATGTTTTGATGTGCGTCTGCCCGACAAGAGAACAACATCGCTGTCAGTATAGCCACAAGGAGTGAAAGCACTGACATGCAGCACAACCTCTGAAAAGCAACTTTCGTTATCATGTCGTCGTTGTCTTAGAGATCGTTGTTCACAATCTCCTTCCCGAATGGTGCCAGTGCCAGGCGCATCAGCCGAAAGTGCATCTTGCCCAAGGAATGCCGACGATGGTGATCAGCAGCAGGAGTGATGAAACGAAATACTCCACTGCGATGCCCAATCCTCCAAAGACGAGCGCCGTGCCTTTGAATATTATGATGTTCTGACAAGGCTGTTAGCATCTTAGCCCTTGGCAAAGTCAAAACAGGCTATTTCACGATAGTATCTATGCTCCGGGTCCTTGCAATGGTACAGACTAATACCGCTGATGGTTACTAAGATTGATTAACTTTCTCCATTAGAACAAATCGGTTATGATCTCCGCAACATTCTCCAGTGCTTCCTTGTCTTCCTCTCTGAATGTGTCCAGTCCCGTACTGTCGACATCAAGCACTGCCACCACCTCGCCATTCTTCTTAATCGGCACGACGATCTCCGAACGAGATTTCGATGAACAAGCGATGTGACCGGGGAATTGCTCAACGTCTGGAACAACAATTGTCTCTGCCTTTTCCCATGCCGTGCCACATACGCCTTTGCCTTTACGGATGGTGTAGCAGGCAACCGGTCCCTGGAACGGGCCAAGCTCCAACTGACCGTTTCTCACGATGTAGAAACCAACCCAGAAAAAATAAGGCAGCGTGTCATGGAGCAAAGCGGCAACGTTGGCCAGTGCGCCAACATGATTGTCAATGCCATCTATTAAAGACTTAACTTGTGGGATTAACTCTGAATAGAGTTGCTTCTTCTGTATAATATTCGGGTTGCTCATACTTTCACTATATTTTTGTGACAAAGATACAAAAATTTATTGGATGATACCTGTAAATTCTAATGATATGTTTACCAAAGGCTGGTAACGCAATTACCTAAGCTTGGTAACACTATTACCAAAGTTTGGTAACATGGTTACCAAAAGCGGGTAATATCGTTACCAAGGGCTGGTAATATCGTCGACCTATTTCATAAAGACAAGATACACGGCGGCAACAAGACAGAAGAATGCTGCTATGTGGTTCCAGTGCAGTGACTGTCCTTGAAAAAGCACGTTGGCAATAATGGCAAACACTATAAGGGAGATGCACTCCTGGATGACTTTCAGCTGAACAAGCGAGAAAGGACCGCCATTACCCTGGAACCCAATTCTGTTGGCAGGCACCTGACAACAGTATTCAAAGAATGCTATTCCCCAGGAGAACACAATGACCCCTATCAGAGGCCAGTTACTCGTCACACCCGTTTGCTGAAGACGAAGGTGCCCGTACCATGCAAGTGTCATAAAGATGTTGCTGAGGCACAAAAGAAGTATTGTATAAATTCCGTTCATAATCGAATTATAGAAAGCTTACTATCAATGCAAATATCGCAACCCCACCCTGCTGGAGAATCTCATCGATGAAACTCTGCTTACTCATTATTGTTCAAATTTTGTCTTGCAAAGGTACACAAATTTCTGAGTAGTGAAAAAACTTTTTCGTATCCATGCATCATTGCACCGCGATAGTGCCAAGGTCTGGGCGGAGCAGACAATGACAGGAAGGTATCGGTATGAACACGTTGGTACGAACAGTACCTGGCTTTGGTACGAACAATACCTTGCTTTGGTATGGACAGTACCTTGCTTTGGTATGGGCCGTACCTTGCTTAGGTATGGGCAGTACCTTGCTTTGGAACGAAAGTGGTAGTTTTTAATTAATTAACTCCATCCATACAATGGATGAGAAGACTGGTCTTTCCCTGGTCGATGAGATGCAGCACGAGCTCACCGAAGAGCGTGTTCTGCCAGGCGAACCAGGGGCGCGTGTAATTTGACGCGTCGTTGACATTGAAGCTCTCGTGTATCATACCTGTGTTGTCATCGGTAGTCAGGAGTTGGCGCATGCTTGCGTTTATCTCTTTATCGTCGGTTGATGTGAAGGCGCGCATCATCACGCTCATCGGCCATGCCATATTACGTCCGATGTGCGGACCGCCAATGCCCTCACCCACCTTGCCGGAGAAGAACCAGGGATTGTCGTGGCTCCACACAAAGCGGCGCGTGTTCTGATAAATTGGGTCATCGAGAGGCACATCGCCGAGATAGCCCATACCAAGGAGGCTTGGTACATTGGCATCGTCCATAAGCAGCTTGTTACCGAAGCCGTCGACCTCATAAGCGTAAATCTTCCCGTATTTGGGATGGTACACTACCGCATATTTCATCAAAGCCTCATGCACCTCACTGGCAAGCTGCTCACAATTGCCAGCCATTGCATCGGCCTTGTTGACTGTTCGCAGAATTTCTGCTGCTTTGCGCAGGCTGCTCACCGCCATGAAGTTGGACGGCACGAGGAACGGGAGCGTTGTAACATCATCCGAGGGACGGAATACTGAGGCTATGAGCCCTACAGGCCTGGTGGGTGCGCCATAACCATCCCACCCGACCGTGTCGAATGCACGGTCGGTGACACGTAAGAAATGGTATGGCCCTATACTATCTTTGCGTTGCTGCTGACGAAATGTAGTGAGAATATTGGCAATTGCCTTCAGCCAACGAGCACTGAAGATAGAGGCATCGCCCGTTTCCTTCCAATATTCGTAAGCAAGACGGATGGGATAGCAAAGGCTGTCTATTTCGTATTTACGCTCAAAGACGTTGGGATTCATCGTTGTCCCGTCGGTCTGCCAGCCGGCGCCCGTCGGACCGTTGTTAAAAGCATTGGCATAAGGGTCAATGCCGATACATCTGAACTGCCTGAGGATGGTGCCACGGATGAGGTGCCGCAGCTTACGGTCTTTTCTGGCAAACCGCACATATGGCCATACCTGTGCGCCACTGTCGCGAAGCCACATAGCAGGGATGTCACCGGTATAGACAAAGGTGTCATCGTCACCGTCAACCTTGCTGTAGTGGGCAGTTGTCTCGAGAGTATTCGGGAAACAATTCTCGAACATCCAGCAGAGTTTTGGGTTATCCTTGAGGAGCTTCTTCACCTCTTGTATTTTTTTCTCCACTGCATCAGATATGAAGAGACGATCCTTGACATCGGGCCGTTTTGAAACGAGCACGTGGGTGTTGTCGGCACAAACCGTGATATATTCTTTTCCAAAAGTCTTCTGGTGTATCTCCACAGGCTGACTCGCCTGCGGGGTTTGCGCACCAGCATACAAGGAAGCGATGCACAAGCCAGCCAAAAATAAATTTCTCATTGAATAATTCTGCTTCCGGTAGTTTTACTTTTTTATATGCATACCAATAACCTCATCGGGCACTAACCGGGCTACAGGCCCTGGCAGCACCGAATTTTTTATTGGGCTTGTCGCTCATGGTGAATTCAAGTGTACCACCTTTCATAATATCGCTGTAGGTAATAAACGACTTATTGTATGGTTTGCCATTAAGCGTAGCGCTCTTTATATAGATGTTAATGTCGCTGTTGTTCTTTGCCACTACCTTGAACGTGTTGCCATTTTCAAGATGGATACTGGCCTCAGGGAAAAGAGGACTGCCAAAGACATACACTCCATTTGACGGATTAACCTGATACAGGCCCAGCGCAGAAGAAACAAACCAGGCCGACATTTGTCCACAGTCTTCGTTGCCTGCATATCCATCGGGGGTAGTCTTGTAGAACTGTCGCATCAGTGAACGCACGCGGGCGGCTGTCTTCCACTGCTGGCCCGCATAGACATAAAGATAGGGTATGTGATGATTAGGCTCATTGCCATGGGCATACTGGCCCACCATACCAGCCACATCTGGTGGCGCGCCTTGGCCAAGGTTGCCTGTTGCCACAAACAACTCGTCAAGGTTCTTTACGAAGGCTTTGTCGCCTCCATGAGCGGCAATAAGTCCTTCGGGGTCCTGAGGCACCATGAACGTATACTCCCAGCCATTGCCCTCGGTGAAGTCACCCACACCATTGCGGTGATTGGCAAGGAACGGGTCGTAAGGCTCATACCAGCTGCCGTCGGCCATCTTGGGATGTATTTTGTTTATTCTTGCATCGAAAAGCGTTCTATAGCTCAACCCTCGCTTGATAAATGTATTGTAGATGTCTTCATGCCCCATTTTCCTCGCCATCAGAGCCAGTCCCCAGTCATCGGCAGCATACTCAAGGTTGATGGAAGTAGCTTCTCCTTTCTTGTCAGCAGGAATATAACCGTATTTCATGAGCTCAGGCACTCCGTTCTGCTGCGAATTGGTAGCCGTTGAGACCATATAACGCAACGCACGGTCAGCATCAAAGCCTTGGATGCCTTTAAGATAGGCATCGGCTATAACAGGCACGGAACTGTAACCTGGCATGCAGTTAGTTTCACCCGACAGCAACGGCCAGATGGGCAGTTTGCCATTCTGGTCATAGATGCTCAGCATCGAATTAACCTCATTTGAAACGAGTTCAGGACTCAGAATCGTCATCAGTGGCTGCAAGGTGCGATAGGTGTCCCACAGTGAGAATGTACTGTAATTACAAAACCTGTTACCAGTATAAATTTTGTCATCCATACCGCGGAAGTCACCATTTACATCGGCATACTGAGTTGGAGCGATAAACATGTGGTAAAGGGCGGTATAGAACACTTTCTTCTCGGTTTCATTGCCATCCACACTGATAATGCCAAGCCATTTGTTCCATTTGTTTACAGCGGCTTTGCGCGTGGCGGCAAAATTCCAGTCAGGTAATTCTGTTTCAAGATTCAACCTGGCATTCTTGCAACTCACACTTGAGATTGCCACCTTTGCCATAACGTCACGGTCGTTGTCGGCAAATGTCACTACGCCTTTTACCTCCTTGCCTTGCAGTTCGTCAATGCCTTGAGGGGTATTGTCAGAAAACACTTCCAGACTTTTGATGGGACGGTTGAAAGTTATATAGAAGAAAGTTTTGTGAAAGGGTGCCCAACCATGGGCGAAGCGGAAACCTTCTACAGTATAATCATCTACACGGCGAATATAAGTTTCATAGCTCTGTGCATCGATTCCGGTCTTCAAATCGATAAGCAGACGTGGAGTGTCACTACCCGTATAAGTGTAGTGGTGCAAGCCTACATGATTGGTCGCTGTAAGCTCTACATTGACACCATTATCGAGTTTTACGCTGTAGAAGCCAGGAGCAACCGCTTCGTTGGCATGGTTGAAATAAGACGAAGCTGAACCGGAGATGTCTTCTTGTTTGCCCTGAGAAGTGCGCACCCTGCCCATGTAAGGCATAAGGCTGATATCTCCTAAATCGGAACAGCCTGTACCACTAAGATGCGTATGGCTGAAGCCCACAATGATGCTGTCGCTGTAGTGATAGCCTGAACACCAGTCCCATCCCTTGTAAATATTCATTGGCCCAACCTGCAGTTCACCAAAAGGCACGTTGGCACCAACGAAAACATGGCCGTGGCCTCCCGATCCGATAAGCGGGTCTACATAAGATGTAAGATTGCTTGTGGCAGACCAGGCCGGCAGGAAGCCAAGAACCATAGCTCCAGCCAACATTGTTTTTTTAAGGATAGATTTAATCTTATTATTGTTCATTTGCAAAATTATTAATTCTTGTTTAAAATATAGCCCGATAGTGGTGATATGGATTGCTGCATGTATTTTCAAGTCGGTAACGATCCACGACCGGAGTCAGGCACTACATCGTCGCTGAACTTTTTCCCTTGAGTCGCAGCCGGAAATAATATAGTGCAAAGATAATAATTTAATCCAAATTGGGGAACAAATCAAGCAAAATTCAAGCTCTGTTAAAATGTCCCTGGATATAAAAAAATAGAAAATAGTATGGAAATATCATGTGTAATCACTAATTTTGCAGGAAGAAAAGGACATGCTATCATTTACCACACAAGATGTATACCCAATGGAAATACAGACTATTAGTAAAAGGAAGGCTCTTAAACATCAATAATTTCTGAACAAAAAAAATGAAGAAATTCTGTTTTTCGCTCTGCATTGCCCTGACGCTCTTCTGTTGCAATGCAATGGCAAAGAGCCTTATTGGAGCCTACCGTGCCAATGCGGCCTGCGCTGAATTCTCACGCCACGTGGCCAAGCTTCTTTACAACTGACGGCACTTTTTATGTACAATTGAATGTTGGTGGCAAAGTCAGCACTTTCATAGAATTCAAATAACTGGAGCCGTCTGTATTGCTTCAAGTAATAGCAACGACAACAAATTAATATTATAAGTAGAATTTATAAACAAAACACTTATATTATGAAAGTATTATTGATTAACGGTAGCCCTATTAAAAATGGGAATACCTATTTTGCCCTCAGTGAAGTGGCTAACAAGTTAAACCAGCAGGGAATTGAAACCGAAATTCTGCAAATTGGCAACAAGCCTGTTAGAGGATGCATTGCCTGTGGCACGTGCTCTCGCAAAGGCAACGGCCGCTGCACATTCGATGACGACTTCTGCAATACGCTCTGCCAGGCTGCCGAAACAGCCGATGCCTTTGTCTTTGGCTCTCCTGTTTACTATGGTCAGCCTAATGGCGCGCTGCTGGCTGTAATACAGCGTGCCCTCTATGCCAACGGCAAGGCATTTCGCTACAAACCCTATGCAAACATTGCCGTGTGTCGCCGCGGTGGTGCCACAGCAGCCTTCTCTACCATGAACATGGCATTCCAGATGATGGATATGATTCAGGTTACCTCACAATACTGGAACATTGTATATGGCGCAGCACCAGGAGAGAGCAAACAAGACCGCGAGGGCATGCAGACCATGCGCACAATGGCCAACAACATGGCATGGATACTGAAGAAGCTGCATGCCGGAACAGAGAATGATATTCCTGAGAAAGAGCCTTGGGACAAAATGAACTTTATACGCTGATTATCCCGGTTCCGAAATAATAATGAATGGGCATCGTATACTTTTCATGTATGATGCCCATTTACAATATAGAACAGCCACAATAACTGGAATTACCTGCTCCTTAATTGTCAGTATTTATTTTCTGCTCATCTCTAATTCCAGTACACGGGTAATGTCGAAATAGATGTCATCAGCCTGATAATATTCACTTTTCTCTTTCACGTCAAACCTATCGCAAGGTGGCACACCACCTACGAGATACTGGTTTCCGCTGTCAATATTGAGATAATCTCTCATAAATACATATTCGTCGCCAACAGAGATAACCGCAAAGGGATGCTCTTTGCTGCCATCACCCGACGATGCTATGGTATTCATGATACGCATTGCTATATGATAGTAATATTTCAAGTCGTCTGCCGTATAATCAGTCTTTCTCGTTGAATCCTCTATTTGCAGCCGAATCATATCAAAGACATCCATATTGGCTTCCACTGACAACGGATTAATCTGCACTGCCTGCAAAGCGGTCCTTAATGCCCCGTCAAAATTCTTCTCACGAACAGAGTCATTATAATTAATCAGAAGCAAATCTGCACTGCCTGCTTTGGAAAGGTAAGTCTGACCCACATAGGCAGTCAGGCGTTCTTTGAAGGTGAGTGTAGTGTCAATCTGCTTGCTCAGCATCCGTGTTATCAATACTTTGATGCTATCAGGATGTTTTTTACTGAGATTGCGGATTTCCTTCCAATCTACCTTCGTGATGGGGACAGTCCTGGTCTGGGCCGATAAAAGACTTACCGTGAAAACAAATAGCAGAAGGATTACGGTTTTCTTCATAAATAATTTTCAGTTATTAATACATAGGCAAAATTATCAATAATATCTGAATGACAAAACAAAATGCCTTTCTTTTTTACTCCACTGATATATTTTATAAAGGCCTCAGAACAAACGGGCGCTAAGAGTGACGGTGTGATCCTATAAATAGCCTTCATCGTTAGTAAGTATTAAAAAATGGGCACGAAAGCAAACGAACCATATCATTTATGTTCATGTACATAGTTGCAATCATCATCGGATAACGATGTCAAAACATCCACTGACTATTGCTGCTGCGCTATATTTCCTCTATTCATTGCTTCTAAAATAGTTTCGCAAATATACAGAAAAGTTTTCGAGTATCCGAAAAACTTTTCGTAAATTTGGCAGAAATATATCGCTTATGAAAACAAAGATTGTAGCAGACAATACGAAAGGCCAGGTACTTGCCTATGACGGAGAAGAGCAGGCAGGCCTGTTGGATTTCACATTCAAAGGACAAGTGATGTCCATTGATCACACAGAGGCTTTCAAGAAAGGTATCGGCATCGGAGCGTTACTTGTCGAAGCAGCTAACGAGTATGCCATCGCCCACAAACTGAAGGTACTGCCAATATGCTCTTATGCCTACGCGTGGTATCAGCGTCACCCACAGTATAAGGATATTCTTGATGATCATGCGGGAGAAGGAGTGAGTTGCCAACTATGACATTCAACCCAGCCACGTATTACGTTTGGTTAGGAGCCAGCTGCGACTATTCCCACAAGGAGAGGGTAAGCAGTGGCGCCTATCGTGCTGAACTTGGCGGTAAGGTTATCGACAGTTTTATCTGTACTGACGACCACGCCACCGAGTTCCGCATGCTGCTTACTGCCATGATCCATGCCATGGAAACATTACCGGAATCTTCCGATATCGTCTTCATGACCAACGTATCTTATCTTCAGAACTTCAACAGGGAACCCACGTCAGATACTGCCAATGCCGACTTAATCAGCCGTTGCCGTGAGCTTATCCCTGAACATGCCACAGTTTCAGTGAAAATCGTTCCTTACCATAAATATCCGATACTTTCGGAACTCCATCTGCTGACTCATCAGACGATGGAAGACTACAAGAGAGAATAAAAGCATAATATGGAGAATAGAAATCAGAAAATCATACGTACAAGCATTCTTGATTTCTACGTTGGTCCGCTTTGCATGGATCACCGGGCGACTAACGGACATCATAATCTGTATTCCCCCCATGCAGAGTCTTTATCTTCGTGATCCAGATGGCAATCTGGTGAACTTAGCAGCTATAATAGATAATGCAGAATTAATTATAAATTACTAAAAAACGGATCTATTATGGAAAATCCCTTTATTTTCACAGAACCTTATCACTCGCCTTGCGGTGACTTGATTCTCGGTTCGTCAGGAGACCAGTTGTGCTTGTGTGACTGGGCTGTATCTAAGCAACGCGACCGCACATACCTGCGCTTACAGTGTGCACTGAAAACAACGATGAAAGAGGAGCCTTCAGCTGTCACACGAGAAGCGGCAAAGCAACTCGATGAGTATTTCCGTGGTGTGCGGAAGAATTTTGACCTTCCGTTATTATTCGTGGGCACCCCTTTCCAAAAGAGTGTGTGGGAGAATTTGCTCCATGTGCCTTATGGAGAAACACGTACTTATGCGTGGATGGCCAGGCAACTCGGTAATGTGCGTGCGGTAAGGGCGATAGGGCATGCCATTGGCTCCAACCCCATTGCTATCTTTGTACCTTGTCATCGTATCATCGGCTCAGATGGCAAACTCACAGGGTTCGCAGGTGGCATCGCTGCCAAGAAGTTCTTATTGGAAATGGAGCGTTCCGTACGCAGTCCATATCATTTTGACATACAATGATTTTAGCAACTGCCTTCGGTGATTATTACACGGGCAAAGATACGATGTATTCTTCACTTCCACAAGAGGTTTCTGTGAAACGTCACATTTACCAAAAAGTAGGAATTGGATAAACACTACTTTCCGCCGAAATAGGTTTAACAAGTCTTAACCAAATCTCATTTATCAATAAATGTGGTCGATATCCACATCGAAGTGATATGCTGGGAAAGTCTGCTCCAAATGACGAGTCATGGCCTTCTGGAATTTATTGTCATCGGTCACTGTACGGTCGGGTATAATATCAATGGTTACAAGTTTCTTGTCCTCAAAAACATAGAAAGCATGGCAAAGGGTAACATGTGGCTGATTAATAGCCTCGTGCAATACAGCTATGCGCAATTGCTGATCACGCTCATTGGTGTTGATGGCATAAATGCCCACTGTAACTATAATGCCGTGACGCTGCCATAACTTGTCGCTTATATGGCGTGTGAGCAGGTGCACCTCACGAAGCGGAGTTGTGTCTAACACGCTCACGTGCAGTGACCCGATAATTGTCGACGGACCGTAGTAGTTAAGTATCACATCGAAGACGCCGTTTACATCGGGCTCCTCAAGCACTTCGTCAATTATTTTTTCCTTCAAAGCTTCAGGTACCGGTGTACCAAGAAGCTGGTTCACCGGAGTGGAAAGCATTTCGTAGCCAGCTTTAATCACGACACAGGCTATGAGGCCGCCCACTATACCATCGAGGTCGATATGGGTGAATATCATGAGCAAGGCAGCAAACAAGGTGCCTGTGGTAACCACCGCATCGAAGAGAGCATCGGCACCGCTGGCTTTCAGGGCATCACTGCCAAGATCGTTGCCACGCCGTTTTACATAGCGTCCGAGAACTATCTTCACGGCAATGGCTACAGTAATGATAATGAGCGATAGTGTAGAGTATTCCGGCGGAGCTGGATGAATAATTTTCCTAATGCTTTCTATAAGTGATGAAATACCCGCAACAAGCACGAGAACAGCTATAAGAATAGCCGAGAAATATTCTATGCGGCCATGACCAAAGGGATGCTCTTTGTCGGCAGGTTTCGCTGAAAGGCGCGTACCTACAATTGTTATTACACTCGAAAGTACATCGCTGAGGTTGTTTACGGCATCCATAACGATGGCTATAGAACCAGCGACGAAGCCCACTATTGCCTTAAAGACTACCAGTAGCATATTAACTGCAATGCCTACAGCACTGGTACGTATAATGGCTTGATTTCTATCTGTCATGATTTTAATTCTCTATACGAGATACAAAGGTAATATAAAATATCGCATGATGACTATTTTTTTTGTTTTTATTTTTCTTCCAGCTCATGCATTCTGTCATTCAGCCGGCAGAAAATCAAAACATTTTTCCGGGTGTTCTAACTCCTCCACCAGTCTGTCTACAGTAGTGCATGGCTTATATTTGGTAAAATCTGTTCCAGAATATCGGCTTCTTAAACGGGCTGCGCACTTTCTGGCAAACTCTTCATTACCATACTTCACCAAAAGCGCATAGAAGTTCTTGTCGTTTTTCTTATAATGATAGCGTGGGTTTTGCGTTTTCTTTTGCAGTATGGCATTCAGCTTTTCGATATAGTCATGCCGACCGATGCCCGCATTAAGAAATTCAAAATGTAAGTAATACCACAATTCAAAGGCCTCATTGGTCCACGCCGCCGCAAAGCCATAACGCTGGCAACGACGAATTGCCTCATTGAAGCCAGGATTACCATCTTCATCAAACACCACCCAGATGCGGTCGAAAGGCCTTCCCTCACTGGCTTCAAGCTTATCTCTCAGTCGTTTCGTTCCGTCTACAAGCGAGGAGGTGGACATACCAAGACCGTAAATTTCAAGATCGATGATCGACGATGACGAATGGTATTTGAGCAAAGTTCTGAAATAGTTGGGCTCGGTTTTTCCTCCCTCACAAACAATCAGAAAGCGGAATTTGTGCCTTAACCCACATTGCAGCGGATGATGGCATTGATTAGTTAAAAATGGTTATCTATCTCGTTAAAAAGGGTGTTTTGATCCCACAAATGCCCTCAAAACTATAAAAAACTCTAATATCCGGTGCTGTTTTGTTTCAACCTCTCAATGTGGTACACCCAAGGAGTTGGGATTCTCGGGATTTGGTATTATCTTTGCAACATGTTCATCA
>Ga0256406_1006351_pt1 | contig 11925 bp, 9 predicted proteins | sample RumenRJG_03DNA_FD_185986 | JGI IMG/M metagenome (GOLD analysis project Ga0256406, IMG submission 185986) | Bovine rumen microbial communities from Lethbridge, Alberta, Canada - RJG_03 | ecosystem: Host-associated > Mammals > Digestive system > Stomach > Rumen | place: Canada: Alberta | collected...
GGCGATTTCCGCCAGCGTCAGATTTTCATTATAATATAAGTCCAGGCAGTCTCTCTGCCTTTCCGTCAGAAGGGCCCCGTAACAATCGAGGAGCTCACTCTTCCGGACAATATTTTCTATAGACATAACATCACCACAACGTGAAATATTATAACAGGCGGCAAAAGGGCTGTCAAGTTTTTTTGCTTTACAGGTTTTTCTTTCCGGGTAACTTTATTTTTGAAATAGAAACTGCAGGATGAAATAACTTTTGTTTCGGGATGGTCGGGGCGGTCGGAGGTATCGGGATTGTCGGGAAGGTGGCGCCTTACGGCGCAATATATGTAAATATAAATTGCCCTGGATTGAGGAAGAAAAACTGCAGGATGATCAGACTTTTGTTTCGGAGCGGGCATGGAAGCGGCGCCATCGGCGCGAGATATGAGGAAATATTTTGAAATTTTCATTCAAAAGGTACATAAAATGACAATTTTTTTATTTTTTGTCGAAATGTGATATAATTTATTTAAAAATAGAATGACAATTTTTTCCGATTTTTGATGAAAGTGAGGTGGTGTCAGGATGTATGGTGAGTTTTTTTCAAGAACCGACCTGGGAGCAATGAAATCTCTGCGGGAAAGTTCTGTCAGTCAGGCCCTGTCCGGTCTCCTTGGCAAGGAATCGGTGATTCGGGTGGGAAGCAACCGGTATATGTGGAATCATGACGGCAAAAGCGTTTATCGTCCTTCCGTCTCACCGGAACTGGGTAAGCTTTCTTCTCTTCTGGAAAAGAAATATCCCCGGGCTGATTATATTCTCTGGGAAACGGGCATGCTTAACGAATTCCTGAATCATCAGCTGTCCAGGAATATCCTCATCCTCGATGTGGAGCCTATGCTGGCAGAATCCTTTTTCGAATTTCTGCACCCCTGTTATCCCGGTCAGGTTCTGTGCAAGCCGGACAGGAATGTACTTGAGACTTATCTCCCTATGGCCGGGATCATCATAAAGCGGCTGATTTCCCAATCTCCCCGCAGCCGCCGGAAGCCTCATGAAATCCGCCTGGAAAAACTGGCAGTAGACTTGTTTGCCGATAAAACGGTGAAAATGTTATACAGTCCTGCCGATTTACCGGATGCTATGGAAATCATGTTTAAAAATTACGCGATCGATGAGACCACCCTTTTCCGCTATGCCTCCCGGAGAGGTGCGAAAACGAAGCTGCTGGATTTCATTCACCGGGAAACCGGAATTCAACTGGCCACGGAGGTATTCCCATGATTTCAAAAGACAGTTTTTCCCTGGAACATATCCGTCAACTCCAGGCTTACAGCCATGGGGATCCCACCTTGATTGAACGGACCCTGTACGCCTTCGGTCTCCTCGAAGCCCTGGCCCGTACAGGGCTTCCTTTTCTTTTCAAGGGCGGGACCTGTCTCATTCTCCTTCTGGACAAGCCTATGCGTCTTTCTACTGATATCGATATCGTCGTACCTCCGGGGACAGATATCAATGAATATATCGCAAAAGCTGCAAAAATATTTCCATTCTCAGCCTTTGAGGAACAGATTCGTAAGGGGCATAACCGGATAGAAAAAAGACATTTTAAATTTCAATATGATTCACCGGTCAACCGCAGGCCTTTTTATATCCTGCTTGACGTTCTGTTTGAAGAAAATCATTACGCCAGGGTCATCCAAAAACCTGTGAGGAATGCCCTGTTTCTGATCAGTGATGAAGGGCCGGATCAGATTGTCTCAATTCCCGATGCCAACTGTATTCTGGGTGATAAGCTGACTGCTTTTGCCCCACACACTTCCGGCATTCCTTTCGGTATTGGAAAAGAAATGGAAATATTGAAGCAGATGTATGATATCGCCGCACTTCTGGACATAATGGATGATTTTTCTCTTGTCAGAAGGACATATCAGGATATCCTCCAGACCGAACTTTCCTATCGGGGACTGACCTGTACTGCTGGCGACTGTCTGAAAGACTCCATGGACAGTACTCTCTGCATTCTGAGCCGCGGCAAAATGAGCAGGAATGAATATGCCTGGCTGCAGGATGGAATCAGGCGGCTCGCCAGCCATGTCTTTGGCGAAAAATTCAATGGGGAAAAAGCCCTGAGAAAAGCGGCACAGGTTTTCCTGCTGACTGCCAATCTGCTTTCCGGCCAGAATACATATCATACCATTGACCCTTCCAAAGATTATTCCCGGGTTTCCCTTGGCGGAACGCCATTCAAAGTGCTGAATTACCTTGGCCGTCAAGATCTGGAAACTTTTGCCTACGTCTACGAAGCGGCACAGCTTTTGCTTTGAACCCCAATAAAACAAGCTGAACGAGATTATATATTTTGTTTCTTTCCCTATAGAAAACACCTGCCCATGATCTGCGTGATCAGGCAGGTGTTTTTATTTCATCAGAAAGAATGAATCAGATTCCATTCTCTCCGGCCAGTTTCTTTGCTGGGGGCTCGGAGATTTTTTCTTCTTTCCTGTCGGATTTCAGGGTGAAGGAACATGGCGCCCGGGATGGCCACGATCCAGAGAATCTGGAAGGCAGGCACGAGGCCAAAGGTATCGGCAGCCCAGCCGATGAGGGGAGTCACGAGTCCTCCGAAAGTCGTGGAGAGGCCCAGGGTGATGCCCGAGGCAAAGGGCATGACAGAAAGGGAAATCCCCGTCATGAGGATGCCCAGGGGCGCAACCCAGGGCTTGGAGACCTTATCCGCATAATACCCGAAGACAGGCTGGGCCACGGAGGAGAGAAGGATATTGGCAAAAGCAAGAGACCCTGCGTCCTGATAGGAAAGGCTGCAGGCAGAAATGAAATAAGGCAGCAGCGCCGGGATGGCTCCCTGGGCCCAGTCCACGGAGAAATGGCCGAGGGTGAAAAGATAAATGCGGGGATCGAAGCGATTCATGTGAATACCTCCTGGAATACCGTTTGCAACAGGCCGCAGAAAGACTCCTTTCCACCGATCTTCCCATAGGGCAGATCGCCCTGGACATGGGCTTCCGCCAGATCAGCCTCTTTGGGAAATATTTCAAAGAAAAAACAGGCCTCACCCCGAAAGAATACCAGGCCGCCCGGTCCTGAAAGAATTTCCCCGGCTCCCGAACCACGAATCACGGACCACGGACCACGGACCAACATTTCTCCTATTGATAAATATAAATCTTTTCAATAAAGGCGATATAAATATGTATTTTATAATATAAGCGGTGTTTGTTTTCGAATATTTCAAAAGGAGAAACCTATGAAGAAATCCATTCTTGCTTTGACTCTGGCCGCCATGATTTCGGGCGGCACCGTATTTGCTGCCGATGCGCCTCGGGACAATTTCTACTGGCTGGGCCAGATCAATAAGGCTTCGGATATCGTCAATACGTCCGAAGGCCTTCTGACGCCGGAAGAAGGAAGAAATATCGCCCAGGGCATCCGGAAAGTCCTCGCCGACGGGTCCCGTCCCGGCGCACCCCGGCCGGCCAATGTAGTGGCTTTCGAACCCTACCTCATCAAGGCCGCAGGCCCCCAGGTGACGAAAATCCATGCAGGCCGCTCTTCCCAGGATATGCTGACCACTGTCGGCATCATGGAGCAGCGGGAACACCTGCTGGACATGGCAAAAGAACTGAATAAAGTGCAGGCCGACCTCATCCGTCTGGCTGAGGAAAATAAGGAAACCGTCATTCCGAACTATACGAATGGCGTCCAGGCCCAGCCGAACAGCCTTGCCCATTACCTCATTGCCTATGCCAATGCCTATAACCGGGACATGCAGCGGACCCGCGAATATTTTGCCCGCCTGAACCGCTCCCCCATGGGCTCCACCGTTTTAAACGGCACAGGCTGGCCCCTCAATCGTGACCGCATGGCCGCCTATCTGGGATTTGACGGCCTCGCCTACAATACCTACGATGCAGGCCAGGTCTTCCCCCAGGAAGCGCCCATCGAAACGGGAGGCATCACGAACTGCATTGCCATCCATACCACCTCTTTCATCGAAGAAATCATGCAGCAGTACGCCCAGCCCCGTCCCTGGATTCTTTTGAAAGAGGGCGGTGGAAATACCTATGTTTCCTCCGCCATGCCCCAGAAGCGGAACCCGGGCATCCTGAATTCCTGCCGCGGCGATGCTTCCACCCTTCTCGGCATGAGCATGGAAGCCGCTTTCCGCTCTCACAATATCCCTGCCGGCATGGCTGACGGACGGCTGAACGGAAGACGCGACCTCATGCCCCAGGGAACCAAAGTCCTCTCCGGCCTGGACAGAATACTCAATAACCTTGTCATCAAACCGGAACGGTCTCTGGAAGAGCTGGACCTCGACTGGACCTGCTCCCAGGAAATCGCCGATGAACTCATGAAAAATCATGGCATCCCCTTCCGCACGGGCCATCACTTTGCCAGCGAAATCGTGACCTATGCAAGGGCCAACAACATCACCCCGAAAGACTTCACCTACGACAAAGCCCAGATGGTCTATGAGAAACTTGCCAAAGACGATCCCGTCCTGCCAAAGGCATTCCCCATGACCGAAGATGAATGGAACCATGCCAAAGACCCCGTGGCCATCATCCACAATAGAAAGGTCAAAGGCGGCCCCCAGCCCGCTGAACTGGAAAAGATGATTTCCATGGCAAAGAATGACCTCGCTGACAACGAAAACTGGGTATCCCGGCAGGAAGAAAAACTGGCTGCTGCGGAGAATAAGCTCAATGGGGATTTCCAGGAAATGCTGAAATAATTGTTGTCAGGCTTTTTCTGATGACCTGAGTCACTATCGGTTTTCGTGAGTTAGCCTCACCACGACATGAACCTGTATACCCAGACTCACACGATCGTGGTTCGTGGTTCGTGATTCGGGTTGTCAGACTCATGTCAATGGTTTGAGTCATTTGCAGATTGTGAGTCAGCCTCACCGCGGCTTGAACCTGTATACCCAGACTCACGCGATCGTGGTCCGTGGTTCGTGATTCGGGTTGTCAGGCTCCTGTCAATGACCTGAGCCAATTGCAGGTTTCGCGAATCAGCCTCATCAGGACTTGAGCCAGTATTTCCCGGCTCAAGCATCATGGTCCATGGTCCGTGATGGTATAGCAAAATAATTCTATTTATAAAAATAGCAGCGCTTTATACTGCTCTGCCGCACCTTCACTTATCACTTATCACTTTTTCCACCAATAACAAAAAGCTGTACAGTCTCATTTTGACTGTACAGCTTTTTTGCTGACTGCTAACTGCTAATGGCTAGCGGCTAACGGCTAACTGCTAACTGCTAACGGCTAACAACTAATCACTCTTCTTCATTCTCATCATCTTCTGCGGAAAGCACGTCGATGGAGGCGATTCTGTCTCCTTCTTCGAGTCTCTGGAGGATGACACCCTGACCGCCTTTGGATTTCTTGGAAAGGATCTGGCTTGCTTTTGTCTTGATGGTGATTCCCTGTTCAGATACGCCTACCAGTTCATCTTCATCGTCTGCTGCCACAAGGGCTACGACTTCAAATCCTTTCTTGAAATTCCGGACACCGGAACCGTTTCTGCCCTGGAGTCTGTAGGCGCTGGCTTCATTTCTCTTCGCATTGCCGTCGGCGGAAATGGTGAAAATGTCTTTTTCGTCTGCAATGACACCACCTACGACTTCATCTCCTTCTCCCAGACGGATGCCATGGACTCCGGCAGCTGCCCGTCCCATGGGCCTGATTTCTTCGGTGGAGAAGCGGATGGCCATGCCCAGTTTCGTGCCGAGGATGATATCTTCATCACCCCGAATCTGGAGGACCTGGGCCAGTTCGTCTCCTTCATTGAGGCGGACTGCGATAAGGCCGTTCTTATTGATATTTTTATATTCCGAAATTTCCGTCTTCTTCACATAACCAAGCTTCGTGACCATGAGAAGGAATTTCGTATCTTCCCCGGCTGCATCAATATCGAGGAGTTCCGTCACCCTTTCTCCGGAGGAAAGGCTGGGGATGTAATTGATGATGGCGCTGCCCCTTGCGGTGCGGGAAGATTTTGGCAGATCCACGGCGGTCTTCATGTAGACTTTGCCTTTATTCGTGAAGAAAAGGATCCGGTTATGGGTGGATGTATTGAGGAGTTTCCATACATAGTCTCCATCCTTCATCTTCATGCCCGAAACGCCGCGGCCTCCCTTCCGCTGTACCCGGATATCCGAGGAATCCATGCGTTTGATGTAATTCTGTTTCGTCATGGTAATGGTCATGGGTTCATCGGGGACAAGATCGGTGATATCGAAATCATCCTGGGCTTCGGCGATTTCAGTTCTTCTGTCATCACCGAAATTGGCCTTTTCATCCTGCAGTTCTTCTTTCACCACGCCCATGATCTTGTCCCTGCTGGAGAGCAGGTCTTCCAGGTAAGCAATCGTTTCTTTCACGTCCTTATAGTCCGCTTCCAGTTTGTCCCGTTCGAGACCGGTCAGTCTTCTGAGGCGCATATCGAGGATGGCGAGGGACTGTTTCTCGGAAAGGTCGAATTTGGACATCAGTGCGTCTTTCGCGATGGTATCGGTGCGGGATTCGCGAATCGTATGAATCACTTCATCGATATGGTCGAGGGCGATGAGCAAACCTTCCAGGATATGGGCCTTCGCTCTTGCCTTGTCCAGTTCGAACCGGCTTCTTCTCGTAATGACTTCTTCCTGATGTTTCAGGTAGTAATACAGAATCTGCTTCAGATTGAGGATTCTCGGATGACCGTCTACCAGGGCCAGCATGATGGCGCCGAAGTTCACCTGCATCTGGGTATGCTTGAACAGATTGTTCAGCATGATTTCCGGACTCACGTCGGCCCGGAGTTCGATAGCAATCCGCATGCCCGTGCGGTCTGATTCATCGCGAAGCATGGTGATGCCGTCCAGCACTTTCTGACGCTGGAGGTCGGCGATGGAGGAAATAAGACGGGCTTTGTTCACCTGGTACGGGATTTCCGTAACCACGATACGATGCTTGCCGTGAGGCATTTCTTCTATTTCCGTCTTGGCCCGGACCGTGATGGAGCCCCGGCCCGTGCGATAGGTATCCTCGATGCCCCGATGGCCAAGGATGATGCCGGCCGTCGGGAAGTCCGGCCCTTTGATGTATTTCATCAGTTCATCCACGGAAATCTCCGGATTGTCAATCATGGCGCAGCAGCCATCGACGACTTCTCCCAGATTGTGGGGCGGAATATTGGTGGCCATGCCGACGGCAATGCCGTAAGACCCGTTCACAAGAAGATTCGGGATGCGGGACGGGAGGACCACCGGTTCCTGGAGGGAACCATCGTAGTTCGGCATGAAATCGACCGTATTCTTGTCGATGTCCCGGAGCATTTCGAGGGTGATCTTTGCCATGCGCATTTCCGTATAACGCATAGCTGCCGGGGAATCGCCATCTACGGACCCAAAGTTGCCGTGACCGTCCACCAGCATGTAACGGGTGGAGAAATCCTGGGCCATGCGGACCGCCGATTCATAAACGGCCGTATCGCCATGAGGATGAAATTTACCGAGCACGTCGCCCACGATTCTGGCGGACTTTTTATAAGGCTTGTTCGGCAGCATGCCTGCTTCATTCATGGCATAGAGAATGCGGCGGTGCACCGGCTTCAGCCCATCCCTTACATCCGGAAGCGCACGGGTGACGATGACACTCATGGCATAATCGATGTAGGAATTCTTCATCTGCCCCTCGAGAGGGGTATTGACGATTTTACCTTCTTTCCAATCCATAAGGACTCCTTGATTCAAAAAAAATAAGACCCGAAAGCCCCGGGTCCTATGGGAACTCTGGAAATATTATACCATAAAATGGCTCCAAAAGCCATTTAAGGCACTTTTTGAACGATTTTGAAAATAATTATACGAAGTGGAAATATCGTTTGAGAGGAAATGGAGGCATTTTACGGTACGTGGTATGAGATGGCTGATGTCCCAAAAACTTCATTGAGGAAGTTCTCAGTTCTCAGTTATCAGGGAAGGAGGGCACGCATCAAATTGAATGGCGGGCCATTTTTTATATCTCATTCTCATTGACAATGTATAAATTTTATATAAAAAGCCGCTCCCTATGTGACGGCCCACCACAACTGAGAACTGATAACTAATAACTGATAACTATATTGCCAAATGTTTTTAAAGAAGAAAATACTGTTTTCTGTAAATCTTTATTTTTTGAAGTTCTCAGTTATCAGTGGTCAGTAATCAGGGAAGCTGCCATAAGTCAGAAACCATGAAACGCTGCCCAACCCTATCCGCCTTCCGGGTACGATGGAAACTTTCAATTTATCTTTCACCCCGCCCGGGCTTCCCCATCAATCACTCGCGGCCCATCAGGGCAGCCACCTCCACGGACCACGGATCACGGACCACGGACCACGACAGGCACAAGTGACTTCATTCATAGCCCCGGCACAATTTTGATACCGAATGGTCTTTCACCCCGCCTGAGTAAATCCCCATATTAACTCGCGGCCCATCAGAGCCGCCACCTTCAAGAGCCACGAGACACGAGACACGAATCACGACAGGCAAAAGTGGCTTCATTCATGGCCCCGGCACAATTTTGATACCGAATGGTCTTTCACCCCGCCTGAGTAAATCCCCATAATAACTCGCGGCTCATCAGAGCCGCCACCTTCACGAGCCACGAGACACGAATCACGAATCACGACAGGCAAAAGTGGCTTCATTCATAGCCCCGGCACAATTTTGTTACCGAATGGTCTTTCACCCCGCCTGAGTAAATCCCCATAATACTCGCGGCCCATCAGGGCCGTCACCTTCACGAGCCACGAGACACGAGACACGAATCACGACAGGCAAAAGTGACTTCATTCATAGCCCCGGCACAATTTCATTACTGAATGGTCTTTCACCCCGCCTGAGTAAATCCCCATAATAACTCGCGGCTCATCAGAGCCGCCACCTTCACGGACCACGGACCACGAATCACGACAAGCACAAATGACTCCATACACAGCCCCCACAGAAAGCAAAAAATTATTTCCCTCCCCATCTTTTTTTCTTTGTCCATTTTTTATATAATGAATCTGTGTACTCGCTAAATTGCTAAGGATGTGTGACTATGAAAAAACTGGCACTTTTACTGACTGCCATCATTATACTGATTGCCGGCGGATTCTTTATCTTCGTTCACTTCATCAGTGGGGGCCCCTGGCAGGGCACCTGGTGGGGCGTACAGGATGCAGGAATCAACTGGTCCGGCGACAATATCAGAAATCTCGAAACCATTACCTTTACAAAAAATGAAGACGGCACCATCGACGTGGACCATAAAGTCCAGCAGGGAAGCCGTGAAGTGAATGGATCCCTGGCAGGCACGGGCGTCATAGACGGTGGCCGTCTTGTAGTCACCCCGAAAAACGGGGGCAAGGACCTCGCTATTTCCTACAGCACCGTCTCCAAAACCATGGATACCCCCTTCACCAATGCCGACGGCTCCACCGTCACCCTCCAGCCCCTGACAGAGGAAAATAACGACGAAATGGAACAGATCCGGAGCGAAATCGTACAGATCTCCCAGAAACCGGAGAATAAGATCGATACCACGCTGTCCTCCGCGAAGAGCTGATTGTTTGAGAGCCGTTAGCCTTTAGCCGTTAGCTGTTAGAAAAAGCCATAGGTGGAAAGTTATCAGTTCACAGTTCAGAGTGATTGTGGACCCGCATCAGAAATTGATGGCGGGTCCTTTTTATATGGTTTTAAAGCAGTTTTGAATTCATTCATGACAACTGAAAAAGTAAAATCGATGAAAATCTTTCAAAAGTGAATAGTTTAACGAAATTCTAATGATACAAAATGAATTTTTTTCTACTATATGTATAGGAAGCAAAAAGAACGAGGCCTCGGGCCGAGCTCCAACCGATCCGCCAGGCGCCATGAAATTTCAAGCGAATCCGGAGCAAAACCCACGTGTTCTTAGAGCTTTCCAATCCTCGAGGAAAATCAGAATTTCCTATGTTGTTAAAAAAAATGAAATACTCCCCTCCGATACGATTCAGAAACGGCCACCTCGCTGCGTACCAAGTCACGGGAAGCATATCCCAATGCGGGAATGACTGCTGCCGAATTGACAGGTAAGACCGAAACTCCGGACATCGAACGATTCCTCGCACAGGTTGAAGGGCTTTTGGTTTTGAACTATCAGCCATTGGCTATTTGCCGTTGGCAAAAGCCAATAGTTAACGGGTATCAGTTTGCAATTATCATTTTAGAGTGTCCCGGGACCCGCATCAGAAATTGATGGCGGGTCCTTTTTATATGGTTTTCCCCAGCAAAAAGTCCGCCTCACTGACTGAATCGGACCACATTTACTGATCACTAAGAACTGCTAACTGATAACTATACTTATCTCCTGTGAAATGTAATAATCACCAGTTCTCTGGGGCAGGAGAATCGGAAGGGGAACCAGCTGGCGCTGCCTCTGGAGACATAGCCGGGATGAGTACCGTCGGAGTAAAGGCCCCGGGTGAATTTGAAGGGAGTGATGATGGGTTTCCCGAAAAGGCCGAACTGGGTGCCGTGGGTGTGACCGGTGAGGGTCAATATGGCTCCTCTCGCAAAGCCTTCGTCGATGAAGGAGGAGTTATGGGCAAGGAGGATGACCTTGGCGTCCTTTGGAATGCCTTCGAAGGCCCATTCGGTCATGTCTTTCCGCTGGCGCTTAAAGGCTGCGCTTCTTTCTCCCCTGACCCAGGGATAGTCCACGCCGGCCACGTAGATGGACTCTCCCATGCGGGTGAGCCGCAGGTGTTCGTTTTCGAGAAGTTTCACCGGCGTCTGATTCAGGAATCCATGGATATAGGCCTGGCCGCGATAATATTCGTGATTCCCCCAGACGTAAATGATGCCGTCCGCGAATTCGTCATATTTCTCTGAAAGGATTTCTGCGGTTTCCGGCATGTACCGTACGTCGTCGATGAGGTCTCCCGTGAAGAAGACGACCTGGGCTCCCTCGGCTTTTGCCCGGTCAAATTCGTGGGGCAGATCGGAATAGCGGAAATAGGGTCCGATGTGGGTATCCGTGAGCTGAGCGGCTTTGTAGCCGTCAAAGGCTTCGGGAAGTCCTTCCACATAGACGTCCAGGTACTCCGTCACTTCCCGCCGGTTGCCATCGATAGCGCCATAGATACCGATGAAAAGGGCTGCCAGGAGGACGAGATATGAAATCTTCTGAACCGGTTTTTTCCATTTTTTAGGGATCGTGAGGAAGGGAAGAATGATATAGGGTGGAAATAAAACGATCTGGGTCACCATGAGGCCGCAGAAAAGATAGCCCAGCCACAGGGACCAGGTGCCCAGACCATCATAGCCCTTCGCATACCACACAAAGTACCCCGCCGAGACAAGGCCCATGAGAAATCCCCCAAAGGTATAGCGGAAGAAATTCCGTTTCCTCATGATGAGCGCAAAAAGAGAACCATTCAGGAGACCCAGAATGGAAAAGATCATAAGAATCATGCGCTCGAACATGGGGGACTCCTTTCGGGGGAACTGACATTTCTGATGATGGGTAATGGGTAATAGACGTTAGCTGTTGAATCGGGGTGCGGGATGCGGGATGCGGGGTGCGGGAAGGTGTGCCGCTGATGCGGCACGAGTATTTATGGGGACTGTACACAGGCGGGGGATTTACGGCAGCGATAGTAATAAACTGAAAAGGAAGCTGTAGGTGTACTGACTTTTGAATCGGGATTTTCGGGGCGGTTGGCGGTATCGGGGTTGTTGGGAAGGTGTGCCGCTGATGGGCCGCGAGTTTATATGGGGAATTTGCACAAACCCTGCGGGCAGCGGTAGAACAACCTCTCAGTCTGCTCCGCAGACAGCTCCCCAGGCTCGGGGAGCTGGTGACCGATAGGATGGAAATACCTTTCAGTCAAATGGCATGCTTATGAATGGGTGAAACAGCG
>Ga0256406_1006352_pt1 | contig 11920 bp, 10 predicted proteins | sample RumenRJG_03DNA_FD_185986 | JGI IMG/M metagenome (GOLD analysis project Ga0256406, IMG submission 185986) | Bovine rumen microbial communities from Lethbridge, Alberta, Canada - RJG_03 | ecosystem: Host-associated > Mammals > Digestive system > Stomach > Rumen | place: Canada: Alberta | collected...
TGAGTGAGGGAAAGATCCAGCAGATCGGCACGCCCGAGGATGTCTACAACGAGCCGAAGAACGCCTTTGTCGCAGACTTCATCGGAGAGAGCAACATCTTCTCCGGCATCATGACGGGAAAGAAGAAGGTCCGCTTCTGCGGCGGGGAGTTCGACTGTGTGGATGACGTTGCAGAGGGCACGCACATCACGGCAGTTGTGCGCCCGGAGGATGTAACGCTCTCCTCCCCGGAGAAGGGCATGATCACCGGTGTCGTCACCAGCGTCATCTTCAAGGGCATCCACTACGAGATCGCGGTCCAGTCCGGCAAGAACGAGATGGAGGTCAAGTCCATCCAGGCGCCGAAGATCGGCGAGAAGGTCGGCATGTCCATCGAGCCCGACGGGATTCACATCATGATCGCAGAGGACCACACGAACCGGTTCCTCGTGGACATCAACAGCGACTACCGCCTCGAGTACAACGGAAAGCTCCTGCACGCCTCCCTGACCAAGCTGATCCGGGGCGGAAAGCGCCTCGATGACGGCACCATCGTCGATGAGAACGGCGACACCCTGGACCTTGCAAAGACCAAGATCGAGGCCTCGATCCAGCCCCAGGACATCGACATGACCGATGATGCGGAAGAGGGCCTTGTGGAGGGCAACATCTCGAACCTGATCTACCAGGGCGATCACTACAGCTATGTCATCCACACGGATCTGGGACAGGACTTTGTCGTCTACGACGAGGATCTCTGGAACATGGGCGACCGGGTCGGCCTTGTCATGCCCACCGAAAAGATGTCGTTTGCGCTGAAGAAGCAGGGGAGGTAAAACATGAAGTTTACGAGAAAGAGCCTGTGCATCCCCTATGCGCTGTGGCTTGGCCTGTTTGTGGTGGCACCCCTTGTCGTCCTGTTCTACTATGCCTTCACCGACGGCACCGGTGCGTTTACGCTGTCCAACCTGACCGGGTTCTTCACGGATCCCAATGCCCTCGGAACGCTTGTCTACAGCTTTGCGATCGCCATCGTGACGACGGCGGTATGTCTGCTTCTTGCGTACCCGACAGCCTACATCCTGGCGACGGGAAAGCTCAAGGAGAGGCAGGGCGTCATCCTGATCTTCGTGATGCCGATGTGGATCAACTTCTCCCTTCGCATCACAGCCCTGAAGGAGCTCCTCGATGTCATCGAGGGGAACCTGGCGATGTACCCGTTCCTGAACGCGGTGATCGGCATGACCTATGACTTCCTGCCGTTTATGATCCTGCCGATCTACACGACGATCATGCGGCTTGACCCCGCCTACATCGAGGCGGCAAATGACCTCGGGGCAAACAATAAGGATGCGTTCTTCAAGGTTACGCTTCCCCTGTCTATGCCCGGGATCATGAGCGGCGTATCCATGGTCTTTCTCCCCGCCATGACCAACTACGTGGTGCTGGACATGCTGTACAACTCGACCTACATCATGGGCTCTCTCATCGGGTCCTACTTCTCCGCCTACAACTGGAACGGCGGATCCATGATTGCCCTGATTCTCCTCGGCATCATCTGCCTGTTTACGCTCCTTGGCGGCAGTGATGGGGAGGAGACCAAAGCAAGAGGAGGTGCCCTGCTGTGAAAAAGATTGTACGTCCTTTGTTTCTTGGCATCATGCTGCTGTTTATGTACCTGCCGATCCTGATCCTTGCGGTCTACAGCTTCACGGACTCCACGCAGATCGGTGCCATCCACGGCTTCTCCTTCCACAACTACGTGACGCTGTTCACGACGCCGGAGCTTCTGCACATGATCCTGGGGACGCTCCTTCTTGCCTTTGGCTCTGCCGTGCTTGCAACGATCCTCGGGACCCTTGGTGCCATCGGCTCGTTCTATTCGAAGGAGCGGACCGGAAAGGTGATCGGCCTCTTAAACGAGGTGCCTGTCGTCAATGCCGATGTGGTCACCGGCTTTTCGATCTGCATCCTCCTCGTTGTGGCCTTCCAGATCAGCAAGGACACCTTCCTCCCGCTTGTCGTGGGACATGTGACGCTGTCCGCGCCGTTTGTGTACCTTGCGGTCATGCCAAAGATCAAGCAGATGGATCCTTCCCTCTATGAGGCAGCCCTGGACCTCGGGGCAAAGCCCATGACGGCCATGCAGAAGGTGGTGATCCCGCAGATTGTCCCGGGTATCGTCTCTGGCTTTGGCCTTGCCGTCACCCTCTCTCTGGATGACTACTTCATCGCAACCTACACGAAGCCTGCGACCTTTGATACGATCAGCACCTATGTCGTCAACGCGACGAGGGGTGCCCAGACGACCATCAAGACCGCGCTCTGGGCGCTGTCCACGGTGATCTTCCTTGTGGTGGTGCTGGCGGTAGTGCTCATGAACCTGCGCAGCAAAGCGCAGGGAAAGGAGGAGAGGGTTGAAAAGATCGCATAAGCTGACCGCCGTCATGACGGCACTTGCTCTGGCCGCGGGCCCTGCCTTTCCCGCGTTTGCATCTGTCAGTACAGCTCCCGAACCGGGAAAGACCGTGACGCTGCGCGTCTGCAACTGGGAGGAGTACATCGACACCGGGGACTGGGGAGAGGAGGAGACCATCGACCTTCCCAGCGGAGACATCCGCGGCGACAACTCGATGGTCGAGGACTTTGAGCAGTGGTACTACGAGACCTACGGCGTAAAGGTAAAGGTGGAGTACTCCACCTTTGGAACGAACGAGGATCTCTACAACATGCTGACCCTCGGGGACACCTACGATCTCATCTGCCCCTCGGAGTATATGTTCATGAAGCTGATGGATGAGGGACAGCTGGTGCCCCTGTCCGATCACTTCTTTGACACCGCGGATGAGAACAACTACTACATCCGCGGCGTCTCCCCCTATCTCGAGAACATCTTTCAGACCCAGGAGCGGAACGGGGAGCCCTGGGCAAAGTACGCGGCGGGCTACATGTGGGGCGTGACGGGCATCGTCTACAACCCGGATGTCGTGACGAAGGAGGAGGCCTCCACCTGGAAGATCTTCAGTGATCCGAAGTTCTACCGGCAGGTCACGATCAAGGACAATGTCCGGGACAGCTACTTTGCGGCGGTCGGTGCGATCAAGAGTGATCTTCTGACCTCCAGCGGGTTCCTTGCGGACCCGGACTACCACGAAAAGCTGGAGGAGGAGATGAACGACACCTCCCCGGAGATGGTGCAAAGGGTGCAGGACTGGCTCCAGGGCGTAAAGGACAACGTCTATTCCTTTGAGACGGACTCCGGCAAGGCGGACATGATCACCGGCAAGGTGGTTGCTAACTACCAGTGGTCCGGAGATGCGGTCTACACGATGGACCAGGCGGATGAGGACGGCTACACCCTGAATTTTGCGGTGCCGAAAGAGAGCACCAACATCTACTTCGACGGCTGGGTGATGTTAAAGCGCGGCATCGGAGACGATGCGGCAAAGCAGCAGGCAGCAGAGGCCTTCATCAACTTCCTCTCCCGGCCGGACAACGCCATTCGGAACATGTATTACATCGGCTACACCTCCTTCATCTCCGGCGGGGAGGATGAGAGGATCTATGACTACCTCAAATGGAACTACGCGGCGCAGGAGGGAGATACCGATACGGTGGACTACAACCTCGACTACTTCTTTGAGGGCGAGGGGAAGGATGACGGAAAGTATGTCTTCAAGGCGCCGGCAGATTCCATTGACCGGCAGCTCTCTGCGCAGTATCCTGGCATGGACGTGATCCAGCGCTCCAGCATCATGCGCTGCTTTACGCCGGAGGAGAGCAGGCTCACCAACCAGATGTGGGTGAATGTGCGCTGCTATAACCTGAAAAAGCTCCCCCCTGCGGGCTGGATTCTGGTCGTGGCCTTTGTCGGCGCGGTGGTCTATGCCGCAGTCCAGAAGGGCAGGAAGAAGCACCACAGGAGTGAGGCGGCAAGAAGACAGCTTGCAAGAAAGAGCAAGGACTGAGCAGTCAGAAAAGACATAAAGAAGGAAAGGCCGTCCCAACCGGGACGGTTTTTTCCTATTCGGAAGAAAAGATGTTGTATACTCTCTACATACCGTAATCAGACCGTGTAGAGAAACAGGACGGGTGATCAGATGAAAGTTGGAACAGAGCGCGTGGCCATATTTCCGGAGAATGGAAAAGCGTGGGGAGAAACCCTTCTCTTCAGCGCTTTGTTTGCTGCGGGGTACATGCTATCCTGCAAGATCTATACCAAGGGACTCTGGTCCCTTCCGCAGGACTGCTACTTCATTCCGATGAATGCGGGGCTGGCGATCCGCTTTGTTCTGATGTTTGTGCTCTCCTTTTTTGTTCTCTGCATGACACGGGTGATGCAGAGGCGCATTGCTGAGCGGAGCAGAAGAAAGAAAAAGGAGATGGCGGCAGTACCGGCTTTCCGGGCATGGCTTCTGGCCTTTGCGGTGATGTTTCTCCTCTGGCTTCCCTACCTCCTGTCGCACGATCCGGGCGGGATCTTCTCAGACACCCAGTCCGCCTTCCGGGAAGCACTGGCGATGGACACGGAGGGGTGGCACGGTATCTACAATCACAACCCGATCCTCTACACGCTGATCATCCGGGGGATGATCCTTATCAGCCGCCGGTTTTTTGACGGCTCTCTGCAGACAGCGGTAACGCTCCTTACCTGGTTCCAGTACCTGCTCATGTGCGCCGTGATGGCGGGGCTTCCCGCTTTTCTGGCAAAGCGGGGAGCATCAAGGCTGTTCTTCTGGGGGATCACACTGTTTTCCGGGCTCTTTTCCCTCTACCCCCTCTATGCAGTCAGCAACTGGAAGGACACCATGTTCGGGGTATACATCTATTGGTACCTCCTGTGCCTTTTGGAGTATCTGTATCCCGTAAAGTCTGAGCGGGAGTATCCGGGCAGAACCTGGTACCTCTGGTACTTTGCCTCTGCCATGCTGGTCTGCTTTGGCAGAAACAACGGGAAGTACATCGTATATGTGATCACAGCAATCCTTTTTATCCATGCCCTGCACAGATGGAGGAAGGCAGGAAAGCTGCCAAAGAGCGACAGGAGAGAGTCGAAAAGGGAAGAAAAAGGAGAAAAAAGGAGGAAAGCTTCACATCTCATAAAAAGAGGGCAACGTCCCTTCTGGCGGAGCTTTTGCTTCTTGTGGTGATTGTACAGGGGATTACAGGGCCTCTCTATGACTCCATGGACTACAACCGGGACAACACGACAGAGAGTGTCGGCGTCATCATGCAGCAGATGGCAGCAGTGGAGTATTATGGTGGGGTGATGACAGAGGAGAATGAGTCCTTCATGGGCATGCTCCTTCCGGAGGATGTCATCCGGGAGCACTACATTCCGATGCTGTTTGATCCGCTGAAGATTTCCGATGACTACATCACGCTCCAGAGCTATATCATCGACATGTACCCCGTGCGGTTTCTGAAGAACTACCTGACCATGTTTTGGAATAACCCGATGATTTGCCTGAAGGCGTGGCTGCTGGAGACTGCGGGGTTCTGGACCTGGAACATCGAGGATGACGACGATGTTGCGATCCTTGGCCCCATGGAGAACTGTGACTATGACATCACCCAGACCGATTATCTTGGCAGATGGACGGGGATGGACGTGAGGGGCATTCTGAACGGGACAGTACTCTGGAAGGGCGGCGGTGTTTATTTCTGGATCATGCTTTACACCCTGTATGTCTGCCTGTGCAGAAGGGACAGAAAGGGCATGCTGATTCTGCTTCCGGGATTTTTGCTGTGGCTTACGATCATGGCCGCCACCCCGATCGCGCTGTGCCTTCGCTATATCTTTGTGCTGGTGATGTACCTTCCTGTAGAGATTGTGCTCTTCTTTCAGACGGGAGCACATCCAGATGGTTTGGAGCAAACATGAATATCAAGACAAGAAAACTTACCTTTGGCGCCATGGTGGCTGCCATCTTTGGCGTACTGCTTTTGTTAAACCGGCAGAGCGGAGGACTCTTCAGTGACCTGTTCCTCTTCATCCTGCCGATCCCGATGACGGCCTATTCTGCCCTCTACGGCGGAAAGTCTGGCTTTCCGGTCTTTATCTGCATGGCCTTCCTGTCCTTTTTCTGCGGGGACTACAGCTCCTTCTTCTATGCGATCTGTGAAGCCTTCACGGGCTGGGTGTTCGGCACCTGTCTCAACCAGAAGCGGGATCCCGGAAAGACGATGCTCCTTCTCATGGCAATTCAGGCAGCAGTGGAGGTGATCAGCGGCGTTGTCCTCGCAGGACTGTTCGGTCTGGACGTGTCAACCACGATTAAGGAGATGCAGACGCAGCTCGTGGATGCAGTGAGCAAGTCGGCAGCCCTGCAGGGGCAGGATGCGGATCAGATGGTGCAGGCGGTGACGAAGATGTTCTCGACGGAGTTTCTGTTCCGCCTGTACGTGATCTCCATGGTCTTCCTGGGCGTACTCCAGGGCTTTGTGATCTATGAGCTCTCTCTGATCATCCTGCGCAGGCTTCGCTTCCCGGTGCAGAGGCCAAAGCCGGTCAGCACCTTTTACCCTGCAAAGTGGACCGGATATCTGGGTATTGGACTCTTCTTCCTGTACATGTTCACCTCATCGGCGGCCGCATCGGGCGGCAGCACACTGATCAGCGCTGCCCAGACCGCCGGGATCTGCGGGTATCTGTATCTTGTGGTCTTTGGATTCGTCGGAGCGCAGCAGTACCTGACAAGGGTTCTTGGCTGGGCTAAGGTTGCGGGAATCCTGATCCCGCTCCTTCTAATCTTTATGATCCCCTTTGTTCTGGTCTTTGTGGGATTCGATTACATCTCCCTCTCTCTCCATACGCGCATCGACCAGGGATATGAGGAGCGACAGAAGCACACGCCGGTGAAGAGATAGCCGGCGTGCAGTTGCCAGGTATCCAGGGTATGATAATGAGCCGGGAACGCGGAGATAAGGATCAGAGCCTGTAAGATCCTGAGAGGAGGATGTATGAGTAGTCTGGAAAAAAAGATCCGGGTGCTGTTTATCGGGAATTCCCACACCTACTACAATGACATGCCGGAGCTGTTCCGGGAGCGGGCGGAGCGGGATGGCTTTGCCTGTGAGGTCACGATGCTGGCTCACGGGGGCTGGCGTCTGTCCCAGCATGCAAAGGAGCCGGAGGTTTCCTTCAACATCCGCTATGGGAACTATGATTATGTCGTTCTGCAGGAGCACGCCCATCCCTTCGTGCCCTTTGCGGAGTATCAGACAAGTGTCTCCACCCTGACGGACTGGATCCGGGCAGTAGGGGCGGTGCCGGTATTGTATCTCACCTGGGCAAAGAAGAGCGAGCAGGAGAAGCAGAAGGAGATGACAGAGGCAGCGGAGAGGATGGCGGCAGAAACAAGCGCCCTCCTTGCCCCTGTGGGAGAGCACTGGTGGGAATACCAAAAGGCGCATCCCGATGCGGCGTTCTACCAGAAGGACGACGCCCACGCGACAAGGGCGGGCTCCGTCTTTGCAGCGATAGAGATCTGGAACACCATCCGGGAGGACATCCAGAAGAAGGCAGAACAGGTCACAGGAATAGCAGAAACAGGAAAGGAGACCACATGAAGCGGGAGAAGATCGCCTGCAGCTGTCACAATGTATCCTATGGGAAGATCATCGATGCGGTGCACGCCGGGGCGGACACGGTGGAGAAGATCGGAGAGGCAACCGGTGCCGGAACCGGCTGCGGCAAGTGCAGGGCGTTCCTTGCGTCCTTCCTGCAGGATATGAAGCGTTTCCCGGAGGACTATCAGTAATCCATGCAAAGGCAGCAGGACACTGGGACGGAGCGAAATTGGTGACGCAGAAAAGGCATGTCAGACGGGTGAAGAAACCCTGCCGGCATGCCTTTTGCCGATCTGATTGGATTTCCGGTGTTGAAGAGAAGCGCCAGAGTTAAAGACAGAAGGACGAAGGCACGGTGGGAGCATAGGACTTTCCTCACCCGGCAATCGGGGAGGCCCCTGTCTTGGAGGTATGGAGCGCATTCAGCGCGGGATCCTTACCATCCTGGGAGAGTGGTGCAAACTCGCTGATCCTCTCGTCATCCTCATCGGCACTCAGCGGGACAGCCCGCTGCTCCACGCTGGTGGAGAATACAATCAGGGTCTTGGTCCTGCCAAACTGCTGCAGTTCGTTGATGAAGTGATCGAGCTGCGGTGTGCTCTCAAAGAAGACCTCGATCAGCATCGAGTAGTCGCCGGTCACGCAGTTGCACTCCACCACGTTGGGGACAGACTTGATGAAGGGATAAAACACCGGCTTGTCCGTGGGATCCAGCTCCAGACAGATAAAAGCCTTGATGCGGTAATTCAGCACCATGGGGTTGATCTGGGCGTGGTAGCCGGTGATGACGCCCTCCCGTTCGAGGCGCTCGATTCTGGCTGCGACAGAGGGGGAGGAGAGAAAGACCTCCTTGGCGATCTCCTTCAAGGATGCCCGGGCGTTCTTCTGCAGCATATCGATGATGATCCGGTCGATCTTGTCCAGCTTTTTCATTGATGTCTACCTCTTTTGCTAATCCTTTGAAACACAACAAAAAGGCACAGGGTCCTTCAAGACGCCTGTGCCTTTGATAAAAGGAATTCTATCCTTGTTCAGGCGGATTGTCAACGACTTTAAAAAATTAAGATTTTGCCAGGATCGGATTTGAAAATTAGGGACAAAACGCGGATTTTGTTGCCTTTTTCGTTTTTCACCTAACATTATTTACTTCCCCAAAATACGGTGCTATTCTGCGTGCATCGACAAAAACGAGACCGCTCCAGGGCACGGAGCAGGACACCTAAGGAGGCAGCAAAGATGATGAAGGAAGCAGAGATGACAGCACTGAAGACAGCAGAGACGAGAAGAGAGTCTGATTCGATCGGGACCCTGGAGGTTCCGAAGAATGCATACTACGGCGTCCAGTCCCTTCGTGCCCAGCGAAACTTCCAGATCACCGGAAACAAACTCCATCCGGCATTCATTGAAAACCTTGCCAGAATCAAGAGGGCAGCAGCTGAAGCAAACAGAAAATCCGGAAAGCTTTCCGGAACCAAGGCAGCAGCCATTGAGGATGCCTGCGACGAGATCCTGGACGGCAAGCTCCATGACAGCTTTATCGTGGATGGCATTCAGGGCGGTGCCGGCACCAGCGCAAACATGAATGCCAACGAGGTCATCGCAAACCGCGCCATTGAGATCCTGGGCGGCACCAAGGGTGACTACACGGTGGTCCATCCGAACGATGACGTCAACATGTGCCAGTCCACAAACGATGTGATCCCCACTGCGGGCAAGCTCACTGCACTGGATCTTTTACAGCCCCTGGAGGAGAACTTAAAGGGTCTCTCCAACCAGCTCATCGCCAAGTCCCATGAGTTTGATTCCATCCTGAAGATGGGACGCACACAGCTCGAGGATGCCGTTCCGATGCGGCTTGGACAGAGCTTCCACGCCTACGCTTCCATGGTGGAGCGGGACAGAATCCGCATCAGCACGCTCAAGAATGAGCTCTACACCGTAAACATGGGTGCTACGGCAATCGGCACGGGCATCAACACCACAGAGTACTATTTCCATCACATCGTACCGGAGCTGGTACGGGAGACCGGATATCCGCTCCGGCAGGCAGATGATCTCTTCGATGCCACCGAGAACCTGGATGCCTTCGTGACAATCTCCGCAGCCCTCAAGACCTGCGCCCTGGATCTGTCCAAGATGTGCAACGACCTGCGGCTTCTGGCATCCGGACCCCGCTGCGGCTTTGGCGAGATCAATCTTCCCGCCATGCAGAACGGCTCCTCGATCATGCCCGGCAAGGTCAACCCGGTCATCCCTGAGGTTGTGACACAGGTCGCCTTTGAGGTGGCAGGCAATGACACCACCATCATGATGGCAGCAGAAGCTGGCCAGATGGAGCTCAATGCCTTTGAGCCCGTTCTCTTCTACAACCTGTTTGATTCCATCAGCACCCTGACCGGTGCTGTCGATACGCTCACCAGAAACTGCATCAGCGGCATCACGGCAAACCGGGACCGCTGCGAGGAGCTGATGGATGCAAGCGTCGGCATCGTCACTGCCCTGAATCCGTACATCGGATATCAGAAGGCAGCAGCGATTGCAAAGGAGTCCTTAAAGACCGGCGTTCCTGTCAAGGAGCTGGTTGTCCGGAAAGGGTATCTCACCAGAGAGCAGCTCGACGCTGTTCTCGATCCCTACAAGCTGACTCAGCCGCATGGCGTTGTCAATGTGCGCGCTGCAATGTGAGGGAAGAAGAGAATCCGTATTGAAACCGTAATGGTACGAGGCGAAGCCAGAAAAGGCTCCGCCTCGCTTTGTATTCCGGGATGGCAAAAGCGTCAAGTGACAGAGAACCGGTGCAGGCTTATAATGGGTCCATTGTGGTGATACACAGTAGCAGACAGGTACACATGCCTGCAGGATCGAATGGAAAGGACGGATGGCGATGAACATTTTTGATGTGGTGGGACCGGTAATGGTTGGTCCGTCCAGTTCCCACACCGCAGGTGCGGTGCGGATCGGCAATGTCAGCAGAAAGCTCCTCGGCGAGGAACCGGTCGAGGCGAAGATCGGCCTCCACGGCTCCTTCCTTGCAACCGGTGCAGGACATGGCACAGACCGTGCCCTGATCGCAGGACTCCTGGGTTTGTCAGTGGACGATTATCGGATTCCCGACAGTTTTGCGCTTGCAAAGGAGCACGGTCTGAATTTCTCTTTTCATGCGGTGGACCTCGGAGAGAATGCTCACCCCAATTCGGCAAAACTTGAGCTGAAATCCAAGTCCGGACGCGAACTTGAGGTGGTTGGTGCCTCGATCGGCGGCGGCCGGATTTCGATCCGGGAGCTGGATGGACTCGAGGCAAACTTCTCCGGCGACTATCCCACACTGATCGTCCACAACCTCGATCAGCCCGGACATGTGGCGGAGGTCACCTCCATGCTGTCCCACAAGGGAGTCAACATCGCGACCATGCAGCTGTACCGCTCCGGAAGGGGTGGCTATGCGGTGATGATCCTGGAGTGCGATCAGGAGATCCCGGAAGAGGGCGTCAAGTGGCTGGAGCACCTGGAGGGCGTGGTAAAGGTCACTTACTACAGCCTGCTGTGAGACGGAAGGAAAACGGATGTATAAGACATTGAGAGAAATCGAAGAGGACTGCGGGAAGGAGAACCTCCCCTTCTGGAAGCTGGTGCAGCGGGATGACTGCCATGAGGAGGCCATTTCAGAGGAGGATTCCTTCGAGAAGATGCGCGGGATCTACCGCGCCATGCGGGAGTCCGATGAGCGGTATGATAAAAAACTTGTCTCCAACAGCGGCCTGGTGGGAACCGATGCGGAGAAGGTCCGCATCCGCAGGGAGGAGGGTAAACTCCTCTGTGATGATTTCACCGGCCATGTGATGGAACGGGCCCTCCGTGTTGCGGAGTCCAATGCCTGCATGAAGCGCATTGTGGCAGCTCCCACAGCGGGATCCTGCGGCGTAATGCCTGCTGTACTCCTGACCATGCAGGACCGGTATCAGTTCGATGAGGACAGGATGGTGGAAGCCTTGTATGTGGCCGGCGGCATCGGCGGCGTGATTGCGCAGCGGGCAAGCCTTGCCGGTGCAGAGGGCGGCTGTCAGGCAGAGATTGGTTCTGCCTCCGGCATGGCAGCAGGTGCTGCCGTCTATCTGCTTGGCGGTTCCCCGGAGGCCATCACCCATGCCTGTGCGATCGCACTTGCCTCCATTCTGGGCCTTGTCTGTGACCCCGTGGCAGGCCTTGTGGAGGTTCCCTGCGTCAAGCGCAATGTCATCGGTGCCATGAATGCCGTGACAAGCTGCGACATGGCGATGTCCGGAATCCGGAGCAGAATTCCCCCGGATGAGGTGATCGATGCCATGCACTCGGTGGGAAGAGCCCTTCCGGAGGACCTTCGGGAGACCGG
>Ga0256406_1006353_pt1 | contig 11916 bp, 10 predicted proteins | sample RumenRJG_03DNA_FD_185986 | JGI IMG/M metagenome (GOLD analysis project Ga0256406, IMG submission 185986) | Bovine rumen microbial communities from Lethbridge, Alberta, Canada - RJG_03 | ecosystem: Host-associated > Mammals > Digestive system > Stomach > Rumen | place: Canada: Alberta | collected...
AAAAGGAAATGAACGTTACGCCGCCGGCTTTATTACGACCGGCGGTGATACATCAAAAAGAATTGGGAGAATACCAATGAGAAGAAACAGAAGATATCGCCGAGGCGATATCTTTCTCGCGGATCTCGGTATTACTCATGGCTCTGAGCAAGACGGCAGGCGTCCGGTCATTATTCTTCAGAATGACGACGGATGCCTGTTTTCTCCTACGGTGACGATGGTGCCGCTGACAACGAACCTGAAGAAGACATACCTGAAGACGCATTATGTCATAAAGCATACAAAGATCCTCCGTTATGAATCCATGGCGGAGGCTGAACAGATCAATACCATCGACAAGGACCGGGTGATCCGTTACATCGGCCACCTTGATCCTGTGGATATGGAAGGTGTTGCAGAGGCACTGAGGAATCATCTGGGATTTGATATCCCGGAGTGTGTGGAAGCACCGTGAGAAAGGAGAAGCGCATGGGCAATACAGAAGTAAAGGAAGCGCAGCCTTTGGCTGAGCCTTATCGGAAGAAGATCGGGAGAGTGACTTTCCAGGTCTCTTCCTTTGGAAATGACAAAAGCAATGAGACAGCGCAGCAGCTGATCCTCCGCATGCTGGCGGATCAAGTGGTGCGGACAGAGGTAAAGAACTTCAAATAAAGCAGCAGATCACCGGCCGACATCCTTTTGCAGAAAGGGCATGCTGAGTATAATGCAACCAAGGGTAAATATCTGTTGTTTGGAAAGGAAGGTTATGGCAAGAACAAAACAACAGATAAGAATCGCCGCGTTATACTGCCGGCTGAGCCGGGATGATGAATACAGCGGTGACAGCGTCAGTATCCAGACGCAGAAAAGCATGCTTTCCCAGTATGCAAAGGAATATGGCTTTGAGAACTGCGAGTTCTTCGTTGATGACGGCTATTCGGGAACGAATTTCAACCGCCCGGATTTCCAGAGAATGATTACTCTTATCGAGCAGGGCAAGGTTGGCACTGTGATTGTCAAAGACCTTTCCCGTCTGGGCAGGAATTACCTGGAGACTGGCAATTACACAGAGGTTATCTTTCCGGAATACAAGGTCCGGTTCATCGCGATCAATGACAGCGTGGATACGGATAAGGGCGACAATGAGTTCGCACCGTTCAAGAACATTATCAACGAGTGGTACGCGAAGGATTGCAGCCGGAAGGTACGGTCCGCATTCAGGGTAAAAGCTCTGAAGGGAGAGTATACCGGTCCGTTTCCTGCTTACGGCTATACAAGAGATCCGCAGGACAGGCATCATCTGATTCCGGACGAACATGCTCCGATCGTTAAGAGAATGTTTGAGATGTCTCTTCAGGGAGTGTGCTGCAACCGGATTGCAAAAACGCTGGAGGACGAGGAGATCCCGACGCCGAGAGCATTCCTGATGGACAAGTACGGCAAGTACGTTGCCAATGAGCGGGTAAAGCATCCATGTGCCTGGGCAAAGGTCACGGTGGCAAACATCCTGAAGAATCCGGTCTATCTCGGCCATACAGTAGCGCAGAGATATACCACCAGATCCTTTAAGGACAAGCGGATCATGGAAAAGCCGGAGGAACAGTGGATCATTGTGGAAAACACGCATGAAGCTATTATCGATCAGGCGACGTTTGAAACGGTACAGCAGAGAGTTACGGTAAAGCAGCCCTGCACCTGGGAAAACAACAACAATATTTTCCGCGGTCTGGTGTATTGCGGAGAGTGCGGTGGTAGAATGGTCTTCAGTGCAAGAGAAGGACGCAAGTCACTTGGTTCTTTCTGCTGCAACACACATCGCCGGTATCGCGGAAAAGAATGCTCAACGCATTACATCACGCTGGAACAGCTGCAGGAGCTGATGCTGGAGGATATCCGCCGGCATGCATGCCTGGCCGCAAAGGATAAAGAGAAATACATCGCATATCTGATCTCCCTGTATCAGAAGAAGATGGATGAAGGTGCCTTTGTCAAGCAGAAGGAACTGGATGCTGTTTCCAATCGTCTCAAGGAACTGGATCAGATCATAAAGCAGCTCTACGAAGACAGTGCCCTCGGAAGAATCTCTTTTGAGCGCTACACGGAAATGTCGAAAGGCTATATCGATGAGCAGAAGCAGCTGAAGTCAGATCTGGCGGTTCTCGAAGAGGCGCTTTACGGTAAGAAGCAGATGCTTTCCAGTATGAGACAGTTTGCTGACCTGGTGGAAAGATACACCGACATCAGGGACGTGAGCTCAGAACAGCTGCATACGCTGATCGACCGCATCGTGGTCCACGAGAAAGAGATGGAAGGCGATGAAAAAATCATGCGGGTGGACGTGTATTACTGGTTCATCGGATATGTTGGCGACAAAACAGGCGACGACATGAAGGCTCCTCAGATCCGGCACCGGAGATGGGGGAAAAAGAATGAACTGGTCTATGAGGAAGGCGAAAACCCGGAAAACGAGTGAATTTCCGGGGAAAACGGGGAGTTTGGTGTGCAACGAATACATTACCCCCGGCATAATTAAATTTCCCTTCTGGAAGATGACCGCGCAATGGCCGGATGCGACCTATGCCTGCCTGAACTGCGGCGAGGCTTATGCTCCGGAAGAAATACGGGAAAAGTCCATTTGTATTGACAGCGACATCAGGAGGATTCTGTCTCTCCTTGTCAGATGAGCGTTTCGTCCAGCAGGAAATCCAGCTTCTGCTGACGAAATCCGATGGCATTTAAAAGTCAACTGGCCTATTGATAACTTGGATAATGTTCTATGCAAGTTCTCAATAGAATATCGGAATCAGCCGGTCGAAGCTTTTCCAAGAAATGCCTGCCTATCAACCTGATCACCATTTTATCGTTGATATCTGGAAAGTAATGGAGCATAATGTCTTTAAACACAGACATCAGGAGGAAAAATCCATGAAACTTGCAATGGCACAGATGAGCAATGCGGGAACGGTAGAGAGAAATCTGAAGAAAAGTATTGACGCAATCAGAACGGCGGCACGGGAAGGAGCGGATTTGATTTTGTTCCCGGAGGTGCAGCTTACAGAATTTTTCTCGCAATATCCGGGCGGAGACGCGACCTCGTATGGACTTGAGATTGACTCAGAGACCGTGAACAATATTCGCACTGCTTGCCGGGAAGGCGGGATCGCCGCAGTGCCCAATATCTATCTGATGGAGAATGAAAAGTATTACGATGCAAGTATTCTGATCGACAGAAACGGAGAGATTGTCGGCGTTCAGAAAATGGTTCATGTGGCACAGGCAGAACAGTTTTATGAGAAGGATTATTATACACCGTCCGATACGGGGTTTCAGGTGTTTGATACAGAGCATGGCCGTATTGGGATTGTGGTGTGCTTTGACCGGCACTACCCTGAGAGTGTACGGACCGAAAGTCTCATGGGAGCGGATCTTATCCTGGTTCCGACGGTGAATACAAAGAGCGAGCCTCTGGAAATCTTTGAATGGGAAATCAGAATTCAGGCGTTCCAGAACAGTGTGGTGGTTGCAATGTGCAACCGCGTCGGGAAGGAAGGAGAGATGGATTTCGCCGGAGAATCCATGGTGGCGGATGCCTGTGGGAACTGCGTTGTGAAAGCAGATGACAGTGAACAGATCGTATATGCGGACATCGATATGAAAGCGTCGAAACGGGAACGGAGCAGAAGACCGTATACGACGCTGAGACGAAAAGAGTTGTATAGGTAGTTTCCGGTGTTGCAAGTTAGTCAAAGGATCCTTTTCGTGTGTGAGAGCAGGGAAATGTGGTATCATTAAGTAGTATCTGCGCATTAAGTCCCCGTCGGACTTAATGGGCGCTGACGGCAGCTTGTCAGCAGCGCCGCGGCGCACAATCCAATAGAAGAGTGCGCCGGCAGACCCTACTTGATTGATGCCTGTGCTCAGGGATTCGGCCGTTTCCGAATCCCGTTGCACAGAGTTTCCCGTATTGATGGCCGACAGGCCGGAGGATGAACAGGAGGTGCCGTATGGCGATTACAGATGCTCTCGGGATGAGAAGAAGTTATTATCAACTGAACAGAGAACTGCCGGTTTCAGTCGGCGAGGTGAAAAAACTGATTGAAGAGGTCACTGAGCTTGTTCCGGACGCTTTCAACATGAAGAGCGCACGGGTCGTCACTGCGCTGGGAAGCAGACAGGATGAGCTTTGGGACGGCGTTTATGACGCTTTTGAGGGGAAGGTGGCCAGAGAGAAGATCGACGGGTTCAAAGCGGCCGCCGGAACGATTCTCTATTTCTATGACGAGGCTGTAGTGAAGGAGAAGCAGGAGCAGTTCCCACTGTATGCCGCGAATTTCCCGGTCTGGGCAAATCAGGCGAACGGTATGCTCCAGATTAACGTCTGGACAGCGCTTCGCGAAATCGGCGTCGGCGCAAACCTGCAGCACTACAATCCGGTCATTGACGACACGGTCAGAAAGATGTTCGACATTCCGGAGAGCTGGAAACTGATCGCGCAGATGCCGTTCGGCGGCATCGCCGCAGAGCCGGAACCGAAGGAAAAAGAAGATATTTCAAACCGGGTGAAATTCTGCGAATAGCAGGATGACCGAAATCCCAGAGGAGGCGCGTTATGTTTTCGTTTGAATGTGATTATCATGAGGGAGCGCATCAGTCGGTGCTGCTGAAACTCATTGAAACCAATATGGAGCAGCTTCCGGGCTACGGCGAGGACCATTATACCCGGGAAGCCGCGGACCTGATCCGGGAGGCGTGCGGATGTCCTGACGGGCAGGTTTACTTCTTTGCGGGAGGAACGCAGACCAATGTTACGGTTATCGACTCGATTCTGCGCCCGTATGACGGTATCATATCCGCGGAAACCGGTCATGTGAACTGTCATGAGGCGGGCGGTGTGGAATACACCGGACACAAGGTTCTGACGGTTCCGTCCGAGGACGGAAAGATAGCTCCGGAACAGCTGAGAAAACTTCTGGTGGATTTCTACGACGATGAAGCCTGGGAGCATATGGTGTTCCCGGGCGGCGTCTATGTATCACACCCGACTGAGCTCGGGACGCTTTACACCCGGTCGGAGCTTACCGCAATTGCGGAGATCTGCCGCGAGTACAAGATTCCTCTTTATCTGGACGGAGCACGTATGGGGTACGGACTGGCCAGTGACGCAAGTGATCTGACACTGAAGGATATCGCGAAAATCGTGGATGTCTTCTATATCGGCGGAACCAAGGTCGGCGCCCTCTGCGGCGAGGCGGTCGTATTTCCGCGGGGCAATGCGCCCGAACACTTCTTTACAATTATGAAACAGCGGGGCAATGTCTTCGCTAAAGGCCGGGTTGTGGCGGTTCAGTTCCTTGCGCTGTTCACGGACGGTCTGTATTTCCGGCTGGGAGAGCAGGCTCTGGATATGGCGGAGGAACTGAAACAGGTTTTTCTGGAACGGGGATTCAGGTTTTACGTGAAGTCTCCCACCAATATGCAGTTCTTTGTTGTAGAGAATGAGCTTGTCAGGAAACTTCATGAGCATGTCGGCTTTGAGGTTTCCGGCAAGTATGACGAGACGCATTCCATCCTGCGGTTCTGCACCAGCTGGGCGACAACGCGCGAGGATATCCGCCGCCTGGCCGGGATTCTGGACGAGGTCGCACGGTAGCGCAGCAATGAGCTGAGCGTACAAAGGATAACGGAGGACGCCGTGCCTGCGGCGTCTTTTTTGCGTACAAGGAAATCTGCGCTGCGGCGCTACTGCCGGCACAGACTTTTCAGGAACAAAGGAAGGATCTGCTGGGAGTACTGACAGAGCGAGTAGCTGCCGCTGGAAAGGCACCAGTCATACATCATGCCGCGCTCAAACATGGCGTAGGCCTTCATGATGTCGTTTACGCTGAGGTCTGCACGGAAAAGTGAGTCCTTCTGCCCCTCCATCACAATCTGGCGGAGCCTCCGGTAATACACCCGGTCCGGATCCAGCATATGCCGTTCGCCCTTTGTAATCAGCTGCGCAGAAAACAGCTGGCACAGAAGTGCGACGGGGACGGTGTTCTCGATCATCAGAAAAAGCTCACGGTTCATGAAAATCAGCTTTTCCAGAGGCGTCAGCGCCGGATCCATGGTGCTGTCCAGCTCGGTGTATTTGTCATCGAAGAGGTAAGAGAGCGAAGCCAGCAGATCGTCCTTTGTACGGAAATAATGGTAGAATGAGCCCTTGGATGTGCCGGACGCCTCGACGATATCATCAATGGTGGTGTCGTCGTAGCCGTTCTGGTAGAACAGTTTCCAGGCGGCGGAAACGATCTTCGCTTTGGTCTGTCGTTTTGCGGACTGGTTCATGAGAATTCCTTTCTGAGTCAGACGTTTTCTTTGGGTTATATCCTTGTTACAAAATACAGTCTACTACATAAACTTTGAAATTTCAATATAGATATCGATAATACATGGAAATTACCGTGTAATAGTACAGATTTTAGTCTGTATTTTGTTTCGGGTGATTTCGCGTTATGATAGAAAGCGAAGTAACAGAAAGGACTTGTTTTATATGCAGAATGTGGAAATTATTGTATTTATCCTGTATTTTGTGGCGCTGTTCGTGTTCGCCACAGCTTTTTTTGTGAAAGGGGCTAACCGGAACGGAGAGGATTATTTCCTGGGTGGACGGTCGATGGGGCCGTGGGTCGCCGCTATGTCGGCGCAGGCGTCTGATATGTCAGCGTGGCTTCTGATGGGACTGCCGGGATCGATTCTGGCTTTCGGCTTCGGACAGATCTGGATCGGCATCGGTCTGATGCTGGGGACGGCCGCCAACTGGATTCTCTGTGCGAAACGTCTGCGCCTGTTCTCCAAAGCTGCGTCGGATTCCATAACGATTCCGCAGTATCTTACAAACCGGTTTGCAAGCAAGAGCAAGACGCTTCAGATTGTCTGTGCGGTGATTTTCCTCGCGGCGTTCACCATCTACGTCGCATCGGCCTTTGTTGCCGGAAGTTCGGTTTTCACCATGCTGTTCCCTGAGGTATCGCCCGGGACAGCGATGCTTGTCTTCGCACTGATCATCATCGGTTATACATTCATGGGCGGATTCAAGGCGGTGTGCTGGACTGACTTTTTCCAGGGGATTCTGATGCTCGCGGCGCTGCTTGCGGTTCCGATCATAGTCGCGGCCACACAGAACCTGGACACCTCACTGCTGAGCAAGGTGTACCAGTATACAGATGCGGTGTCCGGAGAAGTTGTGACCTGTAGCTTTGGAACCGGACTGTTCAATGCCCGGTGGCAGGATGTCCTCTCCGGGCTGGCCTGGGGCCTGGGCTATTTTGGTATGCCCCACATCATCGTGCGCTTCATGTCGATTGAAAAGCCTTCTATGGTAAAAAAATCAGCGATAATCGCCATCGTCTGGGTCATTCTTTCGCTGGGTGCGGCGTGTCTGATGGCGTATCAGGCCAGAATGATCGTCGGTGAGGAACTGCTGACGACCGGAGCGCAGAAAACGGTGTTCATCGTGATGGCAAGGAGATTCTTCCCGCCGGCGATTTCCGGACTGCTTCTGGCGGCAATCATGGCGGCGTCGGTATCGACAGCGGATTCACAGCTGCTCGTGGCGTCCAGCTCTTTTACGGCGGACATCTATCAGCCCATCTTTCGCAAGAACGCCGGTGATAAAGAAATCCTCTGGGTCGGCAGAGCTGCAGTGGTGATTATCGCTGTTATCGCGTATGTGATTGCTTCTTCAAAGGGAGCGGGAGCGCAGGCGATTATGGATCTTGTCGGGAACGCATGGGGTGTATTCGGCGCGGCGTTCGGGCCTACCATCGTGCTGTCCTTGTTCTGGCGGAGATTTAACTACGCCGGCGCCTGTGCCGGCGTGATCGTCGGAGCGGTGGTGGATATTCTGTGGTTCGTGTTCCTGTCCGGAACCGGAGTATATGAGATTCTGCCGGGCTTTGCGGCAGGCTTTGCGGCGGCGGTAATTGCGGCGAAGCTGACAAAGGTGCCGTCGGCGGAGGTTACGGCAATTTATGATGCGGCGACTGCTGCCGGAAATGACGAGTAGAGAACCGGATCAGGAGCCCGGCAGCATGCCGGTGATCAGCCCGCTTAAATGGCGGGCAATTTTAATTTTGTAATCGGTTTCTCCGAACAATGTACGGCGAAAAAGATAATCCCAGGCGATGATAAAGGCATTCCAAACCCCCGTATTGCAAAACCGGAGATTCAATGGTATGCTTTTGGTGCTGAAAAGGAGAATCAAAATGGAAAAGTTTACGATAACGAAAGACAACGGCCGCCGCATTCCTGTGCTCAGAGAAATCCCGCAGGAGGCGGATGCGGTGGTTATTATGGTGCATGGCTTTACAAGCTGCAAGGAATGCGCGACCGGTGAACTGCTTCTCAGACGGATGCCTGCGGAAGGAATCGGCGTGGTGCTGTATGATCAGCCGGGGCATGGAACAGAGGAGGCGGCGGAGGAACCGTTTCGTATCCGGAACTGCATGGACAGTCTCGCCGCAGTTGAAGATTACGTTGTTCGGAATTATCCGGGGAAGAAAATCTTTTATTTTGCATCGAGCTACGGGGCGTATCTTACAGGCCTGTACATCTGCCGGAGACCTCACGCCGGGAGCAGGCTGATGATGCGGAGCGGGGCGGTCATCATGCCCTGGCTGTTTCTGGGAGCATCGGGCTCTGAGCCGGATCCGGCGTCGCTGGCGGAGCTGAATGAGAAAGGATTTCTGATGATGGGACTGCCGTGCGCACCGCAGATCAGAGTTCCGAAAGGAATGTTTGAGGATATGGGCAGGCCGGAAAACGATCTGCTGCACCGGTTCGGCGGTTATGACCATGGAGGCACTGAAGTCGCGATGGTTCACGGGGAAAAGGATCCGGTGATTCCGGTGCGGTTTGCCAGAGAATTCGCGGAGGAAAACGGGATTCCGATTACGGTGTTTGAAGGACAGGGACATTCTCTGAATGATGATCCTGACTGCCCGGACAGGGTCGCGGATCTTGCGATCGATTTTTTCCGCGGATGAGGGCGCGGCGCCGCTGAGCCGGGAAATGCGGGAGGGACAGAGATCCTGTAAAAAGACCTGCGGGAGGCAGGGTGAAGAATATCGGAAATAAACGGAAGAAACGGAAGAAACGGAAGGAAGGTATGAAGAGAACACTGTTTTTGATTATGATACCGGTACTGCTGCTGTGCGCCGGCATTCCGGCCGCGGTTTTCGGAGACACGCAGAAGAAAGCGAAGGAGATCACGGTGGTATTCACCCACGATATGCATTCTCATCTGGAGAAATTCCCGAAGCTTGCAACCGTGATCAGAGAAGAGAAAAAGAAGAACGGGGCGACCTTCGTGGTAGACGGCGGCGACTTCTCCATGGGCACGCCTTATCAGACCATCTGGAAACGGAGGGCGTCAGAACTTCGGATGATGGGCTTCGTGGGATTTGACGCGGCGACGCTGGGAAACCACGAATTCGATTACCGCTCCGAGGGACTGAGGACGATGCTGAAGAATGCGAAGCGGTCGGGGGACCCCCTGCCGCAGCTCGTCATCGCGAATATCGACTGGAAGGGTACGCTGAAAGATAAAACGCTGAAGGCAGACGGTGAGAAACTTCGCGAGTCGATGAAGGCTTTCGGCGTGAAGGATTATACCGTTTTGGAACGCGGAGGCGCGAAAATCGCGGTGTTCGGGATATTTGGAAAGGAGTCTGCCAGCTACGCGCCGGAGAGCGGTACGAAGTTTCTGGATCCGGTGAAAAGCGCGAAGCGGACGGTGGCCGAAATCAACAGGGAGGTACCGGACGCAGATCTGATCGTCTGCCTCTCCCACAGCGGAATCAATCCGGAGAACCTGGAAAAGTCCGAGGATATACGGCTGGCGGAAGAGACAGAGGGAATCGACCTGATTGTCAGCGGACACAGCCACACATATATGAAGACGCCGATCCGACGGAACGGCGTTGTTATCGCGTCCTGCGGCCAGTATAACGATAACGCGGGTGTGGTGAGCTTCCGGAAAACCGCAGGGAAGGGCTTCGTGTACAAAAGCTATCTTGAGAAGCCTCTCGACAAAAAAGTAAAGAATGATAAAGCGACGCAGAGAAAAACCGCAGCGTTCAAAAAACTCGTGAACCGGGAGTATTTCGCGGATTTCGGTTACAGCTGGGATCAGGTCCTGGCCCGCAGCGATATCCGTTTCACCCCCATCGATTCCTTCGGGCAGAAGCAGGGCGAGGATACGCTGGGAAATCTCATCTCTGACGGATATATTTATGGTGTGCGGCAGGCTGAGGGAAGCGGATATGAACACGTGGACGCTGCCGTGGTGCCGGCCGGGGTTGTCCGCGGCTCGTTCCGCAGGGGCGATATTACCGTGGCCGATGCGTTCAATGCTCTGTCGCTCGGGACAGGAAAGGACGGAAAGCCGGGATATCCGCTTGTCAGCGTATATCTTACGGCCAGAGAACTTCGTCTCGCGGCGGAGGTCGATATTTCCATATCCCCCCTGATGCAGCCTGCCCGTCTGTATTTCAGCGGTCTGAACTACAAATACAATCCGCATCGGTTTATTCTGGACCGATCCTATGATGTGACGCTGAAGGACTCCATGGGAGACGGGAAGACCCGGAAGCCGGAAAAGGGGAAGCTTTACCGGGTGGTTGCGGATCTGTATTCTGCGCAGATGCTTTCAACGGTGAATTCCATGTCCAGGGGGCTTTTGTCCCTGGAACCCAAGGATGAAAACGGAAAGGTCATCACGGATTTTGAGGATCGGATCATCCGCGGAAAAGACGGGAGCGAGCTGAAGGAATGGTACGCGTTGGCTTCCTACATTGATTCCTTCTCCGGGAACAAAGTACCGGCGCGGTATGCTGCAGCGGAAGGCCGAAAGATCTGCGAGAACAGCTGGAGTCCGGCGTCCATGAACAAAGACCACAGCGCTTTCTTCTGGATCCTCGTGGGGCTTCTGACGCTTGCGGTGCTGATTGTCGCTCTGATTATACGCGGCGTACGACGGATGCTGACCCGGCGGCACTGACACCGTGAATATTCGAATAACAGAAAAATCAAATCCTCCTTTGTGACCTGATTACAGAAGTCGTAAGACGATGGCGGTATAATAGTGTCTGCTCGGGCGTATTCGATGTCTGAGTGCGAATTATGATGAAAACCGGTAACTGACTTCTGACAGCGCAAAGGAGGATTTATTATGAAAACCGTTATTATCGGAGGAGTTGCGGCGGGAGCAGGCTGCGCAGCAAGACTGCGCCGGCTGGATGAGAGCGCGGAAATCGTGCTGCTGGAGCGCGGGAAATATATTTCCTACGCGAACTGCGGACTTCCGTATTATATCGGAGGAGTGATCCGCTCGAGAGAGGCTTTGTTTGTAACAAAGAAAGAGACCATGGAGTCAAGGTTCAATGTGGATGTCCGGACGGAATCGGAGGTTCTGTCCATCGACCGGGAGGCGAAGCAGGTGACGGTCCGTAATTTCCGGGAAAACCGGGAGTATCGCGAGAGCTATGACAAGCTGGTTATCGCGACGGGCTCTTCTCCGCTGAGACCGCCGATTCCGGGCATTGATTCCGAACGGATTATGACGCTCTGGACGGTGCCGGATACTGACCGGATCCACGCCATGGTGAAGGAAAAGGGAGCCAAAACGGCAGCCGTCGTCGGAGGAGGATTCATCGGGCTGGAAACGGCGGAAAATCTGCGTCATGCGGGGATTGAGGTCACGCTGATTGAAGCGATGGATCAAGTTATGGCGCCGCTGGACAGGGAGATGGCGGAGCTGCTCCATGAACATCTCGAGGAGAACGGAGTAGAGCTGAGACTGTCGGACGGAGTTGATCATTTCCGGGAGGAGGCGTCACGGGTCGCGGTGTATCTGAAGAGCGGAAAGCGTGTTGAGGCAGATATGGTGATCCTGTC
>Ga0256406_1006355_pt1 | contig 11911 bp, 12 predicted proteins | sample RumenRJG_03DNA_FD_185986 | JGI IMG/M metagenome (GOLD analysis project Ga0256406, IMG submission 185986) | Bovine rumen microbial communities from Lethbridge, Alberta, Canada - RJG_03 | ecosystem: Host-associated > Mammals > Digestive system > Stomach > Rumen | place: Canada: Alberta | collected...
ACTTCCACCTGGTCGGCCTCATCACCTCGAAGGACATCGATAACCGCAAGAACTTCCCCAACGCCGCCAAAGACAGCGAGGGCCGCCTCCTCTGTGGGGCCGCCGTCGGGGTTAGCGCCAACACGATGGAGCGCGTCAAAGCCCTCGTCGAGGCCGGCGTCGACGTCATCACCGTCGATTCCGCCCACGGCCATAGCGCCAACATCCTCCGCACCGTCGCTGAGATACGCTCGGCCTACCCCGACCTTCAGATCGTCGCGGGCAACATCGTCACCAAAGAGGCCGCCCAAGACCTCATCGCCGCCGGGGCGAACGCCGTCAAAGTCGGCATCGGCCCTGGCTCCATCTGCACGACGCGCGTCGTCGCCGGCGTGGGCGCCCCCCAAGCCAGCGCGGTGGACGAAGTCGCCGAGTATTGCGCGGACAAGGGCGTCTGCGTGGTCGCCGATGGCGGCATCAAGTACTCCGGCGACATCACCAAGGCCTTGGCTTTGGGCGCCAGCACGGTCATGCTCGGCTCCTTGCTCGCCGGCTGCAGCGAAGCCCCGGGCGAAGAGGTGGTCTATCAGGGCCGCCGCTTCAAGGTGTACGTCGGCATGGGCTCCTTGGCCGCGATGAAGCGCGGCTCGGCGGACCGCTACTTCCAAAAGTCCTCTTCCAGCGTCTCCAAGCTCGTCCCCGAGGGAATCGAGGGGCGCGTCGAGTTCAAAGGCCCCCTCGCCGACACCGTCTATCAGCTTTGCGGCGGCCTCCGCTCGGGCATGGGCTACTGCGGGGCTCGCGACATCCCCTCGCTCCAAAAGAGGGCGAAGTTCATCCGCATCACCAACGCCGGCCTCCGCGAGAGCCATCCGCACGACGTCACGATCACCCGCGAGGCGCCGAACTACTCCAAAGTCGACCAATGATGAGGCGTCAAAAAAGGCCGCCCCGATGAGGAGCGGCCTTTTCGCTTTCTTCCTTTTTACTTCGGCCAATAGACGCGGCCTTCGCGGATTGGCTTCGCCGCCGGCTTGGGGCCTTTTTGGTAGCCGATGATCAAGTGGCCGATCCCTTCGTACTCCCCCTCGATCCCGAACTTCCTCAAGAAGGTTTTGCCCGCTTCGCTGGAATAGGCTTCCTTGGCTTGGTGGATCCAGCAAGAGGCGACCCCGAGGCTTTCCGCGGCGAGCATCATGTTCTCCATCGCGACGGCCCCATCGTAGATATAGCATCCCCCCTCGACTTTGACGAGGACGAGGATGAGCTGCTTCGCCCCATAGAAGGGATCCCGATCCGCGGGGAGCCCCTTGGCGAGTTGATCGAGTTTTCTGGCCTCATCGACGTCTTCTTTCTTCTCGAGCACTAGGAAGATCGGCGTCTGGCGGTTCATGCCCGAGGGGGCGTGGAGCCCGGCCTCCACGATTTGGCGGATCTCCTCCTCCGGGACCCGCTTATCTTCGTAGCTTCGGCAGCTACGCCGGTTCAGGATGCAGTTTAACGCTTCGTTCATGGTTCTTTACCTCCGCCCCCCTATCTTAGTTTCTTTCCCATCCTTTGTCCTAGGCATTTTGGAGGACGTCCCCTTCGTTTTGGCCTAAACTAGCAAAGACAACGTCACAGGAGAATAAAGCAATGCTAGAAGAGAGCGTTACGTTAAACACGGGGGCCAAGATGCCCGTTTTGGGCTTTGGCACCTGGCAGATTAAGGAAGAGGACGCCGAAGAGGCCGTATCGAACGCCCTTTCCTTGAGGTATCGCCACATCGATACGGCCGTCGCCTACCATAACGAGAAAGCCGTGGGGGAGGCGATCCGGAAAAGCGGCATCGCCCGGGAGGACATCTTCCTCACGAGCAAGGTGCCCGCGGAGGCGAAGAGCTACAAGAAGGCCAAAGAGGAGATCGAGGGATCTTTAAAAAGGCTAGGCGTGGACTATTTGGACCTCATGCTCATCCACTGCCCCAAGCCATGGGCCCTTTACCTTGGCCACTTCCCCAAAAGCTACGACAAGGAGAACCTCGAGGTTTGGAAGGCCCTCTCCGAGGCAAAAGAGGCGGGGAAGATCAGGGCGATCGGCGTCTCCAACTTCTCCATCAAGGATCTAAAGAACATCCTGGAGCATAGCCTCATCGTCCCGGCGGTGAACCAAATCCCCGTGCACGTGGGGCACGTGGATCAGGAATTAATCGCCTTCTGCAAGGAACAGGGCATCGCCGTGGAGGCCTATTCGCCCATCGCGACGGGGCGCTTATTGAAGAAAAAAGCCCTCGCCGAGATGGCGGGGCGTTACGGCGTCAGCGTCGCCCAGCTATGCATCCGCTTCTGCTACCAATTGGGGACGGTTCCCCTCCCGAAGGCCTCCCATAAGGAGCATATGGAGCAAAACACCCAGATCGACTTCGCGATTTCCAAAGGGGACATGGCCGCCTTGTTGGCGATGTAGCCTCAACGTCCCTTCGGGAAGAAGACGCCTTGGTAATACTCTTTTTCGCTTTGCGGGCAGACGAGGCAATAGCTCACGTTGGCCTCGGGGTCTACGATGGGGATGGCGGTGCGACCATTCTCTTCGTGGGGGTCGATGGATAAGTCGCTCACGAAGCAGGGGAGCGCGCTATGGAGGATTAATTCGCGGAGGGGGTAGCGCTCATCCTGCGCCAAGAAGTGGGAGTGGGGCATCTTCTCCTTCACGACCTCTCCCCAAAAGCCGATGCGGCGGTAGAGGAGGGGGCTCTCCCCGTCCATCTCTTCTAAAGAGAGGGGCTTCCTTTTGGCGTAGCGGTGCCCTTTGGGGAGGCAAAGCATCAGATGCTCCTCCCCGATTTTCTTGGCGTAGAACTCCTTTCCCCCGTTTTTCTCATTGGGGTCGTAGGGGGGATGATCCGCTGGAAGCGCCCGTTCCCTATCCCTTTGAGCAGCTCTTCCGGCAAACCCATCTCCAAGGAAATCGTCTTCTCGGGGAAGGCGTGGGCGAGGCTTTTTGCCAGAGGGGGAGCGGCACCGCGGCGGAGGCTTCGATAATCGCGTCAATGTCCGTTGCCATGTTTCGAAAACCATAATTGGTTAGAATCGAAGCCCCGCCGATTAAAATTAGTTCTGCAGGCATTCTTTTCCCAACCCGTTTCCGGTATTCTTTCGCGGCCTCCTTTAGATAAAGATCGATATTCTCTTTGGTAAATTCAAAACTTCGTTCAGGCGACATCACGACTCTCGCTTTTCTACGATGTTGAAGCGCAAAAACTCTGGGATGGCGGTTTTCTTTGATTCCTTTAAGGCCCTATCGTTCCCTTCGGCGATAGATATCGCGCGGAGCCCCGCCGGATAAATGTTTTTTCTAGTTTGCACTTTCGGATATCGTCGTATTCGTTATCTAAGGGCACGTCGTTGATTCGGCTGAGGTAATCCACCACAGCTAAGAGGTAAAAACTTTCTGGATACCATTTCCGATTAAAATACGTACGGATATCCTCGCTTTTTAGGGCATCCGCGATGAAATCGAGGTCTCCCATTTCCTTTTAGCCGATGGCAAAGCGTGTCTTTAAAAATTTCGAAGCTGCTCTGCTTTTCCAAATAGGGGGCAAGCAGATCCTCCATGGAGAGGTTCAATGCCTTGGCGATCCGATAAACCGTTTCTGCACTGCATTTTTCGGGTTGTGCTTTGCCATGATAAATGTCATGCAGCGTCGTATAGGGGACGCCGCTTTCTTTGGCAAGCCGATATAAGGTCATGTTCTTCGTCCGTAGGATATCGAATAGGGGCATTGCATCTGTCTCCTGCCATTAACGGTTAACCGATATATTAGCAATGGCTTAAACCTGCTTGATTCGCTTGGCGTAGCCTTTCTCGGCGTTGGCTTCGTTGCTTGCCGGTTTTTCCAGATTGCTCTTACGGAATCGGGTTAATTCCAGCGTTTGCTCGTGATGCTCTATCGCTCTTGCGATACTCATAGGTGATATTTCACAAAAAGCATAGGTTTCACTATCGTGCTGAGGAAAATCACCTACGAAATGGCGCTGGCCGTATCCGCCCGATTTCGAAGCGCGATAAAGATCCCACGATTTCGCGACGCAGGGGATTGACAGATGATGGAGCATTCGATCTCCAACGCCGAAACGGCGATTGTTTCTAAAACAGATCACTGTGGCTGCCCGTGCGAATCAGCCGCAGGATCAATGTGTCCTTTGCGATTTTATAGATAAGCAACCAATCCGGCTCGATGTGACATTCCCGCATATCTTTATAATTTCGGGAGTTCGTCAAAGGGTGATCCCTGTATTTTTCCGGCAATGGTTGTTCGTTGACCAGCAAAGTGATCGTCGCTTCTAACTTCTTCGGATCGCAGCCTCGTTTTACGGCGAGCTTATAGTCTTTTTTAAACTGTCCCGTGAATTCAATCTTTAGCATTGAGCGCCTCCATCAAATCGGAAACGTTGTCATAAGGACCATGCAGGTCTTCTCCTTTTTCGGCTGCGTCCATCGCGGCAAGTGTGGCCGCGTTCGGGACGTTCTTGCTGATCCGAAAAGGAATCTGCTGCTCCCGCACCGATTGCCTGAGGAAAATATTGAATGCCGTCGTCATATTCATCCCTAGGTCAGAAAAGAGCGTCTCCGCCTGCTTTTTCAAATCTTCGTCGACGCGAAGAGTCACATTCACGTTCTTCATAGTATATCTCCTTACCTTTCTACCTATATTATGCCAAATGCAAAGCAAATATAAATATTTTTATGTGCATTGCACAGTATATTAAGAATTTTTAATCAATCAAGGCCTCTTCCGTTGAAACCGCTTTGATTATCCCGCCTAAAAGTTCATGACGCCATTCGATTGGCAAATGGGATTTAAAGGGATTTCTATGAAGCGAAAACGTCGGCGACTTCATCCGATGCAAATGCGTATTTTTTAACGGCATGTCGCCACTTGCGTTTCAAAGAAAACCAATCGCCTGTGACTACAAGCTCAAAATCGATTGGGAGCAGGAAATCCTGCGATTTCCTTCGTGGACAAAGGGCGGTAAATCAAATTGGACAAAGGAAACGATTTGTAGGCTTGATTAGGCAATCATTCAAGCTCGATGGTCGACGGCGGTTTCGAAGTGAAGTCGTAAAGGACGCGGTTGACCCCTGGGACCTCGTTGACGATGCGATCGGATATCCGGCACATCAGCTCATAGGGCACGTTCACCGGCTCGGCGGTCATGAAGTCGTCGGTGAGCACCGCGCGGATGACGATTGCGTAGTCGTAGCTCCTCGCGTCCCCCTTGACGCCGACCGAGCGCATGTTGCTTAGGGCCGCGAAATATTGGCTGGCCTTGATTTGGTGGGCGGCGAATTCCTCGCGCAGGATGGCGTCGGCCTCCTGGACGATATGAACCTTCTCCGGGGTGACTTCCCCGACGACGCGGACCCCAAGGCCAGGGCCCGGGAAGGGCTGGCGGTTCACCAAAGAGTCGGGGAGGCCGAGCACTTTGCCCAGTTCCCTGACTTCATCTTTGAACAAATCGCGCAGGGGCTCCACGATGCCGCGGAAGGAGATGTTCTTGGGCAATCCCCCGACGTTATGGTGCGATTTGATTTTGGCCGAGATGCCCAATCCCGATTCGATGCGGTCGGGATAAATGGTCCCTTGGGCCAAGAAGGCGCATCCGCCGATCTTCTTCTCTTCCTCTTGGAAGACGTCGATGAAGGAGGAGCCGATGATGTGGCGTTTTTGCTCGGGGTCGCTCACGCCGGATAGCTTCTTGAAGAAATAGGAGGAGGCGTCCACGGGGTGGAAGTCAAGCTCAAAGGGGCCTTTTTCCCCAAAGATCTCCTCCACTTGCTTGGCCTCGTCCTTCCGGAGCAAGCCGTGATCGACAAAGACGCAGTGGAGCTTCTTCCCAATCGCCCGGGAGAGAAGCGCGGCCGTGACGGAGCTATCCACCCCGCCGGAAAGGGCCAAGAGGACGTCTTCGTCTCCCACTTGCTCCCGAATCTCGCGGATCTTCTCGTCCACGAAGTTCTCGGGCTTCCACGTGGGGGCGCAGCCGCAGATGGAATAGGCGAAGTTCTCAAGCATCTTCTGCCCGTATTTGGTGTGCTCCACCTCGGGGTGGAACTGGACGCCGTAGAGGTTCCTCTTCGCGTCGTAGAAGGCGGCGTTCTCCGCGTGCTCGCTGTTGCCGGAATTGATAAAGCCTTCGGGCAGCACGGTGACTTTGTCCCCATGCGACATGAAGACTTGGCTCGTCTCGGGCACCCCTTCGAAAAGGGGGCAGTTCCCGATTTGGTGGAAGGCGATGTTCCCGTATTCCCTCTCCTTGGCCGACTCCACTTTGCCGCCTAAGGTGTAGGCGATCAGCTGGGCCCCATAGCAGATTCCCAAAATCGGCTTGCCCAGGTCGAAGATCTCCTTCCCGATGTGGGGGGAGGACTCCTCGTAGACGGAGTTGGGGCCGCCGGTGAAGATGATGCCCTTGATGGAGGGGTCTTCGAAGTCCTTCAAGGGGTGGGTGTAGGCCCAGACCTCGCTGTAAACGCGCGCGTCGCGGACGCGGCGGGCAATCAGCTGGTTATATTGCCCCCCAAAGTCCAAAACGATGATTTTCTCTTTCATCTTTTTACCTTCCCGAGATTCGATTATCCCATCGCGGGCGCGGAAGCGACAAGGGCGAAGCCAGAAAAAAGCGCCTTTCTTCTTTCTTCGCCTTTTTCCCTCTTTCCTTTGGAAAACCTAATTATAGGTGAAAAAGGCCCCTTTGGGGCGCACTTCCCCCTGAAAGCGGTTTTCTCTTTTTAAGGAAAACCCCCTCCCCTTTAGGGGAGAGGAAAACGGCCCGCAAAAAAGCGGTTTCGCACGCAAAAAAATGTTTCCAATTTCCGGGAGAGGGGGTATTGTTGCCTAAGGGCTTGGAGAAATGAACCTCAAAAAGAGCGTGATTTCAGTCGGGAGTTGCATGCCTTCCGCAAGAAGGAAATGCTCCTTTGGGGCTTCTCTTCCCATTTGCCCCAAAAATTTGCTTCCTTCCATTTCCTAACAGAGGCCCCTCGTTGGGTCTCTTTTTTTGGAAAAGGAAAGGGGCGGAAAGGATTTTATGGAAGCCGAAAAGAAGATGATTCTTGACGTCAACGAGAGTCCGAAGAAGATCGGCCAGTGGCTCATCCTCGCTCTCCAGCACGTGCTCGCCATGTTCGTGGCCTGCATTACGGTGCCTCTACTTGTGTTCTCCAGCTACACCGTGCCCGCCGAGTTCGCCAACGCGGGCGCCACGGTCGCCTACATCAACGCCAACGGGGCCTCGCTCGCCCAAACCTTGATCGCCCCGACGATCGTCTCCGCCGGCATCGGCACCTTGATCTACATCTTCTTCACGAAGATGAAGAGCCCGATGTTCCTGGCTTCCTCCTTCGCTTACATCAGCCCGATGTGCGCCGCACTTGCGATGGGCGCGGAGCCGATGATGCGGAATGCCGATGGTAGCTTATCCGCCGCCACCGCAGGCGCGACCGTCGTCGGCGCCTACGGCAACCTCTGGTCCCTACCCGTTGGCATGGCCATGGTCGGCGCGGTCTATGTGATCGTCGCCCTTATCATTAAGTTCGTCGGGGTCAAATGGCTTCACAAGCTTCTCCCCTCCATCGTCATCGGACCGGTCATCATGGTCATCGGCTTGGGTTTAAGCGCCTCAGCCGTCTCGCACCTCGTCACCTCCTCCGGAACCGAGAACGTGGCCAACCACAGCTACAACCTGATCGCTCTCCTCTGCGGCTTGATCGCCATGACGGTGACCGCCCTCTGCGCCCACTATGGCAAGAAGACGGTCGCCCTCATCCCCTTCGTGCTGGGGATACTCGCCGGCTACGTCGCCGCGGCCATCTTCACCGCGATCGGCTGGTATGGCTTCCACAACGACTACTTCCACATCGTCGATTGGAGCGCCGTCACGGGCAACTTCTCCCCGGTCAGCGTCCGCTCGTTCATCGATTTGCCGAGCTTCGTCTTCCTGCCGGAGAACTTCAAGGCCGCTGCCCCTCTCACCGGCGGGCAAATCGTCACGATCGCCCTTCTCTTCATCCCGACTTCCTTGGTCACCATTTGCGAGCACATCGGCGACCACGAGAACATGTCCGGCATCTTAGGCCGCGACTTGCTTGAAGATCCCGGCCTCTCCCGCACCTTGATGGGCGATGGCATCGCCACGGCCGCCTCGGGCATCCTCTGCGGCGCCGCCAACACCACCTACGGCGAGAACGTCGGCGTCATCGGCGTCACCAAGATCGCCTCGGTCAAAGTCATCATCTTGGCCTGCGTCATGTCCATCCTCCTTGGCTTCCTGAGCCCGATCATGTGCGTCGTACAGACCATCCCCGCCTGCGTCACCGGCGGCGTCTCCCTCCTCCTCTACGGCTTCATTGCCGCCTCGGGCGTCAAGATGCTCATCAATGAGCACATCGACATGGGCAAGACCCGCAACATCTTCATCGCCTCGGTCATCTTGGTCGCCGGCATCGGCGGACTCACGCTGAGATTCGTCGTCCACGACGTCACCATCTCGGTCGCCGGCACCGCCCTCGCCATGATCCTCGGCATCATCATGAACGCCATCCTCCGCGAGAAGAAGCCCGCCGCCCCCGCGACCAACGCCTAAGCGCGATATATCCATAGGAGATAAGCAATCATGCTGAAAGACTTCAAATTATCCGATTATCCAAACGCCCGCGTCTTGGATCACCCCCTGCTCAAGCACAAGATCACGGTGATTCGCAAGAAGGACACCCCGACCAGCGAGTTCCGTCAAATCGTCAAGGAAATCGCCGTCATGGAAGGCTATGAGGCCCTCCGCGACACCCCGACCATCCTCACCGAGATCGAAACCCCGATCGAGAAGAGCATCCAGCCGATGATCGAGGGCAGCCACCTCTGCTTCGTCCCGATCCTCCGGGCGGGCATGGGGATGGTGGACGGCTTCACCGAGCTCGTCCCGACCGCCCACGTCGGCCACATCGGCCTCTACCGCGACGAGGTCACCCACGAGCCCCATGAGTACTACTGCAAGCTGCCCAAGGGCTTAAGCGACATGGACGTCTACCTCCTCGATCCGATGCTCGCCACCGGCGGGTCCGGCATCGATGCGGTCAAGCTCCTCCGCCAGCACGGCGCGAAGAAGCTTCACTTCGTCTGCATCATCGCCGCCCCCGAGGGCGCCGCCGCCTTCTGCAAGGCCAACCCCGACGTCCCCCTCACCATCGGCGCGCTCGACCGCGAGCTGAACGAGAACGCCTACATCTGCCCGGGCTTAGGCGATGCGGGCGACCGTATCTTCGGCACCATCTAAATCCGCTTCCTTCCGCCTCTAAGGCCGCCCCTCGCGGGCGGCTTTTCTTTGCCAGGGCGAAAAGCCCGCCTAAGGAATGAGGCGCCCCCTCCTCCTTCTTCTCCGTGCGGGGCGATGCCGCCTCCGCCTTTTCCCCGCCATCCCTCCCGGAAAAGGGAAAAGCGCCTTTCTCATGTCACGGGGCAAAGGGGATCCTTCCCCAAGGCATGAGATGCGGCGAGGCATAAACGCGCCGCCCCGCCCCCCTAAGCAAGGGGAGGCGCGCCCTTTGGCTCGCGGGGTGAGAATGGCACGAAGCGCCCCCTTTCCCTACCTTCCCTTCCCGAAGGCGGAGGGAGGCACGAAAAAAGCGGCCTCCCGAAAGAGGCCGCTTGGGGGAATGAGGGATTAGGCGGGGTAGGAGAGCGAAGCGGCGATGGTGGAAGCCGGGTTCTCCTCGGTGAAGGAGGCGTTGATGGTTCCGCCGAAGACGATGTAGACGTGGGTGCCGTCGTCTTCCACATCCCAGAGGCAGGGCATGCGCCAGGAGAGGCTCTTGGCGTCCTTGGCCAAGGTGAAGGTGAGGTCTTCCTCGTAGAAGACGTGATTGTATATCAGCTGCAAGAGATCGCTGTAGCCGATGTCATCGGAGCCGAGGATGTTCAGGGCGTTGATGACCGTCTCGCCTTGGAGCGCGCAGTTCCAGTGGTAGACGGTGTCGCCGGCGGAGTTGGTCTCCTTCGAGACGTAGTTGACCATGCCGTTGTCGACCGCGTACTGGAAATTGGTGATGGTGTAGACGGAATCCCAGATGTCCGTGACTTCCGCGTTGAGCGTGGCGTTGCCCCAGACGAGGGAGCTCGTGCCGGTCTCGCTGTTGGCGGTGAGGGTGCCGGTGGCGTCGTAGGCCTTGCCGTCTTTGTTGACGTGGGCGAAGGCGTCGCCCGTCTTCAGGCTGCCGGCAGACCAGTTGCCATTATTGGCCTTGGTGGTGTCGACGGAGACCCAGCCGTCCTGGATGGAGTCGACATGGTAGTAGACCGCGTCCGACGCGGCGTATGAGGTGACCTGGTAGGCGAAGAGGAAGTAAAGGCCGTTTTCGATGAAGTTGCCAAGGAGTTTGGAAATCCTGCTGGCGTCGGTGATGACTTTGCCGTTTCCTTCTTCGAAGCGGGCGTAGTTGGTGACTTTGTAGGACTTGGATTCCGCGACGGTGTCGACGAAGGTGGTGAGGTCGGCGTGCTCGATTTCGATCACTTTGACGCCGGCGTTGAACCAAGTGTCGACGACGTCGACGTTGCCCCCGCCGATTTGGAGGGCGAGGAGCCAACCGCCGAAGGTGTTTTGATCCTGCATCCCTTGGAGGACGAGGTGCTGGGTGCCGTCCTCGCTCTCATCGAGGTAGGCGAGGAGCCCGTTGACGACCGTTCCGCCCGAATAGCGGCGGGTGTAAGAAGACACGTCGAAGGAAGAAGAGGAGCCCCTTCCCACAAAGCCGGCGATGAAGGTGTCGATGGCGTCCGGGGTTTCGTTGTTCGCGGCCGCGGTGTCGACGTTGGCGGCGGGCAAATAGAAGGCGGGGGTTTCGTTGCCATCATCATCGGTGATGGTGACCTCGCTGAACATGGAGGAGGTCAATCCGGACTCCGCGAACTTCTTGTAGCCGTTGGTCTCCGGGGAGAGGGAGTAGCCGCCGAGCTGGGTGATGGCGGAATTCGCGCTCTGCTGGTTCTGGGCGTTGACGGTGTAGGTGTAGTAGCCCTCGTAGCTGTGGCCAGCGGCGTCGGCGAAGGTGATCGCCTGGTCGGTGACGGTGGCGGTGGAGCCCTTCTCGACGTAGTCCTTTTGGGTGACGATGTAGTCTTTGGTCTCGTAGAGGTAGTTCCAAGTCTGGAAGCCGCCGGAGCTCTTGTCGTAAATCCGGTTGATGGCTAGGAAGTTGTTGGTCTCGCTCAGTTTGCTCCAGGCGTTGTTGAACTCGACTTTGTCCTCCGAGACGACTTTGCCGGCATAGGACTTGGAGACCGAGCCGGCGTTGATGAGGACGACGAAGCTGCCTTCGCTCTTTCCGTAGATCGAATGGCCGTCGATGCCGATGATGTCCTTGTAGCGGTCATCGACCGAGATGCTCCAGCAGTCCACGTTCTTGACCGTGGCATAATCCTCGAGGTTGATCGCGTTGGCCTTGCCGATCCCGATTTCCTTCGGGCGGCCCGCCTTAAGCGAAACCGAGGCCTTGGCGTCAGTGGTGGGGCAGACGATGGTTTCGTCGGCATCACTCTTGGCGGGGTTCTTGTGCCCGCCGCAAGCGGCTAGGGTGATGGTCGCGGAGACGACCAGGAGCCCGAACATCTTGCGCTTCATGCTGTTCATGTGTTTTCTCCTTTTTCCTTCTATTTCGCGCCCCTTCGTTGACGAATGGCTTACGCGAATGCTTAACTACCATACGCGCGAGAGAAAATAAAGCAACAAATTTTTGTCTTCACGGCCTTTTTTATAGAAAAAAGCGACCTTTCGCCAACTGACAAACTAAATGCAACTTTTTAGTCGAAAACTGCTTTTAGTTGGAAAAACCTCTTTTGAAGTACGATATTCACGGTTCTCCCCAGAACTGAATATCCATAAACAAAGGAGGCGTTTTT
>Ga0256406_1006358_pt1 | contig 11905 bp, 5 predicted proteins | sample RumenRJG_03DNA_FD_185986 | JGI IMG/M metagenome (GOLD analysis project Ga0256406, IMG submission 185986) | Bovine rumen microbial communities from Lethbridge, Alberta, Canada - RJG_03 | ecosystem: Host-associated > Mammals > Digestive system > Stomach > Rumen | place: Canada: Alberta | collected...
TAACTGGTAGAATTATTATCGGAAAAGATTTCTGAACACCGTGCAAATTTCAGGGAATATAAGCAACATTGCCGATAACAATTTTTCGCCGATAATGCTTCTTATCGGAAATTTCCGATAAGAAGCAGAAGCCTTCTGTAGAAGGCACTGTCGGTAAGATCGCCACCGCCATCATCGCCCGGTGCAGGAATGACGTGTACTACTCCTTCGCGGAACTCGGGAAAGGAGTTGCAGACAAGCTCTATAAGTTCAACCATGAGGCTTTCCAGAAGCGCGAAGGCAGCCGTTATGAGGTGCTTCAGGAAGAAAAGGAATTCCTCCGCCCGCTTCCAGATGTCCCTTATGAGATTGCCGAGTGGGTCTATGGCAGGGCTGTCAACCTCGACTTCCATGTCGTGTACAAGAAGAATCGGTATTCCTGTCCGTATCAGTACGTGAAAAAGAAGGTTGACCTGAAGATCACAGACCGCTTCGTGGAGATCTATTACAAAGGCGAGCGTCTGACAACACACAACCGTTTTCCGAACTATATGAAGAACAAGTACTCCACACACCCGGAAGACATGCCGCCGGCATTCCGGAACATCGTCCAGTGGGATGACGAACGGATCCGGAACTGGGCGAGTTCAGTTGGGAAATATACCCGGCAGGTCATCGACCGGATCTTCGGCAGTGTCAGCATAAAAGAACAGGGCTATAATCCCTGTCTCGCCGTTCTCCGTCTCAGCAGGACGTATACAGATGCCCGTCTGGAAACCGCCTGTGAGCTTGCCATCAGCAGAGGGATTAAGGTGCCCCGTTACCATCACCTTAAAGCAATCCTGACGGCGAATCAAGACATCACTTACAAAGAGCAGCTGGAATCCGAATCCTCCACCGACGACTCCTCCATGGGTTATCTGCGCGGCAGCGACTACTACCGGAAGGGAGGCGATCCTGATGCTGAATGATGAGACCAGAAGAAAGCTCCGTGTTCTGAATATCGGCGAATTCATAGAGGAACTCGAAATACAACAGCAGGATCCGCAGACGCTGGCACTTCCGTTTGACGACCGTTTCCAGCTGCTGACAGACGGTGTCTATCAGAGGAAATACAACGACAAGGTACGGAGGCTGATCAAGAACGCGAAATTCCGCCTTCCGAAAGCCGATATCCATGACATCCTGTATATCGACAAGCGTCCCCTCAACCGAGGCATTATCGCCGATCTGGCTAGCTGTCGGTTCGTCGACGACTACCGAAGCATCGTATTCCAGGGATATCCCAGCTCCGGCAAGACCTTCCTTGGCTGTGCAATGGCAAAAGAAGCCTGTCGAAATCAGCATAAGACCAGATACATCCGGCTCCCGGATCTCCTGGAAGAATACGCTGAGAAGTCGGTGCTTCCCGGCGGCAAGAACAAAGTGTTGAACAAGTATGCAGCTTTCAAGGTGCTCGTCCTGGATGAATGGCTCATGCCGGAACTGTCCAAGGCAGATGTCGAATTCCTTTTGGAACTGACAGAGCGCCGCTTTGACAGCACATCCACGATCTTCTGCACGCTTTACAAGCGCGAGGACTGGGTGAAGCGCCTTCGCGGCGGAACCTATGCCGAATCTATCGTGGAGCGCTTCGCACACAACACCACCTGGGTGGAAACCGGCGACGTAAACATGCGGCAGTACTTATCCCATGCCTGACGGCCTGGGTTGAACTGCGGCCGGACTTTGCTAAACGGCGATTCCCGTGCGCTGAACGCGCTTCAGCGCATGGGCTGATCGCCCGGAATAATCAGTCGGCTGCGGAAAGTCGCTACAGGAAAGGGTTAATGACTCGTCCTATACTGGCAACCTCGCCGACTTTATTTACGATTACGAGGAAACTCCCGAAGGATGCGTGGCAGTATGGCCTGTCAGTACAAAGGGTGCACAATGTATCTGGCGTCTTATTCCATCGCGCTTTATGAAGGATCTCAAGAAAGGCTATATCCGAGTACAACCGCAGAAACCCGGGAAGAATAAAAATGAATTCAGCATCCAATTCTTATCTGCCGGAATTATTAAGCGCGTAGAAAAAGGTGAATTCCCTGATATTGAGTATGATGACATCAACGGAACTATCAGCCTGCAAAAATACGAAAGCGAAGGTGCGGAAATTCCCACAATCTGGACTGAGAAGGATTTTTATACTTCCAAAGGCACCTCTCAGATCCAGGACATTTTCGGGAACAAGGAATTCCCTTATCCAAAGCCGATTTCATTGATTTTGGAGACATTACGTGCCTGCACTAACAAGGATTCTCTTGTCGTTGATTTTTTTGCCGGCAGCGGCACCACGCTTCATGCCGTCAACCTGTTAAATGCACAGGATGAATTAAATCGCAGATGCATCATCATCACAAATAATGAGCTTTCGAAGAAACAGACCAAAGCATTAAAAAAAGCCGGCGTCCTTCCTGGAAGCCGGGAGTGGGAAGAAAAAGGGATTTGCCAGTCCGTCACATGGCCGCGTACCAGGAACACAATCCTTGGGAAACGGCCAGATGGAGAGCCCCTGCCTGGTAAGTATGCTATCCTTGGAGATGATGAAGAGCGCAACATGGCCGATGGGCTCGAAGCGAATGTGGCCTATTTCCGCCTTGGATTTGTAGACAAAAATTCTGTTACACTCGGAAGACAGTTCAGGCAGATCCTGCCCCTGTTGTGGATGAAAGCCGGCGCATATGGCAGATGCCCCACTGTGAACAGCGATACCGAGCCGTCTATGCTGATTCTCCCTGAAAACCGTCTCGCAATTCTTGTAGACGATACCAGGTTTGCTGAATTTGAAACAGCCGTCAGGAATGAAACCGAAATAGATACATTCTTTTTCGTAACAGATTTTGAAGGTGCCTATAAGGAGATGGCTGCCGCTTTCCCGGGCAAAGAGTCGCATCAGTTATACCGTGAATATATCGAGAACTTCGTAATTGGTGCCAGGAGGATATAAGATGAAGGACAAACTTTTCCCATTTCAGGAGCAGGCACTTGCAGATCTGCACTCAACCGTGGATGCTGCCCATATGTTATTAAGCTCCCGGAAAACACAGATCATTTCTTTTTCGGCACCAACGGGCGCGGGAAAAACAATCATGATGACGCAGCTTTTTGAAGAGCTGCTCTTTGGCGACGCCGACCATATCGGTGATCCGGATTCTATTTTCATTTGGATCTCTGACTCCCCGGAACTGAATGAGCAGACCCGTATGAAAATAGAAACCAAGTCCGACAGGATTCCCGCCAGGAACCTGATCACACTTGATGCAAATTTCACTGCGGATATTCTTGAATGCGGACATTTATTTTCTGAACACGCAGAAGCTTGGCTCGGACAAGCTCCTTGTCTCTACATCAGACAAACGCCAGACCTCCATCTGGACTGTGATTGAAAATACTGCTACCCAGTATCCTTCAAAACTATACTGCATTATTGATGAAGCTCATCGCGGCACTGCTGCCTCTGAAAAAGAAGCAAGCAAAGCGCAATCGATCATGCAGAAATTTATCAAAGGCAGCCCCGATGACGGCCTGTCTCCGCTCCCGCTTACAATCGGTATGACTGCCACCCCTCAAAAGTTTAATGCCCTTGTATCCGGCATTACTTCGTCCACCATGCATCAGGTCGTTGTTCCTCCAGAGGATGTGCGCAGTTCCGGCCTGTTGAAAGACCGGATCATCCTTAGGTATCCGACTCTCGGGTTTGACGCAGACATGTCCCTGTTCAAAGCATCCGTTGAGGACTGGAAAAAGAAATGCGCCCTCTGGCAGGCATACTATGACCAGAACAAAGATGGTGATCACCATGATCTTGTAAAGCCGATTCTGGTTGTGCAGGTCACTGACGGAAGCGGCAAGGAAGCAACCGGAACCGATCTCACCCAATGTCTCGACATCTGGGAGGAGGTGACCGGAAGCCGCCTGCTGGAAAATGAAGTTGTCCATACATTTAACGATTATGGCACATTATCCATCGCAGGGACAGAAATCCATAAAGTTGAGCCCTCACGGATTCAGGAACGGGAAGACATCAAGCTTGTCTTCTTTAAAATGAACTTGTCCACTGGCTGGGACTGCCCCCGCGCGGAAACCATGATGTCCTACCGCTCTGCTCACGAATATACATTCATCGCACAGCTTCTGGGCCGGATGGTACGGACTCCGCTTGCGCACCGCATCAAATCCATCCCCGAGTTAAATGATGTCAGCCTGTTTCTGCCATTCTTTGACAGTGAGACCGTAAAACAGGTGGTCAAAGCTCTCGAAGAGAGCGACAACGTATCCTTTGCCGAAACCGGAAGTGAAAAGGAACTTGTCACATACGAGCGTGAAAATGCTTACGCTGATGTATTTGACTCCATGGGCAACCTGATTACATACAGCATCGACTCTTCCCGTAAGCAGAGCCCTTTGAAGTCTTATATGCTTTTGGCGCATGCCATCTCATCTGACGGCATTGACGTTTCATCCTTCGGAGCAGCGAAAAACGGCATGCTCGATGAGATGGATAAGGAAATTGCTGATATCAAATCCTCTCCGGATTATGACAGCAGGGTGGAGGCTGTTACCGGTCTTAAGGTTGACTCTTTGATTTTTGACTATGGCGACAGCACCATGTCCGTTGACACGGACAACAATACAACTGAAGTGTCTGAATACGATATTGCCCGGCATTTTGAACAGGCCGGTAAGCGTCTCGGCGAAGGGATGCACAGGGAATACTGGAAACGCCACGCTGATGATGACTATATTGACGTACAGATCGAAGTGATCATGCTTGCGGACAATACATCAGCAATGGAGCGTCTCGAAAAATATGCCGAGCTTTGCTTCCTCTCTCTGTATGACAACAACCGGCGCAGCATAGGTAAGTTATCCGAAGAAAAGCAAACGCGATATGACCGCCTGGTACACTCCTCCGTCCAGCCGGTTCCTCTGGAATGGAAGCTTCCGAAAACCATTGATTTTACCATTTCAGAAACAGCACAGGCTTATCAGAAGCACCTTTTCTGTGAAGCTGGCGGCAGTGCGCACATCGCCCTTAACACCTGGGAAAGCGGCGTACTGAAGGAAGAAATTGACGATGCCGTCTGCTGGCTGAGAAACCTTGACCGCAAGACCTGGTCTCTGGAAATCCCTTATGAGGTAAAAGGTGTCTGGACTCCTATGTATCCTGATCTTGTAATTGTCCGGGCAGATGCGAGTGGCTATATCTTTGATATCCTGGAACCGCACGATCCATCCCGCAAGGACAACTGTCCTAAAGCTATCGGGCTTGCAAAATTTGCCGAGAAGCATGGTGCTTCCTTCGGAAGGATCGAATTGATACGTGAGCAAAGCGGCGTTGATGGCAAGAAGCATTTCTATCGACTCGACATGGGTAAAATCCAGATTAGAAATAAGGTACGCGCCATCAAATCCAATGATGAGCTTGATGCTATCTTTGAGGAGTACGGCGAACGGAAAATATAATGCACTCCCAGCACCCTCTGGCCACACTGCCACCGGGTGCTGATTTTATATCTTGTAGTTAGTTTTCGCTAACCCGACCGCAAAACAAAAGACCAGCCCGCCGCGAGCATTCACGCTCACATTGGGACCGGCCTTCGTACCTTCCGGCAGCCATGCCATCCGGTGCATTGTGATTCATTTGTTGTCGGTTACGCTCTTCTCCTCCGACGCATTAGAAGCAGGGATGCTCCGGCAAGGCAGATCAGGATGGATCCGAGGATGGTGAACAGATGTGTGCCGGGGCCGCCGGTGGAGGGTAGTTCATAGCCGGAGGAATTGCTCACCTGAATCCTCACCACTTCCGTGCGATCCTCTTCTTCAATGGTCGTTACATCAAGCGGTCCCGTCAGGTAAGCGGATATCTTACCACCGCTCATCGTGATAATTCTCACCGGCGCGGTCAGCATGTTATATCCATCGGGCGCTTTTGTCTCATACAGATAATATGTTGTGCTGCTATCTAAAGCGCCAAGATTCAGGATGCCTTTCTCATCCGTTGTGCCGGTCAGAATGGGAGTCTCACCGTCCTTAGGCTGATCGTCCGATATCTGCGTGATTTTGTACAACGCAAACTCAGCGCCGCTAAGAGGATTCGTTTTCAGGCCGTCACCAACTTTTAGAACTTGCACACCCTTAGCCGGCTGGTTTTTAACCACGAGCGTCACATTGCCATCTGCTTCCGTTATTACCTCGGCCTCTGTCGATTCAATATCTGAAAATGTCCAGCTGTAGGTCTTCGTTTTTGAATCATACGTTGAGACTGCCTTTTGGATCGTCACCTGTCCGGTAGCGGAAATCGTCAGGCGGATATCATAATCGGCCTGCTGATACGTTGTAGGCGTGCCTGTCTCATGCAAATAGTACGTGCCCGCAGCAAGATGATCCAGATCGATTTTGGGAATGACTCCGTTCTCATCCGTGACCAGGGTTTCAAATCCATCCTTCGGATAATAGTCCCGCATCGGATTTCCGGTATAGTAATCTGTCGTCTCATTATAAAGGGCGAATGTTACGCCGGAAATCGCTTCGTTGTTGACAGCGTCCTTCTTGACTGCGGTCAGGGTAAACGCGCGGTTCGAAATGGTGACGGTCGGCATATCCGTTGCGGTAGGTTCCGCAACCTGATTGATGGAATAGCAGGCACCTTCAGCGGCGGCAGTCTCGCCATTTACATACAGCGTACCATTCTCAACCTTAATGGTCAGCGAATCGATCAGCGACAGATATTTATATGGTGCAGCTGTTTCTGTCAGGATATATTCTTCCCCGGATGTCAGATACGCGACCGCAATAAGACCAGCCTCATCAGAGGTAAAGGTTTTCTTTGAAGCCTCATTACCTGACTTCACCAGTGTGAATTTTGCGCCTTCCAGCGGAGCACCACTCAGGTCCGTCTTGACCAGCTTGATGCCGGGGCGGGTGTTGGTCACCGTATCCGTCCGGGAATTAACACTTGTATCTGCAAGCTGCGCTTCAGTCAACTCCTGACGGCTATAGCTTGCCGTGTAGTCAAACTTGTCAGAGTATCCGTGTTCGTTCGTGGTTCCGCCAACGGTCAGTGTTCCATTTTCTTCGATCTTTGTGACGGTGCAGCCGTCTCCCAAAGTAACCTTCCCGGCTTCATCAACCGTATAGTCACCGGACAGAGTTATTTCATATACCAGATAATCATTCAGTGTCTTTCCATTCGTCAGCTCCGGGAAGAACCAGTTCAGGGACGTTGCCGTCTTTCCAAGCTGTCGTACAGAGCCGTCCACCAGTGTCAGGGAATCATCGGCACCTTTCATATAGACTGCAAAATAGATATAGTCATGGTCATCCATGAACGCCGCGTCTGACCAGACCTTCTTTACCGTCAGGCCGTAGCCATGCTGGTTGTGCACGATGACGGTTTCATCCTGCCTGTCAATCACACCGGCGTTCGCGGTCTCGCCTTCCGGCAATGTCTCTCTGCTGCTACGAACATAGTCAATCAGGTTATAGCCTGCCGGGATTTCATCGCTGCGTTCTATAACCATAAATGCGGTGCCATCTGTCAGACCCGGAATCTCAATACTGTATCCTGCGGGAATTTTGTCCGCAGCGCCGCCGGGAGAAGTATGGAACGTCGCCTGCTCCTGTTCGGTTTTTACAAGCACAGACTCGGACGTATTACCGAGTTCGGAGAATACTGTCTTTCCTGTAGACACGAAGCCGCCGTTTTGATAGATGCAGTATTCTCCCGTCGGGTTCTTTACATAGTATCTGCCGGTGTTGTAGACCGTATAATCCTCGCCATCTTTTCCGATATAGATACGGAAGCGGAAGGTTGTTTCATCTTCATCCGCTGTAATTTTCGTTTCCTTAGCGTATTCTCGCCACAGCTTCTTGGTAATGATCAGACTGTGCAGCGCGTCCTCGCTGACATGGTTGTCGTAAATGACCTTTTTCTGGCCGGAAACAGTGGTTTCCGCGGTCTTGTAATCTCTGTACCCGTCCTTTGTTGCTGCGGTCCCTTCATTCTCGGTTCCATTGATGGTCACTTTGTCATAGGTACCGGTATCCTGCCCGCACTCCACAATATAGTACTCTGTTTCCTCCCTTGGCAGTTTGATGGAAGCAATCTGACCAGGCTTGAGATAGAACACATGCTCATACGTCATGCCATTTACGGTTGCGGACGCTGCATAGGAAATCGGAACAGAGGCATCCTGAGAATCCGTCACAGAGAAATCACCCGTCACCGGCTGATATACATAGCTTGTCGTACTATCCTTATAGAAAATCTGGAACGGGAACAGCATACCGGAATCTGTGGTTTCTGTTCCGCTGACTTCCTTTTCCAGCAGGACTTCACCGGCAGTATAGGGAGCCAGATTGAAGCGCATGTGGATGTTCGATGCGCCGGCGCCTCGTTCCATATAGTACATCTTCATCGTATGACCGGAATAGTCCTTAAATACAGTCCCGCCATCCTTAAAGATGCCATACAGCCATGCGTCCACCTCATCCTGCATCTTATCCGGATACTGCGCTTTGTAGGCGGTCTCAAAGCGGTCCCTCAGGTTGGATTCTTTTCCGTTTTCAATGACTTTGCCGGTCCTGAAGTTGACGCTTCCATCCAGAGCAGAGTGGATACCGCCCAGATCCAGCACCAGCACATCATCAATATACAGCCAGAAATCGTCATCCCCGGAGAACTCGAAGATCAGGTCGTGTCCCCAGGCATCCAGTCCACTCTCGCTCTGCATGAAGCTGGCATCCATCTCCATGCCGAAGAAATAGATCGCATTGGCCGGATCTGTGTTCGCATTGTTGGTACGATGGATTTTATACAGCTTCTCTCCATAGCGGGGATCCAGTGAGGAAAGCATATTGCCATGAATATCTGTGTCATTGACCCAGTTTACATATGAATTTTCTGTGAGGTCATTATACGGGAAGAACTGTCCATGACGACGGGTAATACCGTTGCTTTCATCTGTGGTTGCGATCTGATCGTATACTACAAAATCGCCGACTGTATAGGTGCCGTTGCCGTCCGGTCTCTCTACCCCATACCACTTATCGCTCACACTGGTGATCAGGTGGGCAAAGTTCTGCGTACTGTCAAACTCAAAATATCCCGTCTCCTGGTAGGTACTCAGGAGAAACTGGTGATTGACCTCCATTGCACCACTGTATAGCTGTCCCAGAGAAGTACCGGTAAGCGTACTGGTCGGATACTCCTCTCCTTCCGCAATATATTTATTCAGCAGATTCTTTACGCCGTTCCACTGGTTATATGTAGTGTTCTGCAATACCTCCGTCTGTGTTGCACAGTTCGATCCCGTTACGGTTCCCGTGTAATTTTGCATCTTCAGCGTGATGCCATAGGATGTATGATCGATAGTAGCCACCTGCGAAAGCTTATCTTCCGAATCATCCGGCTTCATAATCGCAAAGTAGAAGGTATCCGCCTTGGACAGCGGTGCGTAGGTCAGCTGATAATTCAGAGCTTTCAGAGCCGAGTAATCATAGTACGGGTCATCCCAGGCAATGATCGTGCTGTAATAATCCCCGTTGCGGCGGCCATTCATATTGATGCCGATGGTATTGTCAGACAGGAACGTACCGCCGGACACCTGCGGCGCGATGTATTTGCCGGAATAGGCATTCTGCAGCTCGTAATAATAGTTTGGCGTGCCGTCATCGTTATAATACTCTGTGAAGTCCCAAAGCATGGTATTGACCTTGGTGCCAACCCAGGAAATGGTGTCGCCGCTCTCATAGGCCTTCACCAGCATACCGTCATGGTCAATGGCGTAGTAGTCATATTGGAGGGTATTTTCATTCCAGATTCTTGTATAGATAATGACCTGGTCGCCATTCTTCACATCGTAGTCGATATTGCCATTTTCATCTGTGTCTCCGGATACACTCACCTTGGTAGCTGTGTAGGTGACAAAATCGTCCTCATTCAGATTGGAGAGTTCGGCAAAGCTCAGCCAGCAGGAAGCATCATTGCCTGTTGTAAGGTCCGTCCGGCTTTGGAAGGAGCCGTTCGATTTCAGCGCATAACCATTGCTGCTGAACTTATATTTGCCGCTGTATGTCCCGGTACCTTCTTCTACAGTAATGATGCAGTTGTCATCTATATCCGACGCCTCCACCAATGAGATTGAATCACTGGCAATTCTAAGGTACTTTAATGTGCCGTTAACCTCTGTTGTGATGTAATATTCGGCGCCGCTAATATAGGTAAATGTCCACATCTGGATGTTGCTGTCCTTGGCCACATAGACATTTTCCGTGCGTGAGATGGGATCCACTTTAATGGTCATTGTCTTTCCGGAAAGTCTTGTATTGCTATTTGCGGCAGTCGCCGTCATAGCATTGCCCGAGGTTGTGGTGGCGTATATAATGCCGTATGATTTTCCGTCAAGCCCATAGGGGTCGCTTTTCAAGGTTTTTGTAAGGATCACCTTGTTATTTGCTCTTGCATTCTGATCCTCTCCGATCAATCCGTTACCGCTATACCCCCATGCGCATTTATTGCCATTACTTCTCTGATAATATATATAGAACGCGCCCGAATCGGTATGCTGTTCAACAGTAAAAGCCATTGTTGCCTCATCGGAAAATTCAAACGCATTACTGGTGTCAGACTTATACCGAACGTATTTTTTGTTGCCGTTTTCGTCAACTGTATAGACATAAAATTGATTATCGGTTCCTTCCACCGCATCAAAATAGTAAAGTGCAGCCGAGCTGATATCCGAAGCATTCGTTTTCGCAATACAATTTCCGCTCAGACTGTTCTTTGCATAGTACCTCAGATTATTGTTGTCAATTGAGACATAGAACATATTTCCATCCAGCTCGCTGACATCGGCAGCAGTTTCCAGCGCATTCGGCTCCACCACTGCATACACCGAGAACTCATCCGTCATGAATTTCAGTTCAGTTGCAGTTCCTTCTGAATTAAAAGCAGTTGCAGCAGTTTCATCATTCCCTGAAATTTCCGTTTCCATCACTTCAACGCCCTCTGCGCCGAAGTGAACAACTTTCAGCTCGCTGACGGGGTCTTCCGGGGCATCAAGCAGTTTAATGCTCATAGACACATTTGCCTGTGGCTCGATCTTCTGATCGCCAGCCCGGATTTCAATATCGAACAAATGCGCATAGTTGTCCTTTGCAGTTTCTCCAGATACTGCCTCGACAGCCTTCTGGTAATATTCCTGATACCGCGCATCCTCCGGCAAAATCTCTTCAGCCTTCAGTTCGGCATCATTCGGGATTCCTGCTTCTTCGCCATAAGTAACAGTGATTTCCCAAGTGTCGCCCTTCGCGTCGATCACAGTCTTTGTGATCTGCGCATCCGTCACTTTGATCGTAAACACTTCCCCGGTCTTCATGGTGACGGTCAGAGATTCCTCGCTCAGGAATGGAAGAATGCTGACCAGCGCCCAGTCGCCGCTCTCCACGGTCTGCGCGTTAATCTCTTCGATCTGCTCTTCGGTCAGCTCTGCGGAATACTGTACCTCCAGCCCGTTGGCTTCTTTAATCCCGCCAACTGTGCTGTCAGTCTCAACTTTCCCGACCCAAACCAGTTCCGGATTCGAAAACTCAATGCTCTCCACGTCCGCGACGAATTTCTTTGTCTCCTCGGAAACCGTCACATCACTCAGCGTGAGCGCATCTTGATCCGTTACTTCCGCAGAATCAATGTCATTTTCTCCGCTGTTCGTTCCCTCAATTATACCCAGCACTTCTATGAGGTTTGTGAAACTCACAAATCCGCCTCCGGGAAGGCTGAAATCGTACATTTTGCCGTTCACCGAGTACGAGAAGTCCACCGTATACACCAGCGCATAAGTAGAAAATGTCTCAGCAATAAATGCCACCGTCGCCTCTTCCG
>Ga0256406_1006359_pt1 | contig 11903 bp, 9 predicted proteins | sample RumenRJG_03DNA_FD_185986 | JGI IMG/M metagenome (GOLD analysis project Ga0256406, IMG submission 185986) | Bovine rumen microbial communities from Lethbridge, Alberta, Canada - RJG_03 | ecosystem: Host-associated > Mammals > Digestive system > Stomach > Rumen | place: Canada: Alberta | collected...
TGCGCTCGGGGTTCCGGCGGCATCCCAAAGTGCGCAAGGTGATACTCTTCGGGTCGCGTGCGAAAGGCAACTTCCGCACGGGCTCTGACATCGACCTGGCATTGGTGGGCGAGGACATCGACCACGAGGAGATGCTACGTATTTATAACGACATCGACGACCTCGGCCTGCTCTACAAGGTTGACCTACTACACTACGAAGAGAAACAAGGTACCCCCATCGGTGACCACATAGAAAGAATAGGGAAAGTATTCTTCAGTCGGGAAGCTTAGAGATGTCAGCCTCCGAGATGCCGGTAATCTCGGCTATGAGTGACGCGGGCATCCCTTTGAGTTTCATCCGCTTCGCCATATCCTCCTTTTCTTCTGCCCGTCCTTCAGCTCGACCTTCTGCCCGTCCTTTAGCCTCGCCAAGAGCCATTCCCGCACGTTTGGCCGAATCCATACCATTCTTAATGTCACGGTAGGCGTGAATGCTCTGTTCATAAGCCTTCAGCTCCATTGGCTTGAACTTAGCAATCTCGGCAGTCCGGAACAGTCTTTCAAACACGCGTCCTTGCAATTCGGCCGGACGCTCAAGCAGGTTTTGCAAATTCTTCAGGCAAAACAGCCACTTGTCAAGTACGGTGACACACTCATCAATATCCCTGTGGAAATTAGCCAATTCCACATAGATATAAGTCAGCTTGTCATAGAACACCTCCTTCTTATTGACATCCATGAGCTTCACCTCACGAAAGATACCGTCATCACCACTTCGCTTGTTCTCGGGGAAAGCGAAGTTGAGTATGCCTATAGTATATACGTCCTTTAACTCGTAGTTCCAATCTCCTTTTTCAGCCTGCTCTGCAATGGGGAATGTAGAATAGTAGATAGAACGATCCTTGTAGAAGTCCTGATACACATTCTGCATTTCAACGATGAATCGGCTTCCGTCAGACGTTCTGCAATAGACATCGAAGACTGCCTTACGAGCTGCCTCATTGCTACCAAACTTCTCACTGTTATTATATTCTACTTCTTCTACCACGCGTTCGCCATCAAGCACAGCATTGAGGAAACTCACCAAGAGCTCACTGTTGAACGGTGTTCCGAAGATGCGCTTGAAACCAAAGTCGGTCAGCGGATTAATGTATCTTTCGCCAGTATGTATCATATCGCTAACAATTTATGGCAAAAATAAGAAAACTATCGTTACCCTCCAAGGAATCGAGCCATTATCTTTCCCAAAGGCCCTCCTTGCGGTCTTCGGCCTGCCCTTAGAGTCGGCTACAGTGCTTTGTTGCTCTCATCCACCTTCTGCTGGATGGTCGTCATCTGGTCGCGATAGAGCTCACAGAGACGCTTGCCATTGCGGACGGTCTGCTCGGAGAGCAGCGTGCGGTTCCAGAGTCTCATCCCTCCGGCCGAAAGCGAGCGAAAACGGGCATCGTAGCGTCCCACCTGGAGTCCCAGCGTCCACGAGCGCAGACAGATTTCATCGTCATCATACTGCACCGGGGCAAAGAGGAAGTCGTTGTGGTGGAGGTATTGGTCGAAGAGCTCCTTGTTGATCCACATCGGTGCGCGACACACGCAGCAGACAAAGCTGAAAGGTCCCTCAGCCTCCGTCTTCACACGGTGCAGCGCTCCGTCGCGGAGTTCCACATCGCTGCCCTGCTTGCCTCCGAGAATCGCCATACGGGGATACTTCTTGAAGAGCTCCACGGCACGGTTCACCCATGAAGTGCCGGCAAAATCGTCGTCGTCCTGCATGAGCGCAATATATTTGCCGTTGGCCATACGCACGGCCCGGTCGTAGGTGACAACCTCGAAAAGGTCATTGCTCCTGAGGAGGAAGTCGTTGGGCCCCGTGAGCGCCTTCGCCAGCCGCCGGGTATGCTCAGGTGAGGAACCGTCGTCGATGACGATGATTTCCTTCGAGCCTTCATAACGGCGCAGCTTCTCGAGCACGTGACACACTTCCAGACTCTTGTTGTGCGTCTGGAAGATGAAGGTCACCTCGGGCTGATTGTCGTAGCCTTTGGCCTTCCACCACTCGTAGTTCTTTTTCTTTTGTGCTATTCCCGTGCGTTTAAGCAGGGAGAGCTTGATGCGATCTAATAATAGTTTCATTCGGTCCTTTTTCTTTGGAGATTAAAGCCCATAGAGAAGCCTCAGCCTGCGCCTGCCGGGCGCTCATCGGGCTTCCCGCTTGTAATAATGTGCGTAGTTGAAGAAGGGTTCGGTCACGGCATCCCTGCTGCTGCCCACATACACATTGCCATAGGGGTCGACAGCACGCACGGTGACCTCGGCATTGGCCGACGTAGGCTCATACCAGTAGAGATGATTCATGATGAGATAGCTGTTCTTCTTGCTGACAAACTGATAGCTCACCGACTTAGCATACTTGTGGTGATACCCCGTGGCGAAGGCGTCCTGCCCCTGCGTGTTGATGCGCTGCATGGGGTGAGCTACGCCATTCTCAACGGCCTCCACCTTCCAGCGCGAATCGGCATTGAAGACATTGGCTACAATCACGCCACGGCCTTTGGGCAGCTTCCAGTCGGCAGCATAGGTCTCACCATTGTAGTCGGTCTCGGCCCGGAAGATGGACATCTGCTTCTCCTTCGCCCAAAACGTCCCTTTATAATAACTGTCGGCAATGCGCGTACCCCGGAAATTGTAGACATAATAACCGTTAGGCGTGCCGCAGATGTTGACGTTCGACTGCCATATGGTGCCGCAGGCTGCCGCATGACAGTGCTCAAAAAGATGCTGACCCTCGAAGTCAATCTCATGGTTGATGGCAAAGTGAGTGTGACCGCAGAAGAGCTCGTAGCCACCCTTGAAAGAGGAGAGCAGCCTGAGGATTTCGGGCAACAGCGAGGAGGCATAATGCCCTTTCTCACCTGACAGATTGAGCGCGAAGGCACCCGTCTTCGGCCGGTTGCCCATGGTGAGGGGGATGTGGTAGCAGAGCACCACCTTCTTCCGGTGATCGGCCAGCGCCAGGTCCTGCCTGAGCCATTCCATCTGCTCCGGACTCAGCTCACCGGGCTGCCAATAGGCGGCGCCACGGAAGAAATGGCAGTCGTTGAAGCAGACGTAATGCTCATCGCCACGGTCGAAGGAGTAGTCGGCGGGGCCCCAGGCCTCCTCCCATTTGGCCTTATATTCCTCCTTACCGTCCTGGTCGTGATTGCCAATGACGGAGAAGAGCCGCATACGGGGCAAGGCTCCCAAGGCCTGCCTTATCTGCAGCTCGAGACCGGCATTGAAGCCACCGTAATACTGCACATCGTCACCCATGCTCAGTCCGTAGACGGGAATGTCGGACGGCAGTCCATCCAGGGTCTGCCGCACGTCGGCCATCGTCTCCTCGGTGAAGCGCTGTAAATCGCTCTTGGTCACGGGATTATCGTCGGGCCCGGTGTAATAGGGACTGATGGCATTGGTCACCTGCGGATCACCGAAAACCACCATGACATAACGGCGCTCCTTGCCTTTGGGCAATGCCTTGAGTCTGAAGTTGTAAGCCGAGTCGGTACGTTCTATCCGCTGGTAGGCGCAGGCTGTGAAGTCGGTGGCTGTGTGGGTTGGCACCTCACACCAGTCGGGCACAGAATAGTAGACGAAGCGGGCCTGCGGATTGCGCGGGAACTGATAGCGTCCGGCAGCATCGGTGCGCACGCAACTGAAGCCATCGCTCACTACGACCCCTTTGACGGGCTTGCCGTTGGAGAGCAACAGCCGACCATGCAGCAGGGTGGTGTCGACCACAGCGGGCTTCCTGCGCACGGGCTTCCGCTTGCGGGGCCGTCGTGCCTTGACCAACTTGGGCTTCTGCTGCACCGGGAGGTCGACCGACAGCTGCGACGTCAGGGCCTTCTCCAAGAGCAGAGGCTGCCGACGGCCGAAGGCTACAACTGCAACGACAAAGAGCACCATTATCACTGTGATAGCGGTAAGCAGGGTGATGTGCTGATGTTTGAACTGCTTCATCTTGAATAGATATATTCCACAAAGGTAACGAGAATAACGCAAACAAGAGTAGCTGGTCACCTTTTTAACTCTAATTTATTACTCCGCACGGGCTTGCACCGCGAAGAAACCACGGGCAGCAAGTGTCACCGACGTTTCACGGACATTTGCTAAGCATGGATATTACCGCAGACGCTCACGGACGTTTCCCGGCTAAAAAGGTGGCAATGTTCGCAAAGCGTGCAAGTACCTCTGTAAAGTCAATCTGACTTATCACTTGATTTTGCAGCCTGGCCAACGATTGTTCGCTAAGTAGCTTTTTATCATTCGCTGCGTAGTGAACGATCTTTTTCTATAGGATTACCATATGTTCACCCCAGCCTTTACCCCTCAAGAACGCCACTTTGACCCCACATGAACCATAGTGCAGACCCCTCAACACCGTCCCTGCATTAGTCCATTCGTCATCCCCCATAGGGCTCTGTCAGGAGGCGGTGGTTAGCTCGCTATCCTAAGGGGTCGGACTATGCCATTACCCAGTTATGCAACAGCTTCACCTTGAGCCGGGGCACAGCACTGGAGGTGACAGAATTTCACAGGCAGGGCAAAAAAGCAAGCGATTTATTTGTCTATTCAAGTCACAATAAGTAATTTTGCATGCATGTAATCCATCATTCAATAGCTTTATGATTCTATTCTTCAAGACTCCTAAGGAAAATATTATTGCCACTGAAATCGACCATCAGCCAACAGCGGCAGAGGTGAGTGCACTCTCATGGCTCTACGGCGACGCCAAATGCCTGCCCCAAGACCATCTCGAAGGCTTCTTCGTGGGCCCGCGCCGCGAGATGATAACTCCGTGGAGCACAAACGCCGTGGAAATCACGCAGAACATGAGCATCAAGGGTATCAGTCGCATTGAAGAGTACTTCCCCGTGAAAACGAAGGATGCCGACCACGACCCCATGCTGCAGAGAATGTACGACGGACTCGACCAGACCGTGTTCACGGTGAACCATCAGCCCGAGCCCATCAAGCACGTGGACGACATCGAGAAATATAACGAGGAAGAGGGACTGGCACTCTCGCCCGAAGAAATAGAATATTTACATAAGATTGAGAAGCAGAACGGACGGCCGCTCACCGACTCCGAGATATTCGGCTTCGCCCAAATCAACTCCGAGCACTGCCGCCATAAGATTTTCGGCGGCACCTTCATCATCGACGGCGAGGAGCGCCCCTCCAGTCTCTTCGCCCTCATCAAGAAGACCACCAAGGAGCATCCGGGCAAGATTCTCTCGGCCTACAAGGACAATGTGGCCTTCGCCCAGGGACCGGTCATCGAGCAGTTCGCACCTAAGGACCAGAGCACGAGCGACTACTTCCGGGTGGAGAACATTGAGAGCGTCATCTCACTGAAAGCCGAGACCCACAACTTCCCCACCACCGTGGAGCCCTTCAACGGTGCCGCCACAGGTACCGGAGGCGAGATTCGCGACCGCATGGGCGGTGGCACGGGCTCATGGCCCATAGCAGGAACGGCTGTCTACATGACCGCCTACCCACGTCTGCGCACCGACAAGCACGAACAGCCCACGCTGCGCGACTGGGAGGACGTGCTGCCCGTGAGAAAGTGGCTCTACCAGACACCGGAACAGATACTCATCAAGGCCTCCAACGGCGCCAGCGACTTCGGCAACAAGTTCGGACAGCCGCTCATCACCGGCTCGCTGCTCACCTTCGAGCATCAGGAGGACGGACAGCAGCTGGCCTACGACAAGGTGATTATGCTGGCCGGAGGCGTGGGCTACGGCAAGAAGCGCGACTGTCTGAAGAAGGAGCCCCAAAAGGGCAACAAGATAGTAGTAGTGGGCGGCGACAACTACCGCATCGGTCTCGGTGGAGGCTCGGTGTCATCGGTCGACACGGGGCGCTACAGCAATGGCATTGAGCTCAACGCCGTGCAGCGCGCCAATCCCGAGATGCAGAAGCGCGCCTACAACCTCGTTAGGGCTCTCGTGGAGGAAGACAACAATCCGGTGGTGTCCATTCACGACCACGGGTCGGCAGGCCACCTGAACTGTCTCTCGGAGCTTGTGGAAGACTGTGGCGGAAGCATCGACATGACCAAGTTGCCCATCGGCGACAAGACGCTGTCGGCCAAAGAAATCATAGCCAATGAGAGCCAGGAGCGCATGGGACTGCTCATCGACGAAAAGCATCTGGAGCATGTGGAGAAGATAGCCGAGCGCGAGCGGGCTCCGCTCTACGTGGTGGGCGAGACCACCGGCGACGCTCACTTCAGCTTCGTGCAGGGCGACGGCGTGAAGCCCTTCGACCTCGACGTGGCACAGATGTTCGGGCACTCGCCCAAGACGGTGATGAAGGACGAGACCGTGGAGCACCACTATGAGGACGTGACCTACTCGGCCGACCATCTCGACGAATACCTGGAGCGCATGCTGCAGCTCGAGGCCGTGGCTTGCAAGGACTGGCTCACTAATAAGGTGGACCGCTCGGTGTCGGGCAAGGTGGCCAGGCAGCAGACACAGGGCCGCATACAGTTGCCGCTCTCCGACTGTGGTGTGGTGGCCCTCGACTACCGCGGCCGAAAAGGCATTGCCACCGCTCTGGGACATGCTCCGCAGGCCGGACTGGCCAGCGCCGCCGCAGGCAGCGTGCTGAGTGTGGCCGAATCGCTCACCAACATCGTGTGGGCACCCATCGCCACCGACAAGGAGCACCCCAATCCTATTGAGAACGTCAGCCTCTCGGCCAACTGGATGTGGCCCTGCCGCTCGCAGAAAGGCGAGGATGCACGACTCTATCAGGGCGTACAGGCACTGAGCGACTTCTGCTGCGAATTGGGCATCAACGTGCCCACGGGCAAGGACTCGCTCTCACTCTCGCAGCAATATCCCGACGGACAGAAAGTCATCTCGCCGGGTACGGTCATCGTGACCTCAGGTTGCGAGGTGAGCGACGTGCGACAAGTGGTGTCACCTGTGGTGATCAACGACAAGAACTCCAGCCTCTACCACATCGACTTCAGCTTCGACGCCCAGCATCTCGGAGGCTCGGCCTTCGCTCAGAGCTTGGGCAAGGTGGGCAGTGACGTGCCCACGGTGAAGGACAGCGAATACTTTGCCGACTGCTTCAACGCCGTGCAGGAGCTCATCCGCCGCGGATGGGTGATGGCCGGCCACGACATCAGCGCCGGCGGTCTCATCACCACTCTGCTTGAGATGACCTTCGCCAATGTGAAAGGTGGTCTGCACATCAACCTCCACGACATTGCCGGCGACGACATCGTGAAAGCGCTCATGGCCGAGAACCCCGGTGTGGTCATCCAGGTGAGCGACGAGCACAAGCACGAGCTGCGTAAGTTCTTCGAGGACAACGGCATTGGCTTTGCCAAGATCGGCTACCCCGTACCCGAGAGCCGCACGCTTGTAGTGGTGAAGGACGACTACAGCCATGAGTTCGACATCGATGCCCTGCGCGACGTGTGGTACCGCACCAGCTATCTACTCGACCGCGACCAGAGCTTCAACGGCATGGCCCGCAAGCGCTATCAGAACTATAAGAAGCAACCGCTGGAGATGAAGTTCCCCAACGGCTTCAGAGGCACCTGCAAGTCGCTCGGCCTCAACCCCGACCGCTGGCAGGAATCACAACCCGCAAAGTCGAGCACTTCCAAGGCTGCCATCATCCGCGAGAAGGGCACCAACGGCGAGCGCGAAATGGCCTACGCCCTCTGGCTGGCCGGTTTCGACGTGAAAGACGTGATGATGACCGACCTCATCAGCGGTCGTGAGACGCTCGAGGACATCAATATGATTGTCTTCTGTGGTGGTTTCTCCAACAGCGACGTGCTGGGGTCGGCCAAGGGCTGGGCCGGTGCCTTCCTCTACAACCCCAAGGCCAAGGAAGCTCTCGACAAATTCTACGCCCGTGAGGACACGCTGAGCCTCGGCATCTGCAACGGCTGCCAGCTGATGGTGGAACTCAACCTCATCAACCCGGAGCATGAGCACAGGGCTCACCTGGTGCACAACATGAGCCAGAAGTTCGAGAGCAGTTTCCTCTCGGTGGCTATACCCGGGAACGACAGCGTGATGCTCGGCTCTCTGTCGGGCTCCAAGTTGGGCATCTGGGTAGCCCATGGCGAGGGCCGCTTCTATCTGCCCGAGCCTGAGGACCACTACAACATCGTGGCAAAATACAACTATGCCGAATACCCCGGCAATCCCAACGGCAGCGATTACAACGTGGCCGGCATCTGCTCACCCGACGGCCGGCATCTGGCCATGATGCCTCACCCCGAGCGTGCCATCTTCCCCTGGCAGAATGCCTGGTATCCACTCGACCGCAAGGCTGACGAGGTGACACCCTGGATAGAGGCCTTTGTGAACGCCAGAAAGTGGGTGGAAAAGAAGTTGGGCGAATAAACAAGCAAGCAGCGCGCAATGAATAGTGAGCAGCAACCCCGCGACCTCTTTGCCGACCAGCCGCAGCCATCCGCTGCGGCCAGTCCCAAGGAGAATCAGCCGGCATCGCCTCAAAAGGGCTTCTATAGGCAGGCCTTCAGCGTGTTCTTCAAGATTGGAGCCTTCACGCTGGGGGGTGGCTATGCCATGATTCCCATCATTGAGAGCGAGATTGTGGACAAGCGGAAGTGGATTCCCAAAGACCAGTTCCTCGACTTGCTGGCCATTGCGCAGAGCTGTCCGGGCGTCTTTGCCATCAACATCAGTACTTTCATCGGCTACAAGATGCGCAAGACGCGCGGCGCCCTTGTCACGGCTGTGGCCACGGCGTTGCCCTCCTTCCTCATCATCCTGCTCATTGCCATGTTCTTCCATCGGTTCATGGACATTGCCTGGGTGAAGGCCATGTTCAACGGCATCCGTCCCGCCGTGGTGGCGCTGATAGCAGTACCCACCTTCAACCTGGCCAAGAGTGCCCGCATCACGCTTGTGAACTGCTGGATACCCATCGGCGGTGCCCTGCTAATCTACGCGCTGCATATCAACCCGGTGTTCATCATCCTGGCCGCAGGGGTAGGCGGCTACCTCTATGGTCACTTTCTCAAACCCACTGAATGATGCTGCTCTACCTGAAGCTTTTCCTCACCTTCTTCGAAATCGGACTATTCGGGTTCGGTGGAGGCTACGGTATGCTGTCGCTCATTCAGACAGAGACCGTCATCCATCACCACTGGCTCACCACAGCAGAGTTCACCAACATCGTGGCCATCAGTCAGATGACGCCGGGGCCCATCGGCATCAACTCGGCCACCTACTGCGGCTATGTGGCTGTGCACAATGCCGGCTATAATGGCATCATGGCCGTGCTGGGCGCCACGACAGCCACCTTCGCGCTGGTGTTGCCATCGTTCATCCTGATGATACTCATCAGCAAGATGTTCCTCAAATACATGCACACCCCTTTGGTAATGGACGTTTTCGCCGGTCTTCGCCCCGCCGTGGTTGGTCTGCTTGCCGCCGCCACACTGCTACTGCTCTCACCCGAGAACTTCAGCACACCCAGCGCCAATCCCTGGCAATTCTGGATTAGCGTGGGCCTCTTTGCCGCCACCTTCGTGGGTACCATGTGGCTGAAGATAAATCCCATTCGCATGATTTGCTGGGCAGCCTTCGCAGGGCTCCTGCTACTCTACTGAGCACGACAGAGCAAATTCAGTAGTGTAAATACTAAGGTTAACTCTGGCAAAAGGGTATGGGAATGAAGTCCTTGGTCTTAATTGCTCCGGACACCTTTCCTGATCCGAAAATAACATTCTCACAACTCATAAGCAGAAAATGGAAACAGCAGATTAAGCGATAGGGGCGGATACCTCCCTAACGACAATCTCTTCAAGGCTGTATCCAGCCTCCTCAATCCAAGGATTCTCGTCCAACAATAAAGAGCGTGCTTTTTCCACGTCTTCAGCAAATACAAACCCCAGAATTTGAAAATTCTCAGTCTTGATTCCTGTTGATGATTCCGTATACCCTTCTGGAGTATAGAATAAATACTGTTTCATACGCTTACCACTTTATATTTTTCACAACAGAAAGACTGGAATGCATGGCAGATACTTTGTCATAGGACAAGAAAGAAACTCGGTCATGTATAGGAGCAAACATGGAGACACTCAGTTTGTCCAAGAACTCTTCCTTCCTACAACGATCCGCAACAATATAAAACTTACTATAGAAATCCTGCAACTCAAAGAACTTAGAGAGAGAATTCTTCATATCCGTAGTATGCTCAACCTCATAGAAATCACTCGGCATACAGCGTTCATTAAACCAAATGACATCTATTGTTCTCGCCTTTCTCAAAAGGCTCTCATAAGTAAATTCTGGTATCTTAACCATATCAGACACCTCTCCTAAGTGCTTTCCAAGAAACAATCGGTTTCTATCTTGCGCAGGAATATAGGTAGCATGGTGTCTAATCTTGCCTATCTCTATCAATAATCCCTGATAATAGCCATGAGTAAAGATCTCTTCGCTCTTTGTATTCCCCTGAACCAAATCGAACTTTTCCAGCACCTTTTCTCTGTCTTCTTCCAAAGCCCACAACCCCGGTCTTATACGAAACATATGCTTACTATCCTGTACAATTCGCCTCACAGTAGCCTCAGGCGTTTTCGTCTTCCAAGAGGAAAAATCCAAAGACTCATATAGACGTCGTAAAGTAGCAAAGCCTCCTAAAGCTTGCATACATTCAATCACTTGCTGTTCTTGGGTTTTCATAACTTATATTATCAATTGTTGTTACAAAGATTGGAATGAGTTGCTAATGTCCACAACAGCACCGATATAGAACTTTGAATCGCCGTCATAATTTTGACACTACGAATCTACATTAGGGAACGGTCTTTCGTAGAGCCGTCTACTTGTAGCCTACTTGACGAAAGGTCGTTAGCTGGATAATAGCAAGTCAAACTATTTCACACTTTGGCAGACTCCACGGAAGTAGCCTACACTCTCGGCAATGCCGAGGAACGGGTCTTTCATATCCTTTTCATACTCCAAGCTGCATGAGCCAGTGTAATGAATCTTGCGCAGAATCTTCACGAACTTCTGGAAATCAATGCGCCCCCGACCGAGTTCGATGGCATGGTCGGCCTTCGTGTTGCCCGTCACATCCTTCATATGGATATCGAATACCCGTGAGTGGTAACGCTGCAAATCCCGCAACGGATCCTGGTTGTAGCGCAGATCATGGCCGATGTCAAGACACATGCCCACACGGCTGTCTCTATCCTTGATACGGTTCCAAATATCAGTAGCCGAGGGATAAATATTCATGTCGGGGCCATGTAGATGGATGGCCAGTCGGATATTGGTTTCCTTCACCTTATTCTCTGTATAATCGAGCAAGTCATAATTGGGCACACCGACAATCAACTTCACCCCAACTCTTTGGGCATAGGCGAAGGCCCGGTCGACTTCAGCCTTCGACTTCATGTAGATGGGTCCCACGGCATATCCCGTCACACCGTGGTCGGCAAGCTTCTTCTTGAAGACTGCTATCGTCTGAGCATCAGCATTGAGGGGCAGATGGAAGTCCTTGATACATAGATAATGGACATTCAACCGCTGCATCACGTCGAGGGTCTTGTCGATGTCGAAGTGAACAAACGTGTACCCTGCCATACCCAAATGGAAAGCGTCTTCTTTAGGAGCAGACTTCATGTAAGGGGCCTTGGCCTGGGCCTGAAACTCGGGCAAGACCGCAAAGGTGAACAATAGTGCTAATAAAAGTTTTCTCATAGTGCGGTTTTTGTTATACGCTACAAATTTAGATAAAATTCCCGAGTTATAAGCCAGTTGAGATAAAAAACCTAATAGATTTCCTCCCCGAAGAGCCGACAACATGGAAAATCAAGGCCGACATACGCTCAATCCTATTTTGCGTGCT
>Ga0256406_1006360_pt1 | contig 11901 bp, 2 predicted proteins | sample RumenRJG_03DNA_FD_185986 | JGI IMG/M metagenome (GOLD analysis project Ga0256406, IMG submission 185986) | Bovine rumen microbial communities from Lethbridge, Alberta, Canada - RJG_03 | ecosystem: Host-associated > Mammals > Digestive system > Stomach > Rumen | place: Canada: Alberta | collected...
ACTGCGCACTGACAGGAACGCCCTTGAACTGCACAGTCTTTCCATTGGACAGCTCGAAACTCTTCGTCGCTGTTCCGTCACTGTCTGCCGTCACTCTGCCGATGGAATCCGTGTCGATGACTGTTCCTGGCTTCAGACCGGTGATGGTCATCGTGAAGCTGAACTTCTCCTTCGAGCTGCCATCTGCGCCAGTGTTCTGTGCTGTCGAACCATTCTGATCGGACAAAGCATCATTCGCAGAACCATTCTGGCTGGAGGACCCATCCTGCTGATCGGAGCCGTCTGCATTCAGAACGACCTTCTTCACCGTGATGTTCTGTGTGTAGCTCAGTGTGTTCGTGAAGGTCACGGTCGTATTTTCATTCTCATCGACCGTCTCCTGCGCTGTGCCGAGTTCCGTATTCTGCTGTGTCGTCTCACCACTGGACTGCGCAATGATGCCGGACGTGCTACCATCGGCTGCATTCGTTATGTTGAATCTCGATGTCCAGCTGCCGCCCTCCTCGATGAACTGATAAGCTGCACCAACCGGCAGGCCCTTTACTACAGCCTTCTCACCGCTCTTCAGCTTAATCGTTGCATTGCCGTTTCCGTCTGCAGTGGAGATCAGCTCCGGCGCCCGCTCGCCCAGTTCACTCTGGGATAGTGCTTTGCCGTTCGCATCCTGCACTTCGATGGAATACTGCAGGTTCGCATCCAGGTTGCTGAAAAGAGCGCGGAACGTATACAGATCATCTTCTGCGCCGTCCGTTGAGCCCTCAGTCTTCTTGGCAAGCGTCACATCGGCTCTCGATACAGCAGGCGGATTGTAAACATTCGTAAATGCTGCCTTTGATTCCTCCTGCGCATCAATTGTCCCACTCTGGGCTCTGTCAGACAACTCATTTCCGGAAGCATCTGCTACAGTGTAGTTGCTGTTGCCATCCTCTGTGACCTTATACTGCGTCCCCTTCGGCAGTCCTGTGAATGTCCTGCTCTCGCCGCTCTTCAACTGGAAAGTATACACTCCGTCGTTGAATGCGATTTCGCCAAACTCCTCTGTTCCGCTCTTTTCGTGACCAATAAGCTGCAGCGTAAAATTGAATGCCTGCGTAGAATCAGACATCACCGTTCCATTATGTCTAACGGTCTTGGAAACTGTAAGGCTTCCGAACTCACCAGAACGGGTATTTGTCACCGTAATGGTCTTATGCTTGCTGCAGTCTACTCTTTCAGTGCCTTTATCGTCCTTAAATGTCTCCGTGTTAAGGGTATAGGTATATCCGTCAATTGTTGGATCCTCTGAGACCGTGTATGCAGCATTGTCATTGAAAACATTGAGCTTGTATTCCCAGGTATCTCCGTTCTTTACCCACTTGCTCTCATCATCTGTTACATAGTCAGTACCTGTCGCGCCTTCAGAGATGCTTGATCCCTTGCCATTCGTCGGTGTAGAAGTCGGCGAATCACTGTTGACGAATGTAATCTTCGCATAACCATTGCCAAAATGGCCCTTTTCAGTGCCGGTTCCATCCGTTGTCGGAATATCTGTGCTGCCGGAAATGGTCTCTGCATTGGTCAGATACTGTGTATCCACGTAGCCGGAGCCGCCGCCTGCACCACCATTATTGTAATTGGTTGTACGTCCGCCGTACCAGCCGCCACCACCGCCACCGCAGTCGCTGCTTGCATTAGTGTAAGGCTGTCCATTTCCCTGAACCGAGTAACTGTTGTATCCAGGAGTTGGAGACGTTCCTCCTCCAGTATTGAAGCGAACCCTGCCGTCACTATAGGCATTACCGCCAAAGATGCCGCCGCCGTCACCGCCGCCGCCATCATCGGAGGTTCCATTGCCTCTCGCTCCTCCGCCAGGATTATCGGCGCCGCCACCGCCGCCGGCAACCAGAATTGTTCCTTCAGGCTCCCATGTCTCCCCCTCAACAGCAGGATTCTGAGAAAATGACATATGCGTCATTCCACCGCCGCTACTCACAAAAGGATAACCACTATATCCACTGCCACCTCCATTATACGCAGACTCTGCATACCACTGGTTATTCTTGTTTCTGTGGTCAACAGCCAAGCCTTCGCGGCCACTTGCCATACCTTGTCCACCTACAAAGATATAAATAGGCTTTTTGGTGTCAGTTAAATGAATAATTCCATCTGAATATCCGCCATATCCAGCGCGAGAACTGATGTTATCGTTTTGCGGTCTATTCGCAGTGCCATATCCGTCTCCGCCGCTGGCGCCCCAGACCTCGAGCTTGTAATATCCATTCACGCTCGGCGTAAAGGACTGCCCGCCGCCTGTATAGACGAAAGTATAGACTTCGCTGTAGGTGTTCTGGATCGTTGCCCGGCCGCTGGTCAAAGGAATCTTTTTGTCCTGACCATCCGCAGTGCCTTCATATTTCTTGGTTACGGTTCCGCCATTATCGGACTTCTGATTCGTTACATCTTTTACGTGCAGGTTTTCCTCATACACGTAGTATTTTGTATTGCTGTCGAGCTCTACATCTTTGAAATTGTAGGTCCAGATATTGCCGGATGTTGCGGGCTCGATTGTCTTGTCTGACTGTGCAACTACATGGCCGTCTTCATCGACGATAACAATCTTTAATGCATCCTCTTTGTTCATCGCCGAATCCGGTCTTGCCTTCGTGTAATCATTGAGCCACTCAACCGTGACAGTTGCACCGGATACCTTGTTGTAGTCCTCTGTCGTAGACAGACGAATAACCGGGGGTTTTCTATTGTTGGTATCTGTGTCCTCCCACTTCTTAATAATCGTGATCTGTCCGTCGAGCGCACGCTCATCCGGGAAAATGTAATCGCCGTTGTCGTTCTTCTTCAGCTCGCCGGAAGCAGTATTGCCGTCCTTGGAGGTTTCAGAAGAGCCTGAACCAGCAGTGTCGCTGCCTGCTGTACTATCAGAAGCAGAGGAGCCGGTTCCACTGGAATTGCCGTCGGAAGAGTCGTTATTGTCAGAGCTGCCCTCTTTGGCAATCGTAAATGCGCCGTCGTCATTGATGGTCACGATATAGGAAGAAGGATCGGCCGTGTAGTTCAGTGTCCCGGTTTCGCCGTCCTTAGGCTTCTTGCCCTCGCCGGTGAGGCCGGAAGGTGCTGACGTCTCCTTCAGAACATAGCTACCCGCCTTTAAGTGTTTAAAGGTGACGCGTCCGCTGGCGTCGCTCTCCGCTGTGGCTGTGTCAGTAAGACTCCCGCCGGACAGGGAGAACTCCGCGCCCTGAAGTGTGCGGACAGGAAGGTCCTTATCCACCTTCACAAACGTGATCTCCCAGTACATCGGTGTATTGTAGATAACAGGTGTTCCGTCGATCGTGTCTGCATCCGTCCACTCTGCCGCTGCAGTCTTTCCATCCGTTTCGGTCTTTCCGGCGTTCTTATTCTGCTGCAGTGTGACATGACCAGCTTCGTCTACAACGACCCGGTACGCCTCATCATTCAGGATGTAATCAGGGTTCGCCGTCTGCTCCCTGAGAGTATAGGAGCCCTTCTCGATATCCTTGATCTTTACCAGTCCGTTCTTGTCGGATGTGGCCGTCTTTGCGACGTCATTGCCGTAATCCGATGTCCCGCTCAGCACGAAAACTGTGTCGGAAATCCCGTGCAGGGAATCATCTGTTGCAGTCTTCTTTCTCGCCTTGTAGAAGGTGAGATCGCCATGAACCCTGGGATCGTTGTATACCGTAAACCAAACAGGCAGGTTGTTCGGGTTATATGCAGCACTGGCGGCATACTCCAGTGTCTGGGTAATCGTCTTGCCGGAGTCATCCTTTGCCTTTGGATTGGTGATCCAGAGCTCACCCTTATCATTGATTTCCACCGTATAGGCCGTGTGGTCCGGCAGCCAGTCGGGGTTGGAGCCGTACTCCATGAGGGTATAGGTGCCCTTCTCAACCTTTGTAAAGGTCAGTTTGCCCTGTGTATCCGTCGTCTCCGTTTTGTCCACGGATGTGCCATAGTCGGATGTGCCGGTCAGACGGAACTGGATATCGCGGATCGGCTGATGGTCGGGCTGTGAGCTCTCCTTCAGCAGGTTGATGTCCCGGCTGATGACGAGCTGCGCCGTTACATTGTTCTGCTCAGCGACGCGATGGATTCTGCTGGAATCCGTGAGGCGGTCGTACCCCACACGCACGGCGTTGTATGCCTCAGGATAGCCCTTTGTACCACCCTTTCTGGCAGCACCTGCAGGTGCCTTCATGTTGAGGTAGGCCGCAACTGCTCCGAGCTTGCCAAGAGTATAGTCAGACACCCCGTCCACAGCCTTATCGAGATCGATTACGACGGCTGTGACCCTCTTTCCATTCGTTCTGTCATCCTCCGGAATGGAGAATCCTTTCGAAGCATCCAGCTTCTTCCAGTTGCTGAAATCCAGTTCAGAAAGTTTTCCATTTGAATCCGGATAGGAGACATTCTCATCTGTCGTGTAGTAAACGACAGGGCTGATCAGATCCTTGCCGTTCTTATCTTTGGGCAGCTCGGAAAGATCCACCGACTGCAGGACGCCCTGCCAGTCGCTGGTTCTCTTGTCTGCGTTCTGACTGTCTTCCAGAATGTCGTAAAGCCTGATATGCTGTGCCGTGCTGGCGTTGCTGTTCTGGAAGCGCAGACGATATGAGTATGCCGTATTGTTGTCCACCACAGCAGTTGTATCGTAGTGGCTCGAGCGCTCCGATCTTATGCGCTCGGTGAGACCTGTGGCTGCCGCTGTGATGGCAGCGATGTCGTAGTCGCGTCCCTTGTAGATGAAGCGATTCCCAGGCTTGTTCTTCATGCCGTCGGTATCAAGACCGGTCATGTATCCAAGTTCTTTATCTAACTTCTCTTTTGCCTGCTTCTCCTCAGTTTTATTGCCGCTGTCATACTCATAGTCATCGAACCATTGAATGTCAGCACCGGTTGCCTGGTTTTTTACAGACTTCGTTGCCTTATCCTGCTGGCCATCCGCAATGCTGTCGTTGTTCGTCTCGAATGCCACCGAGTTGTAGGCTTCCGTTCCATAGTCGCGGATGGACTCATAGGAGTGGACAGAGTCATAGTAAATCTCAAACCAGTTGGCCGTGTCGGAGATCGTTATTGTCAGCAGAGTGCGCCCGCTGTTCTTATAGTTGTCGGTCTGGCTCACCTTGTAGGAGCTGGCGCGCAAGTCCCCGTTCTCGGTCGATATGATTAGGGAATCCGGATCAAAGACAGAACCGAGCGGCAGCAGATCATAGAACGTGCCGCCGGGCTGCTGCACGTAGCCGACCTCATTCTGGCCGGAGAGAGTCTTCTCATCTGCGAGGATCTTCCAGGTCAGGCGGTACTGCTTCTTCTTGGCAAGGTTTGTCGAGGAGACGACGTCCTTGGTCAGCTCGGACTGTTTCTGCGCCATGCGGATATAGTCTGCATCGGAAGGGCCGCTGGGTCCCCATACAACATGGGTATATTCGCCCTCTGCACCTTTGGCGACCTTTACTCCGTTCTCGCCTTTCTTTTCGGACGCTTTCTTGTAGTCATAAATCTTTGTGGAGATCTTATTGTTCAGGGCAACGGATTCTGTGGCAGAGCGTGTCTCCCCGTCGTCTGACTTGCCGGCTTCTGCGGCAGTCTTAATGATGCCGAGAACTCTGTCAGAATTCTTCAGGGATACGCTCGGCACCAGGCCGATTCTCGTGTAGTAATAGGCGTTGCGGGTCACGACTTTATAGCCCACAACATTTTTGCCATTAAAAGTAATCGTGCCGCTCTCACCGCTCCCGGCTTCGCCGCTCACATCATTTGCATTGCCGTCATCCGTGATCTTGAAGGTTCTGTCCTTCAGTTTGAATTCTGCGACCTTTACAAAATCATTGTTTGTGGAGTCGAACTGCGCGTAGAAATTCAGTACGTCGTTGGGGTTGTCCTTATCATTGTAGATTTTTGCGTCGGCAGCCTCGTTCCAGTCCGCTCTTGCGCCCATGCCAAAAGACTGCGTTGTTGTATTAAACGCAGCTTTGTAGGCATCCACACTGAAAGCGACCTTATCAATCTGGTAGTCGGCTGAGGAAGTCAGTCTGTCGCTGTCCTTTCCGGAGACGCCGTCCTGCTCATCCGTGAGATAGAAGCGGTTGTCTATCATCTCATACTGGACAGGCTCCGTGAAATATCCCTTGAAATCATCGGCTGTGATGCCGGAAGGCGTGCCGTCAGCATTGCGGTCCAGCGTCCACTTCGTCGTATAACCTTCTACCCAGATGGCGTAGTCGAGGTTATCCAGATGATCCACGTTCTTGTTGTTCTTGAGATCGTCGAGATCATAGCGGGAATAGTCGCCCGCCTGCATGCCCAGCTCGGAAAAATAAACTCTCGGCCATGCATCTCTGCCTTCCTGATAGCGGTAGAAGCCGTCCGCGCGTACCCAGTCGCCGAAGCCGCCGCCACCGCCGTTGAATGTGGGCTTGTTCCAGACGAATCTCTTACGGAAGGTCTGCGAAGAGGAATTGTCGAGGTCATCCTTATTCTCCGCGCCTGGATTCAGATCCTTGCCGTCGACAGGCTCAATCTTCACCGTCGTGTCATTCGTGATGTCGAGGTGTTTGGTATTAGCCATGAATTCCCTGTCGAAGGCGACAAGGACATAGTCGTAGCGGTAGCCGTTCTCCTTGACTTCGCCGCTCACATTAGAGGTCGTGAAGTCCCCTGTTCCGTTGAACTTATAGGCGATGGGAAGGCCGGTCTTCAGGCTCGGTGTCACTGTCTCAGACTTGTCGTCCTGATCGATTCGTGTCATGGAAGAAATCGTATCGTCGATTTCTACCTTATACGCCTGAGAGTTATCGCCGACACGGCTCTCGATCTCATAGACGAAATAGTCGAATTTCGAGGCATCGAAATCGACTTCATTGCCATTCTCATCTTTTACCTTTGTGGGCGCTGTTCCCCAGGAGGACTGCCAGGAATCGTACTGGACAGGGATGCGCTCTGTCATAGTCTCAAGGTTTACCTGCGTGTTGATGTAGACAGGATCCACCTTATAAGGGCTGTTGGAGGGACTTACCCAGCCTCCGTCCGGATTCTCCGGGTCTTTGGCTTTGATGGAAGCCTTGTATCCATCGCCCTGCGGCTGCATATCCTTGTAGTCGAAGGTCTCTTCTGTGGTGATATAGGCAACTTCGATGAAGCCATCAAAGCCGGGCTCTATCGCACGGAAGTTGCTGATGACGATATTGTCGCCATCCTCCTTATAGGCGAAGCTGATATCATTGTCGAGCTTCTCCCCGCTCTCCTCAGCCTCCTTCACGTCATCCCAGGAAGGGATGGACATCTCGTACTCATCAGCCTTGTTGCCTTTGCGGTCTTTCAGAATCGTCTTGGGGATGGTGATCTCGACAGTCTTAGGCTCAAAATTCTTGTCGCTTCCGCTGTCCTCATCGCCGAGGCTGAAGCTCACGCGGTAATGGAAACGGTGGCCCTTGGCGTGGTTCTGGGCGTTCCAGACGTATTTTCCATCGGTCTCTGTTCCGCCGTAGAAGACTTCTGCCTTGAAGTCATGGACGACATTGGCGGAGGAAGTCTTTGCTGCAGCGGCTTCAATCTTTTCGGTCTGTGCCGTCATGACAGCGAAGACCGAGAAGGAATCCGTAGTGAAGGTCACTTCCTTGGCGGTGCTGTCATTGTCGCCATCGCTCTTTGTATCTGTATCGATGAGTTCAGGCTTTGTGTCGTCAGGTCCCTTCTGATCGCCGTCAGAATCTGCGTCCGCACTGTCCGTCTTTTCAGCGTCATCCGCATCTTCCTGATCACTGTCCTTCTTGAAATGGACAGTCTTCACCTCTGTGTCATCGGGAAGATCGACTGCATCGTCGAAGGTGATCTTTACGTCGACCTTGTCGTCAGGCTGGATTTCGTCGCCGTCTTTGTTCTCAATATGGATATCAAAAAGACGGAGAGGGCTGATCGTTACCTTCTCCTTAGATGTGCTGTCTGTATCATTCTTTGAAGCGCTGTCGGAACTCTCAGTGCCGGTATCGACATCTTTACTGTCGTTTTCGGAAGAAGATGCACTCTCTTTGTCATCACTGTCAGAAGCAGAATCTCCGTCTGTAAAGACTGCAGAGTCAGCCTCATCATCGTGGTTCTCCTTCCAGTCCTTCTCCACTGCCTCTCTGGCATCGTCTACATATGCATCGTAGTCGTCGTGGTCATCCGTGATCTCGTTGACGACAAGGGAAGCCCCCTTTGCGATATGGGCATCCTCATCCGGCGTCACTTCGACCTTGTAGTCTTTTCCTTCATAAGTCAGGGGCTCGTCCAGCCAGCCCTCTTCTTCCTCATCTTCAGTGAGTGCTTCTGTGGCAGCCTCTGTCACAGCCTCGGTAACTCCCTCGGTGGAAGCTTCTGTGACACCTTCCGTAGAAGCTTCTGTGGTTGCCGTTGACGCACTGACTGAAGAAGATGCATCCGAAGCGCCTTCTTTGGAAGAGGAATCTCCTGTCTTTGCAGAATCTGCTGCGCTGCTCTCGCCGCTCCCGGATGCAGAGGTGCCTGCATCTGTGTGCTTGGTATCGTCTGCTGTTGTGCTATCCTGGCCTTCCTTCTTCGTGCTGTCCGCGGAAGGAGCAGTCTCCGAGCCCGATTTTCCGTCATTGGTCTTCTCAGAAGTGCCGGAAGCTGCCTGACCACTCTCAGAAGAATCTTTCCCGTCCGTGCCGCTTTCTTCCTTCTGCGCATCAGAGTTGTCCGTACTCTCTCCGGATTCCTGTGCGCCATTATTCCCGCCGGACTCCTGACTGCCCTCTCTGGAAGATTCTGATGTCTCTGCCTGCGCCGACTCGCTCTGATCATCTGCTGGTTCCGTCTTTGCCTCAGCCGATTCAGTGCTCTCTTCCGTGTCCGCACTCTGCTGCTCCACAGTTTCGTCCGCAGAGACTGTGATGTAGTCCGAGCCAACTGTCGTGGCGGCGAGAACAAACGCTCCCGCAAAAGCCAGTATACGATTCCAGACGAATTTCTTTTTCATATCTATATTCTCCCTTGAACTGCACTGATCTTCCGACGGACAGGCGAACATACACGCGGCATCGGGAGGAGGCGGCGAGTGCCTCCTTCCTCGCTGCTACGAGCAAACACGCAAAAAGGCCCCCACTGCAGTTATAACTCTCTGCAATGATGTCCTCCCGATTAGTTATTAAAGTTATAGAGCTGTCCTATGTATGCGGAGCAATTCGCACATGGATTCGAAGAATTGCCCCTGTCCTGTCAAAAAATCCGACGCAGTTTATAATCTATCCAAAATATGGTACCCCCCAACACACATTTGTCAAGAAGTCAAGGAGTATTTAAGTATTTTCGTGAATTTTGTACAAATAATGTACAGAATGGCACACACATACATATCATCGTTTTGTGGTACATTCAGCAGCCTTGTGGTTTCACAAACCACAAGGCCATCGCCAACTCAAATTCTGAACATGTGCTTGCTTTACAGCAAAATATCTTTTGCTTTCTTTCTCGCATCTTCCTCACTCAAAGAGGGATCTGCGGAGCGTAAATGCTGCATCAGTTTTTCAATATCTGCAGTAAGCCTGTTGCTGTCTCCCTCTCTTTTTCCCCGTACGATCCCTCTCTTTTCAGCCTCGTATGCTATATCCTGCATATCCATCTCATATTTCATGAAGTCCCTCCTTATATCAGGTCTTCGCTTTGCCTTTTCTACGCTTGCCTCAACCTGCCGGCCGAAATCAGTTCTTGGTTTTTCTCCTTCGATCAGTCTGAAGAAATCATCCAAACCACCCGGCAAGTCCGTGAGCAAGGCTGAAGATGCGAGAATAAGAAATGGCGTTTTCAGACCAAATGAATTGTTCTGAGAGAAGTATTTCACTGTTCAGTTAATTTGAGTATAACATGACGATTATCATCTTGACTATAAACATCTGCGCTATAAAATAGACCATGCAGTCTATTTTATTTAATTAACCGGCAGGCCGGCACGCATAGAAGAGTGAGGTGCACATGAAGCGCGAAGAGAGAAATCAACGAACGAGGGATTTGATCCTGAAAAGTGCCGTGCACGAATTCGCTACGCACGGGTATGAAGCGGCATCCATGAATGTCATCTGCGAGGTGAGTCACGTCTCCAAAGGCAACATGTACCACTACTTTGCCTCAAAAGAGGAACTGTATCTGACCTGTCTGCAAACTTGTTTCACGGGCCTTACAGAAGAGATCAAGCGGAGTGTCCCTGTAAACTCAACCAGCTCTGTTGCCGTCTCTGCAGAGAAGATCAACAGAAGCGTACCTGTAAATGCTGCCGTCTCCGCAGAAGAAATCAATCGCAGCATCCCTATTGAAAACACCACCCCCGCCGCAGATCTCCTGCAGCGCTACTTCGATGCCAGAATGCACTTTTTCAGAGAGCACCCGGATCTCGCACAGCTCTTCTGCCGCTGCACGGCCGTTCCGGAGCCTTCTATGGAGGATCGGATCAGAGAAGTCCGCGCAGAGTTCGACCAGGTGAACCGTGAAGTCATTTCCGCCATTCTCCGGCAGAAGCCGATCAGAAAAGATCTCTCTTTTGCGCAGACCGCGCAGCTGTTCACTACACTGCAGACCATGTGGAATGCTGCCGCCCCTGCAGGCTTTCCTCCAGAGCAGATGGAGAAGAAGGAAGAGACCTGCCGGCTGTTGATCGATGTCTTCTTCTATGGAATCCTTGAAAGGAATGAGACGCACTGATATCAGAATATAGTCGATTAGTCTTGAAGAGCCCCCCTGCATGTGCAGTTCTTCTCAGAAAACTTATAACAGAAAGGAAATTTAAGAAATGATGCTGCTTCGCTGGATTCTTGTTCTGGTCATTGCCTTCTTTGCAGGCAAACTCATCTCGAAACTGAAAATGCCCGCGATCCTCGGCTGGCTTATCGCCGGCATGCTCCTCGGGCCGCATGCGGCGGGCCTCATGCCGCAGAGTCTCCTGGATGCCTCGTGGTATAAAATCTGCATCACCTGGATGCAGTGTGCCTTCGGCCTGATGCTCGGCACGGAACTGGTCTGGAGCAAAATCGGCTCCTACGGAAAAGCCCTGATTGTGACGACACTCACACAGTCACTTGGAACCTTCCTTATTGTCTCCGCTGTCTTCGCTGCAGTCTTTGCGGTACAGGGCGTTCCTCTCTTTCTCGCCCTCGCCTTCGGCGGCATCGCGCTTGCGACCGCGCCGGCACCGGCGCTCTCCATCGTGCAGGAATTCCACACGAAGGGACCTGTGACCGATACCCTGCTGCCCATGGCCGTTCTCGATGATATCGTAGGTATTATTGTCTTCTTCAGCGTCAACTCCTATATTGCAAGCCGTGTCTCCGGCGGAGCAGTTCCGCTCTCCATGATCCCTGTGATGATTCTTCTGCCCATCGCCATCGGCGCCGTACCCGGGATTGCCGCTGGTCTTCTCCTGAAAAAGCGGCCGGGAAAGGCAGGCACACTGGCCATTCTCATCGCCGGCATCACTGTCACGGCGGCCATCGGCCTCTTCTTCAACACGAGGGTCTTCACGAACATCACACTGAACTACATGCTGATGGGCGTCTCTTTCTCTGCGGTCTTTTCCAACATCATTCCGGAGATGCACCTGGACTATGTAACCAGCACTTTCCAGCCGATTCTCTCCGTCAGCCTTTTGGCCGCCATCGTCGACCTCGGCGCGCCGCTTGACTACCACTTGATCGTCGGCGCAGGGCTTTATACCTTCATCTACATCGCAGCGAGAGCGGCAGGCAAGTACTGCGGTGCCAGATTCGGCGCTACCATTATGAAAATGCCGGCGACCGTCCGCAAATACCTTGGCCTCACGCTCCTGCCCCACTCCGGCGTGTCCCTTGTTTTCACAGGAATTGTGTGCGGCGTCCTGCAGACGAATGCGCCTGACCTCGC
>Ga0256406_1006361_pt1 | contig 11899 bp, 19 predicted proteins | sample RumenRJG_03DNA_FD_185986 | JGI IMG/M metagenome (GOLD analysis project Ga0256406, IMG submission 185986) | Bovine rumen microbial communities from Lethbridge, Alberta, Canada - RJG_03 | ecosystem: Host-associated > Mammals > Digestive system > Stomach > Rumen | place: Canada: Alberta | collected...
CCAGACGATATGGTAATTTATGTTGTAGACACAGGTACGTCCATGCGTATATTTGTTCATACATATAGTATAACATGTTCTGAAAGAATAAGCAAGAAGTTACGCTGTTTCTTATCTATACAGATAGCATTCTTTTTTACGGGCTTTCATCTCGGGAACAAGTTCCCGAGAATTCCCGCCCGATTGCTTAAATTCAGTCGCCGTAACTGTCATAAATGTCTGCCTCCTTTGTTACTTTTATTATATCACACTCATCGAAACAACCAATATATGTTGATCAATCTTAATCAAGCGATTACAGCATCATAAATCCTTGAATATTCACAGCCAACCATATCAGCACCTTGAAATCTGAAGAATACTGTACTTTGCAATTACTCTGATCTTCACCTAAAAGGTGAATAAAATAAAGGCCTCGCACCCCACGTGGAGCACGAACCCTTTATTTAACTATCTTATGCTGATTGCAATACGAATTATATGGACTATTTCTTCATCGTCTGCCCCTCTTACATCTACATTGGTTTTCCTACTGTTTATGATAATTTGTTGTATTCTTCATCTAAAACCGCTTCCAGCCATTCGTTGCTTGTTTCCTCGCCTGCGACTTCGATTGCAAGATGTGAGAACCAGGAATCCGGCGCTGCGCCGTGCCAGTGCTTTACATTTGCCGGGATGTTGATCACTGTACCAGGTGTCATCTCTATAGGATCCTTTCCCCATTCTTGATACCATCCTCTTCCGCCGACACAGATCAGCATCTGACCGCCGCCGCTTTTTGCATGATGGATATGCCAGTTGTTGCGGCATCCCGGCTCAAATGTCACGTTAAATATCGGGATCTGATCGGTGGAGACCGGTGCCAGATAGCTCTGACCGATGAAATACTGCGCATAGGCATCGTTCGGGGCTCCGATTGGGAAGAAAATCGTGTTCTGGTATCTGTCCTTATCCGTCAGCACCGGTTCTTCTTCATTCCAGACTTCCTTTGCAAGACGAAACACCGCCCAGCCCTTCGGCCATCCCACATACATGGTGGCGTGGGTGATGATGGCGGCGATCTCTTCCTTCGTTACGCCATGGGCTTTCGCGTTCTGCAGATGATATGTCAGCGAGGAATCCGTGATTCCTGAGGCCATCAGGGACACAACGGTTATGATGCACTTTGTCTTTACATCAATTGATTCCTCGTTCCACACTTCACCGAAGAGCACATCATCATTAAGATGCGCGAACATCGGTGCAAATTCTCCCAGCTGGTTTCTTCCTGCGGTCTGTACGATCTTTTCAGCCATTTTACGTATTCCTCACTTTCCGATCTTCTGATCACCCGTGGACCAGACATGTTTTTCTTTTGCAGCAGCCGGCTTGTTCTGAGCCATAAGGCCAGCCAGCGGATGCGGTACATAAAGCTCTTCCAGATAAACTATCTCTTCCGGCGTCAGTGTAAGTTCCACCGCCTTTGCCGCGCCTTCAATATGATGAAGCTTTGTCGCTCCGACCACTGGGGCGGTCACCTTTTTTTCGTCAGCCGTCTTAAGCACCAAGCAGTCGCCTCAGGCAGCTGTAGATGAGTTCATAAGCGCTTTGATATACGTAGTTAATCCCCGCCTCCTTCATGGCGGTCCTTTGCTTTTCCGTAACCTCTGTATATGGATAAATGCCGAACATGAAAGGGAAGAAGATGTAGATGAAATTCTGAATATCCGAGACAGTCATCTCCGGGCAGAACTTCTGTAACACCATGGATATCAGCTGCATTGAACGGCCATAAGAAAGCTTAAAAGCCGTCAGCAGCTCCTGCCGGCTGTTGGTTTCCATATCAAAGATATTCATGGAGAGAAGCTTTAAAAGCTGCTGCCGTCCCGCCAGAGAATTGGAGATGAGTTCTGCAAGCTCCTTTTTCGTCAACTGCTCATTTTCATTCAATATGTTGGTCAGATCTTCGTTCCAACGGTCGTATTCCCTCTGAAAGAGCGCCAGAAAGATCTCTTCCTTTGTCTGAAAATAGTTGTAAATAGAAGTTCTTGTAAAAGAAGTCACATTCCCGATCTCTTTCAGTGTGATATCTTTAAAGCTCATCGTCTGATACAGCTGTTCACAGGCATTAATGATCTCTTCTTTCCTGGCAGCTGTTAATTCCGGTGATCCCTTTGGCATGATATTTCCTCCATTTTTATTCTGACGCAGTGTCAGCATATATAATATATCCATTCTGACACCGTGTCAATACTCATTTTTATTTTTTTCTAAATGAAAAACGGCCCTGAAGTTTTTGGCTTCAGGGCCGTTCTACGTAAGGCGCAGCAAGTGTTATGCTGCTTCAGATATTGGCAATTCCCATCAGTGCTGCGTCGACCAGGCTCTCAATAATGACAGTGCCGATTGTTCTCCCACCACTACCGAACTTTCGGCTGATTGTAATTACTATGTTAAGCATGATTTTTCACCTCCCAATTGTTTGTAAGTCTTGAAAATTAAAATGATTGCGACTATAAATGTGAGAATGTCCGACAGCGGCATAGAATACAAGACCCCATCGAGGCACGATATTGTAAAGAGCACCGACCAGAAGCGATATGATACATGGAATCGTCAGATTCCATGTCTGATCTCCGGATAGACGCTGAACAATTCCTTATCGATAGTCACATCATATCTCATATGTAATCTCTCCTTGCCAAATCTTCGATTTGCTTAATTCCATCGCTCTCTTGCTGCCTTTATTCAATCTTCAGCAGCTAATCTGATAAATTATGAATCCTGATGCCTTCATAGTCATAGGTCTCATGCCTGGTATTGACCAGAATAAGTTTGGGATACGCATCTTTGATCTTAAGCGGTTTACTCTGAATTGCCCTACTTGTCAATATGTGGAGGCCTTTCGGCCTGTTTCAGATGTATGGGTCAGCATGTGCTGCCGCCGGATCAAATCTCCGGAATACCGTATTTCGAGACCAGATCCTTTTTATAGAACTCGACCATGGATTTCAATTCACGATTACTGACAGTTGTCTTCTCATCCTTCCAGATATCCCTGCCGTCTTCATTTTGACCGAAATGTTCCATGTCTCATTCGTTTCCTTACTATCATTGCTTAATACTTGATGCACTAAGTTCCTGTCCGATCCGGAAGGCATTTTCCAGATCCTTAGGGAAGTTCTTATCGTGTGCTAATTTCTTTTGTCCTTCATCGAAACTTGCCATATTGAACTTTGAATAATCCGGTACCTGCAAAGTATCATAGCATGGATACAGAACTACCCTACCACCCATCATTTCCAATTCTTTGGCATATTCTTCAAACTGCTCTTTATAGAAACGGTCATAAAACTCTTTGGTAGCGTTCATACTGACAAACATACCCACATTTACTTTTCCTATAAAATAACTGCTGTAATCGTCATAAGACAACGAGCAAAAATGCAGACGCTCTAACAATTCGAAATAACGGCTTGTCGGCCTTCCCAGATAAATCGCTGTACCAATCAGAAGAACATCCGCATGAAATATTTTATCAATAATCGGTGATAAGTCGTCTTTCCAATAGCAGTGACATCTTTCTACACCTTTTCTCTTGCAGAGCATGCAGCCTCTGCATCCGGTAAAAGTCAGATTGTATAAATCAATATACTCGACTTCTGCTCCTGCGTCTCTTGCACCATCTGCCGCTGATTTTAGTAATTTAGCAGTATTCCCATTTCTTCTCGGACTCGCATTTAATACCATCGTTTTCATATCTGACTCCTTTCATATTTGTAATCAAAAGCCATAACGCTTCCTCCTATCTCTCCTTGACATCTATCTCGTTTCTGTTATTTTTGATTATCCATAATAACGATTGTCTTCCCCTTGGACTTCCCACGTTTTACCTTTGTCATCGCCTCATTGATCTGATCCAGGCGGAAGATTTCATCAACAGATGTTTCCAGCGGATGATCCTTATCAAAGACTCTTCCAATATACTCCAGCTGACGTCCATCCTCATGGACAAAGAGAAAATCATACGTCTGGTCTTTCTTCGCCGCCATCTTGTCGTATTTTCTTCCCGCCATTTGAAAGAGAATTCGCTTAGGCAAAGACATGTCGCTTCGCTTTGCAAACCGGCCATTTGGAAGGCCTCGCAGAGATACAAGACTGCCGCCTTTTTTCAACCCCTTGAATTCATTTGGAAGTTCGCGGTCTCCAAGCGTATCAAGGACATGATCCACATTTGCCAAAGCATCTACATAGTTTTCCTTCTTGTAGTCAATAAATCTCTCCGCGCCAAGCCTTATTACACGCTCTTCATTTTCCACACTTCCGTTCGTGTATACATGCAGTCCAAGACTTTTGGCGACAGGAATTGCCATGGCGCCAAGACTTCCGGTTCCTCCCGAGATAAATACAGATTCACCTGCCTTTGCCTTCATGATTTCAAAGGCTTGCATCGCGGTCAGTGCGGTAAGCGGAACAGTCGCTGCTTCTTCAAACGATAAATACTCCGGAATCACAGCAAGGGCAGACTCTTTTACAGCTGCATATTCTGCAAAAGCGCCGATTTTCTTCAGAGGCATCCTGCCGTAGACCCTGTCTCCAGGTTGAAACTGTGCGGCATTTTTTCCTGTTTTTTCAACAATACCAGCAAACTCATTTCCCATAATAAGCGGCATTCTATATGGGACAATCAGCTTCACTTCGCCCCGAACGATCATATTGTCAAGCGGATTGACAGCCGCTGCTTTGATTTTTACGAGGACCTCGTCATTTCCCGGAACAGGGACAGACACCTCTCGGATTTCAAGTTCTGTACCATTTTTGTCGTAGTGTGTAAGTACTGCTGCCTTCATTTCGTTTCCTCCTTCTCGTTCTGTTCATCGACATACACACGCATGTTGCTGATACAATCCGCCAGCGTGATGCCAGCAAGCTCTTTTTCCACGCACTCTTCCATATTTCGAAACATTCCGTTCAGAACGGGACGAATGTTATGCCCGACAATACAGGCGTCATTCGGATTCTGATGAATATCAAACAGATGCAAGGAATCGGTTTCCATGACAGACTTGTAGATATCAAGAAATGAAATATCATCTGGTTCTCTAACCAGGCGAAATCCGCTGATGCCACGGCGCCCCTCAATAATCTCTGCTTTTCTAAGCCTTGTCGTAAGCTTTCGGATATAACTCGCGTTTGTTCCGACACTTGCTGCGATCTGCTCGGAATTCATCGGCGTCTCAGATTCCGAAATCAGGATCAGCGCATGAATGGCAGATGAAAACTTCGTATCCATAATTACCTCTCCAATTCGAATGTTGCTATATATTCGGTATCTTCCGCTACTGGAATTCCGGGATCAGTCTGAATGAATCTGCCTTTTAATCTGCTTTCTTCAGCAGCGATTTCAAAATGACAGAGAGCAATCCCCAGATCTACTTTCTGAATATCTCCCGTGGATTCCTTTGCATATCCTTTCGTCTTCTTCTCATAGAAATGCACCCTGTCCTTCTTAGCAACAGCTCTCCACGGTTGCTTATTTGTCGCCGAAGGTGCAAGCCTTACCATCTCCAGTGGCAAATTCCATATTCCGCTGGCTGCCTGATTTAATGGCTTCTGCCGTTTGTATTTCCCCGCGATATATGTATCTGCACCAATGATCACCGGACTGCCGACATTAGCATTTTTTGCATTCAGAATCGTAAACTCGATTGGAACATCAAACAGACCTGTGTCTTTCTGAAGATAGTTTCTCACTTTGTCCAGAGTCTGCTCCGGAATCTCCTGATCTTTATAGGTTCGTACACTTTTTCTCTCCCTGATCACTTCTGTATTCATATATTCTCTTCCTTCCGTTCATAATGTATTTGTATCTGATGCAAATACATTATCAAATATCTCTGCCTTTGTCAACAAAAAACTGCTTGGAAAAGTAATTTAATTGCGTGAGCAGAAATCACAGGCCGAGGCATTTGCCAGTAGTGAGGAGCCTTATCCTTTTTTGCTCACAATAGTTTCTCTACATCCTTTGCCTTCAGCACTTTTCCTGCAGAGACAATCTTGTCATCAATCATAAGGGCAGGCATGCTCATCACCCCATATCCCATGATTTTTTCCATATCGGTGATGTACTCGATTTCAGCATTAATCCCCTTGTTTGCTACTGCCTCTTTTACTGACTTCAAAAGTGCCTCACAACTTTTGCAGCCACCGCCTAAAACCTTAATATTCATCTTTCTTATCCTCCTTTAGCGAAAAAGTTATTGAAATTGTTTTAGCTATATACGTAAATTATTGTGCCAGATACTGTGCAAGCTCAACAATTTTCGTATGGATTTCTCGAATTGTCTCGATAAAAGCTTCATCACCAGCTCCTGTTGGATCCTCAAGCCCCCAATTAAATCTCTCTGTGCAGGGAAGAAACGGGCAATGAACATTGCAGCCCATCGTGACAGCCACATCTACGGGCGGGATGTCTGACAGAAGTTTGCTGTACTGCGTTTTCTCCATGTCAATGTCGTAGATTTGCTTCATCAGGCGCACTGCATCCTGATTGATCTGAGGCTTGGTCTCGGTTCCGGCAGAGTAGCTCTCAAATACATCAGACGCAAGATATTTTCCTAATGCTTCGGCTATCTGGCTACGACACGAGTTATGAACACAAATAAATGCCACTTTCGGTTTGTTCATTGAATTTTTCTCCTTACACCAGTAAGTACGCTATAGCATTGAAGCCGTATCCGACGATGATGATACCGGCCGTACAAATGGCAATAAACGTTCCAAGCAATTTGGGCTTAACCACTTTCTTCAGCATGATGAGAGATGGAAGGCTGAGTGTAGTGACCGCCATCATAAAGCTGAGAATCGTGCCAAGTAATGCCCATTTTGACAACAGGGCCTCGGCGATAGGAATCGTGCCGAATATGTCGGCATACATTGGAATACCCACAAGTGTAGCGAGTATCACTCCGAATGGATTATTGTCGCCGAGAACGGTCTCCACCCAGCCCTCCGGAATCCAGTTGTGAATCACTGCTCCAATAGCCACACCGAGAAGGATATACGGAAATACCTTCTTGAAAGTGGATACGACTTGATCTCTGGAATAAAGCAGCCGGTCGATTACGGTAAGATTTGGAGACTCTATATCGACCTTGCCATTATTTTTGCGGATAAAATCAGCGATCTGATCTTCCATGCGGAGTTTTTCTATCAGTGTACTGCCAAGAACCGCAATGACAAGTCCCAGCACCACATAGGCCACGGCAATCCTCACACCAAAAATACTGATAAGGAGCACAAGACTTCCCAAATCCGCCATTGGCGATGAAATGAGAAATGAAAATGTCACCCCAAGCGGAAGTCCTGCACTCGTAAAACCCATGAAAATTGGAATGGATGAACAGGAACAGAACGGTGTAACCGTTCCAAGCAGCGCGCCTATTATATTTGCTCCTATTCCATGAAATCTTCCCATGATCTTACGACTGCGCTCCGGAGGGAAGAAACTCTGGATATAAGAAATCATGAAGATCAACACACAAAGCAATACCATGATTTTAATTGTGTCATAAATGAAGAACTGTATACTGCCGCCAATCCGACTATCTAAATTAAGTCCAACCATGAGCAGCAACTGCTCAATCAGAGAATTCAGCCACCTCATCCCAAGGATCTGATCCTGAATAAAAGTCCACATTACGCAAAACTCCCTTTCGTTTTATTTGCTATCCGCACAAGCAACAGCATGACCGGAACCTCCGTCAGAACGCCTACTGTAGTGGCGAGAGCCGCGGGACTGGTCGTGCCAAAGAGTGCGATCGCCACAGCTACAGCCAGCTCAAAAAAGTTCGATGCGCCGATCAGACCGGCAGGAGCTGCTATATCGTGCGGCAGCTTCAGCAGCCTTCCTGCTCCGTAGGCGATGAAGAAGATCAGAAAGGTCTGAATGGTTAGCGGCACCGCGATCAGCACAATATGAAGCGGATTAGACAGAATCACCTCTGCCTGTGAGCTGAAAATAATAACCAGCGTCAGCAGCAGACCTATTGTTGTGGCATTGTCGAACTTGTGGACAAATGTGCTCTCAAAGTAATCCGCACCTCTTTGCTTCGTGACTGTTATCCTCGTGAGGACGCCGCCCACAAGCGGAATCACAACGAACAAAAAAATGCTGACGAACAGAGTACTATAGGGAACAGCCACATTGGAAACGCCTAAAAGAAATTTTACGATCGGAACAAATGCCACAAGGATGATGAGGTCATTTGTTGCCACCTGTACAACCGTATAAGCAGGATTTCCTTTTGTAAGCGTACTCCACACAAACACCATCGCCGTACACGGAGCAGCTCCTAAAAGCACAGCTCCGGCAAGGTATTCTGTTGCCAGTCCCGGTGATATGAAGGCTTTGAATACGACAAACAAAAACAGGTAAGCAATTCCATACATAGTGAAAGGCTTGATCAGCCAGTTCGTCACTCATGTGACCAGAAGTCCCTTTGGATTCTTTCCAATCTGTTTGATGCTCTGAAAATCCACTTTCATCATCATAGGGTAGATCATGACCCAGATGAGAACAGCGATAGGAATCGATATACCGGCGATCTGCAATCTGCCGAGTGCGGCGGGGATTGCCGGAATGAAATGTCCGATCAGTACTCCGATTGCCATACAGAGCAGCACCCACACAGAAAGATAACGCTGAAATGTATTTATGCCTTTGCTTTGATTGCTCATGACTTCGCCTCCATTAGTTTTATACATTGAAATGCATCTATGTTTATGGCCTTTATATAAGCAATCCCAAGGGACTGCCTATGTTAATGAAAGATATTGATTATTCCTTTTTCTTGCATCCGCAGGATACGCTCTCGTCCGTTTCGCAGTCACATCTTGCGTAGGAACCGATCATGTCCCGGAACTCCCTGACCCCGTCTGCGGAGATGGAGTAATGCATCCATTTTCCCTCTTTGTAGTAATCAACAAGGCCGCTGTCTGCAAGAATTTTCATGTGATGCGAGAGAGTCGGCTGCGTGATATTCAGTTCCCTCAGCAGATCACATCCACACTTTTCTCCATGCTGAAGCGCAAGCATAATCGCTAGGCGGTTCTCATCTGTGAGCGCCTTTATTTTTTTGACGTCTTCTCTGAATCCCATGATTTTCACCTCCGAGAGATGTACATATTCTATCGCATGCATTTATAGTTGTCAATGTATGAATGTAATATTGTTTCAAAAAGCCTTTCTCCTCTGATGGTAGTGTGGAAGCCTTTTTCCAACATCTATCTCACAGCCACAACTACCCAGCATCTAACTCAGCAACGGGGCATAGTGACATCTATCGTGGCAACTCAACCATCGCACTATTTGACCTGATTTGCCTTTAGATAAGTTGCCGAGAAGCGTTCTGTCTGCCCGATGCCAATTTGACCAACTGCCCGAAAACGCAGTATTAGCGGGCTTTCGCGGCTATTTCCCTTCGAGGTATTGTTTCATCTCTTTTTCTCTGTTGCGCCTTCTTGCATATCTAAGAAGTCTGACCTTATCAAGGTAGTACCGGCTCTGCGCCTGCTCAATAACATCCGGAAGCTCTGCCTTACTGTATGTGGACTGGATCAGCTTATCGGCAACCATGTCCACCAGCATTTTCTCGAGCATGATCATGTGAGGCTCATCGATTCTTAGCGGAGCTTCGGAAATAAGGTCAGTAACAACAACTCCATTCCTCGACCAGTACAAATCGAAATCTTTTATCCCCGGTTTATACATGACATTCTGATATCTGTTCTCCTGCAGAAACCGGAAAACAAAGATACTGCTTTCCTTTTCAACCTGGATAAAGACTGTATTCTGAGCAATCAGATGGTTCAAAAAATCATTCATCATGACAGTTTCAAAAACAGTAAATGCCACATAAGGATACTTCTCATTAATTTGATTCAACAGTTCTAATGCCAGATCCGAATACAGCGGTTGATATTCTTTCTTGGGTGAATTGTCCGGACCGGAATATGCATCATACCCAATCCTGATAATTTGACCATCTCTTACAAGACGGCTTATTGCCCAGTGATATGTGCTATCAGACAAATCCGGTTTCAATGTTCTTAATTTATCCGTGAGTTCTTTATGCGAGTATATCTCTCCACATTTTAGGAAATTTTCTATTTGCTCATACCATTGCACGGCACCATCTCCCTTCGAATATTATCACGCACATCGGCAAATATTATTATTTTTTGCCGATATTTAGTATAGCACTTATGATAGCACGATACTTTCCAGCATCCTCAAACAATTTCGTGTATGTTTCCCTACTTTCAACATAAGCTTCCTGATCGCTCGTCTTCATCTCTATGCTTTCGGCCTCACAGAACGACCTCGCCTGTGGTTCGAGCTTCGTCTACGACTCGTTCTCGATAATCAGGTTTATTTATAATTTCCCCTATTTTTTGTAAAATCCCAAGATTCATATATCACCCACAAAATAGTTAAGATTAAAATTGCAAAGAAAGCAATTGAAGGCTCCCAAAAATCAAAAGGAATTATTAGGAATAATACTATACCTAGAGTGAACATCCTCTTTCCAATAATATAACAAACTTTGTGAGGATCTAAATCAGAATAATCTCCTGAAATAAACATAATCACTGTACTTGAGTGCTTTGTTTTTTTTAAAAATATTCCCAATAAAAGCATTATGCAACCGTAAATCATATTAAAAATCAATAATTCTATACTGTTGTTCATGAATTTCCACCTCGTTTAAAAATAGTGATGATCCGGTCTGTAACCTCTTATTTCAAGCACTCACAGATTCCGATTTATATCTTGGAATACCTATCTTGTCTTCTTCCGAACTTCCCCTGTGATCGATTCGGGAGTGATTTTAGATAACCGCGCATGCGATTTGTACCCCCTTCTTGACAGGTTTATTTTCATGCTTCATAAAGTATACTTCTCCTGAAAATAATATGTTCATTACATATTTATTTTGCGGTCTTTATTGTATTTTCCGGGATGAATTCAATCTTCAATCTCATGCCAAGACCATGTGCCAGCCGTTTTACCATTCCAAGAGAGGGATTTCTGGTTCCATTTTCAATGCGGCTGATATCCGCCTGTGTGATTCCTGTCCGTTCAGACAATTCTTTCTGTGTTAACCCTTCTTTATTCCGCGCGTCAATCATCGCCTGGATAATATCGTATTCCGGCTGGAGGGCATCATATTCTGCTTTCACATCTGGGTTCTCCAGCGCTTTTCGCTTGTAATCATTGTAGCTGCTCATCGTCCGAATCTCCTTTCGTAATCCGCTTTGTATTTCCTTGCCAGCTCAATAGCTGCGGGAGGCGTCTTCTGCGTCTTTTTTACGAAACCGTTTGTCAGAATCGCTCTCTTTCCTATAAAGAAAAAATAGAGAACCCGTGTAATGTCAGAACCTTGTTTCGTTCTTAACTCAAATATTCCATCTCCAATTGGCCTTGAATATGGCAGTCTGAGTGCCGGCCCATTTTGCTCCAAGAGGTCAATTGTTCTGAACACTTTTGCTTTCATTTTGGGTTCTAAGGAATCCAGAAACTCTTGCACCGGCGTGCTCCCGTCTTCTGTATCATAAAACTCAATCTCAAACATTTCCTTCTATCCTTGTTTTTCTTTATTATATGTCGTATAAGACATATTGTCAATATTTTTCCATCAGCGGAAAGTTCTCCCTTAAGCCGCCTTCCGTTCCCCATCTCTCTGTCAACTGGTATAAAAAAGCTATGGACGATCCTTATATCCTCCAAAGTCATACTATCTTCGGAGTAGCCGGAGGAAGTCTCTTAGGCGGCGGTGAAGCCGGAGAGGAAGCAATCGTGGGAACAGATCGGCTCTCATCGCTTGTCACGAATGCCGTCCTTGCTGCCGGTGGCGGC
>Ga0256406_1006362_pt1 | contig 11899 bp, 12 predicted proteins | sample RumenRJG_03DNA_FD_185986 | JGI IMG/M metagenome (GOLD analysis project Ga0256406, IMG submission 185986) | Bovine rumen microbial communities from Lethbridge, Alberta, Canada - RJG_03 | ecosystem: Host-associated > Mammals > Digestive system > Stomach > Rumen | place: Canada: Alberta | collected...
CGAGCTCCTTGCCATCGTGCGGATGGATGCCGCCGAAGAACCGATGGAACATAAACATCACCCCTGTTTCAAGATTTCAATGATTTCCGGTGCCTGCCGTGCCGCGCGGCGGTCAAACCAGCGCACGACGCAGCCGCCGAGCACGAGCCCGACCGCTGCGCCGACAAGGCCGCCGATCGTGCCGTCGGCCGCTGCAAAGCCGCCCTCGGCATACGCCCCGAGGACGCCGAAGACGGCGGCGAGCACGAGCGGCACGGCGAAGACAATCAGCGAGCCGAGCACAACGGAGTGCTCCGGCACCGTGAAGCGCACGAAGTCGCCGGGTGCGGTCCCTAGGGCATCCTTCGCCTCCACGACGGCCTGCCGCGCCGCGCCGCAGGCCCCGCAGCTCACACATTCCCGGTGGCGTCCCACGCGTACATGCGCCACGCCATCCGCGCTGTCCAGCACGAAGCCTTCTTCTTCCTGCATCTTCATCGCTCCCTTTGTCTGTGTGTTCAAAAGGAAAGAACAGACTGCGCGGGACGGATTGCTCCGTCCCACTCATTATAAGTTCGACACAATGACGAAAATTCCTGTTGTTTCTTCCTTGTGAATATTTTATCTTGTATAGCGTCACATGATACAAACATGATATAATGTCCGTGCCACGGCCCTGCTTGAGCCTGCTACACCAGGCAAAGAAGGGAGGTGTGCATTATGACACCAACTCTCATTATGCTGAATCTGGGAATCAGTATCCTCGGCAGCCTCATCGCTGCTGTGATTCTCATGGTACTGGAACGGCATCAGCAACCGTAACGTGGCATCCAGCACCGGCGCAGTTCTGCTGCGCATACGAAAACCCGCTCCAGTATCCAGTCGGAGCGGGTTTTCTTTTGGCGTGCACTATGACTCTCTCATATTTGCCTATCTCGAGTATAGCACGGAGAACCACCAAATTCAAGCTTGTCCATATAATAGAAGGAAAAAAACATTGACTTTGCGGTGTGGTATTGATACCATTATCTGCAAGAAGCAAATTAAGGAGCAAACACCCATGAAAGAGCAGAAAGTCACCATTCAGGAGATCGCCGAAATGGCCGGCGTCTCGAAGAGCACCGTCTCCCGCTACCTCAACCGCGGCTACATCAGCGAGGAAAAAGCCGGGCGCATCCGCGCCGTCATCGAAAAGACGGGCTACAAGGCGAATTTCTTCGCCAAGCGCCTCAAGATGAAGGAGAGCAAACTCGTCGGCATCGTGCTGCCGCGCATCGACTCCGTCACGGTCGGCAAGCTCCTTACAGGGCTAGGCCGCATCCTCGAGCCGCGCGGCTATCAGGGGCTCCTGCTCTCGAGCCAGCTCAAGACGGAAAAGGAGCTCGCCTGCATCCAGAGCCTCGCACAGCAGGGCGTCGACGGCATCATCGTCGATTCCATCGGCATCACGGACCGCCATGTCAAGCTCGCAGAAGCGCTCGGCCTGCCGATCGTCTTCACGGGCCAGCAGCACAATGGCGTCCACTGGCTGAAACTCGACGACTACGCGGCCGGCCGCCTCATGGGTGCATACCTGCGGCAGATGGGCCACGAGCATGCCGTCTTTCTCGGCGTCAACGAGCGCGACAAAGCCGTCGGCCGCGACCGCAAGCAGGGATTCCTCGACGCGTTTGCCGAAGGGCGCGAAGGCAGCAGCCCCGCCCGCGTCGATTTTCTCGAAACGGGCTTCGATTTCCTCTCGGCCTACAGCCGCGGCCCTGAGCTCGAGCGCGAAAAGGACGGCGGCGCCACCGTCATCGTCTGCGCGACCGACAACATCAGCCTCGGCGTGCTGCGCTATTTCCACGAGCGCCGCATCCGCGTGCCTGAAGAAATCTCCGTCACTGGTTTCGGCGGTTACGATGTCAGCGCCGTCGTCTATCCTGCGCTCACGACGATCCAGTTCGACTACGACCTCGTCGGCATGAAGACCGCCCAGCTGCTCCTCAACGTCATCGGCGGCATCGACGAGCCCCTCGGCGACCTGCCGCTCCACCTCATCGAACGCGAAAGCGTCAAGCGCATCGGCAGCAACGATGCTTTGCCCATCGAAAGCTACCACGCGCTGGCGTAAAATGTAAAAAGGGACGGTTGCAGCAGCCTCTCCCTGTGGGAGAGGTGCCGAGCGAATGCGAGGCGGAGAGGGTAGTAAGGTACGATAGCCAAACAAAACAAACAGGATGCCGCTAAAGCACAAAGTCTTTAGCGACATCCTGTTTTTATTTGTCAGGCTTCAGCACCCAACTACCCTCTCCACCGCTAACGCGGTCCCCCTCTCCCAGAGGGAGAGGCTGTCCACAAAGCGATGTCTGCAATCAGAAGAAGAAGTCGAAACGGCCGAAGATCTTCGATGCGTCTTTGTCCGCTGCGATGTCCTTGCCGTCGAAGTACTTCGCGACAGCGAGGATGTTCTTGAACGGAATCCAGTTGAAGCCGAGCTCGACGCCCTTCTGGCCGCCGTCGACGCCATCGCCGTACGTGGACCACGGAGCTGCGTACTGGCCGAGCTTGCGGTAAGCGATATAAGCGCCCCACGTGCCCTTGTTCGCATTCTCAGCGCCCTTGTAGTCATACTCGAAGCTGTAGGCGTTGTCATATGCATCTGCAGACGTGTTCTTTGCGTACTCGGCTTTGAGTGCGCTGTTCTTGTCGAAGCGATAGCTTGCGAGCAGCGACCAGATGTTCGCCTTCCAGCTGTAATCCTTGCCCAGCTCTTTATTGCCGTTGTCGTAGAGCGAGATGCCGTCCACGTTCTGATACGTGCTGGAGAGGTGCTGGTAAGCAACATCGCCATAGAACTTGCCCTGCTCCGTTGCAAGCTTCAATGCCTGATAATTCGCCGTGTCATCGTTCGCGAATGCATCCGCCGAGACATCGTCTTTCGTCCAACCCGTTTTGTTGCGGCTGAAGTCGCCAAACTGGCTGTCATCAATGCGGCCGGCAGCTGCCGTGACCTTCCACTTGCTGCCATACGTCAGCTCAGCGCCGGAATACGGATCGTCCGTCGTGGAGATGAGGTTGATGGAGTTCGGCAGCTTGCCGAGCTTCACGTTGAAGTTCTTGTAGTGGCCTTCCGCCCAAGCGCGCTTCAGCTTGACATCATACGTGTCGTTGCCGCCGTCAGAATCCATGAGGCCGTTGGCATCGAGACGTGCATGGACATCCCAATGATCGTTGACTTCAGCGACCGGCTCGAGACGGAAGACGTACTCGTCGACGTTCTTCTTCGTCTTGCCATTCTTGTTCGCCTGATCATGACGCGTGCTCGTATACGTGTACTCGAGGACGCCGCCCCACTTCACGTTGTCAGCATGCTTCTCAAGGTTCGCAACGCGGACGCCGAGGTTGTTGAGCTCGTCAGCGAACTCGGCAGCGAGCTTGTCGATCATAGCCTTGTCGGCAGCGGAGACATCCTTCTTTGCCATGGCCTTTGCGACCATCTGTGCCATCTCGTAGCGCGTGATGTTCTTGTTGCCCTGGAACGTGCTGTCGCCATAACCCTCGATGACGCCGTCCGCAGCGAGCTGCGAAACAGCATCATACGCCCAGTGGTCAGTCGGAACGTCGCTGAACGGATTGGACGCAGCGAACGTCGTGGATGCTGCACCGACGACGAGTGCCGTCGTGAGTGCGGAAACCAGTGTCTTTTTCATAAATGGATCCCCCTATAACTATATATATCTGTATGCCGCCGAGGGATTGTTCTGAACCTTCCCAAGTTTCCATGTTTCCTTGTTTGAACAACCTCTCGCGGACAGTTCCTAGTATATCACATTGAAACCAGTTTCACAATAGGAAATGAATTAGTTTAAGAAAAAAATTTAGAATATAATACGCTACTCGTAAATGTTCCATTCGCTCGGGCTTAAATAGTTTGCGATATGCAGATTAAAAAGCCTTCCCCTCCGGGGATGATGTCATGAAGTTCGTGAATCCATGAGTGATTGCGGAACGTGCCTGATATAGGCAGGCTCCACCCTTGGGGGAGCTGTCAGCCGAATGGCTGACTGAGGGGGTAGTTGGATGCACGAGCCTCACAAATCAAAAAGATGCCGCTAAAGCATCACAGACGTCGCAACGTCGTGTGCCTTAGCGGCATCCTTATATTCTTGTCAGGCTGCAGCACCCGACTACCCTCTCAGTCGCCTATCGGCGCCAGCTCCCCCAAAGGGGGGAGCCTGCTAGACGAGGAGCGTTTCGCAACAGATGTTCTGGAAATCAGAAGAAGTAGCTCATGCGGCCCCAGATCATCTTGGCGTCGCGATCCGTCGCGAGGTCTTTGCCCTGGAAGTACGAGAAGTTTGCATACGTATGAGCAAACGGCGTGTACTCGACTTCGTACTCGACGCCCTTCGTGTTGCTCATTGCCGTATCATACGTCGGAATGAACGCAACGTTTTCGCCGAGGTAATGATAGCCGATGTGTGCGCCCCACGTACCTGCGTTAACACGGTCAGACCCCTTGTAGGTCAGCGTGACGTTGTAAGCTTTCTTGTAGTTGTCAGCTTCCGTGTTGTTTGCATACGCAGCGAAGAGATCGACGTTCTTGTCAAACTTGTAGCCAGCACCGAGCGACCAGATGTTGGCATCATCCGTCGTGCCGCTGTCTTTGTACGTCGTGAAGACATTCGCATTGGCAAATGCATCACTGTTGAGGTGACGATAAGCTGCGCCAACACGGAACTTGTTCAGGCCATAGTTGAGCTCGACGCCCTGATAGTTGGCTGCAGTATCAGAGAGCGTAACCGTATTGCCATCCGCATCTTTGTAGGAATGCGGAATGTCGGAAACACGGCCAGCTTCCAGCGTTGCCTTCAGCTGGTTGCCAAATTCAACCCGTGCACCAGAGAAGAAATCATCGAAAATCAAGCCATCGTCCGCCGTGGAATAGAGTTCCTGCTTGCCAAGCTTGACATCGAAATTCTTGTAGCTCCCCCTTGCATATGCATACGTGAGCTTCACTGCATCGTCATCTTTCAAGCCAGAGTCATGAGAGAGATCGAGCTTACCCGTCAGACGGCCTTTGACCGTCCAATGATCGTTGATTTCTGCCAGGGGATAGAGACGATACTGGAGAACATCGGAGTTCGTCTTCGTCGTGCTGCCATCCTTCTGCTCATGACGCTCGCTCATATAGTAATAACGCATCTCGCCGGTAATCTTGACGTTGTCGGCATGCTTCTCGAGGTTCGCGACGCGGACGCCGAGGTTGTTGAGCTCGTCGGAGAACTCAGCAGCCAGCTTGTCGATCATGGCCTTGTCGGCAGCGGAGACGTCTTTCTTTGCCATGGCCTTTGCGACCATCTGTGCCATCTCGTAACGCGTGATGTTCTTGTTGCCCTGGAACGTGCTGTCGCCATAACCCTCGATGACGCCGTCAGCAGCGAGCTGCGAGACAGCATCATATGCCCAGTGGTCTGCCGGGACATCGGAGAACGGATTGGAAGCTGCAAACGTCGTGGAAGCAGCGCCGACAACGAGTGCCGTGGTAAGTGCGGAAATCAGAGTTTTCTTCATGTGGAATCCCCCTATATCTGTATATATGGACACGAGTTCAAGCAACACCGGGCCAGTCATAGGAGTATCCATGTTTCCTCCACAGCGCCCTGTGTTTTTTGAACAAGGACACTTTACCATGTTTCTCTCAGGAAGACAAGAGGTAAACGGTAACTTTAATGCTATTGAAATGTATACTTGTACAGCGAGATGAAACGCGCAAAGAAGAAAGGAAAACCATCATTTTTGTTGACGAAAGAAACTTAATAGCGAAAGGCTCCCTCCCAGAGGGAGCTGGCACGCGAAGCGTGACTGAAGGAGTGTCGAAGGTAGGAAGGAACTCATAATAGACGAATGCCACCTGCGAAGGTTCGATGTTTCCTTCGCAGGTGGCATTCGATCAAAAAGCCAGAGCCTACCTCCGACACTCCCCCCGCCCTTCGGGCCCATCCCCCCTCTGGGAGGGGGGCTCCGTGGGAAGAATCTTTCCGCGCACAGCGCGTTCAAATTTCGTCCTTGGAATCAGCACATAATGTCCGCAGCCCGTGCATTTCAGGCGGAAGTCCATGCCCGTGCGGACGATTTCCCAGGCGTTCGTGCCGCAGGGATGGGGCTTCTTCATCTTGACGATATCGCCGAGCTCGTAGCGTACTTTTTCTTTGTCCATAGGCTCAGACATTGAAGCGGAAGTTGACGACGTCGCCATCCTGCATGACGTAGTCCTTGCCTTCGACGCGCACCTGGCCTTTCTCGCGCGCGGCGGCGACGCTGCCAGCGGCGATGAGGTCGTCATAGTTGACGATTTCTGCGCGAATGAAGCCGCGCTCGAAGTCCGTGTGGATCTTGCCGGCCGCTTTGGGCGCCGTCGTGCCCTTGACGATCGTCCAGGCGCGGCACTCGTCCGGGCCGGCCGTCAAGAACGTCTGGAGGCCGAGCAGGTCAAACGCTGCTTTGATGAGGCGGTCGAGGCCGCTTTCCGTCTCGCCGAGATCTTCAAGGAACGCTTTCGCTTCGTCGGGATCGAGCTCGGCGATCTCGGATTCGACTTTGGCCGAGATGGCCACGACTTCAGCGCCCTCCTTCGCAGCGAAGTCCTTGACTTTCTGAACGTAGGGATTTTCGTCGTAGGCCGTCGCAACCTCGTCCTCGGCAACATTCGCGACGTAGAGCGTCGGCTTGAGCGTCAGGAGGTTCATTTCCTTGATGAGCTCGAGGTCGTCTTCCGAAAGCTCGACCTGGCGGGCAGGCTTGCCCTCGTCGAGCGCTTCCTTGATACGGCGCAGAACTTCGTCCTCGACCTTGGCTTCCTTGTTGCCGGATTTTGCGATTTTCGCGAGGCGCATAATGCGCTTTTCGACGATTTCGAGGTCGGCGAGGCAGAGCTCGGTCTCGATGATGTCGATGTCGCGGAGCGGGTCGATACTGCCCTCGACATGCGTGATGTTCGCGTCTTCGAAGCAGCGCACGACATGCGCGACGGCATCGACCTGGCGGATGTGCTCGAGGAACTTGTTGCCGAGGCCCTCGCCTTTCGACGCGCCCTTGACGAGGCCTGCGATGTCGACGAAGCGCACGGAGGCCGGCGTCGTCTTCTTCGAATTGTAGAGCTCATGCAGCACGCCGAGGCGCGGATCTGGCACGCCGACGACACCGACATTCGGCTCGATCGTGCAGAACGGGAAGTTCGCTGCCTCCGCACCCGCCTTCGTGATCGCATTGAACAGCGTGCTCTTGCCGACATTCGGCAGGCCGACGATACCGACTTCTAAATTGCTCACTTTGTATTCCACCTTTTGCAGTTTCTAAAGAAATAACATCCCCTATATTCTAGTGGAATAAGGATTTTTTTGCAACCAAGCGCAGCCTTTCCCTCTGGGAAAGGTGGCACCCGAAGGGTGACGGAAAGGGTAGTCGGATACGATAGCCTGACAACATTCGCATCATCTTGTCAGACTCCAGCACCCAACTACCCTCTCAGTCGCCTGCGGCGACAGCTCTCCCAAGGGGAGAGCCTCCTGATTTCCCATGCCGCCGGAACCCTTTGTCTGTCGCGACGTACCGCCCCATCGCGGCGATGCGGCCGCCCATGCAGGCGCGGCAGTCGGCCGGGGTGTCAGCGACGCAGATCTTGCCGGGGTAGAGCGCGTATTTGCGGCGATAGTCGCCTTCCGTGACGTTCGGCATGACGACGTTCGCGCCGGAGGCGAGGATGAGTTCGCGGCCGCGCGGCACCATGGTCTCCATGGCCGTCGTCGCCGGGATGTTCGCCTCGGGGAGCAGCAGGCGCAGCAACGCGACCATGCGGCGCGTGAGATGGAAGTCGCCGGGCGCGGCCGTGCCGAGCGGCGTGTCGCCATTCGGGATCAAGGGGCCGATGCCGATCATGTCGGCATCGATGTCCTGAAAGAACAGGATGTCGCGCGCGAGCATCTCGGCCGTCTGCCCCGGGAGCCCGACGAGCGAGCCCGTGCCGACTTCGTAGCCGAGCCCCTTGAGGTCGCGCAGGCAGCGCACGCGGTTTTCGTAGCTCATGCCGGGGTCGAGCGCTTCGTAGAGCGCGGCGTCCGTCGTCTCGATGCGCAGGAGGTAGCGGTCGGCGCCAGCCTCACGCCAGAGCGCGAAGTCTTCGCGCGGCCGCTCGCCGACGGAGAGCGTGATGGCGAGACCCGTCGCATGGATGCGCCGCACGATGGACGCAAGCCGCTCGGCCGTGAAATGCGCGTCTTCTCCTGACTGGAGCACGACGGTGCGGTAGCCATAGCCCTTCGCCTTTTCCGCGAGACGCACGATCTCGTCCTCCGTCAGGCGGTAGCGCTCGATCTTGCCATTGTCCCGCCGCAGGCCGCAGTACATGCAGTCCTGTCGGCAGATATTCGAAAACTCGATGAGGCCGCGGAGGTGCACGCCGTCGCCGACAAAATCATGCCGCACATCGTCGGCGGCACGACAAAGAAGCTCCTCGGATGCTTCGTCTTCGAGGAGCTTCGTGATTTCAGCGAATTTTAAACGATGTGTCTTAGCAGCTTTTTGAATCAGTAAGTTTGTCTCCAGCATCCTACTACTCCCCCCGCCCTTCGGGCCCGTCCCCCCTCAATGAGGGGGGCTGCTGGAAAAGTTATGCTTCGTTTCTTTTCTTACTTCAGCTTTTCTTCCGTCCGCGCCGTCAGCGCTGCATCGTGCTTGTTAGCGTATTTGAGGATCGCACGGTAGAAGCGGCCTTCGACGTCTTTTTCGGAGAGGTCTTCGAGCTTGATGACGACGGGCTCGCTTTGCTCGGAGATCGTGGCGAAGTCGCCATCGAGGTCGTCGTGGCGCTCGATGGTCACGGTGCCGGCCTTGCGGTCGATGCGCAGGTATTCGGCCGCGCCCGCGAGGCGGTCATAGCCGTCGAGCGGCTCCATGTTCCAGCGGCGCTTCGCGACGACGTCCTCGATCTGGATGTCGTCATACGTCATGAGCGTCGGCACGATGAGCACGTTGCGGTCGATTTTCCCTTTCTTGATGCCGTAGCACATCTGCTTGCGATTGAAGTAATAATTCTGCCGCGCCGTCGACTGCACCCACTGGTAGATGTCCGAGGGCACAGCAGGCCCCTCATCCCCGTCATCGGCAAAGGCTGGCGTAGAAAAAGCAAGCGAGCAGGCAATCATTCCTGCCGCCATCCAGCCGAACATCCGCAGTTTCCGTATCTTTCTGAAGTTCAAAGAACTCTCTCCTATCCTTAAAGTTACGTTTCTATGTATTTTAGCAAAGGAAAGTGAAAGTTTTCTGCATATTGTCTTTACTTTTGTCTGTATGCTTGTCAGTCTCCAGTCCCCTACTACTCCCCCCGCCGCTCACGCGGCCCGTCCCCCCTCAGGGAGGGGGGCTGAAAAAAGTCAGTCGTCGCGGTCATTGCAGATGGAGTCGAGTTCGTACGGCGTCTCCTGATAGACGTAGTAGTTGAGCCAGTTCGCGAACAGCAGGTGCGCGACGCTGCGCCAGCGGACGACGGGCTTCTGCGTCGGGTCGTCATTCGGATAGTAGTTGACAGGGACATTCGGATGCAGACCGGCCTTTTCGTCGCGGTCATACTCCTGCTTCAGCGTCGTCGGATCGTATTCGGCATGCCCCGTGATGAAGAACTGGCGCTTGTCGAGGTTCGCGATGATGTAGGGGCCTGCCGGCGCCTCAGCCTCGGCCAGGATCGTGAGCTCGGGGACTTTGAGGATGTCCTCTTTGTGGTTCTCGGTATGGCGCGAATGCGGCACGTAGAAGATGTCATCGAAGCCGCGCAGGAGCTTTTCATGCTCCACGCAGACATGGTGCTCGAACACGCCGAAGATCTTTTCGGGCACCTGATTTTTCGGGATGCCATAATGATAGTAAAGCCCTGCCTGCGCGCCCCAGCAGATATGGAACGTCGAATAGACATGCGATTTCGACCACTCCATGATTTCGGCGACCTCGTCCCAGTAGGCGACTTCCTCGAACGCCATATCTTCGACCGGCGCGCCCGTGATGATCATGCCGTCGTATTTTTTGTGCCGCACCTCTTCGAACGTGCCGTAGAACTGCGCGAGATAGTCTGCAGGCGTATGACTCGGGACGTACGACTCCGTGTAAATGAGATCGACCTCGACCTGGATCGGGCTGTTGCCGAGGAGCCGCATGAGCTGCGTCTCTGTGATGTATTTGATGGGCATGAGGTTCAGGATCAGGATCTTCAGCGGGCGGATGTCCTGCGCATAGGCACGGTCTTCGTCCATGACGAAAATGTTCTCGCTTTCGAGGATGTGCGTGGCCGGCAGGGCATTCGGCAGTTTGATTGGCATATTAACAGCTCCTATCGTGAAGAATTTCCGCGTTACAAGTTGACAGCATTATATCACATTTTCCGCACGCAAAAAAGCCGCCCGCAGGCGGCTTTGTATTTCATTTCTGGGAATCGAGCGGTCCCCCGCTCCGGTGCGTATGGTCGATATTTGGCATGCGGAGGCCGCGCTGGAGGTAGCTCCTCTGGAGCTCAAAGACGGTCTGGATCAGGCGCTCCTGCTCGGCACGGGAAAAATCGTCCGCCTCGAACTCCGCGCCGATATGGTAGACCGTGCGCCCCGTCGGCGTCGTGATCGGCGTGCAGCGCTTGACGCGCGCCTCGGCCTTCAGCTCGCCATACCCCGGGATCTCGGGGATGTCGATCGCGATGTTCGCAGAGAGCAGGACTTTCTCGTCATTGACGAAGGAAAGGCCGCCGCCGCTGATGTCGACGAGCGTCGTATCTTTCGCCGTGTGCAGGCTGCCGTGGCCGCCGGGCAGGCGGACGGCGAGCGGCAGTTCGAGCGGCACGCGCACGAACTCGCGCATCTGGATGCGCGAGACAGTCTCGGGCTTGTCGAGGAACCACTGCTGCTCCGGCAGGCGCGTCGAGCCGCGAAAGCCCGCGGGGAAACGATAGACGCAGCCGTCGCCCGCGACGGCGCAGGCGATCTCCGTGCCGGCCTCGGGCGACGAGAGGAAGTCTTTGACAGGACATTTGAGCTCGACGGCGAAATAGCGGAGCGCGAGCTCCATCAGGCGTCCCTGCATGATGCGCAGGCCGTCTTCCGCGTCCTCGTCAGGGATGCCGAGGTGGACGAACTGGCCGGGACGCAAGACGTCTTCGGCACGCTTGGTTTCTGCGTTATCTGGCATAGATCTGACTTTCTTTTATACAATCTGCTCTCCATGATACAGCTCGCCGCCGATGTTCGGGGCGACACCGTAGCCTTTGGCCCAGGCCGTCTTGTACTTGATGGCCTGCGCATGGATGGAGTCGATGCGGTTGATCTGCTTTTTCACTGCGCCCGGCACGCCGACGACGAGGGAGTTTGGCGGGATGACGGCGTTCTCTTTGACGAGCGCGCCTGCTGCGATGATGGAGCCGCTGCCGATCTTCGCGCCCGTCAGCACCGTCGCGTTCATGCCGATCAGGACATTGTCGCCAACCGTGCAGGCATGGACGATGGCGCCATGGCCGATCGTCACGTAGTCGCCGATGATGCACGGGCCGTCATTCGCGACGTGGAGGCACGCGCAGTCCTGCACGTTCGACGCCTCGCCGATGCGGATGTAGCTGACATCGCCGCGCACGACCGCGCAGGGCCAGAGGCTCGAATACTTTGCCATCTTCACGTCGCCAAGCACGACTGCGCCCGGAGCGATGAATGCCTCCGGATCGATTTCCGGATATTTTCCAAGGTAGCTGTCATTGGGAAGTGTGTACATGATGCGATTCTCCTTCTTTATCCTGAAGTATTCAAGAAGCAAGAGATCGATGCGGTCGGACCCCTGCCATAACTAACATAACGCTGCTTTCCGTCTCTCACCCAACGGGTTAGGATTGGAGAGTAGCAAAAAAGAGCATAAT
>Ga0256406_1006364_pt1 | contig 11898 bp, 10 predicted proteins | sample RumenRJG_03DNA_FD_185986 | JGI IMG/M metagenome (GOLD analysis project Ga0256406, IMG submission 185986) | Bovine rumen microbial communities from Lethbridge, Alberta, Canada - RJG_03 | ecosystem: Host-associated > Mammals > Digestive system > Stomach > Rumen | place: Canada: Alberta | collected...
ACCTGATTGTAATGCGTCGTATATGTATAGAGCCAGGTTCCGATGTCATCCTCTCCCTGGATGAACAGTCTGCCGCGATACAGCTCAAAGGCCTTCTTCAGAAGAATGATCTTGTCATCCCCGTCCGGCAGATTCTTTGCGCGGTTATAAAGGTCCTCCATCTCATCCGCATCTGTTGTCACGTTTACTTCTCCGGAGAAATCCATCATCCTGCTTCTGGTATCGATCACCTTCACATCATGATACGCTGCCAGGTCATTGTGCAGCCGGAAGATCGCCTGACGCATATTATTCCTGGCAGTATCGACTTCCTCATCCGGCCAGTTGTCGGCAATCAGCTTCTGCTGATCCACCGGACGCTTATGCAGAACCATGTAAAGCATGATGATCCATGCACGCCGGTTCGGATGCGGCAGATCCTGTTCATAGATCTCTTTTCCGTCGATCACGAAGTTGTGCGGTCCAAGGATGTTATAGCGGATACGGAATCTGCCGTCGTCCTCGTCATGCATCTTCGTCAGCTTTTCCATTCTGGTACGTCGGATCTGTTCCAACATCATCATGGCAACAAAGCAGGCAAGCTGCAGTGGCTCCGGCCGGTCCGAATACTGTTTCATGTTGCGGATGACCATGAAGCCCAACGGATGCTGCCCAAAAGGAACACCCATGATCGACCTGGCATTCAGGCGTTGATAGGCTTCATACTCTTTCGGATTGATCTCCCGGATCTTCTCCGCATCCGGAATGATCAGCGGCTTCTGCTCAATCAGGTGCTGTGCCCAGGTGGCAAATTCCTCCGTAAATTCGATGTCATTGAACAGCGTATCCTGCATCGGTCCGATTCCCGGCTCGTACCAGATCTCAGGTATGAATACCTGGGTCTGCAGGTCTGCGATCAGTACGCCGCACCAGTCAGCATCATAGAAATCACAGCATGCCTTCATGACTCGGACAGCAATCGCCATGGGATCTTCTTCGTTATGCGCATCCGCTTCTACTGACACGATCGTCTGGAACAGTTTTTCCTGGAACTCATACCGCTGCATGTCTTCTTCGGAAACTGTCCGGAATCGTCCGTCCGGCTTTTCCGGCAGAGACTCTGTCTTCTTCCTTTTCGAAAACAGTTTTTCAAGCATAATCTGACCCCCTCTCTCAGCTGCTATATGTAATGATGTCTACATGTGGGTAAGTAAAAAGTCCGCAGAGCTACCCGGCATTACGCGGTAGTCCTGCGGACATCCTTTTCCTATGATCAGACTACCAGCTAACAGGTGCTCTTGTTTGTTGGCAGACCTTTCGTTTCCGTCAGATATGGTTTTCTTCCAGTACCTCTATGATTTTTGTCATCATCTCATCGCAGATCTTCTGACCCTTCTTTGAAATTCTTGTTGGCTTGTATCCATATGGGGCTGAGCCTTCCTTGACCATCCAGACATCTGATGATTTTTCGGCCTTTGATTTGATCCCCCGCAGAAGATAGCGAACATCCGTCTTGGTAATATCGGAAAACATCATAACGTACGAAAGGGATGGAGCCGCAGCTCCGTTTTCCACCTTACTGATATACTTGTCGGTGATTCCCATTGCCTCCGCCAACGATTCCTGCGTATGGCCCGCACGAATGCGCTCTTCCTGAAGGCGGCTGCCAATGCCGACTTTGTCCAAATCATATTTAATTTGCATTGGTACCACCTCCTTCTCCTTGGATTATCACCATTATAGAAAGGTATACTTGGAGGCGGAACTGACGAGGACTGAGAGCCTGCACCGAAAGGTGCATTCCAAGTACACCTTCGGCATTTTTGTCCCCAATATCTAAGAAGGCTCGGGCACAGGGAAACAGATCCCTTCGCTCCGAGTCTTCCAAAAGGCCGTTGCTAAGACAGTATCCGGCTGCCTTAAAAAATTTTCTCCGCTGCTGCCATGCAGCTGATCACAATCATCATTTGCATCACTTTTTTCTTTTCTCCTGTAAGTATTCTTGATTCCTGAGCACCTCATCCTTCCGGATGCAGGAACCGGCCGATCGTCTCAAACAGCTTGTCGATAAAGATCGGTTTCTCTTCAAACGCGTCCATGCCGGCAGCCAAAGCGGCAATCCTGTCCTTTTCGGACACACTCGTAGTCATAGCAATGATCGGGATCCCGGCTTTCTCCGGATCCGGAAGCTGACGGATCCTCCGGGTGGCCTGAAGGCCGTCCATGTTCGGCATCATGACATCCATCAGGATCAGGTCGTAGTATCCTGCCGGAGCAGACTCCACCTTCTCCAGGCAGATCTGTCCGTCCTCGGCAAACTCTGCAGCTGCGCCAGTCTGCTTCAGAATTTCTGCTGCGATCTCTCTGTTGATCTCTATATCATCCGCAACCAGGATCCGCTTACCAGTAAAGGAGAAGCTCTGTGCCTGTACCTGTCCGGAAGTGATCCTTTCCTGCAGATATTTTTCGATATTCTCTGGAGAAACCGAATAGCTTTCACAGCATCCATCCCGGCTTCCGCTGCAGCATTTCTCATTCAGAAGCCGGTCAAACATCGACATCATGTATTCGCCGGAGATCTTGATCCCGTCCAGATACTTCTGCAGCATCTCCGGATCATCGTGATTGTTTCGGATGATCTCAACACAGCCCAGGATAATATGAAGCGGCATCCGGATATCACGGGACATCTCAAATGCCTGAAGCAGCTTTGACGGCTGGCATGTCTCTTTGCATTCTCTCAGCAGCCCGTCCACTGTTGTTCCAAGAATGTCTGCAAGTTTTGGAAATAAAGCGATGTCCGGATAAGAAAGATCTCTCTCCCACTTAGATACGGCTTTGTCAGTAACGCCAAGCAATTCTGCCAGCTGAAGCTGGGTCAGATTGTTCTGCATCCGCAGGGTGCGGATACAGGAGCCAAGTGTAGATTGCTTCACTGTATACACCTCCTGCGCCATAAAATATCATGAGGGAGAGATGCAGACAATCGACTGATGGTTTAGCTGCGCTATATTACGCTTTTATTCGCCGCTATACAGGTTAAAAAGCATCACCCGCATTTTTATCTGTTGACCAGGATTTGCTTTTGACAAAAATAAGCACTCAAATTCATTCTTATCAATGACTGTGACATTTCTCATGTTTGCAAATCCCTTAAGGGCTTCTTCTGCAGTGCCAAGGATTTTGATAAAGTCCTTACGTCTGACAAAATAAATCAGTGCAGTTTTGCAATCCCTCCAGGTCAGATAGCTGTCTAATTGGTCTATGGCTTTCTCTACTTCCTTCTGGCCCGTCCACATTTTGCATTCAGCCACAAAGGCAGCCCGGTTCTCTCGTTCAATGCAGATATCTGTTTTTCCGGCATTTCTGAAAGTTTCTCCTGTAGCATCACCTTTATAAGTTGCATTAAGTGAAGCTAATAATGTGTTCCTTAAATCTTCTTCATGAAGAGATTTATAAGATGCCGGCGTTCTTTCATAGGTAGATGCAGTGTGCTTTATCGTTTGCAGTATATCCCTATAATCTGCATCTGTAATTCCATAATAGTTTGACGTTTCATAATGCTGAGATATCGGGACTATACTTCTTTTAAGCGGGATATGCGTTTCAGCAAATTTCTTCTTTTCGATAGGCACCTCAAACATTGTTGCTATGTTATAAAAGGCTTCAACTTTCTTTTTCTTCTCTTCAAGAGATTTAAGAGCCTGGCTTTTCAAGGAATTATTAAACCCCGTCACATCATTGTTTGCATATGACAACCCGCTCTTAATTTCATCAAGGCTGTGTTGAAGGCCTTTAAATAGATTGTCCTTAGCAGTCTCGTTATTCATCTCAGAAAGAGTCTTCTCAATCCGAAAAGAAATCATTCCTTTCTCAAGACCAATCTCCGGATATCCTCCTAATGAGAACGTAGAAGCTTGGCATCTAAATAAATCTTCCTCACCTTGAAACGGAAAATAGAACGTGGCTATTATTCCATCAACTTCGACATACTCTTTACCTGAATAGTCTCTGAAAAATGGATCAACGTATCTTTGAATTTTCCCTTGCCTTATACTCCTTTTGGCAAAATCCTCCTCAAATATAGTCACAGGCTCAATAAAGAATTCCTGATATATATTCTCTGCCAGGATTTCGAGATCATTAGCCATAATTTCATCATTGGACATGCCGTCAATCTTTTTATGGACAGCTGCCCATTGATTAGCAATAACATTTCTTAGTTCATAATCACGGAATGGCTTCATTTTGCCGAACCTCTTGTTATGTGTTGTTTTACCTTTTTACCTATAAATCTTTAAGCTTCGTTCCATCTGCTGTCTTCCAGTCAACATTGCCATTTGATGTGTGGCCCAGAATAACAGCTGAAGCTGCTGACGGAGCATTAAACTCATAATCCCTGGTAAATGCACGATCAACAATCACTCCATCCTTTATTAGGTTATTGCGAAGCTTATAATATGTTTTCCCTTTTGTCTCAAGAGAAGGAACAGTATGATCTGAGATCGTAGATCCTTCTAAAACAGTGAACCCACCCGCACTGACAAAGCCTTTTGCAGACGCACTAGCTCCTTTACAGTATAAATAAACTGTATCATCAGACGCTTTCGGAACCGGCACCAACACTTTATATCCCAGTGTATTGATAAGGATCTTCACATTATCAATGAATTCCTCCATCGTAGCGATCTGAGCTTCCTTAAGGACCGTGTTCTTATAAGTGTTCTTGGTTAGGACCGCATACCGGCCACAGTCTTTTGCGATCTCTACAAAACGATTCTCAAGATACCGGATGAGTGCCTTGTTCAGATCCCGGCCAACAAAGATGACCGCAGTGTTCCAGTAATATTTCTCTTTACCAGACTGATAATCGCGGAGATGTTGTGCAAGACGATCCAAGACATTTTCAGCCTCACCAATATAAACGGAGTCCGTTCCGTCATCTTCCTGGCAGATAAGGAAATAAACGCCGACGCCTTTGATATCGTCCCTGTCACACAAAGCAACTTCCGTCCTGGGGATCTTGATCGCCTTACCATTCCAGTTGGACAGTTCTGCCGTGATGAGACTATCGGCCGTTCCATTCACCAGAAATAATTCGATTGCTTTTCCGTATGCCATATCTGTCACCCTTCTGTAGAATCATCATGTTTCTTTCCATACTCTACGGTCGGTTCTGCCACCATACTCAGTGTGGGCGGTATCATATCATATACAACCGCTTTCGGCTTCTGCTCTTCAGCTGTAAAACTTGCATTTCCGAGGCCAAAGAATCGTTCGAAGAATGCCTTTAGCTTATCGATGACGCCTTGTTTCTTCTTGGCTCTGCCGCCTCCACCGAAACGGGAAACTGGCGGCATCAGCTTATCGATGTCGGTGCCGGTGGTCCTGATCTCGCCATCCCGGAAGGCATTCTCCAGAAACTTTCTAGTCTCGGCTTCCTTCAGCTTCTCTGAAGTGACGATTTCCATGAGCTGGCGCTCACGCTCCTCAGCGACGTAATCGTGCCACTCGACCATAACATCATCCACATCATTGATCCCGGCAATGAAGGTCTCGATCAGAGCTTTTTTACTGCGCAGCTCCGGGCTGGCATCAATTGCTTTCTGGATTGTGATCAGCACTTCCTTATCGTTGCAGTGCGTATCATGATATTTCTTGACCAACAGCAGTATGTAATCTATGTTGATCTCGATCTGTTTAATCAACTCGACTTCGAAGACAAGATCATCTGTAATGTCTTCGGCATCCTTGTCTTCGCGTTTTCTTCTCCACTCATCACGGAGATCCTGGTATCTTCCCAGATAATCCTGCAGATCCCGCTCGGAAATCAGCTCATGACCCTTGAATTCATCGAAGGATGACAGGAGATTACGCATCCGGAGGATCGCGCCAAACAGGGCAATAAAGTCCCTTCTGATTCTGTTCTCCGACGATCTGCGGCTCGGACAGCGGGAACTTGGTGGTCAGCTCATCGATCATGTCCACATAGCCGGGATGTGGCTTGTCTTCCATATCGACGTAACCATGATAATAAGCATCGAACTTCTGGAGCAGCACGATGCCGCCAGCATTCTTGTCACCGAACAAGGAAATAGCTGCATCCACCCGCTTCTGAAGATTTCGGAAGCATACGATATTTCCGAAAGTCTTGATGCTGTTGAGAATACGGTTGGTCCGGCTGAATGCCTGGATCAGGCCGTGCATCCGCAAGTTCTTGTCAACCCACAGGGTATTCAGTGTTGTTGCATCGAAGCCGGTCAGGAACATGTTGACCACGATCAGGAGATCCAGTTCCTTATTCTTCATCCGAAGCGATACGTCTTTATAATAGTTCTGGAACCGGTCACCGTCGGTGGAGTAGTTCGTATGGAACATCTTGTTGTAATCCCGAATAGCCTTATCCAGGAAGTCACGGCTGGTCTGGTCCAGGGCGCTGGTATCCTCGCTGTTTTCTTCATCCAGAAGATCCGCGTCTGGCTCGGCCTCATTTGCGCCGTAGCTGTAAATGGTGGCGATCCTGAGCTTCTTTGTCGGATCCGCTGCCATCTGCTTTTGGAATTCCTGATAGTAGAGCCTTGCCATCGGAACGGATGCTACACAGAGAATGGCATTAAAGCCGCTGACCCGCTGCTGCTGTTTCACCTCTTCGACCGTGCCGTTAGCCCCTGAGGCAACATCCGCAATGTTCATCAAGGAATTGAAGAGATAGGTCTTGTCGCCGCGATAGGTCTTCTGGTCGAAATGCTCCAGGATATACCTGGTTACAAGCTCGATCCGTTTGGGAGCCATGAAGGCTTTCTCGCGGTCGATATCCCAGACATCCTTATCATCGATATCCGGGTCTGTATCCATGGTTTTGATATAGTCCACGCGGAAGGGCAGAACATTCTTGTCATTGATGGCATCCACAATAGTATAGGTGTGGAGCTGGTCACCGAAGGTCTGCTCGGTAGTAAAGAACTGCGGATTCCGGACGGCGCCGGTATTTGTTGCAAAGATCGGTGTCCCGGTAAATCCAAACAGATGGTATTTCTTGAAGCTCTTCACGATGGCTGTATGCATATCGCCAAACTGGCTGCGGTGGCATTCGTCAAAAATGATGACCACATGCTTCTGGTAGACATCATGACCAGGATTCTTCTTGATGAAGGTGGAGAGCTTCTGGATGGTCGTAATAATGATATGGGCGTTCGGATCCTCCAGTTGGCGCTTCAGGATCACGGTGCTGGTATTGCTGTTGGCAGCGCCTTTCTCGAAGCGGTCGTATTCCTTCATGGTCTGGTAGTCCAGATCCTTACGGTCTACCACGAAGAGGACCTTATCTATATAAGGAAGCTGTGATGCCTGCCGAGCCGTCTTGAAGGATGTCAGTGTCTTGCCGGAACCGGTTGTGTGCCAGATATAGCCACCACCGGCCACGGTGCCGTATTTCTTATAGTTGTTGGCAATCTCGATGCGGTTCAGAATCCGTTCTGTCGCGGTGATCTGATAGGGCCGCATAACCATCAACATGTTCTCGGAAGTGAAGATGCAGTACTTGGTCAGGATATTCAGGATCGTATGCCGAGCAAAGAAAGTCCGGGTGAAGTCGATCAGGTCCGGAATCACGCGGTTATTGGCATCGGCCCAGAAGCATGTGAATTCAAAGCTGTTGCTGGTCTTTTCCTTCTTCTGCTTGCCGGACTTTGCGTCTTTGATGGCATTGAACCGGGTGCTGTTGGAATAATACTTCGTGTTCGTGCCATTGCTGATGACGAAGATCTGGACATACTCGAACAGACCGGACCCAGCCCAGAAGGAATCGCGCTGATACCGGTCGATCTGATTGAACGCCTCACGGATGGCCACACCACGTCGCTTCAGTTCCACATGGATCATCGGGAAACCGTTTACCAGGATCGTTACATCATAGCGGTTGCTGTGCCGTGCTCCTTCATCCTGGCTGATGGCATACTGATTGATGACCTGAAGAAGGTTGTTATGGATGTTCTTCTTGTCGATCAGGGTAATGTTCTTGGTGGAACCGTCATCACGCTTCAGGACCTGGACAAAGTCCTCCTGGATCTTCCTGGTCTTCTCAACAATATGGTCATTCGGATTTGCCAGGGCATCCTTAAAGAACCGGTTCCACTCGGAATCGGAGAAGGTATAGCTGTTCAGGCTCTCCAGCTTCTTTCGGAGATTTGCAATCAGCTCCGTCTCCGAATGGATCGATAGATAATCATAGCCCTGTTCGGTGAGCATACGGATGAATTCCCGCTCCAGTTCAGCTTCGCTCTGATAGCTGTCGGACCTGGCCTTTACCGGCTCATATTCCGTGACAACGGTATTCTCCGATGTCTGAGCAACGATATTGAAATACGGCATAACCTGACCTCTTTTACTGTTCGGATTCCGAAAGATATGCTTTAAGTGTTTTCCCCTCTTTTGTCTTCCATGCGATCAAGCCGTTAGTGCTCCTTCCAGTAACAAAATTGGCTGCAGCTGAAGCACTCTTGAAATGCATATCTTTGACAACTACACTATTTTTGACGTCGCCTTCACTCCTCCGATTCTCAACAGAGCGAGCAGAGCGAAACTTTCCTCCCGCCACACTATCGGAGATTCTACTCCCCTTCAGCACTATAAGTTCTCCAGAATCGATTAGATATTCTGCTATGGCATCCACTTGTCCTTTTCTCCCTGACAGATATACTTTCATCTCTGAAATCTCCCTCCAAAATCAAAAATATAATCCCTATAGTACTCAAGTTGCTTATTTCTACGACTGATTTCACCAGGTATCCCGCTATCGTTGCTGTTACAGAGTTCTTCAAATGCATTAAGCATAGAAACTACCTCTGCTTGCTTTTCGAGAGATGGTATGGGGATTAGCGCTTTCCCTATGCCAGTTGCTGAGATTGCACATATTTTCCCCGAAGAAACGTATTTTTTTATTTGGTCATGATACATATCACTTCGCAAAAAATAAGAAATATACCTTGGATTCTGGGAGTGAGACAAAATGTAGCAGGCATCATGAACTGCAATTTCCTCATCACCTTCCCATGCAACACCAATACCTATATCAATATTGTTTTCACCTGCTCCAACGATTATTACATCGTTTTTTCGCGCATATCTCATTTTATCTCGCAAATCCTCTCGTATATGAGATCGTACGGAATTAGCATGTGCCCCATAATATGTATACAGTTCACCATAGTGAATACAAGGTACTCCAACATCTACTGCGTCAGCATGTACAAATCTTTTTCCTCGAGTTAATTGTCCTAATGAGCTTATCGGGACTACATTTTTTACTTGATTTTCAAAGCAACCATTCAAATAATACGAATACTGTTTTCTCCGGCAGTTTAATTCGACAAGCAGCATGTCGCTCAAGCTCGAAAACTTGTCTAATAATTGAACTATTTTCGCTTGCATTTCAAGAGGAGGCAATGGGACCAGTATTTTAGAAAACTTCTCAAACGGTAATAGTTTACGTCCAGTTCCCTCGATTCCCTCACGGCTTGTGAGAATCTGCCATGTCCCCTGTCTTGATTGTAAATAATACAGCAAATACTGTGGAAGAATAGCTCGTTCGTCAACACTAAACACCACATTAAGAGGACTAACAATCACTTCTTCTTGGTCTCTTAAATAATTAATTGAGCCAACATCAATCCGCGACGGAGAGTATACAAACCAATTCCTTCGAACTATTCTATAGCCGGAAGTATCATCACTAGTAACCTTAGCGTCCTTGAAATATGCAGATGTAGGAATTAAGCCGTTTTTAGTGATGCTATACGCAAGATCACACTTTTGATCAGTATTCTTTGTCTTTTCATTTTTGCCAAACGCTCCTATTTCTACATATGGGACATTATAAGGAACATTGCCAAAAATTTTTTCATAAAGTGTTTTCATGAGCGTCAATCTCCTTCAGCGAGATCGATGATTCTGTCAATTTCATCGCGGAGGGCCATCCCTTTAGCTACAACAGTTCCTATCTCTTCATTCAGTTTCTTAATATCAATCTTTTCTCTAGTATCTTCCGCCTTAACATAAGTTGATACCGATAGATTGTAATCATTCTCCGTGATCTCATCATAACTTGCCAGATGAGAAAAGTGCTCGACCTCTTCGCGACCGGCAAAGGTATTTACAATTCGGTCCATGTTCGCCTGCGTCAACTTATTGTTGTTCGTGACCTTGATGCACTCGTTAGTGGCGTCAATGAACAAAACACGGCTATCCGGCTTGCCCTTCTTCAGCACCATGATACAGGTGGCAATACTGGTCCCGAAGAAAAGATTGCTCGGAAGCTGGATTACACAATCCACGAAGTTGTTGTCTATCAGATACTTCCGGATCTTCTGCTCAGCACCGCCGCGATACATAATGCCGGGGAAGCATACGATCGCTGCCGTGCCGTTCGGAGCCAGCCAGGAAAGAGAGTGCATAATAAAGGCCAGGTCCGCCTTGCTCTTGGGAGCCAGCACACCTGCTGGAGCGAAACGCGGATCGTTGATCAGAAGAGGATTCTCATCCCCGGCCCACTTAATGCTGTACGGCGGATTCGACACGATCAGCTCGAAAGGCTCATCATCCCAATGCTGCGGCGCGGTCAGTGTATCCTCGCAGGCGATATCAAACTTATCGAATTCGATATCATGCAGGAACATGTTGATCCGGCAGAGGTTGTAAGTCGTAATATTGATCTCCTGACCGAAGAAGCCATTACGGACCTTATCGCGACCAAGTACCTTTTCGGCTTTCAGAAGAAGAGAACCGGAGCCGCAGGCCGGATCATAAACCTTGTTGATCTCGGTCTTACCGACAGTACCCAGCCTGGTCAGCAACTCGGAAACATCTGCAGGCGTGAAGAACTCACCTCCGGACTTCCCGGCGTTAGAAGCGTACATGGTCATCAGATATTCATAGGCATCACCGAAAGCATCGATATCATGGTGCTGTACGTCGCCCAGGTTCATGTCCGCAACGCCATTCAGGAGTTTGACCAGCTTCTCATTTCTCTTCGCTACAGTAGCACCGAGCTTGTTGCTATTGACATCGAAGTCATCAAACAGACCAGCGAACTGTCCTTCGGAAGAAGTACCTTTTGCCGATTCCTCGATATGACGGAAGATCCTCTCCAGGGTCTCGTTCAGATTCTCGTCAGAAGCAGCTCTGGACCTGACGTTGCAGAACAGTTCACTGGGAAGGATGAAGAATCCCTTTTCTTCGACAAGTCCTTCCCTGGCTTCCTCGGCATCTGTGTCCGGCATCCTAGCAAAGTCAAAATCCGGATTGCCTGCATCGGCCTCTCCGGTATTGATGTAGCTGGTCAGATTCTCGGAAATATATCGATAGAACATAGTGCCCAGAACGTAGTTCTTGAAGTCCCAGCCGTCCACGGCACCGCGAAGCTCATCCGCAATAGCCCATATAGCCCGGTGAAGTTCGTCGCGTTCCTGCTCTTTCTTGGTGTCAATCATGATTGATGCTCCTCTCCATTCTTATTGTACTGATCTGGCTGTACGTTTTTTGGTACTGTCAACCGGATCAGGGTAGATCTCCATAATGTCTTCAATGTTGCAATCCATGTTCAGGCAGATCTTCTCAAGTACATCCACCATGACATTGCCACCGTTCTGAAGTTTATTCAAAGTGCCCTGGCTGATGCCGGTAATCTCCTTGAAATCTTTCTTCTTCATGTCGCGATCAATCAATAATTTGAACAACTTCTTGTAAGAAACTGCCATAACATATACCTCTCATTATGAGTCCCAATAATGGATACATGTTTATTGCAAAATAGAAATGCAGGAAGTTGCAATTGAAAAATGTAGGTTGTTGCACATAGAAAATGCAGGGAATTGCAAAAACTGCGGGGAATAAGGATCCGGATCCAGAAAAGTCCCAATATAA
>Ga0256406_1006367_pt1 | contig 11898 bp, 12 predicted proteins | sample RumenRJG_03DNA_FD_185986 | JGI IMG/M metagenome (GOLD analysis project Ga0256406, IMG submission 185986) | Bovine rumen microbial communities from Lethbridge, Alberta, Canada - RJG_03 | ecosystem: Host-associated > Mammals > Digestive system > Stomach > Rumen | place: Canada: Alberta | collected...
TTAAATATTTACTGTTTTACGACGCCCCGCCAATCATTCAAATCTTTCATTTGATCACCTCTTGTTCATCTGGATGAATAGATGGCAAATAATGCCGCGATACTTGGTGCCGTTATCAGGATCGTGTTGATCCACATCCTTGCCCGCACTCTCTTCCATCGTTGTGGGGAAATGTTCCGCACCTTCGGCACATTAAGAATGCTCAGCACAAGTGCTCCGGACATGAAGATAAAATACGTATTGATAATGAAAAGGTACAGGGCCCCGCCCAGCATCCGGAGATTTCCTGTGGCGATGGAATAGCCGCATGTACACAGCGGCGGCATGAGTGCGGTAGCGATTGCGACTCCGGGAATAATATTGTTTGCCTTATCCTGTCTCGTCTGTCCGACGATTCCGGCAACACCGCCTGCTGTCGCAACCAGTACATCAAAAAATGTAGGTTCAGTGCGTGCTGCAAGCTGTGCTGTCACACCTTTTGCAGGTGAAAGCAGAAAAAAAACAATAGCCGTACCTATACTCACCAGAATCTGAAATCCGAAGCCAATGGCATGTTTCTTCATCAGGCCAATGTCAGCAGTTACCGCAGCATAGGACATTGCCAGAATACTTCCCATAAGCGGAGAAATCAGCATGGCTCCGATGATAACAGCTACGGAATCTGTATTCAGGCCAACGCTTGCAATGATGATGGCGCACATCATAACGATCATATTCGTGCCGGTCACTTTCCCACCGGAAAGCAAGCGGTCACGGATTTCCTCATTTGACGCCGCATCTTCTGTAACAGAAAAAATTCTTTTCAGAATTGTTTTCGATTTCTCCCTTTGAGTCATAGTTCTTTCATCTCCACTCTCAATTGCACTATATCAAGAGCATTAAACGTTGACTGGTTTCATAAAATCTCTTTGACTCTTCCCAGAAAGCTTTTCAGAATCCTTGCGGTCGCTCCCCAGATCACATACTTTCCGTAACGATACACAGGAATCTGCATGGTCAGGGCTTTCTTTCCAATCATGTGACCGCCTGGTACAGTATCTGCCGGAAAGCCTTCCTCTGGACTAAAATGTGCTTCCGCAGCATATATCTCCGGATCATGTGTCAGCAGCCAGGACAGAGGCACACAAAATACCTCTTCCACTTCATCCTTCGAATATGTCTGATGGTAGTCTTTGAGGATCCCTGCATAAGCCCACATCGGACTTCCGCTGGGGCCGATCGTTCCATCTGCCTGGCCTAATACTTTGATCTGCCCTGCTCTGATGAGAAGCTCCTCTTCAGTCTCCCGGACGGCAGTCTCCTCCGGTGTTTCATCTTTCTCTATTCCGCCGCCCGGGAAGCAGATCTCGGAAGGCTGAGTTCGCAGCCTGGATGACCGCATCTCAAAAAGGATCGCAGTCTCCCCATCCTCCTGCTGAATAAGAGGAATTAATACCGCAGCTTCTCTCCCACCTTCATATGTCTGAAGCTTCGCCCGATGGCCGTTCAAATACTGTTCGTATCGATTAAAATCAAGACTCATAGTAAGTTACCACATGATTCATTTTTATCTATTAATCCCGCAAGCATCGCCAGATAGATCAGCCTTGCAGTATATGCTCCAACACGTTTATCCACCGCGAATTTTCGGAAGGCCAGACCGGGAGTTCTCTTCAGCTTTTCGATGCTTTCCTTATCCGCTAATTGCTTCAATGCCTTGACTGCAGCCTCTGTGTTTACATGATTCACAGCTTTTATCTCCTTCAATGGTCTCTCTACTTGATCCGCTATCTTCTGTGCGAATGTCTGGTGGCCTTCTTCTGATAAATAAATTATGTAACCCTATTAAACCACAAAGAGGCGTCCATGTGGACGCCTCTCATTCTTATTACACTATCTATGCAATGATCCGACCGACCAGTGAAATGATGCGAATCAAAACTCATTCTGTTTGCCTTGTCTTTTCAAGAATCTTTCTGTTCATCTCATCCGCTTCTTTCTTATAATGACGATAAAAACAATACCAGATCAGCAGGACGAGGGCCAGATCAGCTGCCACGTATCCGATCATTCCACCAATACCAAAACCAGCCGGTATCCAACCTACAGCGAAGGATATGATCATCAGAACCGCAAACCCAATTCCAAGATGGAAGACTACCTGAAGTGAATAGGAAAGTGCGTCGTTTTCATAGATTGCCGACGGCGCCCCAAATCCGATTCCGACAAGAATGCATCCCAGCGCCATCTTTGTAAAGCTATGATCCTTCATCAGGAATGTTCCTCCGAATCTGAAATCAAAGACGATTCCGATGAGTACGAAGATAACCACAGCAATTCCAATACCGATAAGTGATGATTTGAGTATTTTCTTCATAGCCCTTTCCTCCTCAAAGTCCAAGGTACTTTCTGAATTCCGGCAGATAATGCCGGGAAACGTACTCTCTGCTTCCGTTCTTCATAGTCAGGAGCATCATCCCTCCGAACTCTGCCTCTACATGATCCAGGTAGTTCAGGTTTACCAATACTGATTTTGAGATCCGCATGAACTTGTTTCCCAGCAGTTTCTGCAATTCATAAAGTCTCTTTCCAGATATGTAAGAATGTCCTTTCGTATACAGAATCGTTCTTTCATTCTCCACCTTCGCCACATAGATTTCTGCTGCCTTGAGGACAACCATCCTGTCCTCTGAATAGACTGTAAGTACACGGTTTGGACTTTGCAGGAAATCCACTGCCGCCTCAACTTCTTCTGTCATCCGGCTTGCCCTGATCTCCGCTTCCGGATCCATATATTCATCTGATATCTGAATCCTGACCTTCATTTCTGCTGCCTCCTTTCCTGCTCTGATGACATTGTAAGCAAAGGAAACGGGCTTGTCAGCAATTGCGCGGTAAGTGGCAGAAATCAGCAGGTAAGATGCATTGGCGAAAATAAAAGAGCTGCCCGCCGCGGATTTCTCCATAGTGAACAGCTCTTCCTACGACTATCTATCTTCGCCCTTCATTCGCCGTTCTTAAGTCTTTCCCGCACCTGCATCAGTGCAAAGCCGAGGATATTGGTCCCGGTCCAGTTTGCGGTGTCACGGCGTTTATCATCAGCCAGTCTGATCCCGCATGCCCAGACTTTATCGCTTCCGGCACATTCCACAAGCCAGGAATCTCCGATGCTCAGAAGCTGCTGCTTCAGATCTTCGTTCTGCGAAAACTTGGCCATAAGTCCCTTGACCGCTATCACCTGACGACTGCCTGCCCAGAGGTTTCCGATATAGCCCTGTGCGTTATGCCCAATCGTCTGCTGCTCCTCAGGGTCATCTGTGGCAAGGACAGCTATTGCCGATGTCCGATCTCCCAGCAAGGTACATTTCCGGTACATGATGTACTGCTCGGTGGAAGTGAAATGAATCCCGTCCAGGTCAAACTCCGCCCGGTACCAGTTGCTGAGGTAACCGTCCGGCTCCTCCGGCAGATGGAAATATACCGCACTGACCGTCCTGTCATTCACCTTCAGCGTGTCTCCGATCTGGTCATGCAGAACCTGTCTCCCTGTATGCATCGCCTTATCATCCAGAACGGTGAAGACGATATCGATCTCTGTTTCCGGGTTCTTCTGCAGGAAATCCCTGCAGGCCTGGATTGCTTTTCTCCATGCTCCTTCCAGCGGATAGCCATAGATTCCCGCTGAGATCAGCGGAAATGCAATACTGGAACATTCGTGATCCACTGCCAGTTTCAGTGAGCTCTGATAAGCATCGTAAAGCTTCTGCGGTTCATGATGATGACCATCCTGCCAGATCGGGCCAACTGCATGGATGATGTATTTTGCATTCGCCAAGCCAAATGCCGGAGTAATGACCGCTTTCCCCGTATCGCAGTGCCCGATGGCATCGCATGCAGCTTGCAGCTTCTTATACCCGGCTTTCTTGAAGATTGCCCCACACACACCGCCGCCGGCCTGAAGTCCGGAATTAGCCGCATTCACTATTGCGTCCGCTTGAATATCCGTGATACTGATCTTACGAATCGAAATTCCACTCATGTTTCTCCCTCCTGTCTGACTGATCTATCTAACATCAGTATAGACAGTTACACATTCCAAGAGGTCTCCTGTCAGGCGACGATCACAGGATGCACTCCGCCATCTTCTCTGCGAATGTATGGTGTCCACCTTCTGATAGATGAATCCCATCATAAGCCATGGACAGGTTCCAGCTGCTGGGATCGATGTACCTCCACCTATGCTTATCCGCAATTTCCCGGTACCCTGCCCACAACATGTTAATGCTTTCCGCCGGAAAATCCGGTATCGTAATCGGCGGCGGACCGACAATCGAGATGATTGTCTGAAGTCCTTCCGATCTATTCTGCGTCAGCAGAGCATTTTCGATATTCATGCAGAACTCTTCCATGTTCTGAACGATAGCAAAAACGTTCTGTCCATAAGTGTTCAGAATATCGTTGGTTCCCAGCATAACTGCAAACATAGAAAGTGGAGCTTCTGCAGCCAGATGGCTTTTGAGAAGAGAAAGAGAATAGCCTTCCTGTGTGATCACTCTCCCGTTCATTCCATCTGCAATAACATGGCAGGAATCTCCAAGTAATGTCTGCAGCACATTGGTCCAGATGACACGGTCAGGATAATTGCCGCCGAAAGGATCACGCGGATCATAGCCATATACATTCGAATCACCATAGATATAAATCTTTTTCACCATAGCATGTCCACACCAGCTTCCTCACCTGGCTATTCACAGATCACATTCCTGAAAGTTGGCTGGGTTCCCGAATCTTCTCCAGCATCTGTTTCCCCTGCGCCATAACATTTTCCTTGACGGTTTCTTTGACGCTCTCTCCCAGCACCTTCCGATACTTGATCAGAAGCTGTCCGAAGATCCGAATGACCTCATCCCGCTTCTCTTTTGGCAGATTTTTCAGGGACTGGATTATTGCGGGATATGTTGTGATCCAGGAAGCATTGATCTCGTCAAGTGTCATGAGGCCCGTATCTTCCAGTACGCCGAATACACTCTCTATGAAGGAGTGCCGTTCCTCATCGCTCAGGTCATGAAGCCATCTTGTGATGGTCTCATCAAATATAAATGACTTCAGGCTACGCTGATCCACCTCCTCGAAGTGGTCTCGCACGACCTGCCAGGATCTTGCGTCATGCTGCGCAGCTCCCTTCTCGCTGGAGTCAATCACCTTATGCTCTACGTCATTGTGCATAAGGATCCCGACAATACTGTTCTCAGGGATGATAGAGTGGATCCTGTCCCGGATTCTCTGGTATCCTTCTTCTGCGAGAACAGATCTGGGGAATCCGGGTCCGTCATTATTCCAGACATCTGTGATTCTGTCCTGAATCTCCTGTCTGCAGAAGGCGGATGCATAAACGGCGAAATTACCTCCCTTGCTGTGGCCACCGATCATGATCGGCATATCCACCTCCAGAAGGTGGTCCATGTACTGTACTGCCTCCCGCTGTCCGGTGGTTCCGACCAGGTAGGAGAATTCAAAATCTTCCTTCCAGCCGACAATCGTATCATCGGTACCCCTGAAGCTAACGTAGGCCGTTCCATTTGGCAAAAAAAATGTAAGAGCCGCCATCTGCACATTTTCCTCGTTGGAAATGTGACTATGAAACCAGCTGACTCTGGTGTCTCTGAATCGTGCACCATCTGCCATAGGATCCAGCATCAGCGGGATCGGACCGGTATAAGTCTTTCGCTCCGCGACTTCCTCCCGCGTGTGCTTTTCGAAATACCGGTCTCTCAGCTCCGGAAGCGGCGCCATCTCATCTTCTTCCGTCAGGATGTCATCAATGTCCGAATAGGACATCACCGCAAGGATCAGGTTATCGATCTCATTGAACGGACGCTCCTGAAAGGTCAGATCTCCTCGCCACCGGAGATAATCCTCAATATTGGCCATCTAAGAGTCCTCCTTCATCAAATCTCACCAGTCTGTGTCCCCGCCTCCGAAGTCATCGCATGCTGCTTTCCAAGCATCGACATCACATAGGTGCTGTGTCTATTCTGGTTCCGATGACTTTGCTCTTACCTATCTCTCCTATTATCGTAATAATATTCGTTTTTCAGTTTCCAGACGTTTCTTCTGTGCCTTTAACTCATCCAGTTCTGTGAATGCATCTACAATATTCCCGTCATCCTCAAAACGTGGTCTTCTAGCATATTTTCGGTTGATGACATACTTCATAGTTTTTCCAGCAAACCTAACCGTGATTTTGCTTCCATCCTGCTCGATAATCGTTCCTGTGCCGTACTGTTGCTGCGTTACTTCGACACCTACCAAAGAGATATCCTGAAACTGATCCATCTGTACCTCAAGATCATGAATACGTTGATCTATCTCGTCGATTTTAGCCTTGCGTTCCTGTCTTGCTTTCTCTTTAAGCTGCTCAGCAGTATATGTTTCAAGATTCTTTTTCTTTGGAATGTACTGCATGTCTCCATAAAAGTTGTAACATCTACAGCAATACATCAAATCAAAAGCCATGATATGAAGGCTTTCATCATAGTAATAGGCATCATTTTCTTTAATTAACTTTTCATACTTTTTCAGGAGACTATCGTGTTCTCTGAGTGCCTTCACAATTTCATCAGCCATCTCATAATAATTGGCCAGCTTGAACCAGGACCCTGCGCCTAGATTTTTCTCGAATTCTACATGAACAGCAAACTCCTCAGCATCGCTGAATCGATAGATGTAATGCTCTTGAGGCGCAAAAAATGACAGATAGCAAGATGTTGCGTGGCGTTCTTGTTTATATCGATAATAGCGTGGAAAGAGTTCTACACGAATTTCCTCAATTCTTTCCAGAAACTCATCCATATGCTTCTGGAGTTCATCAAAAGAATCATATGGTGCGAACAGCAAATCACGAAACAGGCTTTCTACCTCTCTGGGACGTTGCTCGGCCATTTTCACAATTCCTTTGGTCGGAGTTATCATTCGATTGTTGATCATTATCGAGCTATGCTTTGTAGCCTCATCAAACATTTGCGAGAAAGGCATAGTTTTTGCCTCTTCTGAAAACCAGATATCCCGGAATCCTTTCACGGCATAATACTTGAACTTTTCATTAGGTCCAACGCCATTGATGTAATAATAGTTTTCTTCATAACGATCAATCAGCGTATGCAGATTATCTTTATTCATATCATCCCTCGCAGATGTTGAGAACTCGTCATCTGATCTTATGCCAAGCTTCCATGAAATTTTTGAATAACCTCGTCAGAGTCTCTGCCTGGGATATTCTTCGCTGTTACCATTTCAATGGCATCAAGTAAACGCTTTGCGCGGTCAATGATGAAGCCTTGGAAATCATTAGACCTCAGTATTCCGCTATCAATCCAGTGCGTTTCTACATAGGAATCCAATATTTCCGACGTTACGGAGCCTTTCTTTTCAAGTTTTTCAAGATATTTTGATGGTGAAACACCGCCTATCTCTCTATTGCTGCTTGCTGATAATGGTGTTTTATTTACGATACTATTCCACAGATTCCTGTCATATCCCATGCTTATGCAATAGTCCTTCGGGAAAATATGATGGATATCTATTCTCTCATTGGAATACACAGTAAAGTCCATTTCCTCTCCGGAGATGAAATCTCTGCAATGATTTTTCAGAATCAAAGCCATCACACCCTTATATGCTGCTGACTGTCTGGATTGCATTGATAATAATCGAGTCGGATTGAAGTACGACTCTGCTACTGTCTTAGGCTGTGCCCCTCCATCGATCCAAGAGATAACCTGTACTGTACAATATCGTTAGCATATCGAGTCTCATTTGCAGCGCCATAAAGTTCTCCAAATACTCCACACCAGTACCAATTAATAACCCTCTCTTTTACTGTTGCTGTATTGATACGATTATTTTTCTGTAGTACAGCACATATCGCTGCAAGTGGAACCAGTTGAGTTGTATAAGGCAGGTCTCTGGCTGAAAAAATACGCTCACCCATCAACAGCTTTTCTGCTATACAGAATCCTTCGCATAATTCATCTGCATATTGTTTATAGGCTGATAGTGTTAGATTCAAAACGTCTTTTTTCTTACAACTCACGGTACCACCTGACTTATAAGAAGAAAGAAGGGTCAACGAAGTCAAAAAATCGGTTGCAGTAACGGTTGATAACAAATCTCCATTAAAATACTTTGCTTTCCGATCAGCCCAATCCTGTCGCAATTGAAAGTCGTCCATAGCAAATATTGCTGTTACCAACTCAAAGACTGTCAGTGATACACCTCCAGTATTGACGTTTTCAAAGACCTGGCAAACAGCTTCTTTGGGGGTATCTTTATCAAGCGTAATAACAGGCATCTTATATCCCAATGTTTTCGTAATAACTTGAGACATGAACTGACCGAACTCTGCCATTATTGCTGGATCATACTGATGATATGCATGATATTCAGTTTGCCACTGATAAAATTTCAATGGCTGGAGAATAATGTTTAGAGGGAACATTTTCTGTTCATATTCTTTTTGAGGGATAGAGAGATCCAATTCAACTTTCCGTCCAAAATCTGAAGTTACGATTCTATTTGCTGGAACAGATAAAACAATCTCTTCATTATCTGCTGACGGGTCAATCGCTTTCTCTATACTCAGATAATAATATCTGGAGATCTCCTTTCCCTTATCCGTTTTTGTATTTACCGGATTAGGGCTGTACATCGCATTATATAAAGATGGCAATCGTTGCTGTCCATCCAAAATGAGATTAGATGGCTGCACTGACGGAGATGCACTTGATCCCTCGATTGGCTTATGTTTGAAATGAATACTTTCATTGCCATATTCCAGGAACATAGCTGCGCCTACAGGGAAATTATGGATGACGCTCATTATTAATGCTTTAATTCGTCCATCGTCCCAAACCCATCCACGCTGGAAATCAGGCAATTGTGCTGTCCCTTTATCTACCGCTTCCATCAGTTTTGTCAGATCAACATCATTTGTATTCATCTTATTCTTCATCCTTATTTGATAAACTGCGATGATTTTCCATAGCTGGTAATAAATGCCCCCTTCTGAGCTCTTGTCAATGCTACATATAGCAGGCACTTTTCCGCTGTGAGAGTTTCTGCTTCCGTGACTTTATCTGTCTTACCAATAGCGGATGCGAGCGGAACTATATTCTTGTTGACCGCGGCCACGAACACATACTGAAACTCCAGTCCCTTAACGCGGTGCATGGTTGCGACACGAACACCTTCCAGAGAGCGGTCATCTGCTTTGTTCCTCTTGATTGCATAGGCACGGAAGCCGGCATGGGTCAGTTGTGCGATGTAATCGTCTACAAGTTTCTTCGTTCTGGCAACCAGACAGATATTGGAAAGAGCTACGCCTTTTTCCTGTAGTTCATAGATTGTTTTTTTAATGAACTCAAATTCTTCAGCTGCTCCCTTGAAGTTCTCTACATCCGGTTTTAATCCGTGCGTCAGTGACTGACAACGATCCCCGGTATCTGATCCATCATCCAGATCATCGAATGCAATCCCATTCAGCAAAGCAAATGCATACCGCCGGATTTCTTCCGTGGTTCGATAATTGATTCGGAGAATACTGCTCCGGCCTCGGACATTGACTCCGCAGCGAGACAAAGTTGGCTTGTTGTGATAGATTCTCTGATGGGAATCTCCCACGATGAACAGGTCATTTGGATGTTCCGGACCTGCCAGCGCTCTCAGAAGGCGGAATGCATTGTCACTGAAGTCCTGACCTTCATCAACGATGATATACGCATATCGCGGCCTTGTTCCGGCTGATTCCAGAAGCTGCCTGCATTCGTACATGGCAGTATTGATGTCGCGGATTTTTCGTTCTTTCAACAGGTTCTGATAGGCGTCCATCACCTTCCAAACGAGCATTCTCTTCTTGCGGTCCAACCTGGTTCCTCGCCCGGTTCGGGATGCCTTCAGATACTTTTCCATCGTCAGCGCTTCCTGCGGGATCACAACCCGGTTCCATTCCTCTTCATAGAAGGTAGCCTCGAAGGGAAGATCCGTCTGCGCCTCTGTCAAGGCATCCTCCCAGACCTTTGAGATATTGTCATAATCAATCATGGCATCAAAGTCTGACTCACGAAGGAACTGGTTGACCCAGGCATCCAGATTGATCACCTCGATCTTTCGCAGTTCTTCTGTAGTGCAGATCTTCCGCAGATTCTCCTTGATATCTGAAGCCAGATTCGCCGTGAATGTCGTAAACAGAATTCTCTCTTCATCTCCGGTCTGGTCAGCCAGATGCTTTGCCCTGTGCATCGCCACAACCGTTTTACCGGTCCCTGCACCACCCAAGACTCTTGCCGGCCCATTGTAGCTTCTGTTCACAATCTTTCGCTGCGAAGGATGAAGAAAAACACGCCACTTCTCAAGCGGCTCTGCCATGATTCGGCGAAGTTCATCCTCGCCTTCTACGATCACAAAGGATTTCTTTGAAAGCGGTGTCTTCAGAGCATCTGCCAGGCTTCCTGTATTCTGCTGATTTTCTGACGCATCACCTTCTGTATCAGTCTGGCCGTTCCCTCCTCGTTCCTCTTTTGCATAGTCAAGGACTTCAGAAACAGGGATGCCCTCTACCAGCCATGAAAGATATTCACAAGCATCCTTGGGAAGCGACGCCTGCGCTTTGATAAATTCATCCTGATTCTGAAAACTGCGCACAAAATCCAGCTGTGCCTGAGGTACGCCAAGTTCCAGCAGCTGATCATCTGTCGCTTCAGCAAAAAGTGGTTGATTCTGCTGCATTTGATCATCGATTCTGCGATCCGCCGGTGCCTTAGTGCCAGCCGCCGGATGACCCGACTCAGCCCCCAAATGACCTGCTTCAGTCTCTGTATGCCCTGCATCGACGATGACCTTCTTCACTGGCTGCACATCAAATATCTGCAAAGCTCCCGTCTTTGGGTTTACTTCACAGCGTTTTCTGGCTGCCCAGGTGTAAGCTTCATCATGATGATCCACCCACAGGAGAAGATAGACTCCTGTTTCTTCCTCCCGCGCAACAATTCCCCGATATGTGTTATCAATTCGTACAGAATAGATCTTCTGATCGATGCCTCCGGCAATCTTTTCATAGTTAATCCCAGGAGACATTGGATTATTCCGGAATTTATTCAGGAACTCTGTGACCTTCCCTTGTATTGTCTTGGGAAGGCGTGCGAATGCTGTCAGAAAATCTGAAGATATTGCGACTTTCACCTGTTCGGACATCAGCTCACTCCTCCAACGTTTTCTTCAATTCATCGATTGTGTTTTCATCGAATATCTTCCACCCGGAAGAAATCAGTTTTTCTTTATCCTCCAGCTGCTCCGGAGACAGATATGCGGCTTTCTGCGCCGGCCATATGATCTCGGCTGTACCGATCACTTCTCCGCTGCTGTCCTCCACGTCGCAGCCAATGTCTTCATCGGAAGGTGCCGGCACGCCTGCTTCTTTGGCTGCATTTGCGAACACTTTGGCTTCCTCTCCAAGCAGAAACGGGAATACTTTGTCCCAGCCATCTTCCATCTGCAAAGTCGGCTCCCCTTCCTCCTGCTGTACAAAATTCATCGGCAGATTGTTCAGGTAGGAGTCATCCTCCAGTCCGGTGGTTGACACGCCGATATATTCCGGTGAGAACTGCATGATATTGGAGAACTGAAGAAATCCATTCCATTCCTTCTCAAACCGGTCCGACCGCTTGTCTTTGTCATCCCGCAGCACTGCACAGACAGCAGCACTTCCCCCCTGTTTCATACCTTCTTTGAGGATGCCTGAATAGATCATCAGGTCCCCGTTCTTCTTCCCCGGCATCCAGCTTCCAAAGATCGTTCCAGGGAAGACATAATCGATGCCTGTGTAATGAGTCTGCTCCTTGACCCGTCCGGTCTTTTCGTTCCAGC
>Ga0256406_1006368_pt1 | contig 11896 bp, 13 predicted proteins | sample RumenRJG_03DNA_FD_185986 | JGI IMG/M metagenome (GOLD analysis project Ga0256406, IMG submission 185986) | Bovine rumen microbial communities from Lethbridge, Alberta, Canada - RJG_03 | ecosystem: Host-associated > Mammals > Digestive system > Stomach > Rumen | place: Canada: Alberta | collected...
GATGTAAAAGCTATGGCTGACTGGCTTCGCGAGCACGGTGTGCCATCTGTTCACGGGGTAAAAACAGGGAAATCTGCAGCTTTGCGTATTGAAGTCCCTAAGTTGGCCGTAAAGCAGAATTTTGAAAATACTCCAGAGAAAAATCTGAAAGCATGTTTCGAAGCAATCCATGAGTTGAATCAGATTGCTAAGCTTTTGGCCGAATTCTTGAATGTCAAAGATGCATACTCAAAGAAATAGATACATTAGCCGTTCGAACAAATTTCATAAGGAATAAGAGACAATAAGCCGTTCGGCGAAATAGAACCTTCAGGCAGGAGAAATCCAGTCTGGAGGTTTTTTCGTGTCCGGAAAGGGGGCAAACAATGTCAGGAGCATTTGAGATCGTAATGGATGAACGGAAGAACTTGGTTGACAAAATCATCGGTATGATGAAACAGGACTATTTCTTCAACAAGGCAGAATGGGACAGGGGGTCGCTGAGACCGCAGAACCCTCTGTCGAAGGTCCAGTACAAGGGTGGCAACCGGCTGCGGCTGATGGCGATGGTCATCGAGCACGGCTATACAGATCCGCGATGGGCTACCGCACGGCAGTACTCACAGAAGGGCTACTACATCAAGAAGGGCGAGCATGGAGTTCTGTGTGAGAAATGGATCTTTGAGAAGCAGAAGAAAGTGAAGGATGAGAACGGACACGAGAGATTTGAGACAGTCCAGCTGGACAGGCCTCAGGTCTCTTTTTTTCGGGTCTTCAACGCGCAGCAGGTGCAGGATTTTCCGAGTTTTTCCGGAAATGAATACAGGGAGCCTGATCTGGACCAGCTGATCGATCAAATCATCTCGACCAGTGAGTGTCCCATCCATGAGATCGCGCAGGAGAGGGCTTTCTACAGTCCGTCCGAAGATGTTATCATGCTGCCGCTCAGGAGTCAGTTCAAGGACCAGACGAGCTTTGCGAAAACGCTTCTTCATGAGATGAGCCATTCAACCGGGGCAGCAAACAGGCTGAACAGAAAATTCAGCGGTTCATTCGGCTCAGAAGGATATGCGAAGGAAGAGCTGAGGGCAGAGATCGGAGCAATCTTCACGGAGACGGATCTGGGCATCCATCTTTCCGGGGAACACTATGAAGATCATTCTGATTATCTCCGGGCGTGGACCGGTGTGATCCAGAATGACTACAACGAATTCTTCCGGGCCTGTGCCGATGCAGAGAAAATATCAGAGCGCCTGGTCGGCAATTATACGAAGAAGTACGAGCTGCCAATGCCGATGGCAACGGAAGATATTCCTGACAGAAACAAAGATGAGAAACAGATAGCGGAACCTGAACGGGCAGAGGCGAGTTTATGAAGCGAGAATCGATTATTGATGGTATGGGCCATTCCGCCAGGGATGGCCCTTCGCAGAGAGAAAGGAGGTACCTGCAGTGAATATCAGAGAATTTCAGCTTTACATGCAGTCACCTCCTCAGACACCGCACCGGAAGTACATTTTCTTCGTGAACGATGAAGACCTTGCCGCGAACATTGCCTACTGCGGGTACGGATCACAGGCGATTATGGACAAGCCTAAGGACGGCTTCTTCACGGCCGACAGCTTCATTTCCTATATGGCGGAACTGGACCGGCAGCTGATCGAAGAAGGAAGAGGGACGGACCGGATCCAGTACGTGTATGTACTCTCCTGCAGCAAATGGAACAGCGACAGGATCGAGCAGTGCCTGAGGGATGAAGACCTGCCCGTGATCGTCGACTGGCGCCTCTTCAAGGATAAGGATTATCTGGCAAGAGTGGACCGGCTCGATGATCTGAGGCAGATCCTCGATGACTTCTATGAGAGAAAAGAAGGCCCGTCCGATTCGGAAGGCGGACGAAGCCTTGCACGTTTCCACCAGCTGAACGCAAGGGGCGAAGCGGTCGGAGTGCTCGACAGGGAGATTGTTGACTATCTGATCGAGAAGCATCCGATGTTCGTCTTCAACGGGACACCTTATCTCTATCAGCATGGAGTATATGTGCAGGACCACATGGGACACCGGACGAGGGCGATGATCAGCCAGCTCATGGAGAGGCAGTTCCACAAGGAACCGGTCATCAAGAGGGTATATGACCTCCTGATTGACCAGCCGGAGATCCAGAAGCATTATGATGAGATCAATCTGCAGCCGAAGAACTGGATCAATTTCCAGAACGGATATTTCGATGTGACCCAGTGGAAAATGTTCCCGCATGACCCTAAGTATCTGACGGTAAATCAGATCCCGCATCCGTTCAACCCACTGTGGGAGATCAAAGCGGATGACGGGAACCATGTCAGGGATTTCCTGAAAGTATCTCTGGCAGATCTGGATGACCAGGAGACCTTCTGGGAGTATCTGGGCTACAGCATGACGACGGATACCTGCTTTCAGAAATTCGTGATGATCAAAGGCCCGGGCGGTACCGGGAAGTCGGTACTGATCGCACTGGTAGAGGAGATCATCGGCAAAGAGAACTGCGTAAACATTTCCATCCAGGACCTGAACAAAAGGTTCTATGCGACAAGCCTGTTCGGGATGCTGCTCAACGCATGCGCGGATATTCCGAGCAGTGCCATGCAGAGTGTGGACGTGCTGAAAAAAGCAGTCGGAGAGGATCCGCTCCTGTACGAGAAGAAGGGGCGGGATCCGATGAAGTTCTTCAGCTATGCGAAGCTCCTCTTTTCCGCAAATGAAATGCCTATGAACCTGGACGACAAGACCAATGCTTATTACCGCCGACTCCTGGTGCTGAACATGAACCACATCGTTACTCCGGAAGAGAAGGACATCAATCTGAAGGAGAAGTTATTCCGTGAAGTGGACTTTTGCATCTTCCGGGCGATGGTCGGGTTGAAGGCCCTTTACAGCCGGGGGTCATTTCTGGAGAGCAATGGAAGCCAGGAGGCGATCGATGATCTGTATAGAAGTGCCGACAGCGTGAAAGCATTTCTGGATGACTGTACAGAGCGAAAGCTAGGCAGCCGGGAAAAGCGGTCGGATGTGTACGAAGCATATGCCAATTACTGCAAGGAAAATGACCGGCAGGCTCACGGGAAGAGCATCTTCTTCAACCGCATGAAGGAGAAAGGCTACTTTTTGAAGAGACTGAGTACCGGTATTTTTTACGAAGATATCAGACTCAGGAGCCAGGACGAAGTCTATGTTTCGGAAGATGAGAAAGGCGGGGATTTCCTGCAGCCCGGACCGGACGAGAAGATCCCGTTCAAGTAAATGGATAACAGTTGAGAAAGTTACAAGCTTTGAAGGAGGCAGCGCTATGAGAAGGAAGGAATGCATATTGGTTCCGAGGAGAGAATCGGAAGAAAGAAGGGAACAGATTGCTGAACCGCAGAAACCGAAGATGTTTATCACGATCACCGAAACTGCGGAGATCACGGGACTGGCTGAGACATTTCTCAGAAAACTGCATGATGAAGGCAAATTGCCTGGGGTCCAGTGCGGCAGGAGATTTATGGTGAACTCTGAACAGTTCCTGCAGCATCTGAAGGAGGCATCCCAGGGCAGTAAGGAGTGTTGACAAGGACATTGTATAAAGTATAAAATACATTTACTAATTTATGAATACATTAAATAATGTATTAAATCCATAAAAACCTGTGGGATAATTGCCCGTTCTGATTCTGAAAGGAGCTCGCGATGGAAGAGATAAAAACCTTCATCACTATTACGAAAACTGCGGAGATTACAGGATTTGCGGAAACCTATCTCAGAAAGCTGCACGACGAAAATGTGCTGCCTGGGGTCCAGTGCGGGAGGAGGTTTATGGTAAACTTTCCGCTGTTTCAGGAGATGCTGATCAGAACCAGTACCGGGGAAAGTAAGACCTTAGAACGGCAGCGAATTTGAATGGTATTTGAAAGGGGGATGCCTGATGAAGGAAAACATGAGCGGACGAAAAGGGAAGCTCTCTTCACGGAAAAAATATACGGTATACTGGGAAGATAAGATGTTCTGCACGATCAGGGAGACAGTACGGATCTCCGGTCTGTCCGAAAGATATCTTCGGAGACTGTGCAGGGAAGGGAAACTTCCGGGTATATATTGCGGAACACGGTTTATGGTGAATCTTCCCATTCTTGTGGATATGATGACGCGTCCGAAACCAGAAGAGCCTGAGGGACCATTGCTTAAGTTTCATTAATCGGCAGGAAGGTCCTGCTTCGTGAAGATGATCTCCGAACCATCTGGAAAAGTATAGGACAGCTTGCAGCTGCAGAAAACCCCTATGCGGATGAGATCGTCCGCGGAAAAATAGCCGCGTGTCATCTTATTGCTGAGAGACTGAGGACTGATTCCCAGAAACCGGGCCAGCTCAACTTGCGATTTACCGGATGTACTTAATAGACCTTTGATCTTGTTGCTGACTGACATAATGAGCCTCCTCTGACTGATGTCATGGGTAGAGTATACCCGATGGAACAATGCATGTCAACTAATTGGTGTATTAGTACATCTTTTTGTGTATTATAATAGTAAATACATTCATGTAATAGTTCACGGAAAAATGAAATCATTCACGAAAGGAGTGATCCATCAATGGCTTCCATAAAGAAGCGAGGCAATAGTTATACCATTACGGTATCTTCGGGGTATGACAGTAATGGGAAACAGGTGCTCCACTACAAGACATACGTCCCGAAAGGAAAAACTCTCGCTGCGATCCGCAGAGAACTGGAAACGGTCGCAATGAAATTTGAGGACGAAGTCAGGGCGGGAAAATATCTTGACGGCGATCATCTGAATTTTGAACAGCTGATCGAGCGGTGGCAGGAAAATTACGCTTCGACCAATCTTTCGCAGACCACGATAGACTCAAACATGAATATCCTGCAGCTTCATTTTCTTCCGGTCTTGGGAAAGATGAAGATCACGAAGATAACGGCACTGCACCTTCAGACCATCATTAATAAGATGCTGGACGATGGCTTGTCACCATGTACGGTCAGGCGTGATTTTTCGGTGGTGAGTGCAATTCTCCAGAAAGCATATAAGTGGGGACTGGTCCAGGAGAACGTTGCCAGGCGCTGCGAACTGCCGAAATATCAGAAGGCTGAGATGCAGTTCTGGAACGCGGAACAGGCCCGCACGTTCCTGAAGGCGCTGACACTTCCATACTCATTTTCCTGCAAGGGCCATAACCGGACACTGGAATCGACCGGAGCTGCCTACAGGGTCAGACGCTATGACAGGAGATATACGATCTCAAGGGCGTGGCGGGAATTCTTCAATCTTGAACTTCATACAGGGATGCGCCGCGGTGAACTGTGCGGCCTGCGCTGGTGTGATGTTGACTTTGAAAACTGTACGGTATCGGTAAACCAGGTGATCGGAAAAGTGAAAAATGGCTATATCATCAAGGAACCCAAGACAAAGTCGTCCAGAAGAACGATCGCTGTATCGAAGGATGTGATCAATTCGCTGAAGGGATGGAAGAAGGAACAGATGGAGACGTCTATTGCCGTCGGAGATCTGTGGGATGGATATCGCGGAGCTGATTATGATCAGAATTTCGTCTTCACCAGTGCGGATTATCCCGGACGTCCATTTTACCCGGACTCGGTCGGCGCGAAGTTCCATAAGATCATTCGGGACTACAATGAACAGTACAATGGCGATCTTCCGGATATCAACTTCCACGGAACGCGGCATACGTCGGCAACTTTGCTGATCTCAGAGGGAATCGATGTGGTAGAGGTCAGCCACCGCCTCGGACATTCCAAGACATCCACGACAGAAGATGTGTATGCCCACCAGCTGAAGCATGTAGATGAACATGTAGCAGACGTATTGGACGATATCCTGCAGCAGAAGATTTGACAGAATAGATGAAGCAGTTATCCTATGGACCACTTTCACAACTGAAGGTGGTCCTTTTTTTATTAAAGTCTGCGATGAGTGATACGGGATCTATTTGCGGAGAGCATGAAAAGAATCTATCGTAATGTCTATTTATCGCAGATACGCGATATTATATGCTTAGGATGCTCACTGAAAGTAAAAAGGGTGGGTACTGTTGACATTGTAAAAGGCAGTCCAGAAAGGAAATGAAAATTGAGAAAGCAGAATGACAAGATGCCTCAGATTGAGGATTTTGACAATATTCTTGCGGATCTGTCACGGGATTATAACGATCCTGAAATTATGATTAAGGGATTCGGATACTTCCTGAAGCATTTCATGATGGAAGATGAAGATACCGTCCCGGATCCATTTGGGTGCGAGACTATATTCATCGAAAGTTTGCTTGCATGCGGGAATGATCAGTTTTATGATGATTTTCCGCTGATCGCAAAGGACTTTTTTACACATGAGTACGCAAATCTGGAGAAGTATAAGAGAAGACTGTATACTGAGGATCCATTCAGATATATGGAACCGGAAAATGCATGGAGGGTGAAGGTACTATATCTGATCCTGGAAGCATCGAATCGGGGAAGTGCATATGCCAAAGGTCTGCTGATCAACATATACAGTACCTATTTCAGGCGTGAATACCGTCAGCTGAGGAAATTCAGGAAGGTTACGGAAGGTGATGTCAGATCTCTGTCAGGAGGCTATGAGGAGACAGACTTCAGCCCTATGACCATGGCGAGGATCCTTTGCATGGCGAAGGTGATGGACATCGAAATTGACAGCTCCTGCAATTTCATCTATGAGTTTTTCAATAAAGGCGTAAATGAATCAGAAAATCGGAAATTCCCAGAATATCCACGATTTCCCGAAGATGCATTTGACAAAGCGGGAAATGAACTGCGTCAGCTGTATCCCAGCATCAGAGATCAGAATAAGGCATTCAGAAGACTCGATAAATTCGTCCGTCTGGTACTGAAGGATGGCGGGCATCCGGATGACTATCTTAATATTACTGTCGAGTCGGATGAACAAAGAAGGATATATCTGCAGCGTACAGTCATGCTGCTGAAATATGCATTTCCAAGGGATGAGATTCCAGGACCAGTATTTTCAGCAGATACTGTGCCTCTTTATGCCATGATCATGCACCTTATCGGAAATGTATTTGACGACCTTGGGATCCTGGAGGAGTCTGCGGACCAGGTCCTTGGGATAGACGATGGGGATTACTATGACAACTTCCCACCTTTGTTTAGGCCGGAGAAAACAAAAGAGGTATCCCAGGAGAAGAAGATAGAACTTAAGCCTGCATCACCGGTCATACAGAAAACAGATACCTCTGTATCGCAGGAGGAACTGATTGCGGAGATACAGGATCTTCAAAGCAGGCTGCATCAGGAAGAAGGACGCAGCACACATTTCCGGGAACTTTATAAGAAGGAGCAGGATGAAAGGCAGAATCTGGAAAAAATACAGAGAGAGTACGAATCAGACCATGAAGAGCTGGCTGCTCTCAGAGAACATCTTTACCATCTGACAGAATATGATCAGGAAGTTCCGGAAGCTGACGTGGCCGGGATGGAAGATGCAATAAAGAATCTGCGGATCATCATTGTCGGCGGCAATGATAACTGGGTAAAGAAACTCAGGAATGAATTCCCAAACTGGACCTTTATCAGCCCCTCAGTATCCGGAAGCATTGATGCTCATATGGTTGATAAAGCAGACTACGTGTATCTCTTCACTGATACCCTGGGCCACACGAATTACTATAAGTTCATGAACGCAATACGAGAGGCGGAAGTTCCATTTGGATATATGCACGGGGTCAATATAAAGAAAAACATCAGGCAGGTTTATGAGGATACGCAAGGCGACTGATTAAATGGGTTTTCCACCGGGTCAGCGCTTCCACGATTCTTTGAAAAGTATGAGAAGCCTATCAATATTGTGATGGCAGTTTCGCTCTTTTATTGTGCGTTCAGCCTGGCGTGGGGAGTTGTCAAAAGATGAAAGTGTGACGATACTGTGAATTCTCAGAAAATTAGCACTCGACACTTGATAGTGCTAACAAAACAGGCTATAACTTAGTCAGAACGAAGGAGATGAAAGGAAAAGATGAAGAGCTCACTGAGAGAGCCTTCGGAAGTTCCCTCAAAAGTCTCTTTCGTATCACATAGAAACAGTAGTTGAAAGTAACTGGAACCCGGAAACGAAAGCTCACGAGCACAACGGTTACATAGGTTAGATCCGAAAAGGATATTTCAGAGAGGAGAATGACTTATGTTGATGCCGAGTATCTTTAATGACAATCTGTTTGATGACTGGTTTGATGATGATTTCTATATGCCGATGATTCCGGATATGAGCGATGTCGACAAGAAGCTTTACGGCGGTAGGGCAGCTCGCGAAATGAAGACCGACGTAAAGGAAACCGAAAAGGGCTACGAGGTCGCAGTTGATCTTCCGGGATTTAAGAAAGACGATGTCACCGTCGAGCTGAATAATGGTTATATGACCATTACCGCACAGAAGAAAGTCGATAATGACAAGAAGAACGAAGAAGGCAAGTACATCCGCCGCGAGCATTACGCGGGCAGCATGAGCCGCAGCTTCTATGTCGGAGATCAGCTCACCGAGAACGACATCCACGCTCAGATGAACGATGGTATCCTGACCCTGCAGGTTCCGAAGAAAGAAGAACAGAAGCAGGTCGAGGACAAGAGACATCTGGTGCAGATCACAGCGGCTTAACCGTCTGACGGATGGCATATTTTCATATCGTGTACTAACAAACAGGACCCGGGGACTGAAGTCTCCGGGTTATTTTTATGCCTAAACATTACGGATGTGGTAAGCTATAAACAAACTTGTGTAAATAAATTGGAAACAGCAGATTGATCCAATCCTGAACGTACAGAGGATATACTTATGACGAATAAACAAACCTTGTTTATCTCATACTGCCGAAAGGACGGTGCTGACTATGCGGACGAACTTGAGATGCAGCTGCGGGATGAGTTCGAGGTCCTTCGGGACAAGTCTACAGTCAAGGACAATGATGATATCTACGGCTTTATGAGCGATATCGCCAACTGTGATAATGTCATCATTATTCTGACAGATGAATATACAAAATCTCTGAACTGCATGCTGGAGATGGCTTTTCTGTTCCAGCAGGAGGACTGGAAACTGAAGGTTACGGTCCTTGTAATAGATGAATCAATCTATACGCTCCAGCGAAAGCTGGAGATCCTGACTTACTGGCATATGGCGCAGATGAGGATCAGCTCAGAGAATCCGGGTTTCGGTGAACATCTTATCGAAGAAGAAAAGCGGTATGTTGATGATATCTGTGCCCAGCTTGAGAAGTTTCTGATGGGAGTTGCAAAGAGAAAGAATCCCAGTCAGATTGCAGTCGTGAACACGGTGATCAGAAATGCCAGATCCAAAGATGTCCAGTTAAGAAGGGAACGGACCAGAGAACTCGGTGAACAGACGGTTGCGAAGATCCTGTCTGATTTTGATTCTTTGTCTATCTCTGAGATCGCAGAGAAATCCGGAAAATCCTTCGCTATGACCCGCAGGATCCTGCAGTCCCTTATGGCTCAGGGGAAGGTCAGGAAGGACATAGGCGAGCGAATCGAAGAGTACCGGAAGACGCATAACTGAGGCAACAGGGTATACAGAAGAGAATATGCTGCTTTGAAGCATCTATTTTGAAATCGAAATTCCAATGAGCTACCAGATCAGGATGGGGATACCCGAGATGAAGGAACTATCGGACGATCTTAGAGGAAAGGCACTTACCGTTCTTGAAATAGAACAAAATGGTTGTTATAACTCTGAATGTGAGGTAAAATAAAAATGTTTAAATCGGAGGAACACCATGGAACTCTATAAAGAACTGGCCGGGCTGCGATGCTTCACGAGAAATGATCTTATCCGGCTTTGCGGGAGTGAAAGCAGCGCAGACTGGCATATACGGGATTATCTGAAAAAGGGATATATCGAACGCATCCGGAGAAATCTGTATGCGGTGATAAGCATGGAGACGAACCAGCCCATTCCGAGCCGCTTTCAGATTGCCTCGCATGCGGAAGAAGGTGCCTGTCTCGCGTATCATAGTGCCTTCGAATATTACGGATATGCGAATCAGGTGTTTTACGACATCTGTTTTTCAAGCGAAAAGAAGGTGCGCCCTTTCGAGTATGAGGGGGTTAGCTATCATCCAGTGTTGCGCAAGACGGAAGGTTTGCAGATCACTTCAGCTGCAGATGTAAGAGCAACGTCAATTGAGCAGACCGTGGTGGACTGTACCGATAATCTGGAGATGGCTGGTGGTCTGGAAGAACTGCTACGGTGCCTGGCCATGATACCGGCTCTCAATGAAGACGGACTGCTGAAGGCCTTGGCATATTATGGGCAAGGAAAGTTGTATCAGCGAATCGGATATCTTCTGGAAGCATTCCGACAGGGACTGAATCTGTCCGACGCATTCTTTCAGGTTTGTGAAGAAAATAGTTCAGCAAGCAAGGCCTATTTTTCAGAGCGCGGGCAGGACTTTGTGTATCATAAGCGATGGAAGCTGTATGCGCCGAAGAATTTATATGCATATATTAACAAAGGGGTCATGGACTATGATGCAATTTGACCGGATCACACTGGGAAAGCAGGCAAAAGAGCTCGGCTTTGTCCGGGACACTTTTGAGAAGGTCTGCCGTCTTGTGGATGTGCTGGCCTTTTTCGAGGAAGACAGGTTTCTCTCCGATCGTCTCGCACTTAAGGGTGGGACTGCTATCAATCTCACCATTTTCGAACTTCCTCGGCTTTCGGTGGACATAGATCTGGATTATTCATGTGATGTGCCCCGCGAAAGGATGCTGGAGGATCGAAGCGAGATTACGGACCATATCCGGAAATATATGGCAGCGAATGGCTACAGCCTGAGTCCGAAATCCAAGAATTATCATGCCCTGGACTCATTTGTTTACGACTATGCTAATGCCGGCGGGATGAAGGACAACTTGAAAATTGAGATCAATTATATGCTCAGGAGCCATGTGCTTCCGGCGGCGAAGAGACAGATTTCTTACTTCGGATATCCCAAAGACGTCAGTGTTCTCTGTGTGAATCCTCTTGAAATCATCTCTGCAAAAACAGTTGCCCTGATGAATCGGGCGGCCCCGCGGGATCTCTATGATCTTTTCAACGCTATCAAGCTGGGCATGATCAAAGCAGACAACAAAGACATTTACCGGAAGTGCGTGGCCTTCTATGCGGCGATCGCATCGCCGACGGCTCCCGATGGGTTCTCGCTTGAAAACATCGATGGGATCACGGCTCAAAAGGTGAAGGCTGCACTTGTTCCGGTTTTGAAGCGGGCAGAGCACTTTAATTTTTCGGAAGCACAAAAACAAGTGAAAGATTACCTTGGAAAAATTCTGATACCGACGGAAGCAGAAACTAAGTTTTGGGATGCGTTTAAGAAGAATGAATATCGGCCGGAACTTCTGTTTGAGGATGCAGCCATTGTGGAACGGATAAAGGAGCATCCGATGGCAAAGTGGAAATGCAGCAGTAGGAATTGAAAATCAGAGTTTTCAGGTTTGGTCGGTAAGACTACTTTCAACTGCTGTGGGGTACCTTGACCGCCACAATCTGTGTGTGGCGGTCACTGGTTCAGAAATTGCATTATTCTGTTATTACAGTACGCCACCGGTTTTTAATTTGTTGTCTAAGAACTGTCTAAGAAAAGTATGAATATGCCCCGATTAAATGGTTACGATAAATATCCAAAGGCGACGGATTTCCTTAAGTATGGGCACTTTTCATAGACGAAAACCGGAACAAATGTTCGAAAATTTGCGCTTGGTAATGTGGAGGTCACCAGTTCGATTCTGGTCAGCAGCTCATCCCGAAAAGCTTGAAAAATCAAGCTTTTCGGGACTTTTTTTATGCCTGAACAAGTGGCCATTTTGTCTCCCCAGGGAGACTT
>Ga0256406_1006369_pt1 | contig 11895 bp, 8 predicted proteins | sample RumenRJG_03DNA_FD_185986 | JGI IMG/M metagenome (GOLD analysis project Ga0256406, IMG submission 185986) | Bovine rumen microbial communities from Lethbridge, Alberta, Canada - RJG_03 | ecosystem: Host-associated > Mammals > Digestive system > Stomach > Rumen | place: Canada: Alberta | collected...
GAAGGAGAAGCAGTGGCGGAGCATGGAGACCGGCCCCTGGGACTTCGAGCCAGGCTGGTACTACTACTTTCTCCACAAGAAATACTCCGGTGCCGAGACCTATTGGAAGTGGTCCGGCTTCAAGTCAGGATACCGAGTCCGTTTCAAGGAGCATAAGTCAAATGTCAAGACCATCATGCCCCGTCGTGTGGCGCAGGAGGAGACACAGAAGGAAAAAATCAAGAAAGTCGAGGAAGAGCGTGAAAAAGTTAAGGAGATGCATGACGAGGAAGTGATCCGTGCCGCCGACCGCAACGTCGACCTTGTCTATCACTCCTTCAAGGACGACTTCACCCGAATGCAGAAGTCCATCACCGAGGGACTCACTTACTGCCTTACGAAGAGCAAGGGCAAGATGGCCCCACAGGTCAGCGAGCTCCAGCGTCAGAACGACATGATCTGCCAGTCCATCTCCTACACCCACAAGCAGGGCATTGGCAATGAACTTGAAAACTCCAAACGGCAGGAAGCCTACATAGAGTACAAGAAGCAGATGGAAGACGTCGTCTCGCGTGTTGCCCACCTCGTGGGAATGGCACAGCAATACTACTCAAGGTAAAAAGGTAAAAATCAAAGTATTATGTAGAATTAATCAAGTAGAATACTATGACAGACTTACTATTATCAAGTTCAATGTTCATCGACCAGCTGCTGACGATGGGACTCCCTGCCATAGACGAAAGTCTGATGCGACTGCTGACGGCCATGGAGACCTTCCCCAAGTCCGCCATCCTCGGCAGTGCCATCAGCTTTGCCAAGATGCTCGGTCTTCTGCTCGCCCTCTGCATGGGCAGCTACGAGTGCTGGATGATGATGCTCGGTCGCCGTGGCATGGACGTAATGAAACTCGCCCGTATCATCGGTCTTTCCCTTTGTATCACCTACAGCAGCTACATCTGCGAGTCGCTCAAGATGCCCGGCAAGGGACTGGAGGAGGTGACCCGTCAGATGGCACAGAGCAAGAACAAGGAAGTGGCGGCACTGGAGCTCAAGGTCGCCCAAAAGCAGGACGACTATCTGAAACGGCTCCGACAAGTGCAGGACAGCATCGAGACCGCCAAGCAGGTGCAGGCCATCGGTGAGGACGCACACTGGTGGGACAAGCTTATATATAACATGGAGAACCTCGGCTCCACCATCAACAACTACGCCCAACGAGCAGCAGTTGCTGCTGAGACCAAGGTCAGCGAGTGGATCAACGACGTGATACGTTTCGTCGGAGAACTCATCTTCCAGATGTCCTACTACGGCATGCTCGTTGCCCAGCGCATCTTCATGACCATCATGGCCACCTTTGCGCCTATCATGTTCGCGCTCAGTATCGTACCGCCATGGAGCAACGCCTGGGCCCAGTGGATGGGCAAGTATCTGTCGCTTTCCCTATGGGGATTTGTGGTTTACTTCTGTCTGTATTACATTGATTTCATACTGATGTACAACCTCATGGAAGACATCAAGGCCTACGACACCTTGCTAAGAGGCACTGTGAACTCATGGCAGCAGATAGGTGCCTTGGGCTTGCAGGGCATCGGCTCTAACTGTATGTACGCCATGGGCATGCTCGTGGGAGCCTACGTCCTCCGCTTTGTGCCCGAAGTAGCCTCGTGGCTCATCCCCGGTGGTATCAGCTCCAGCGCAGGAACAGCTTCCGGCAGTATGGCACAGACCCTTGTCTTCGGTGGCGCAAGCTATGCTATGGGTGCTGCAAGCACAACAGTAGCCGCAGGTGCGGCCGCTGCAACGGGAACGGCCTCCATCATCGGTGCCGCCCAGCAGTCTCACAGTGACGGTGGCAGCGGCTTCAGCCAGACTGCCCGTACCATCATGGCACAGACCGGGCTGGGAACATCCTACAGCCGTGGCGCAGATTCAGCCCGCAGTATAAATAATGTGGGCAAGTCCGACTCCAACTATAGACCGGGAGGAGCCGAGAGCAATAACTAATGAGCAATTAGCAATGAGCAGTTAGCAATGAGACGTAGTCAAACAAAGCGAAGCTGCTCTTGCTCACAGCTTGTCAAAGGTAACAAAGTACCCCCAATGACTAATTACTCATTGCTAATTTCAGCTGCTCATTGCTAACTGCTAACTTATCATTCAATTGCTCATTGCTCATTTCTAATTACTAATTAATGAAACGTTATGTTGATACAATCCTTAGAACAGAAAACAAAACTGGCCCTGACAACCGTTATCCTCACATTGGCGGCTTGCACGGCCATCTGCATCTTCACTATCTATCAGAGCTCAAAGCTTGTCAGTGAGGAGCGTAGCCAGATATACATCCTCGATGGAGACATTCCCTTCCTTGCCGAGCGCAGCCTGCAGGAAGCCAACTTCGTGATGGAGGCCAAAGCACACATCCAGCTCTTCCATCAGTATTTCTTCAACCTGCCTCCCGATGATGACTACATCAAGTGGACACTCGGCAAGGCCCTCTACATGGCCGACGGTACGGCGATGAAGCAGAAGCAGGCAATGGAAGAGAACGGCTTCTACTCCGATATTATATCGAGCAGTGCCGTCTGTACCATCAAGTGCGACTCCATTCAGTTTGATGAGCACGAGAAAAAGTTCAAGTACTTCGGTACGCAGCTCATCAAGCGTCGCAGTCGTGACCTCAAACGCTCCATTATCACCGTGGGTGAGATTGAGAATGTGCCAAGGACACAGAACAATCCCCACGGACTGCTCATAACCAACTGGCGTACACTTGAAAACAAAGATTTGGACTATTAATAAATTGAATAATATGAAAATATTTAAGCGAAGCAAAGAAAAGAAAGATGCCAAGATAGCGGCAGGCATCAAGTCGTTGACCGACAAGCTCAAACTCAAGGACAAGATAGCCAAGGCCAACCAGTGGGCAGACAAGCACAAGAAAAAAGTGTCCCTCATCACCATCAGCATGCTCATGCTCTCACTGATTGTTGGCAGCTGGCTCACCCTAACCTCCACCTACAACGAGGCCGACATGATGTCCGGACTGTCCGACGTGAAGCCCGCCTTCGACGGCATCCGCCGCATCCAGCGTCTGAAATCCATGCAGGTGGACCAGACCGTGGAGCTCACCAACAAGGGCCAGCAGCTCAAGCACGAACTCGACTCCCTTGTCCGTCTGCCCGTCAAGAGCCATCAGGACTCCCTGGACATCATGGTGAAATACCGCCAGTTGGAGCTCGTGGTAAAGTATCTCGACAACAAACAATAAACATAAAAATACATGATATGGACTTACAGAAACTCAAGCGTCTGAACCTCAGACAACCCAAGTACATTTTCCCTTTGGTCATCTTCCTGCCCCTGTTGGGCTTGATCTACTTCGGCATGGAGACCTTCAAGGGAAACGGCAAGACTGCCAATAACGTAGTCACCGACTCCATCAACATGAGCCTACCCGATGCTCGCGGTGAGGGCATGGACAGCAAGATGACAGCGATGAACAAGCACTTCGCCGATGGCGGAGCCTTCACCGCTGTTGACGGCATCGGCGACGAGTACGAGCAGAAAGACACTACCGGCAGCGGCTACAACGACCAGGAACGTCAGCGCATCGAGGCCGTTAATGCCGAGCGTCTCCGCCAGATGAAAGCTGAACAGGACCTCCGTGAGCGTCAGCAGGCCAACATGAACCGCATCAACGGCTATGGCAGTAGTGGCAGAAGCCAGCAGGAAGACCTCAACTCCTATGCCCGTGAGCTCGACCGCATCCAGAACCGCAGTATGGAACGCCAGCGTCAGTACCAGGCCGAGCAGGAGCGACGCGATAAAGAAGAGGAAGCCGAGGAAAGACGGCAGCAACAAGCGATGATCGACGCACTCACCGGCAACACGAAAAAGAAAAACAAGAAGGATGAGAAGACCGAGGTCGTCGAGAAGGTTAAGGAGAACAACAGCGAGAAATTCAATACCGTAGCCAGCACCGAGAATGTCGACGAGCCCCTTATCAAGGCGATGATTGACAAGACCACCAAGGCTCGTGAGGGCACACGACTGCGTTTCAAACTCCTCGACGATGTAACCGTGAAGGGCATCCGCCTCAAGAAAGGCTCCTATCTCTATGGTATCGTCACAGGCTTCGGACAGCAGCGTGTCATGGCCAACATCACCAGCATCCTTGTCGGCAACAAGTTCATAAAGGTCAACCTCAGTGTCTTTGACAATGACGGCATGGAGGGCTTCTACGTCCCCGAGTCCACGTTTCGCGAGATGGTGAAGGACGCAGGCTCCAATGTCGCCGCTCAGAACATCCAGTTCGACGTAAACGGCACCGGCGGCGTGTCCCCTGAGATCATCGCCCTGCAAGCTCTGCAGAACATGTATCAGTCTGCCAGTTCTGCCGTGTCGAAGAACATCCGCAAGAATAAAGCCAAAATCAAGTACAACACCATAGTCTATCTTATAAACACACAGAACGAATGAAAAAGATTATCATCATGGCACTGATGGCCTCCGCCATCCTGCCAACCCATGCAGAGAACACAGTCAACAGTGACAACATCACCAAGAGTGAGAAGAACGATACCATCCGCATCCGCTACATCCACCGCCTCACGGAGGACGATGCCCGCATCTTCGAGAGCAACCTGCAGAAGACCGTCATCTACGTCAACGACCAGGTGACTACCCATCTCATCATGCCGGAGAACATCAAGCTCGTGGACATCTCCACCGACAAGCTCGTCGGCAACCAGTGCGCCGACAACATCGTCCGACTGAAACCCAAGTCTACGTTGATAGACAACGAACTGGCGGGAACGGTAACGGTCATTGGTGAGCGACACATCGCTCAGTTCACCGTCTATTACACCAAAGCCCCAAAGCGTGCCCATTCCGTCTATACCGTCGGACAGGACGACATCCGCGACTACACCAACCCGGAGGTGAGCATGACGCAGGGCGACATGTCCCGTCTCTGCTGGTCTATCTTCACGAGCCGCCGTAAGTGCTTCCGTGTACACAGCAAGCAGTACGGCATCCGTGCGCAGGTGAACAACATCTATACCGTTGGCGATTACTTCTTCATCGACTTCTCCTTGCAGAACAAGAGCAACATCAAGTACGACATTGCCGAAATCCGTCTGAAGCTGATGGACAAGAAAGAACTGAAGGCCACAAACTCGCAGACCATCGAGCTCACGCCCGTTTACATGGTCAACCATGCAGACCACTTCGTCAAAAACTACCGCAATGTCATCGTACTGAAGAAGCTCACGTTCCCGGAGGAGAAGAAGCTCCGACTGGAAATCACCGAAGACCAGATCAGTGGCCGTGTCAGCTACCTCGACATTAACTACCGTGACATACTCAATGCCGACAGCTTTGCTCCGGAGTTGCTGATAAACCTGCATTAACAGTCAGTTTGCTGATACGTGGCGAACGCCATAGTTATTCGTGGCGATCACCGCGTATTAGTGTGGCGATTGTTGCGGATTATTGTGGCGACCATTACACATTTGTGGAACAATAAGCAACTCGTATTTCCTAACTCACAACTGATTTTGAAATGGAAGAAACCCGTGAACAACAGCAGATGTACAGCATGTTCCGCTCGTGCATCTATCTGATACTGATTATAGAGATTGTGATGAACTTACCCATCACGTCAGACAACCGTATGGTCGCCTTTGTCCTTGAGCTCTTCCATCGCTTCAAGGTCTTCGACTCCGTGGCTGCCTGCAAGGTGATGGAGCTCATCTGTATCACCGTTACCTGCATCGGAACAAGAGCACGGAAGAGTCTGAAGTGGAATCTCAAGACAATGGTGCTCTATCCCGTACTTGCCGGAGCGACCTTGCTTGTCCTCTGTTTCGCCTTTTATGGAATGCCGCTCAATGGCTCCTTTGCCGGTTATCCCCTTAACCGCTGCCTCTATGTCCTATGCTCCGTTGTAGGCACGATGCTCATCCACCAGGGCTTCGATGCTATCGCGCAGTACTTGGGCATGAAGATTGGAGACGACAAATGGAACTTCGATAATGAGTCGTTCGAGCAGAGCCGTAACAAGGAAGAGAACGAGTACAGCGTCAACATTCCCATGGTCTACTACTACAAGAAGAAGTTGAACCACGGCTGGATCAACATCATTAATCCCTTCCGTGCCACCATCGTATTGGGTACACCCGGCTCGGGCAAGTCCTTCGGCATCATCGACCCGTTCATCCGCCAGCATAGTGCCAAAGGCTTTGCCATGATGGTCTATGACTATAAGTTCCCGGCACTGGCAAGAAATCTCTTCTATCAGTATTGCAAGAACCGAAAGCGGGGTACACTGCCCAAGAACTGCGGCTTCCGCATTGTCAACTTCACCGATGTGGAGTACAGCAACAGAGTGAACCCCATCCAGCGGAAGTATATCCCTGACCTTGCTGCAGCTTCCGAGACAGCAGCCACACTTTTGTCATCACTTAACAAAGGTGGTGGTGAGAAGAAAGGCGGCAGTGAGGCGTTCTTCCAGAACTCCGCCGAGAACTTCCTCGCCGCTATCATCTACTTCTTTGTCAACTTCCACCCAACGGGTTATAAGAATGGCAGGAAGCTCACCCGCTATGTCGAATACGACGGCAGGAAACTCAAGCTTGTTACAAGGAAGTGGCGCGACTACAAGGCTTTGGACGAACGGGGCAACGTAGTCCTTGACTTCACCGACAGGGAGAGCAACAATGTTTCCACCGATGCTGACGGTATGTTCGTCGACCTCAACGGCTTCAGCTATCTCGACCGCAACCAAAAGGAAATCGTCATCACACGTAGCTGGTACGAGGACGAGAACGGCAATGAGGTGGAGCCCGACACCATAACGGGCGAGTACTCCGACATGCCCCATGTGTTGAGCTTCTTGGGCCGCAGCTATAGCGAAGTATTCGACATACTGATGGATGACCCGAAAATCATGTCCTTGATGGCACCATTCCAGTCTGCCTACAAGAACAAAGCCAACGACCAGTTGGAAGGTATGGTGGGAACACTCCGTGTCAATGCCGCCCGTCTTGTTTCCCCAGAGGCTTATTGGGTATTCACCGGCGACGACTTCGACTTGAAGATTTCCGACAGAAACAGTCCCAGCTACCTTGTCATCGCCAACGACCCAGAGAAGGAACAGGTCATCGGCTCGCTTAACGCGCTTATCCTCAACCGACTCGTCACGCGTATCAACAGCAAGGGCAACCTGCCGGTGAGCATCATCGTCGATGAGCTGCCCACGCTCTACTTCCACAAGATAGACCGCCTTATCGGTACGGCACGAAGCAACAAGGTGGCTGTCACCCTCGGTTTCCAGGAACTCCCCCAGTTGGAGGCTGACTACGGCAAGAACGGCATGCAGAAGATCATCACCACGTGCGGCAACATCTTCATGGGTGCTGCTCGCAACAAGGAAACCCTCGAATGGGCTCAGAACGATGTCTTCGGCAAGGCAAAGCAGACATCGAAGTCCATCACCATCAACGACTCAAAGGTCAGCACCTCCATCAGTGAGAAGATGGACAACCTCGTTCCTGCTGCCAAGATTGCTGACATGGCTACTGGTTGGCTTGCCGGACAGGCTGCCCGTGACTTCACACCCACTGAGCGCAGCTCTTTCAGCAACATCAATCTTGAGGAAAGTCCTGAGTTCAGGACGACGAAATACTTTTGTAAAACCAACTTCAATATGGAAGAGATCAAGAAAGAGGAAGCCCAGTACGTTGACCTGCCAAAGATTTACGCCTTCAAGGATGCCCGTCAAAAAGAAGTCATGCTCAACCGCAACTTTTCCCGAGTGAACCGTGAAATTGACGAGATGATAAAAAGCCTGCTAAATTCCGTGTAGTTGTCACAAGTAAATTAATGGATTATATACTTTAGCCTTGAGTTGTTCGATAATTATGCAGCGAGATATAAGCGTTGTAGGATATTTGATAATATCACTCTGATGGTACCGTCATATCGCTTTTTGGTAATGTAGTAAAACTCTGTTGAAGGGTTGCATATAAAGCAAATCGCTTAAAACCTAGGAAATAACAAGTAATTAATACTTACAAATTTGCTGGTGCGGAATTTTTTCCGTACCAGATAAATCCATGAAGCATAATTTCTATTGGATTAAATTGTCCTTAGGAAGTGAAGAAATATGTCTAAAAGTATTGTGAAGTTAGATAAATTTGCTAACTTTGCCATTGTAATTCAAATTTAACCACTTAAATCAGGAATGAAAAGATAAAATCAACTTAAATGCTCTTAAATAACTAGCTTTTCTTTCATGTTTCTGATATTTGGGGAATATTTGCATAACAACTAAAAATACTAAGATGAAAAAAGTAATTATCCTTCTCGTAGCATTTTTCATGACAATCGTTACTTTCGGTCAGGAGGTGACATTCGTTGGCCAGGACTATTTGCAGATTAAAGAAGTTGTCCAAACTCCGAATTTGACTGCAGATCAGATTTATGTCAACATCCAATCTTTATTAAGCGAAACTCATCCTAATACGAACTGTCAATTTGTAATTGACTATTCGGATTTGAAAACAGGCACCATCATCTCAAAGGGTAAATACTATCTTGGATATAAAAATGTTATGTCTAAACATGGATATGCCTTACTTGCAGATTACAACCTCACTATTAGAATTAAAGAGGGAAGAACACAAATATTGATTAAAGTTCCTACGGTATCTATTCATTGGACTACCGCTGATCTAACTAATACCGATACAGATAATGATACTAAAGAAGATGAAAAAATCGTTGTTAAGCATGTTTACCCTCAATACGATGGTTATAAGCCTACAACATATCCATATTATGCAAAAAAGCTTATGAAGGAATTTGGACCGCAAATTCCTACTGCTATGAAAGATCTGTACAAGACAATTTCCGATAAAATCACATCTTCCGGACAGGATGATGATTTTTAATCTTGCCAGCAAATAGAAACAATAGGGGAAACTTGAATCAATAGAAAAACTTGCTATAAATATTTTTTCTAGCATGCAATATCCTTGTGTAAAACTGAGTTTGACAGTTATCTGCAAACTTAAAAATGTTTATCTATAATCGAATTTCTAATAAAGACAATTGGTAATTTAGCTACGCAAAAAAAGGATATGAATATTCATTGTTATTCTGAAATTTGTGCAACAGATGACACTCTACGCCCTTACCAGCAAAAGGCGAAAAAGGAGATTTTTAAGTCGTGGGATAGGGTGGATAGTGTAATGTTTCAAATGCCCACAGGCACTGGAAAGACTCGTTTGTTCACATCTATTATCAATGATATTAATAAATTCAGCATTCAACAAAGAGAAGCTGTAAAGATTCTGATTATTGCTCACAGAACGGAACTTATTGACCAAATAAGTGAAAGTCTTGGAAAATACAAAGTCGCTCATGGTATTATAGCAGGTAGCAGGAAAAAAGAAGAGAATTTTAAACTACCTGTACAAGTTGCGTCAATACAGACACTCACAAATATATATAACATCGGAAAAGCAGAGAAACTGAATGCTCAGTTTGTCATTATAGACGAAGCACATCATGCGCTCGCCTCTACTTATAAGAGACTTTGGAAGATGTATCCCAACGCCAAGTATCTGGGGGTTACAGCAACACCTTGGAGAATGAATCATCAGGGGTTTACTGATTTGTTTGATACAATAATCCTATCTATGCCCATTAAGGATTTCATTAAGCATAGCTACCTGTCACCTTACAAGTATTACTCTCTCCAAGATAAAAGCTTAATAAGAAAAACGATAGATGATATAGAAGTTGACAGGTTTGGAGAGTATAAAGAGGCATCAATGGAGGAAAAGATGGATGTTGGGCCTATCCGAGCTCAACTCCTTAATTCCTATTTGAAATTTGCCAAAGGTAAAAGGGGTATCATTTATGCTATTAATATCAATCACGCGAAACACATCTGCCGAGAATATATTGATACTGGATTCAATGCCGTCTGCATCGACAGCAGGACTACTGCTAAAGATAGAAAGGATTTAGTTGGTAAATTTAAGAATAAAGAGATTGACATCATTGTGAACGTAGACGTCTTCTCTGAAGGATTTGATTGTCCGGACATTGAGTTTATACAATTGGCTAGGCCTACACTTTCCCTTGTGAAGTACCTGCAACAGGTTGGAAGAGGATTACGACCTACGAAAAATAAAGAGAATTGTATAATACTTGACAATGTTGGCATGTATTCAAATTTCGGGCTCCCCGATGAACACAGACCTTGGAATTCTTATTTTTTGGGGAAAAATGTGCAGAATTCTCCATCAGGTTATTCCAGAAAGGGTATTTTATCACGAACTGACGTGGATATGTCTGAAGGAATGGAGGATATGGAGTTAATTCAGGATTCATTTGAAAGTAGTTACGTAATATCTTCCGACCAGGCTATCCTCAACCTACCACCAGAAATGACGGTTTATGAATATCCATTCCGGAAAGTGGGTGAATGTCCGATTGATGATAAATATTCTGACAATGGTATTATTCTGGGATGGACTACGGTAAAAGAAGCTTTTGAGTTAGGTGGAGAATTCTCAAAAGGAAATGATAATGTACAACACATTAAATTAAATGGCATAGATTATTCTGACGTAGATGGTGACGGTATATTAAAGGAGACTGCTTTTAGCTTTAAGGAATGTCTACCAGAACACATGAAAAGAATGGGGTTCTCTTTTTCTCTTAGTTTTAATAGAATAATCTCAAAACTAAAGGAAAATAACTTTAATTATAAAGTTACAGAAAAAGACATTGCCTATAATTCTAATAATTATTCCTCTGCAACAATCATAGCAAAAGACATTGCCATGGACTTAAACTTGAAATTTGTTTTTCTTGTAAAAGGGAAGATAGAGTCTGATGCAGACACTCTAAAGTTGATAAGATTTAGCAGGAATCGGATTCATACCACCATGTCTGACTATGCAAATTTCTTACCAATATCTGGAGTTACTATTGGCCAAACAAATTTCAAAGACTTAAAAGCATTAGGCTTACAAGTATTCGATGACACTTTTGTTGCTTTAACTATAGAACATCCTGCTACCTATTTTAGATGCAACTGCCTAAGCAAAATAGTAGAAAAAATAGAGATACCAGGGGACAAACTACCTGCGGAATGGCCAGAGGCAAAAGATTTTGGTCTAATGACTTATAATAAGTGGTTACGTTATTTTGACAAATATGGATTTATTATTCAAATGAATGAAGCTTTGCTGCCTTCCGTACCCGTTCATCCTCAAATAGTTGCACTGCAACCGTTTATTGGATTAAAGGTGACGGTGACTCTTGAATATTCTTTCAAAGTAAGAACAAAAGCAAATAGATCAAAATCAATATATCAATGCGACATAGTTCTCATATGAACATTTATGGTTCATCGGGTAAACTATCAATCTGTAGTGAATATACCATTGTTCTTTCCTAAGTTATTATCTTTGTACCGTACATCAACAACGTATCTTATGAACAAAATCATTACGCTTATCATGTGTGTGGTTTTCTCCGCTACGGTGTCAGGACAGACAGTAAAAGTTGAAGACCGTGTCAAGACACTCGAAGGAGATGTCAAGACCTTGAAGGGTCAGTTAGAAACGCAGAACGGTCAGATTGCTTCAATGCAGTCCCGTCTTAATGAGCTTGCAGGCCGTAATGCTGAGTACAAGAAGGCATTGGACATCAAGCAGACGCTGAACACTACTGATACCGAAGGCTATCAATACAGTTTCGTGTCTGCTGTTGGAGACAAAGCTACCGGGAAGTTAACTGTAACACTAAACCTATTCAACCCTGGCGAAAGCAGGGAGAAGCAGATGGCGCAAGCTCAATTTACCGACTATGTTGGCAATGCTTACGAAACCA
>Ga0256406_1006370_pt1 | contig 11889 bp, 10 predicted proteins | sample RumenRJG_03DNA_FD_185986 | JGI IMG/M metagenome (GOLD analysis project Ga0256406, IMG submission 185986) | Bovine rumen microbial communities from Lethbridge, Alberta, Canada - RJG_03 | ecosystem: Host-associated > Mammals > Digestive system > Stomach > Rumen | place: Canada: Alberta | collected...
GCACATCGGTGAAATGCTCCTCAAACAATGTTTCGTCTAACATATCTATAGGTTTTAATCTATTACTTTTCGTTTACCTGTTACCACTTCTGAGATAAGGCTTTGCTTGTATTCGCGGAGAAGCCTAATCTCTGAAAATATCTGTTTCTTCGAGTCCTCAACTTTCTTTATTTTGTTTTTTATGAATTCAAGAATAGTAGCCATATCATCATGTGGAGGAATTACCAAAAAGTAATTTTTTATTTTTTCTTGTGCAATAGTAGGAATAGTGCTACCAATAACAGTATTAAGAATCTGAAATTGTACGTACGGTGTCTGAAGTATCCAAGAAAGAAGTTCGCCATCAATTTTCAAATTTTTAAGAACTATTATCTGTGGATTAATAGTCGCCTTAAATGGAAGATTGCTCACAAATGCACATTTTCCATAAGATGAACCAGTCTTAACCATCAATACATCTCCATTTTGAATCATGATTTCTGGAGACTCATAGTATTTAGTCCATGACAAATACTTTAATTTCGAATAATCCATTCCTCCATTTTGCATATTTGATGGACTAAGTGTTATAGCGCCCTCACCTTCTTGGACAATATCTGCTTCCGTATATCCACGAAAACCGATTCTTCCATAGATGTCTGCAATTCTTTTTAAGTTGCAGATTTCCCATCCTTCTGGTATTTCTCCAATCCAGTCAATCCCCGAATCCTTCATCTTGGCATGTGGGTTGATGCCTTTGGTAACGGCACGGGAGATGATAGAATATTTCAACTCGTTGATGAGTTCAATCTTCTTCTCGCGCTCTGCAATAATTTTATCTATCTCCGCTGTCTTCTTGTCGAGATAATTGGCGATAGCCTCCTGCTCGGGTAAAGGGGGAAAAACGGTATATGCATTCTTAATTAAATCCTGATTTAGAATGTGTGCTCCATAAATGTTAATATTTGAGTTATGAATGATAAACAATGGTGCAGCGTAAAAGAAAAATTTTAAATTAACTTTATCGGAATTTTGAAAAGCAGCTATAGCTTCATTTGTATACAAATCTTTCCCTGCGAAAGCCACTTGTCCAACAGACAACTTAAAGCTGTACAACAAAGAGCCTTTCTTTACCTTTTCTTGATGATATTCATTAAGATAAAAATCAGAAATTTTATTTGTAGAATCTGTAACGACTTTTCCTTTGAGATCAGCGATAGTAATCCAAGTATGGCCATTGTTAGTGTCATAAAATTCTGCTACCTTTGTAGCAGGAGTAAATCCTGTTACAAGTTTGTAATGGTGCTTGACCTTACATACTTCCCAATTTTCGGGCACTTTGCCTAACCAGCTGATGCCTGAATCCTTGTATTTCTCGTATGTTCTCATGCTTCTTCCTCTTTAAGTAACGTAGCAAGATCGTTCTCGCTATTCTTGTCCAACTCTTTAAGGTCACGGAGAATCTCTTCGGTGGAGCGCAACGGCTTATAGACATAAAACAAGCGGTTGAACGGCAGCTCGCAGCCCACCTTGTCGTTGTCACGCTTCATCCACGCATCCGGCACGAACTTCTTGACGTTCTCCTCAAAGTATTCGTCGATGTCCTGCTTCATGGGTATACGTTCATAATCACGCAACGATGAGTCAGCTTCCACGCCGGAAGACGGCTTCAACGGCTTGGTGTAAACCTCCGGCGCATCCTCGCGAGTCTCACCAAACTTGGCGCGAAGCAACTTCACGTCCGTAGCTTTCGCGCTGATGTCGTTCTCATCGAGATAGGTGAAGAACTCACGGTCGGTGCGCTCCTCATTGATGTCGGGCAACTCGCTCACATCCTTGAGAATCTGATTTGCCTTCTTGTTAGCGTCAAACTTACTGTCCTGCAGCAGTTGTTCGTACTTCTCAGTGATGTTACGGAAGACAAGACGCAACGGACGGTCCACCTCCACCTTGGTGTAGAGGAAGTCGTCATAGTCCATCAGCTTGGCCACCGTGCGCTCCACGGGTTCTGCATCGCCATCGTCTTGAATCATGCGCGTGGCATTCTGATAGTCCTCGTAAATACTCAAGATTTCAGCTGCACCCGCATCGGAGATATTGTAACGCTTCACACCGAGGTTGCGAGCCAAAAGATCCTTGAAGTTGTTGTGGTCGGCATCAATCATGAGCAACTTGCGATATTTGGCAGCAGGACGTTGATTGTCGAGAATCCAGAGATATGTGCCGATGCTTGTACCGTAGAAGATGCTCGACGGCAGACGAATGATGCAATCAAGCAGGTTACGGTCGAGCAGCATCTTGCGGATGTTGCTCCAACCGCTGCCCGCGTCACCATTGAACAGCGGAGAGCCATTGAGCACGATACCGATACGCGAGCCACTGTCGGGATCCATCTTACTCACCAGATGCTCCAAGAACAGCAATGAACCATCGCTCTTGTCGGGCAAGCCCGCCTCGAAACGCTGGCCCGGGCCGGTCTCAGCTTCCACCTTGTCAGCGATAGACTTCCAGTCCACACCAAAAGGTGGATTGGTAATCATGAAATTGAACTTCTTATTCTTGAGCTTATCGTTGGCGAGAGTGTCACCTTGGAAGAGCTGCTCATCAAGTTCCTGCATGTCACCTTTCAGCAACAGGTCAGCCTTGCAGATGGCGTAGGTTTTCTGATTGAGTTCCTGTCCATAGAGAAACACTTTAAGATTAGGGTTGCCTGACTTCTGAATCATGTACTCCTTGCCCACGGTCAGCATACCGCCGGTACCACAACAGGGGTCATAGATGGAGAACATCTTGCCGGGTTTGTAGAGTTCTTCCTCTTTGCCACTGAGGGTCAGAGAAACTAACAAACGCACGATGTCACGCGGCGTGTAGAACTGACCGGCCATCGTGTTGGTGGACTCCTTGGAATAGCGGATGACAATCTCGAACACCGTTCCCATCATGGCATTGTCAACGGCATCAAGACTGAGGTCGAGTTTGCAGAACTCCTGTGTAACGGCATAGAGCTTATCCAAACGGTCGAGACGCTCATAGATAGGACTGAGGTCCAAATCTTGCGAGTTGGGGTCAGCCTTGACAAAGTTGCCAAGGATGTCCTTCACATTATCCGAGAAACCATTGAGATAAAGCTTGAAGTTATCGGCAATGCTGTTAGGATTGGTGCGCAGCTTGTCGAGCGTGAGGTTGGACGTGTTGTAGAAGTTGATGCCCGCATTCTTGAGCAGGATCTTCAACTTGATTTTACGTGCTCCCTCCGGCAGGTCTTTTATCGCGCCAAAGATTTCCTCGCGGTGAGGCTCAAAGACGCAGTCGAGTCGCCTAAGGAGCGTAAAGGGAAGGATGACATCTTCCACCTCGCTGTCATCGTAGTGAAGGCGAATGATTTCCTTCACGTTCCAGATGGCCTGTGCTAATTCTTGTGCTGTCATATCTTGATCTTTAATTTTCTGCAAAGTTAATGCTTTTGTGTGCATTCATCGTGCACACTATAATATTTCTGATACATTTTCTGAACTTTTTCCTTAATTTGATCCCTTACATTGTCGGGCGAAAGGATTTCGACATCGGGGCCATACTCCAGCACTCTGGCGTAGAACTCATTGTTCGGCCTGAGTGTGACCGAGGCCGTGCAGTCTTCCTCTGAGAGAACCGTGAAACTGTGATGCATCTTCTTCGTCTTGGCATACGGAAACCGCTTGGGCGAGAACTTCATGACGATGGTCTCAACTGGCACATCCTCCCAAACACCATCCTCATTCTTCACCTTGGGGTGCGTCACACCGATGATGTCATCAAAGTAAGTATGAAAATCAATGGAGTCGTTCTTGCGAAAGTCGAAACCGTAGGCTGTGATATGTGTAATGCGGTCAAGAGCAAGGTTGGAGAGCATATCCTTGTCATTGTTCCAACCAAAGAGAAACCATCTGCCATTGAACTGCTTCACATAATAAGGGTATATCAGCCAATTGACAGGCTTGGAACCATACGCTTGGTAGTCTATCCCCAATGGTGTGTGGTTCAACGTGGCATCAATGACGGTGGAGAGATACTCTAAGCCCTTCACACTATCGTAATCGTCGAAATCAATCAAGTTCTCAGGATTGGACTTCACACCGAATTTGATTTCCAGGCTTGAGAGGACATTTTCGAGCCAGGCATTCTCCTGCGTACCACGGAAACGGCTGAACATCTGAATTGTTGAGCGCAATTGGCTGAGTTCCTCATCGGAAAGCTCATTCGTATAAATGGAATTATCCGGGTCGGCGTAGCGATAGCATGGCTTATGACCGCCAATGTAATGCGTCTTGATTTCTTTCTTATATTCCTTGCGGATGAAAGCGAAGTCCTTGCGAAGCTGCCGCACCTGCACACTGGAGTCATATTCCGTAAGAGCCTTGTTGACCTCTTCCAGAATATCCTCGAAGGTGTAGTCATTATACTTGTCTTTCAGACAACGGTCAATGACATGAATCCGTACAGTTTGCAAAGAACTTGTAGGCATAGCTAAGGTGTTGTTTACATTATCGGTCTTAAAACAGACGCTAAGGTAGGCAATTATTCTGATAAACCATAATATATAAGGTGTAAGAAGCATAGTGATGACCTTAATTTAACTTCAATTAATAGTTAATGCCATCAACTTTTTGAAATTGTGCATTATCGGTGCACAGTAGCGTTGTAACTTTGCATCAGAAATTTAAAGATAGAACGATTATGAAAAAGTCAACTAACAACATCGAGTTTACTTATCAGGTGTTCGACAACGACACCGAAGTGTATAATGGCATCGTTCGCATAAACGTACCTGACAAGGACATCAAGGAAGTTGCAGAGACGATGCGTCATCATGGTGGCTTCCCTGTACCGATGAATGAACTGTCACTGTCGGACAAGGTCTGGGAAGAAGCACTGTATCAGTATGAGGATACGCTGCCACAGGACGAGGAACTATCCGAGACGCTCTTTGTGCAGGTGCAGGAGCAGATGCCGGAAGAACTGGTTCGGGCGGCAGAGGAGTATGTGACCGCCAAAGATCTCACTTTCGACTATGAGGCGGAGCATGGAGGAATGACCGAGAAGGGCTCCACTTTGGTGAACATCAGCAATGACATCTACAACAGAATGAAGGAAATTGCCCTCACTGCCCACGAAGGCAAGACGGACTTCCAAGTCTTGAAGGATGAAGCCCCGGAGATGTATGCGCTCATCACTGACTGGCTAGAAGAAGATGCCTTCAAGCGATACAGCGACCACGGCGAGCCAGTGACTTGCCGTCTGGAAAACTTCCCATACGAAGTATATGAGCATGTAAACGACTAATCAGAAACTTAAAGATCAACGGCTATGAAAAAGATGAATACCATCGTATGCCCACATTGCGGCAAGGAGTTCTCACTGGAAGATGCTGACTATGCGGCTATCGTGAGTCAGGTGAAGAACACAGAGTTCAAGCAGGAGCTTGCCAACCGTCTGCATGAGCTGGAACAGCAGCATCAGATAGAGACTGAGAAGAACACTTTAGCTGCCCAGCAGACATTCAACAAGCAGCTCTCAGAGAAAGAAACTGCCATTAGTGAGCGAGACAACAAAATCGCCCGACTGGAGGAGCAGGTGAAGAGCATTGAGAAAAATAAAGACTTGGAGTATGCTGCAAAGTTGGCAGACAAGGACAAGAAGATTTCCGAGCTCAACAACACTATCAGCAACCACGACAAGGAGCAGGAGATTGCTGTGATGAAAGAGCAGCAACAGTCAAAGGAGTCTATCCATGAACTCGAAAAGAAAATTTCAGAGCTCAATGCCAAAATTACTGCTGATGCCGCCTCGGAAAGAGAGAAGTTGGAAGACCAGAAGGGCAAGTATGAGTTGTTGCTGAAAGCCAAGCAGGAAGAGGTGGACTACTACAAGGACATGAAAGTGAAACTCTCGACAAAGATGATCGGCGAGTCATTGGAAGTGCATTGCAGCACATTGTATAACACTACCTTGCGCTCAGTGCTGCCCAATGCCTACTTCGAGAAGGATAATGATGCCTCTGAAGGCACCAAGGGTGATTTCATCTTCAGAGATACAGCGGACGGGATAGAATACATTTCCATCATGTTCGAAATGAAGAACGAGTTGGAGAATGGCGGCAAGAAGCACAAGAATGAGGACTTCTTCAAGAAGTTGGACGAAGACCGCAGGAAGAAAAACTGCGAGTATGCCGTACTTGTGTCTCTGTTGGAACCAGATAACGAGTTGTACAATAACGGCATTGTGGATGTTTCTTATAAATACCCTAAGATGTATGTCATCCGTCCTCAGTTCTTCATCCCTATCATTACACTGTTGGTACAGACATCCAAGAAGAGCGTAGAATATCAGCGGCAACTCAAGATAGCACAGAGCCAGAGCATCGACGTAACCAACTTCGAGACCAAGCTCTATGACTTCAAGGATAAGTTCGGACGCAACTATGAACTGGCAGCTAAGAAGTTCCAGACGGCCATCGCGGAGATAGACAAGAGCATAGAACATCTACAGAAAATCAAGGATGCCCTATTAGGCTCTGAAAACAACCTGCGATTGGCTAACAATAAGTTGGAAGACCTCACCATCAAGAAGCTTACCTACAATAACCCGACGATGAAGACAAAGTTTGAAGAGGCGCGGCAAGCTGAGCAATAGCAGTGAACGTATCGGAGAAGATTTTATTATCTTCTCCGATCAGAAATCTCACACTGGCAAGCTATTCGTCATCGGATTCGGCATTATCATTGTAGCCATCCTCGTAGCCTTTTTCATAACCGTCTTCGTACTCATCTGAAGCCTTCCCCCTGTAATCGTTGGAGCTGTCGAAGCTAGCTTGATAACCGCTATGAGAATAGCCATCCTCCTCGCCATCAGAATAGCCCTGTTCGTAACCTTCATCGTATGGTTCGCTGTTAGAGCTGTCATGATTATTCACAGGAGCATAATATGTCCCTTGGACATTTGTTTGTGGAACAGTACTATTTTCCGGGGAGGGGATGGTGTCATAGGTAGCTGGCACCTCCATAATAGAGTCGGTATCGGCTGTGGTAGGACTGTTGCGTGAAGAATTCCCGCAGCCAAGCAGAAGCAATGTTGTGACGATGATGTATATTGAATTCTTCATTGTAAGGCGTGATTGTTGTCAATATGTTTTAGCTAAATCGATTACAAAAATACGAAATTCATCCAATATGACATGCGCAATCTCAGATTAAATTATTAACTTTGAACACGAAACATTTAAAACGGATTAATCTTAGGAATATGGCAAAAGTATATATAAGTAGTTATCTGAAAGAATTTGATGCCCAGAAAGATAATCTTATGAAGGCAGGTGTCAAATATGAGATACTGAGAAATACCAAGGATATATGGGTGCGAGATTTCATGCCCATTCCCCTTCATCGGAAGAACTCCGACGGTACGCCACTGTATGTAATCTATCGGTATTGGCCAGACTATCTTGACGATGCGCCTGATTGTAAAAAAGATGTCTACACTATCACAAACCAACCGGATGCTTGTAGAAATCTACAGATTCACCACAAGAATTGTATCGACCTTGGCTTAACCTTTGATGGCGGCAACAATGTTGATTGTGGTGATAAGGCCATTGTTACGGATAAGGTGTTCAGTGAAAATCCACATCTTTCACATGATGAGGTTATAAGGCGGCTCGAAATCACTTTCAAACAGGAAATTGTCATTATACCATGGCTGCCTGTTAAAGACGATCATTTCGGTCATAGCGATGGCTTTGTGCAGCATGTACATGGCAATAAAGTATTGCTCTATACGCCATCGGAATGGGTGTCTAACGCAGAAAGACTATTGCATGAGAGAATTGAAGAGTCATTAAAACAACATGGAATGAACGTTGTTCACCTGAATGTCGATTCAGACCATAATAGTAAGGAAGATAACACATGGGCGTATATTAACTTCCTGAAATTGAACGGCAATATATATGTCCCATCTGTCAACGCAAAGATTGATGATGGCATTCGGCAACAGATTGCTGAGGTCTACGAAATGCCGATTGAAAATGTCATAATGATCGTTATGAACCCATGTCTACTTGGATATGGAGGAGCACTGCACTGCTGTACATGGACCAAAGAAGCGCATTAAAAATAAATAACATCAGTATTTGCTTAATTATGAAGAGAATATTTTTCTTTTTTTCTATGTTGCTTTTTTCAACAATGTCTTTTTCACAAAGATATACTGGTTACGGAAGAGGCTATGATTTTGGTGAAACTGATAAGATTATGAATTATCATCCTTCTTATTGGTTTGGATTCTTGTTGTTGGGGATAATGTTGATTGGATGGCTTTTCTTGTTATATTTAAAGATAGATGAAATAATTGGCTTAAAAACCGGTAAATACATTAAGATAATATCGGGTGGTAAAATCTGCATTACTTCTAATTTTACCAGAAAGGAAAATGAAATAGTGAAGACTTGGAAGTTAGAGGAATTTGAACATCTGAATGGACAATTAAAAGCAGTAACTAAATATGGAACAATACAGAATATGTCATGCACAAAAGATGACGCATCTATAGTTGTACACGTAGGCTTTAATTGCACAAGCGATTACTTTTATAACAATGAGGGAAAATATAGAATAGCACTAAGTAATAATGGTAACTATTATCTGTATGAAAAGGATATGATTCATCCTAAAGTTTAAAGTTCGCTTACACCATAGTCAACGAAGTTTCTTATTAAATGGTCATCTTCTCCATTTTCTCTGCTGACTATTCTCGTCATCCACATCATTCACGTTCAAGCCATTGCCGACCTCGTATTCCCGATTGGTATCCTTTGAGCCAACATTACTATCCATAGAAGGAACCGATGAAGAGGATGACTGCCGTGTCTGCTCAGTCCTTGGCTGATAGGTGTTGGCTCGCTTGACAATGCCTTTTGACTCCAAATAGTTATCGTGGAGCTGACGAACAACAGACTCACGCAGATTGATGGTCTCACCGTTCCATGAAACAGTTCCTCTGTGGATGCGCGTACCAAATTGCCGATAAAGGATACGGTTGATGTCTGCTGTGGTGAGCTTCGGGTTATCGGCAAGCAGGTCGTCTATGGTCTTCTCAATCTTGGCAAAGCGGGTGGCAGCATCCTCGAACTGGAGAAGTTCCTTGATGCTAAGGAACTCGCCACCTTTGAAGACCGTCTTGTTTTTGTGGTCGACAACGATGTAACCATAGGGCGTGTCTGCCTTACCGACAAAGACTAGGCTTATGCCAAACTTACGCTTCATGTGAGCTGCAAGTTCTTCCTTATTAGCAGACAGGTTGCGGTATTTTTGCAGGATGGCACGTAGCTGCCGACGGCGTCTGTCATCGGGCTTATTCTCTTTCAATGCGTGCTTCATGATGAGCTGCACCTGTATGGTGCCCAACTCTTCACCGTTTCGGTAGAGGTGAACCATCGGCTTTTCTTCATCATCCTTGCACTCATAGCCAAGACTCTCCATGATGGCGCAGAATTGGGCTTTGGAAGTATAGCGATAAGTAAGCGCATCTTTGGCAATGTCGTTAACTTCCGGCTCCTGCCTTTGACCAGTATACTTTTCCATGATTTTCAGCGTCGCCGCTCTTGAACGCCGCTTCTCATGGTTGTGGTCTATCTTATGACCGTCGGGTGCCACACGGGAAGTGATGATATGGATATGGTTGTTATCGGTGTCGTGGTGAGCATAGACCAACAGCGGCTGCCCTTCTTCGGCATAGCCCATTTCCTTGAGATAAAGATGGGCAATATCGAGAAGCTGCTGGTGGGTGTACTCTGTTCCCTTACAGCTGACAGCCACATGGAACTGCGCATTCTGGATATGCGTATTCCGTGAGGAGTAATCCATGAAAAATTGACGTAACTTCTCTGACGTATAGTTCTCCTGTCGCAGTCCATAGATGTTCTGAGCTTCAAGCAGCGTTGCCACACCTTTCTCGACTTTCATCTCATTGTAAGCCACGGCATGAAAGTTGGCAGAAGACGGAAGAATGGTAATAATCATAGTTCTTGAACGTGGAAGTGAACGTAAAGATTCTGTTGTGTATTAAGTTTGTTCAAAGTTTTCATGCATGGCATCCAGTTCCGCTTTGATGACTCTGATGGCTTTGACACCGGTCTGAACCTCCGGCATGATGACATTACGAAAGTAACTCTCGTTGAGCTCATCGGCTATTGCCAGTTCATTCGCCCGGTGCATGCACTGATTAAAGTTTCCGCCGAGCCACGAGAGTTGTTGTTGATATTTTTTGTAGTATTGCAACAGCCCCTCCATCGCCATCAACTTCCCTCTTGTCCGTTTGTCATCGAAACGTTGGACAGCATCACGCACCATTGCACTCACATTTCCTCCGTAGTTTTTCGCTTTGTTTTGGAACATCTGAGCCTCTTCATCTGAGAGTCGAATTTCCAAACGGATACATTTTTTCTTCATACGTGGATGGATAGTTTATAGTTCATCTAATAAGGATTAGGGAGTTGCGACCGGTTTTCCTCCCCAGCTCCGCTGGCAAGTGACTTTTGAAGTGTACTGAGGTGATAACCGAGGTGTACGTACAAAAGTACAACTTGCTACTCCCAATTGACTGCCGTAGCGGTGGCAAAGCCTATAAACTGGGTGGAAATGTCGATTTTCAAGTAGATACCTACTTTTATTCATGTTGATGTGCTTCATATTCCAATAACGTATGTCATTTCGTCTATAAAACGCTTGTGGGCCAGTCTTCCGCAGATTCAGTAATTTCCTGGCTCGAACTATGCAAAAGATAGATTCTATCTTTAGATTGATCTGATAGATTCAATCCGTAGATTACTTTGATAGATGAGATAGATTCTATCTAATGATTGCTCAGATAAATTCTATCTATAGATAGCTCTGATAGTTCGGATAGATTCTATCCAAAGATTGCTCTGATAGATTGGATAGATTCTATCTAAAGATAGATAAGATAGCTTAGATTGATTCTATCTGTGGATAGTACAGATAGCTCTGATAGCTAGGATAGTTTCTATCTTTATAGACATAGCAGCTTCCTGATTTCGGTTGACTGCGTTGATGTCTTAAACCTAAATAAAGTTGTCTCTTTTTTTCTTCATTCTAATTTTAGTTGTCAATAATTTTCCGTGTTTGATATTTGGCTTAAAACTTATTTTAGTTGACTCTCTTTTGACGGAAATCAGCCAATGACACTTTTGCAGGTGTCAAATGTTGATTACTGAATGCGCACATGGTTTTTTGTCAGAAAATCAACATTGATGAATACCCCGTTCTGACTGTAGCCATGCGTGAAGATGTTTTTGCATTTCACATTGTTGGAAGCGAATGACAGAAGCTCATGGGGTGTAAGCCTCGCGATGTACGCATCGTCCACCTGCCATCCATTAGCTACCCCACCCTCAAAGCGGAGGTAAAGGATGTAGTCGCCCGAAGTGATTTTAATGTCTCTACAGAGTATCGGATTGCGTTTCGTCGCTATCTTAACTTTCTTGCAGGAGACCTTGGCAAAGCACTCTTGCAGATAGTCGTTGCGATGCTCAGTCGAATCAAAAGACATGTTTGCAGTGTTGATGCCGCCGGGATGCTCTTTGTGAAGTGGAGACAGAATCATGGTCACATTCTCGAATGATGTCTGTAACTGGTCTTCCAGTTGCTTGCAGAACAATGCTACAAGCAAGCAGTGGAAGGGAGTCTCGATGGACTTATCAACGATGGTGAGCCTGCAGTCTTTCTGCCCTGTCAGGACACTACGGAAGAAAGCCCAGTTGTTTGGATCCTTTGACACAATACTCGGCAGGAACGACTGTGTTGTGGTGTCCTCTCTGAAGAAGACATTGAAAGTCAGGATTGCTTTTTGTTGATTTGG